>Ga0208645_1000082_pt1 | contig 156965 bp, 146 predicted proteins | sample VirMetDEL_Sep_01_FD_184519 | JGI IMG/M metagenome (GOLD analysis project Ga0208645, IMG submission 184519) | Aqueous microbial communities from the Delaware River and Bay under freshwater to marine salinity gradient to study organic matter... | ecosystem: Environmental > Aquatic > Marine >...
GGTGTTGTTCCACACCTGAGCGGCGTTGTTGAAGATGCCGCCCGAGGAAGTCTTGACGATTTCTTCCAGGCTCTTGCCTTCGAACTCGGTGCCCGGCACCAGGTTGTTCAGGTTCACGACGTAGGTGTTGTGGTGCTTGTCGTGGTGGAACTCGAGGGTCTCGGCGGAAATGTGCGGCTCGAGGGCGTTCTTTTCGTAAGGCAGCGGCGGCAATTCAAAAGCCATGGTCTATCTCCTACTCAGGTCGTGTGCGGTATGCGCAAGGCCGATCACGGGCGGCCTATGGGCGGCGTCGAGTTTGTACTCTTTGCGCCGCAGACTCGGGATCATAGCACCCGGCCACGGCCATAACCACGCAACATCTGTGTGGGAAAGCCGGTGCCAGGGCCTCTGCAGCATTGACTTCGACAACCTGCTGCGCCAGCAGTTGCTTCTTTCGGCGCGGTCTTGCCTAAACACCAACGGACCTTAAAGTGCGCCGGCCTTCTTCCAGGCCAGATAGCTGCTGACCAGCTCCGGGCCCAGTTCGCCCGGACGCGCGTCGAGTACTGGTACGTCGTGGGCGGCCAGGCGCTCGTGCAGGTCGGCGCGGGCGTTGAGGTAGTCCAGCGTGCCGCAGTAGGCCAGGGCCTGATCGAATTGCTCCACGGGCGTTTGCCGCAGACGATCGAGTGCTTCCTCGCGCAGGCTGGCGATCAGCACGCGATGCTGGCGTGACAGGCGGCGTACGGCAGCGAGCAGATCCTGATCGTCCTCGTCGCGCAGGTTGGTTACCAGCACCACCAGCGAGCGACGCCGCTGGCGTGCAAGCAACAGATCTGCTGCGGCGCTGAAGTCGGCCGGCTGCTGGCTGGTATCGAGGTCATACACGGCGTTGAGCAGCACGTTCAGTTGAGCAGGGCCCTTGACCGGTGCCAGGTAGCGCGACTGGTTGCTGGCGAAGGTCGCCAGACCGACGGCGTCGCCCTGGCGCAGCGCCACGTAGCTGAGCAGCAGGCAGGCGTTGAGGGCGTGGTCGAAGTGCGACAGCTCGTCGTCCTGGCTGCGCATGCGCCGGCCACAGTCGAGCAGGAAGACGATCTGCTGGTCGCGTTCGTCTTGGTACTCGCGGGCGATGGGCATGCGCTTGCGGGCGGTGGCCTTCCAGTCGATCTGACGCAGGGTGTCGCCGTCACGAAATTCGCGCAGCTGGTGAAATTCCAGGCCCAGGCCACGGCGTTGGCGTTGGCGCACGCCCAACTGGCTTAGCCAATCGTCCACGGCCTTGAGCTGCGCACCGTAGAGACGCGCGAAGTCCGGGTAGACGCGACTCTCGTCAGGCAGTGGCAGCAAGCGCTTGGCCTGCCACAGGTGCAGCGGGCTGGGCAATTGCAGCTCGCACTGGGCAAAGTGAAAGTGCCCGCGGATCAGCGGTTTCAGGCGATAGCTGACGCGCGTCTGCTGGCCAGGGTGCAGGGTGATGCGCTGCGGCAGAAAGTCGAAAGCCATGCCTTCAGGCACATGGTCGAAGACCTCGATTTGTTGCGTCTGGGTGAAGTCGTGATGGGCGATCAGGTGCACCTCGCTCCAGCGCCCGAGCGGCAGGTTGCCCGGCAATACGCGCTCCAGTCGTGGCGAGCGCTGGCGACGCAGCCACAAGGCATCGACAGCGGCGACCAGCAGTATGGTCAGCAACAGCCCCCAGGCCAGCGACGTCAGGCTGTCTGCCAGGCGTATGCCGAGCAGGGGCAGGGCGCCGAGCAATACGGCAGCGGCGAACAGGCCGCCGAGCAGCCCGAGGAGCAGGCGCGAAGGTTTCATAGGCGCGGTGCCGGCACCTGATCGAGCAGCTGTTGCAGGACCTGGTCCACCGACAGGCCTTCGATATCCAGCTCCGGCGCCAGGCGCACGCGATGGCGCAACACCGCCAGCGCGCAGCTCTTGATGTCATCCGGCAGAACGAAGTCGCCGCCACGCAGCAGCGCGCGCGCACGGGCACCGCGCACCAGGGCGATCGAGGCACGCGGCCCGGCGCCCATGGCCAGGCCCGGCCAGCTGCGGGTGGCGCGGGCCAGGCGTACGGCGTAGTCGAGCACTTGGTCATCCAGCGGCAGATCGCTGGCGATCTTCTGCAGCGCCAGCACGTCCTTGGCCTGCAGCAGGGTACGCAGCGGGCTGACTTCGAGCATGTCGGCCTTGGCCGAGCGCGTCACCTGACGCACCATGTTCAGCTCTTCGTCCTGCTGCGGATAATCCATGCGCAGCTTGAGCATGAAGCGGTCCAGCTCGGCTTCCGGCAGCGGGTAGGTGCCTTCCTGCTCGATCGGGTTCATGGTCGCCAGCACCATGAATGGCAGCTGTACCGGCAGGGCGCGGCCTTCCAGGGTCACCTGGCGCTCCTGCATCACTTCCAGCAGGGCGGCCTGGGTCTTGGCCGGTGCGCGGTTGATTTCGTCAGCCAGCAGCAGGTTGGTGAACACCGGGCCCTTGCGCAGCTTGAACTGCTCGCTCTGCATGTCGTACACGGCATGGCCGGTGACATCGCTGGGCATCAGGTCCGGGGTGAACTGGATGCGTGCGAACTCGCCGCCGAAACAGCGCGCCAGTGCGCGCACCAGCAGGGTCTTGCCGAGCCCTGGCACGCCTTCGACCAGCACATGGCCACCGGCGATCAACGCGGTCAGCACATCGTCGATCACCGCGCTCTGGCCGATCACGGCCTTGCGTAATTCGGCACGCAGGGCCTGGGCCAACTGGCTGGCACGCTGGCGCTGCTGCACCTGCGGATTGCTCGGCGCGGCAGCTGGAGTGTCCTGCACCGGCAGGTTGTCGTTCTCGGGGGTCTCGCTCATAGGGCATTCCTGAGGGTTTGCAGGTGGGCGACCTGGCGGGTGAAGTCACTGGCGGATAGGCGCTGCGGCGGCAATGGGCGCATGGCCTGGCTGATGTCCTTGGTGGGCAGGCGGGTCAGGCGAGCGAGAACCTGCCATTGCTCGGCGACGGCGAGTTTCTCGAAGCCGGGATGACGGCGCCGGGCGCGGCGATTGATGTCCTGCTGCAGGCCTTTGAGCAGGCTGTGCTGACCACTGCGACGGAGCAGGAAGTCGGCACTGGCGCGCAGGTGTTCTTCGAGCTGACGACGGGCACGACTGGCCGGCGCCAGCAGCGGGCCGTGGCGCACGCCGACGTGCCACAGGGTGGCGATGATCAACAGCGCCAGCACCAGCAATGCCAGCGGGAAGTGGCGCAGCAGCAGGCGGGCCAAACCGTCACTGTCGGCGTAGTAGAGCAGGGTCACCGCGCTGTCCTGGCTCAGGTACCAGAGCAGCCAGGCGTGGTCGTATTCGTTGATGCTGCGGTTCTGCCAGATCCATGGGTCGCTGAGTACGGTGATCAGGCCGTCGCCGTGGTACAGCTGCAGCAGGTGCGTGGCAGAGTCGCTGTTGGCCCAGGCGTGCGCCCGGTTCTGCGCATCGTATAGGTGGAAGTCGGTGTCGAAGGCGATGTAGGCCGGGGCCTGTTCGTTTTCCAGATAGAGTTTGGTGAGTTGCGGGTAGGCTTCGCTCGCTTCGCTTTCTGGCTCGGGCTCACTGGCTTCTTCGTCGTCGAGATCGTCACTCATGTATTGCTGGATGCCGAGCAGATCGAGCAGCAGGTCGCCGCTCTTACCTTCCTCTTCATCCCACAGGCGTTCGGCGATGAACAGCAGATGACCGCCATTGGCCGTCCATTGCAACACGCGTTCGACCTGGCGCGGCGTCATGTTGCCGCGGTCAGCCAGCAGCATCAGGGTCTGCCCCTCGCTGGGCAGGCCGTCCAGCACCTCCAGGCCTTCGGCGCGGCGGGCGGCGATGCCCTGTTTGCGCAGGAAGTACTCGGCAGCCAGGTACGGGCTGCTGGCAACCTCGGGGGAAGGGCCGTGTTCGACCACGTCGTCATAAGGTTCGAGCTTGCCCAGCACATAACTGGCGAGCAGCCCCAGGCCCAGCAGCAGAGCCATGCTGAGGAGGAAACCGGCGCGCCGACTCATGCCGCACGCTCCTGGCCGAACAGGCTACGCCAGCCCTGGCACAGGCCCTGACGCGACGACTCGGCAGGCAGGCGATGACCATAGGCCAGCGCCTGCCAATGCAGGGTGAGCTGACGACTGTAGTTCTCCAGATTCTGCTGCCCGAGGTCGGTGACCAGATGCAGCACTTCGCCTTCGGTGTGCGACTGCTTCAGCGGCAGGCGGTGCTCGTGCAGCAGGCGGCTGAGCAGTGCGCGGTAGAGCAAGCCCAGTGCAGCGCGAGGTTGTTCGGCCCAGAGTCGCTCGGCTTCGCTGGCGACATCATCGGGTAGCGTCTCTGGCGCCAGTTCCAGGCCGAACAGTTGTTGTGGTGCGGCCGGCCTGCGCCGCGTCGGCAGGCCGATACGTTCGCCAAAGGCCTGCAGCCACTCGCGGTAGCGCCACAGAACGAAGACCAGCAGCGCGGCCAGGGTCGCCCATAACAGCACTTCGAATATCTGTGCGACAACGTCCAGGCTCTTCCACCATTCGCCCAGCTTGAGCAGGTTCTTGAGCATGTCGAGGAACGCTTCGACGTCTTCCGGCTTGGGTTCCTCTGCGGGTTTCTCTTCGCCCAGGCGCCAGCGTGTCACGGTTTCGCGGTGCTGGAAGGGCGGTTCGTCAAGCAGTGCTTCGATGCTTTCACGCGCGGCCTGGCTGCTCAGTTGCTGCTTGAGCAGGCGCGGTGCATCAGGGCCTTGCGGGTCAGCCTGCTCGGCTTCTTCGCTGGCAACTGGTGGCGTGTCGGCCCATGCAGCATTCGGCACCTGCGTCAGCAGCAGGGCGCAACCGAGCAACAGCGCATAGGCGCTGCCGGTCAGGCGCTGGCGCAGGCGGCGGAAGGTCAGTTCGATATCCCAGGCTTCCAGGGCCGTGCGGCGGTTGAGGTAGAGAGTGAAGCCGCAGGCGACGTAGACCGGCTCCCAGAGGATCAGCAGCAGCACGTAGAGCAGATTGGACAAGTGCTCCAGCCACATCCACTGGCCACTGCCTGCGGCAAGCAGGCTTTCCCAGGTCCAGTTCAGTTCTACCTGTTGTGGCAGCATCAGATAGAACAGGGCGGCAAGGCCCATCCACAGGGCGATTTCCAGATGCATGCCGACCAGGGTCAGCCAGGTGGCCGCCGCGCTGTCACGCTGGCCGAGCACCACCAGGCGCTGGCTGCGTGCCTGGCCGGCCAGGCCCTCCAGTTGCAGCACGGGCAGATCGAAGCTGCGCGTCGGGCTCAGCCGACGCCAGGTCAGGCTGGCCAGCAATTGCGGTCGCAACAGTTTTGGTAGGGCGCGCAGGGCCTGTTTCAACGAGGGTGTGTTGCCGAACAGGGCGTGCGAAAGGATGTACAGCGGCAACCGCTCATAGGCCGGTTTGAGCCACCAGAACAGGAAGATCGCCCAGCCTGGATACTGCCAGAGCAAGGCGCAGAGCAGGCCAAACAAGGGGATCGTGACCAACGCCCAGCTGGCCATTAACAGGCCGGCGTGACGACGGGCGAGCAGCACACCGAGGTCGATGGCTTCCCAGGCGCTGCGCGGACGGATGGCTACGCTGGCTTCAGTCAGGCGCATGCTGCCTCCGACCGGCCAGCAGCAGATAACTCAGCACCAGCAGCCAGAGCCCGGCACCGACGGCGTATTTGATATTCGGGCTGGCGAAGGTGGTGGAGGACCAGAACGCTTCGATAAAGGCCGCCAGCAGCAGGAACAGGATCACCCCGCATACCAGTTGAATCGCCTTGCCTGCTGCCAGGCGCAGGGCTTCGCCACGAGGCAGGCGGCCAGGGGCCAGCAGCGCCCAGCCGAGCTTCAAACCTGCCGCACCGGCCAGGGCGATGGCGGTGAGCTCGAAGGCGCCGTGACCGATGACGAAGGACCAGAATGGCTCGCCATAGCCGATGCGCGTCAGGTGGCCCGCCACTGCACCGATCATCAGGCCGTTGAACAGTAGGAAGAACAGGCTGCCGAGCCCTAGCAGCAAGCCGCTGGCGAAGGTCTGAAAAGCGATGCCGATGTTGTTCATGATGTAGAAGCCGAACATCACCCAGTCATCGCCGGAGCCGCGTTCGCTGAAGCGCCCGAGTCGACGGGCGTCGGGATCGTACATGCTTTCCATTTCAGTGACCTGGTCGGGGTTGACCAGGCTGAAGATCAGCTCGGGATAGAGGTAGGTCAGCAGCCCCATCAACGCCAGGCTGCCGAAGAACAGCAGGCTGGCCACGCACACGCTACGCCATTCACTGCGTACCAGGCGTGGGAAACCGCCGAACAGAAAACGGATCAGTTGCGCGGCAAGGTGGCTGCGATGACGGTAGAACTGCTGGTGGCCACGCATCGCCAGTTGTTGCAACTGGTCGATCAGGTGACTGCTGTAACCGCGAGCCTGGGCCAGGGCCAGGTGCTGGCAAAGCTGCCGATAGTGGGCGGCGAAACCCTGGGAGGCTTGCTCATCGGCCTTGCCGCGCTCGAGTGCTTCGAGCTGGCTGCCGAAGGCATCCCAGTCCGCCTGATGGCGACTTTCGAACAGGCTCTGCTTCACGGGGCGCTCCCCAGCAGGCCATGGGCGATGCCATTGATGCGCGGCTCCGCCTGCTCGGCCGGCACTTGCAATGGCTCGGCCAGTAGCGTTGCCAGTTCGGCTCTACGCGCTGCGGACAACTGGCTGCCACGCTCGGCAAAACCGAGGATGGCGCGTTGTTCGCCGAGGCTGAGCGGGAAGGGCGTTGGCAGGGGTTCGGCATTGGCGAGCTGCGGTTTGCTCAGCGGCGCATCGCGATAGACCACCAGCGTGCCGGCGGCGATATCGCCGAGGCGCTTGAAGGCGGGGTGGTTCAGGCAACTGATGATGCCCAGGGTGTAGCCGAACGGCAGGATGTCGACGAAGCGCAGCAGGTTGCGGGTCAGTGATGCGGCCCAGCCGATCGGCGTACCGTCATCGTGCACCACGCGCAGGCCGAGCATCTGCTTGCCGGGGGAGCGGCCCTGGTTGAGCACCTCGAACAGCACCATGTACCACCAGGTCACGAGAAACAGCAGGATGGTGCCCAGGCCCATGCCGAACTGACCGAGCAGCCCGAGAACGATGAACACTACCGCGAGGATCAGGCCACGGATGGCGAGGTCGATGGCGAACGCCAGAGCACGCGGGACCAGCCCGGCCGGTCGCAGATGCAGATCGATACCTTCCGGCGTTTCGATCTGATAGCGAGTATCCAGGGGCGACTGGTGGGACGAAAGGCTGGCGCTTGAGCGTGAGGGCATCGGCGGACTGCATCAAAGAAAGCCCGATGCTAGCGAGCAGCGGGCCACGAACGCAACCGGGCCAGCGAACTGGCCCGAGTCTCGTCGGCTTATTGGGCGGCAGGCAGTACGCCGAAAATGGTGCGATACAGCACGCCCATGGCCACGACCATCAGCGGAATGCTCCATACCAGACCAATACCCAGCGGAATGGCACTGATCATGACGATCAGGCCGAGCAGCAGGAACAGGCCGAAGACCTTGAACCAGTGTTGGGTAATGGCCTTGCGCGAGGCTTCCAGAGCCTGCCAGGGCGACAGGCCGCGTTCGACCACCAGCGGAATGGCCAGCAGGTAGGCAACGGCCAGATAGATACCGGGGATCAGCAGCAGGATCATGCCGAGGTAGATCAGCAGCATCATCACCACGGCGGTGATGATCAGCGGTACGGTGCGACCGAAGTGGCTGAAAATCTCGTTGAAGTTCAGCGGCTGGTCGGCGGCGCGGCGAATACCGACCATGTTGATACCGGCCATGAAGGGGTAGGCCAGGGCCGATGCCAGCAGCGAGATCACGATCTCGCCGGCGAACATGATGAACAGGTTGTCGCTCAGTGCGCTGAAGATACCGACGACGCCGCCGAGGATGAAGGTGGCGGCCAGCAGCACCACGTAGAACACCAGGAAGCCACCAATGATGATGCCTTTGGTGCCCTTGACCTTGCTCCAGGATTCGCTCAGCAGGTCGCCGATACTGAAGTCATAGCCGCGTGCCAGAGCTTCTTCGATGCTCGGCACCTGGTTGTTGGAGGTCGGCTGCAGGTCGCTGACGGGAGCGGCATAGGGATTGGGGGTGATCGCGTCACTCATGGTTGCATCCTTGTAAGTAGAGTGGGGTGTCCTGCCAATGCTAGTGGTTACGGCGCTCGCCCCACAAGTGCGGCGCGCCTGGCGGTATAGCGGCTGTGCGCTGGTTCATGTTTTGGCCCGGGCGGCGAGCCCGGAGGCGGATGATAGACTGCCGGCAACTTTACGTCAGGTACGGAGCCGCCCATGACTTCCAGCATCTTCTGGTACGACTACGAGACCACCGGTATCAATCCGCGTTGTGACCGTCCCCTGCAGGTGGCGGGTATCCGTACCGATGAGGCGCTGAACGAGATTGGCGAGCCGCTGAACATCTATTGCCGTCCCAGCGATGACATCCTGCCGCACCCTGCTGCCTGCCTGGTGACCGGGATCGACCCGCAGCGCCTGCAGCAACTGGGGCTGGATGAGGGCGAGTTCATGACCCGCGTGCATGCGGCGCTCTCGTCGCCGGGCACCTGTGGCGCTGGCTACAACAGCCTGCGCTTCGATGACGAGGTGACGCGCTACAGCCTCTATCGCAACTTCTTCGACCCCTACGCGCGCGAGTGGCAGGGCGGCAACAGCCGCTGGGACCTGATCGATCTGGTGCGCACGGCCTATGCGCTGCGTCCCGAAGGCATCGAGTGGCCCGAGGAAGAGGGGCGGGTCTCGCTCAAGTTGGAGCGGCTGACCCAGGCCAATGACATCGATCATGGTCAGGCGCACGACGCGCTGTCCGACGTGCGCGCCACCATTGGCCTGGCGCGTCTGCTAAGGGATCGGCAGCCACGGCTCTACGACTTTCTCTATCAACTGCGCAGCAAGCAGCGGGTCATGGACCAGATTCGCCTGCTACAGCCGTTGCTGCATATCTCCGGGCGTTTCTCCGCGGCGCGCCATTACCTGGCGCCGGTGCTGCCGTTGGCCTGGCATCCGCGCAACCGCAACGCGCTGATCGTCTGCGACCTGCAGGCCGATCCATCGCCTTTGCTGAACCTGGATGCCGATACCCTGCGTAGTCGTCTCTACACACGCCGCGAGGACCTCGCCGAGGGTGAGGCGCCAGTGCCGCTGAGGTTGCTGCATATCAATCGCTGTCCGGTGGTAGCGCCGCTCTCGGTATTGCGTGAGGCGGATCGCCAGCGTCTGCAACTGGACTGGTCGAGCTGCGAGCGCAATGTCGAAGCGCTGAAGAATGAACAGCCGTTGTGGCAGGACAAGTTGGCGGCTATTTACCGTGAGGAAGACTTCGCCGGTAGTCATGATCCCGAGCAGCAGCTTTACGATGGTTTTATTGGCGATCGTGATCGTCGGTTGTGTGAGCAGGTGCGTAGTGCTCAGCCTCAGGCATTGGCCAGCGACAAGTGGCCGTTCGACGATGCGCGACTGCCAGAGTTGTTGTTTCGCTATCGGGCACGCAATTTCCCCGAGAGTCTGTCAGCCGCCGAGCATCAGCGTTGGACAGACTTCTGTCGGCAGCGTCTGAGCGATCCAGAATTCGGTGCGCCGAATACCTTGGCGCAATTTCATGCGGCGCTCGAACAGTTGCGCACTGACTGCAGCCCAGCGCAATTGCAACTTCTTCAGCAATGGCAGGCGTATGCCGAGCAACTGCGGTCGCGTTTCGCCGTGAATACGGCCGGCGTTTAATCGGGCAGGAGACCGCCATGGCGATGGATGAGGACCATGCTGTTTTCGGAACGTTGTAAGAAACGTGAAGGGGGGAACTTTTCTTTTTGCTGCCGGCTGGGCAGTGATCAGATTAATTGAGCGCGGCAAGTCTCGGCACAAGACATTGCCCAAAACTGCTTTCTCGGTCGATGCAGGAAAACATAAGCAATAAAAAACGCCAGCATGGCTGGCGTTTTCGGTGTCGCTCAGGTGTTAGCCCAGCAGCGTGGCCCAGCCTTCGACGACATCGGCGCCCCACTTGGCTTTCCACTCTTTCAGGGTCTTGTGGTTGCCGCCTTTGGTTTCGATCACTTCGCCGCTGTGCGGGTTCTTGTACTGCTTCACCTTGCGTGCGCGCTTGGTGGCGGCCGGCTTGCTGGCGCGTGCGCCTTTGGCAGTTTTGGCCTCAGGGTCGAGCAGGGCGATGATGTCGCGCAGCGACTTCTGATATTCGCCCATCAGGGTGCGCAGCTTGCCTTCGAATTCCAGTTCTTTCTTCAGCTTGTCGTCTTGCGACAGGTTCTTCAGACGCTCTTGCAGTTCCTTGATGGCTTCTTCTGTAGCGCGGTATTCATTGATCAGCGACATGGGCATTACCTTGGCGTGAATAAATCGGAGGAGTGAACAGTGGCGTAATAATAGTCACGCACTTATAGCAAGTAAACAGCGAGCCATGAAATAACTGCAGTGCAATGCAACCCTTTGTGTCGCACGCGCCTGAATTAAATTGGCAGTTGCAACTCGCTCATGAAGTTTTCAATGCGCGTTAGTCGTGCACTTTCTATCCGTTCGGCCGTGGCCTTGAAAGGTGCGTCGTTGCTGCAGTTTTGCCGGCAAATCGTTAGAATGGCCGACTTTTGCGCCGCTATTGGCATTGGGGTTTTAGTCATGCGTACGTTCAGATTGGTCATCTCCTGCCCTGACCGCGTCGGCATCGTTGCCAAAGTCAGTAATTTCCTCGCCACTTATAACGGCTGGATTACCGAAGCCAGCCACCACTCCGATACGCAGAGTGGCTGGTTCTTCATGCGCCATGAAATTCGTGCCGATTCCCTGCCGTTCGACCTGGACGGTTTCAAGCAAGCCTTCTCGCCGATTGCCCGTGAGTTCTCCATGGAGTGGCGCGTCACCGACTCGGCACAGAAAAAGCGTGTGGTGCTGATGGCCAGTCGTGAGTCGCACTGCCTGGCTGATCTGTTGCACCGCTGGCACAGCAATGAGCTCGACTGCGAGATCCCCTGTGTGATCGCCAACCATGACGACCTGCGCAGCATGGTCGAGTGGCATGGCATTCCGTACTTCCATGTTCCGGTCGACCCCAAGAACAAGGCGCCGGCCTTCGCCGAGGTGGAGCGTCTGGTCAAGGAGCATCAGGCCGATGTCATCGTCCTGGCGCGCTACATGCAGATCCTGCCACCGGCGTTGTGCGCCGAATTCGCTCAGCGTGTGATCAACATCCATCACAGCTTCCTGCCGTCGTTCGTCGGCGCCAAGCCCTACCACCAAGCCTCGTTGCGCGGCGTGAAGTTGATCGGCGCCACCTCGCACTACGTGACCGAGGAGTTGGACGCCGGCCCGATCATCGAGCAGGACGTGGTGCGCGTGACGCACCGCGACGATATCGAGGAGATGGTGCGCCTCGGTAAGGACGTGGAGAAAATGGTTCTGGCCCGTGGGCTACGCTATCACTTGGAAGACCGAGTGTTGGTGCACGACAACAAGACGGTGGTGTTCGACTGATCTTGCGGTGTGGGCCGACTCGATGCCTGTCACAGGAGAACGCCCATGCTCAAGTCCATCAAGGTGCGCGACTACATGACCCGCCATCTGGTGACGTTCAGGTCGGATACCGATCTGTTCACTGCCATCAACCGATTGCTGGAGCACCGTATTTCCGGCGCTCCGGTGGTCGACTCCCAGGGCCACCTGATTGGCCTGTTGTCGGAGGGTGATTGCTTGCGTGGCATTCTCTCTGGCGCCTACTACGAAGCCACTGGTGGCAACGTCAGCACCTACATGACCACCGAGGTCGAGACCGTCAGCCCGGAGGCGGACATCATCGATCTGTCGGAACGTTTCCTGCGTGGGCGGCGTCGGCGCATGCCGGTGATCGAGAACGGTCGTCTGGTTGGTCAGATCAGCCGTCATGACGTGCTTCGCGCAGTCAAGGAATTCGCCCAGCATGAGCAGGGCGAGTTGAGCGTAGGCTGAGGAGGCGGCAATGAGCGATCCGTTGGACAAGGCGACCTCCAAGGCGCCGCCGACATTGGGAGAGGGCTGCGTGCGGCGTTACGATCCCGACGCGTTGAGCGAAGAGGATGGTACCGAGTTCGCCGAGGCGGCCGAGTTGTGGCGCCAGTTGCAGGAACAGACCGAAGACAAACCCGAGCACGAGCGATAAAGAAGAAGGGCACCGAGACTCATGCCCGATCAGATGAGACGTAATGTCTGGCGCGGATGGCCTTTGTAGGGTGCGCCGTGCGCACCAATGAAGGTAACGTCGGCATTTCGGTGCGCACGGCGCACCCTACCTATACCCGTATCCTGACGCTTGACTGACTGGCATTAGCGCCGAGGCGCCCGTTTCGTTGCCGGTGGGTTAGATGCGGAAACTGTCGACCAGTTGCTTGAGGCGCACGGCCTGTTGCTCCAGATCGCCGCAGGCGCGCAGGGTGGCCTGCAGGTTTTCCACACCTTCCTGGTTGAGGGTGTTGATCTCGATGATGTCCATGTTCAGCGACTCGATCACCGAGGTCTGCTCTTCGGTGGCGGTCGCGACCGACTGGTTCATGCCATCGATCTCACCGATACGCGCGGTCACCGTGCCCAGGCGCTCACCGGCCTGGTTGGCGATCTCCACACTGTCCTCACTGTAGCGCTGGCTTTCGGTCATGGTGGTGACCGACTCGCGTGAGCCAACCTGCAGCTCCTCGATCATCTTCTCGATTTCCTGTGCCGACTCCTGGGTGCGGTGCGCCAGGTTGCGCACCTCGTCGGCGACCACGGCGAAGCCGCGACCGGCTTCACCGGCGCGGGCCGCTTCGATGGCGGCGTTGAGCGCGAGCAGGTTGGTCTGCTGGGAGATGCTCTTGATCACTTCGAGAATCTGGCCGATGTCCACGGTCTTGCTGTTGAGCATTTCGATCTTGGCGCAGGCGTCGCTGATCTTGTCCGAGAGCTCGCTCATCGAGCGGATCGCCTGTTGCACGACCTTGCCGCCATCTTCCGCCTGATGGCGAGCATCCGAGGCCTGGTTCGAGGCGTCGGCAGCGTTGCGGGCGATTTCCTGCGCGGCGGCACCGAGTTGGTTGATCGCCGCCGCCACGCTGTTGGTGCGGCTGGCCTGTTCGTCAGAGTTGGCCATCGACGAGTTGGAGGCATTGACCACCAGCTTGGCCACTTCGTTGACTTGCACCGTGGCGGACGACACCTCACGGATGGAGCTGTGGATACGCTCGACGAAGCGGTTGAAGGAACTGGCCAGCGCGCCGAATTCGTCGTTGGATTGAATCGCCAGGCGCTTGGTCAGGTCGCCTTCGCCCTGGGCGATGTCCTCCATGGCCTTGCCCATGGTGTTCAGCGGCTGCATCAGCACGCGGATCAACAGACCGAGCAGGGCGATGATCAGCACCACAGCAATTACCGTGGCGACGATGGCCGAGGTGCGAAATTCGCTGAGCATCGAGTAGGCCTTGGCTTTGTCGATGGACAGACCGATGTGCCACTTGACCGAAGGCAGCCCCTGCACCGGGGTGAAGGTGAGAATGCGGGTGTCGCCATCGACTGACACTTCGCTGAATGCGTTGCTGATGCTCGGGGTGTTCTGCGGGTAGATATCCTTGAGGTTCTTCATCACCAGGTTCTTGTCCGGGTGTACCAGGATCTTGCCGTCGGCGCTGACCAGGAAGGCATAGCCGATGCCGTCGAAGTCCAGTGCATTGATGATGTTGACCAGAGTTTGCAGGCTCAGGTCGCCACCGACCACGCCAGCCGGGCGTGCCGGGGTGGCGATGGTGATGATCAGCTCACTGGTGGCCGCGTCGACGTAAGGCTCGGTCAGGGTAGTGCCACCGGCGGCCAGGGCATCCTTGTACCAGGGGCGGCTGCGTGGGTCGTAGTCGGCGGGCATCTGCTCGTCCGGGCGCATGGTGAAACCACCGCTCTCGGTGCCCAGATAGGTGAAGGCGAAAGAAGAAGTCAGTGCCTTTTGCTCCAGCAGCTTGACCACGCGATCCGTCTCGCTGTCATTGCTGATCGACTGCGCCGCGCTTTCCACCAGCAGAATGCGCCCGGATAGCCAGTTCTGAATGTTGCTGGCCGTTACGTTACCCATTTCCTGCAGGTAGCTTTCCAGGTCCTCGCGGATGGCATTGCGTTGTAGATAGTCGTTGTAGAGGGTGAACAGCGAGAAGGCGGCGATCACCACCAAGGACGCTGCGAGCAGAATCTTGTGGCTGAACTGCAGGTTTTTGGTCATGTTGTCTTGCGTCCGAATGGCTCTGGAACCAGTCTTGTGTTCCACGACGGCGCTTGAAGGGCGCTTGTGTGGGCTGTTGCGGCAGGTGGAATAGCTACTTGCTCTGCTGTTTGTGTCGGCATATCTGCAGTAAAGCTTTAACCCAGGGGATGGCAAGATGCCTTTGAATTCACAGTTCGTATTGGGTGCTGGCAGTGATGGTCAGGCGGTTGGTCAGCCATTACGTCTAGCGAACCGTCACGGCCTTATTGCGGGCGCTACCGGCACCGGCAAGACAGTGACTTTGCAGCGATTGATCGAGACCTTCAGTGACGCCGGGGTGGCAGTGTTCGCCGCCGATGTCAAAGGCGACCTGTGTGGTCTTGGCGCTGTCGGCATGCCGCAAGGCAAGGTCGCCGAGCGTATCGCCAGCATGCCCTGGCTGAATCACCAGCCGCAGGCGTATCCGGTGACGCTGTGGGACGTACATGGCCAGAGTGGCCATCCACTGCGTACCACGCTCAGTGAGATGGGGCCGCTGCTGCTCGGTGCGCTGCTCGAGCTGACCGACAGTCAGCAGGCGGCACTCTATGCGGCGTTCAAGGTGGCTGACCGCGAAGGTCTGCTGCTGCTCGACTTGAAGGACCTGAAAGCACTGCTCGGCTACCTCAAGGACAATCCGCAGGTGTTGGGTGAGGACAGTGCACTGTTCACCAATACGTCCGCGCAGGCGCTGTTGCGTCGCCTGGCAGGGCTGGAGCAGCAGGGCGCCGAGGCCCTGTTCGGCGAGCCGGCGTTGCAGCTCGAAGACCTGTTGCATCCTGATCGCGATGGCCGCGGCCGCGTGCACCTGCTCGATGCCACCCGCCTGGTTCACGAAGCGCCAAAGGTGTATGCAACCTTCCTGCTGTGGCTGTTGGCTGAGTTGTTCGAACAACTGCCGGAGCGCGGTGACGCCGACAAGCCGGTGCTGGCGTTGTTCTTCGATGAGGCGCACCTGCTTTTTCAGGGCACGCCGAAGGCGCTGCAGGAGCGGCTGGAGCAGGTGGTGCGGTTGATTCGTTCCAAGGGCGTCGGGGTGTATTTCGTCACTCAGTCGCCAGGCGATCTGCCGGACGACGTACTGGCTCAACTTGGTCTGCGCATCCAGCACGGCTTGCGTGCCTTCACTGCCAAGGAGCAAAAGGCCTTGCGTGCGGTGGCTGATGGATTTCGCCCGAACCCGGCGTTCAGCACGCTGAATGTGCTCACCGAACTGGGGATTGGCGAAGCATTGGTGGGTACGTTGGAGGAAAAGGGCACGCCGGCCATGGTTCAGCGCGTGGCCATCGCCCCGCCGCAATCACGCATCGGCCCGTTGAACGAAGCCGAGCGAGCGGCGCTGGTGCGTCAATCGCCCCTCGCCGGTCGTTACGACAAACCCATCGACCGCGAGTCGGCCTACGAGCTGCTGACTGCTCGTGCGGCGCAGGCAGCCGCCGAAGCACCGGCGCAAGTCAGTACCAAGACCAAGACAGCAACGCAGGATCAGGGACTTGGGCAGATGGCGGGCGAGTTGCTCGGCGGCGCGATGAAAAGTGCCCTGCGCCAGGCGGCCAATCAACTCGGTCGGCAACTGGTGCGTGGATTGATGGGGTCGCTGATGGGAGGCAAGAAGCGTTGATGTCACTTGCAGCCGCGTTTTACGCGGCTGCAATACCCGCTCAGGAGCTTATTCGCACTCGTTGGCCGCTTCTTTCTTTTCCTGGCGCTCTTTTTCGATCTTCTCGATTTCTTTATCGAACGCCTGATCGAGCAGGCTGGGTCTCTTGCGCCAGGGTTTGCGATCGGGGTCTGGTTGAGCGGCGTAGGTGATGACTTCTCCGCCGTATACATCCTTGTAACGCTGCGCCTGGCGCTCGAGTTCGGCGCGCAGTTCGTCTTTCGTCACGGGTTTTACCTGTCGGTTGTGATCGATACACAGAATAGTGGGAGCGCCACGTTTAACCGTTGCGCCTGCAGTCGATCTAGGGTGTTTGCCTTAGGTGGCAGGGAGAAAGTTTGTAAAGCTTCGTGCTTTACATCGTTCTCTTTTCTCTTCGGTTACTTATCTGTCAGTAACTTTTTTCCGAGAAAAGTTGCATGGTGCAACTGTTGCGTATTATCACCAACGCCATTCAAATGTCCAGTGATCAACCGGCAAGCGCCTGATAACGCAGGGTGAAACTCATCTGACAACTTTGTCCCTGTGCCAGCAATTGCAGTCCAGGCCGACCCGGCAGATGGTGGGCGTTGACCGGGTGAGTGACGGGCTCGAAACAGAAGAAGTGCTGCGCTTCTGGGCAGAACAATAGAAATATATCGCTGCCCTGGGCTTCGCAGACGAGCTGATAGCCAGCGTCCGCTTGAATGATGCGAGCGCTGCCTGGCCATTGGGTAAAGGCATTGTCGACAAGTTGTTGCGGCAGCAAGGTAGGCTCTTCGAAATTCCAGTGTGCGGGTAGCCCGCTGCAATGGCTGGACAGTTTGTCTTCGCCACATAACCAGACACCACCTGCTTGTGCCTGCAAGCGCGTATGCGCGGTCCGTGGCAGATAGGGATGAAAGCCAAGGCCATACCAGGCGGCCTGCGCGCCGAGATGGGTGGCGTGTAACGTCAGGCGCAGGCAGCCGTCAGATAGTCGTACATGGACGTTGGCGCGGTAGGGAAAAGGCGATTGGCATTCCAGCTGCAGGTTGGCGCTGTCTGATGTCATGTCGACTACCTGCCAGGATTGTTGCCAGGCACTGCCGTGTATCGGCAGGGGCTCATGCTCGGTGTTGGCGCTCAGCGCTTGCCAGCCTGCGGGTGTAGCGAAACCACCGCCGCCGATACGATTGGACCAGGGCAACAAGGGGTAACAGGCCAGGCGCCGAGGATTGGCGGCGGCCAGCGCCTGTTCGTCGCTATGGCGAAGAAGCGGCAGGCCGTCGCTCAGGCGCACCCAGTTGACCAGACTTGCGCCCAGTTCCGGAGCAAGGGTCAGTTGTGTCAGGCTATCGCGCAGAGTCAGCAGAGTCGTTGGCATTTGGCGCTCCGAGGGCTGTAATTGTCGGGAATTCATAGTGTCATCGTACAACTGCTAGGCTATCATTACTGCAAAGCCTCAAGTCTTAAGTCGAGAACTCGTCCGCCATGGAAATGCAAAACGCTCAACCTCGTGCTCGTCGCAAGCACCGCAGCCTGGCTCAGGAGCTGGTAGCCGATCTGTCGCAGCGCATTCGCGATGGGCTGATCAAGCGCGGCGAGAAGCTGCCGACCGAGTCGGCGATCATGGAAGAGCAGGGCGTCAGCCGTACCGTGGTGCGCGAGGCTTTGTCGCGGTTGCAGGCAGCTGGCCTGGTGGAGACCCGTCATGGCATCGGCACCTTCGTGCTGGACACGCCCAGCGCTAGTGGTTTTCGCATCGACCCGGCGACCATCGTCACCTTGCGCGATGTGCTGGCTATTCTCGAACTGCGTATCAGCCTCGAAGTGGAGTCTGCCGGGATGGCGGCTCAACGCCGTACCGATGTGCAACTGAAGGCCATTCGTGAGGCGCTCGATGCCATCAACGAAAGTGCCGCGCATGCCAGTGATGCGGTGTCTTCGGACTTCCACTTCCACCTGCGCATCGCCGAAGCCACGGGTAACCGCTACTTCACCGACATTCTCAGCCATCTGGGCACCAGCATCATTCCGCGTACCCGGGTCAATTCCGCCGGCCTGGCGCGTGACGATCAGACCCATTACATGGCGCGCCTGGAGCGCGAGCACGAGCAGATTTTCGAAGCCATCGCGCGGCAGGACGCCGAAGCGGCGCGTGCAGCCATGCGCCTGCACCTGACCAACAGTCGCGAGCGCCTGCGCCAGGCGCATGAAGCGGCCGAGGCCGAAGCGCTGCACGGCTGAAACGCCTTGCATACACTCGGCGGCCTTGGGCCGCCGAGTGCGTTTTGGTGGTGAAAAAAGTTGGGCGTGCATGGGTTTGGCTGGCTGTTTCAGGCGCAGTCTTGCCAGTGCAGTCAGTTTCAAGGGCCTGTTAGCGGCGATAGGCCAGGGCGACGATGCCGCCAACCACGATAAAGCCGCCGATCACCTGCAACGCTTCCAGAACCTGGCCCAGAACCAGCCAGCCGAGAACCATGCCGGCCACCGGTTCCATGTTCATCACCGGCGCGTTACGCGCGATGTTCAGACGCGGCATGCAGATGAACAGGGTGGAAAAGGCCGCGCCATAGAGCAGCACCAGGCAGGCCAGGGCGATCCAGCCAGCACTGGCATTCGGCAGGCTCAACCCGCCAGGAATCAGGCCGCTGGCACCGAGCAGGGTTGAGGTGCTGAACACCACGGCCAGGGTCAGCATGCTGCGTACCGAGCCAGCCATTTTGGAAAGACGGTTTTCGGTGATCCACAGTGCTACGGCAAATACGCCGGCAGCGGTCAGGCTGAACAGAATCCCGACGATCCATTCGCCATCCGGCGCAGCGCTGCCAGTCAGTCGCCCGGCAATATCGAGGACCAGCACCAGGCCGAAGAGGATTACGCCCATGATGGCCAGTGCTTGCCGGGTGGGTGCTGCACCACCGAGTGCCCAGGTAAGCAGTGCCAGCAGGATCGGCGACAGGTTGACCACCAGCAGCGCCAGGGCCACGGGAATGCGCGCCACGGCCGAGTAGATGCAGAAGCTTTGGATGGCGATCAGCAGGCCCAGCAAAATCTGCCAGCCCCAGGTGGCACGACCCAGCTTCAGCGATTCACGCCGCCACAGCACCAGCGCGATCAACGCCAGCAAGGTCACGCCAGCGCGCGCCAGCATGGCCAGTAGCAGCCCGGTGTCGTGGTCGAAGGCGATCCGCGCAGCGATGTGGTTGCCGGCGAACGAGCAAGCCAGTGTGGCAAGGATCAGGACGGCGATGTGACGCGGAAACGGGGTGGAACCTTGCATGACGAAATCCTGTTGTCATCGCCTGAAAATCAGGCCCTAAAGCAAAACGCCGCCCGATTGGGCGGCGTTGTCGTTCAATGCCCGGGTTTGCTGTCAGAGCACGACGCTCGGCAGCCACAGGGAAATGGCTGGGACGTAGGTCACCAGCATCAGTACCATGAACAGTGCCACGTAGAACGGCAGCAGTGCCTTCACGGTGTTCTCGATGGTGACCTTGCCGATGGCGGCACCGACGAAGAGCACAGCACCCACGGGCGGAGTGATCAAACCGATACCCAGGTTGACCAGCATGATCATGCCGAAGTGTACCGGGTCTACACCGAAAGAGGTGACGACAGGCAGCAGGATCGGGGTCAGGATCAGGATCAACGGCGCCATGTCCATCAGCGTGCCCAGCACCAGCAACATGAAGTTCACGCACATCAGGATCACATAGCGGTTGTCCGAGAAGGTCAGGAACGCGGTGGTGATCTTCGACGGAATCTGCATCAGGGTCATGATGTAGCCGAAGCTGGCGGCGAAGGCGATCAGGATCATCACGATCGACAGCGTGCGCACGGTGCGGTGCAGCATCTTCGGCAGTTCACGCCACTTGTAGTCGCGGTAGATGAACATGGTCACGAAGAACGCCCAAACCACCGCCACGGCTGCCGACTCGGTGGCGGTGAACACGCCACTGAGGATGCCGCCGAGAATGATGACCATGGTCATCAGGCCCCACAGTGCTTCGACGCAGATCTTCAGCGCCTGGCGCAGCGGAATCACTTCGCCCTTCGGGTAGTTGCGTTTCTTGGCGAACCACAGGCACAGCGCGGCCATGGTGAAGCTGAGCAGCAGGCCCGGGCCGATACCGGCGACGAACAGCGCGGCGATGGACACCGTGCCGCCAGCTGCCAGCGAGTAGATCACCGAGTTGTGGCTGGGCGGGGTGAGCAGCGCTTGCACCGAGCCGGAGACGGTTACCGCGGTGGAAAACTCACGCGGGTAGCCTTTCTTTTCCATTTCCGGAATCAGTACCGAGCCGACCGAGGCGGTATCGGCCAGCGACGAGCCGGAGATGGCGCCGAAGAAGGTCGAGGCAGTGATGTTGACCAGCGACAGGCCGCCGCGGACGAAACCGACCAGCACCCCGGCGAACGCCACCAGGCGTCGGGCCATGCCGCCTTCGGCCATGATCGCGCCAGCGAGGACGAAGAAGGGGATGGCCAGCAGGGAGAATTTGTTCACGCCGCCGGCGATCTGGATCATCACGGCGTGCAAGGGAATCTCGATCCACCAGGCGCCGATCAGGGTCGCCAGGCCGAGGGCGTAGGCGACCGGGACGCGCAGCAGGATCAGGGCAATGAAGCTGCCCAGCAGAATGGCGGCATCCATTACACGGACTCCTTGGAATCTTCGCAGTTCTCGTAATCGACGACGCGGCGTTTATGCTGGTCGCCGTAGAGCAGTTGTTCGAGGACGAACAGCAGGGTGATCAGGCCGCCCAGGGGGATGGGTGCGTAGCTGATACCGACACGCATCCAAGTCAGCGTGCTGAGGTACTGGTTCCAGGTGGCGACGCACAGCTTGTAGCCCCAGATCAGCATGAACAGGGCGATGGCGCCCATGGCCAGGCGTACGAACAGGGTGAGGAAGGGCTGAGCCACGTCGGGTAGGCGATCACTCAGCACCTGCACGGCCATGTGCGCACCGGCGCGATAGCTGGCGGCGGCGCCGACGAAGGTGAACAGCACCATCAACAGGATGGCGATGGGTTCGGGCCAGCCCAGGCCCTGACCGAGTGCGTAACGGCTGAACACGCCCCAGGGAATGATCAGGGCCATGATCACGATCGCCAGGCCGGCGGTTGCGATACAGGCGCGGTAGATGACGTCATTGACGCCCAGAACCAGGTTTTTCATGAGACTTCACCGGTTGCGCGGCGCTGGCGAGAGCCGGCGCCGCGCGCTTGCGCGTGGATTACTGAACGGCTTCGATGCGCTTGATCAGGTCGGCGAACTGTGCGCCGTACTTCTCACGTACCGGGGCGGTAGCGTCGTAGAAGGGCTTGGTGTCGACTTCGATGAACTCGACGCCTTCAGCCTTGAGCTTCTCGTCGCTGGCCTTTTCCTTGGCAACCCACAGGTCGCGCTCTTCCAGTTGGGCCTCTTTGGCCAGTTTCTTGACCAGCGCCTGCTGCTCGGGGGTGAGCTTCTCCCAAGTGGTCTTGGACATCAGCAGGGGCTCGGGGAGGATCAGGTGATGGGTCTGGGTGTAGTACTTGGCCGCACGGAAATGGTTGTGCTCGAGCAGGGTTGGCGAGTTGTTCTCGGCACCGTCGATCACGCCGCTCTGCAGGGCGCTGAAGATTTCACCGGTGTCCATGGCGATGCCGTTGGCGCCCATGGCGTTGAGGGTATCGATAAACAGCGGGTTACCGATCACGCGGATCTTCATGCCCTTGAGGTCTTCCAGCTTGTGTACTGGCTTCTTGGTGTAGAGGCTGCGGCTGCCGGCTTCCATCCACGCCAGGCCGACCATGTTGAAGTCGGAGTTGGTGATGGCGTCGAGGATTTCCTGACCGATCTCGCCATCGACCACTTTGCGCATGTGATCGATATCGCGAAACACGAAGGGCATGTTGAAGACGTTGGTGGCAGGCACCACCGGACCAACCGAACCGAGGCTCACGCGGGTCAGCTGGACCGCGCCGATCTGGGTCTGTTCGATCACTTCCTTCTCGGAGCCGAGAACGCCGCCAGCGAACATGCGGTATTTGATTTCGCCGTTGGTGGCCGCCTCCAGTTTCTTGCCGAGGCTCTCCATGGCAACCACGGTCGGGTAGCCGGCGGGGTGGATCTCGGCAATCTTCAGGGTCGTCTCGGCCTGTGCGAAGGAGGACAGACCGAGCGCTAGAGGAAGTGTGGCGAGAAGCAACTTGCGTTTGAGGTTCATGCGGAAAACTCCGTCTTGTTGTTGTTGGTGAACAGCTGTGTATACCGGTGCCGCGAACGGCCCGGGGTGAATCGGATCAGGGGTGGAAAGCCGGCTCCTCGATGCCGCACACGCCGGCTTGCAGGGCGAACACGCCACCCGCCAGCGGTTGCTCGGAGAGATCGCCGCCGGGGCGGATCGAGGTCACGAACAGGGTGTCCAGGTTCGCGCCACCGAAGGCACACATCGCCGGCTTCTTCACCGGTACGGCGAGTGAGCGGTCGAGTCGGCCATCGGGGGTGAAGCGGTGAATCAGGCCTTCGTCGTTGCCACAGATCCAGTAGCAGCCATCGACGTCCATCGCCGCGCCATCGGGGCGGCCCGGATGCTGGTTCATGTCGATGAACAGACGACGATTGTGCGGCGTGCCGCTATCGATGTCGTAGTCGAATGCCCAGACGCTTTGTACGCTCGGATGCGAATCGGAGAGGTACAGGGTGCGGCCATCGGGGCTGAAGGCCAGGCCGTTGGGCACGATGAGGTCGTCCAGCACCTGTTGCAGTTGACCGTCGTAGCGATACAGCGCGCCGACGCGTGCGCCCTGTGCCATGTCCAGCAGCATGGTGCCGGCCCAGAAACGGCCCTGACGGTCGCAGCGGCCATCGTTGAAGCGCATTTCCGGGCGGGCGTGCTCGACTGCTGCCAGGCGTTCGGCCTGTACCTTACCGTCGTCCTGCAGGCGCAGATGAAAGATGCCGCTCTGCATGCCGGCGAGCCAGCCGCCGGCCGGATGCATGGCGATGCAGGCGAGCATTTCCTCGGCCTGCCAGTTCTGCGTCTGGCCAGTCATAGCGGACCAGCGATGCAGGCGTCCGGCAGGAATATCGGCCCAATAAAGAGCCTGTTCGGCTGTGTTCCAAACCGGGCTCTCACCCGTGGCGTTGCGCGCATCGACAATCAGTTCGGCTGTCATGGCAGTCAGGCGCTCTAAGTGTTGTTAGGTTTTTGGCAGTCGCAGCGATGTGTTCAATCGTCGCCGAATGGGCCGGCTGCCACGAAGGCACCGCCCTGATAAATGCGTGCCGGGTCGTCGGCGGCCGGCATCGGCTGCGCTTCCACTTTGGCGCGGAACACTTCCGAGCTGTCCTTGGGCGTGAAGCCCAGGTGCGCGGCCTTGCTGTTGTCCCACCACACGTCGCGGTTGTTCGACATGCCATAGACCACGGTGTGGCCAACGTTCGGGGCGTACAGGCAGCGTTCAAGCAGGTGGGTGAGGTCGTCGTAGCTCAGCCAGGTGCTCATCATGCGGCGGTTGGCTGGCTCGGGGAACGAGGAGCCGATGCGGATGCTGACGGTTTCGATGCCGTAGCGATCGAAGTAGAAACTGGCCATGTCTTCGCCGTAGGACTTGGACAGGCCGTAGTAGCCATCCGGGCGACGCAGGCTGTTGGCATCAAGGTGCTCGTCCTGCTTGTAGAATCCGATGACGTGGTTGGAGCTGGCGAATACCACGCGTTTCACGCCATGGCGGCGGGCCGCTTCGTAGACATGGAACACGCCACAGATGTTGGCGCCGAGGATTTCTTCGAAGGGGCGCTCGACCGAGACGCCACCGAAGTGCAGGATGGCGTCGACGCCTTCGATCAGTTGATGCACGGCGGTCTTGTCGGCCAGGTCGCAGCGCACCACTTCTTCGTGGGGGCCGGCAGCTGGGGCCATTTCGCCTATGTCGGACAGGCGCAGGATAGTGGCGTAGGGGCGCAGACGTTCGCGCAGTACCTTGCCCAGTCCGCCGGCAGCGCCGGTCAGCAGCAGGCGATTGAAGGGGCGCAGTTCGCTGGTAGTCGTGGTCATGGCGGGGCCTGGACTCTTGTTGCTTGTTGTTATTGGATTGTCATACGTTGTCGTATGACTTGAATCGATTATCAGCACCAACCCAGGCAATGTCAACGTGACAGAGCAGAGAATTTAAGCGGTTTCTTCTGCTCCTGAGTTGCCCTCAAGGGAGCTTGATTTTCCCCTGGCTGCAAGTCTATTCATGGTCTTGATGGCTCTATCTCGCCAGTTGACCGCGAAGGTGCAGGATGGCCCAGGACGGGCCGATGTGGTTTCGCGCTGAAGGTGCGTCGGGCAAGCGTCGGGACATTTGACTAAAGTTGTATGACAACGTATCTCGAGTGTGTGAAGGTGCTGCCAGGTGGGTGGCACACAAGCAATGGAGGCGTGAAATGAGCAGGAAAGCTGCTGGCATCCGCAGTAGTGCAGCGCCGACGCTGGTGGATGTCGCACGGGTCGCGGGGGTGTCGCCGATTACCGTATCGCGCGCGCTGGGCCGGCCTGAAGTGGTCACTGATGCCACCCGTAAACGCGTGCTGGAGGCGGTGCGGGCGACCGGCTACGTACCCAACCTGGCGGCCGGCTCCCTGGCGTCCAGTCGCAGCCGGCTGGTGGCGATTTTCCTGCCGACCATTGCCAACTCGATCTTCGCCGATACCGTGCAGGCATTGACGGCGCGCTTGGCGGCGGCGGGCTACCAGACCTTGCTGGGTCTGACCGGTTATAGCCCCGAGCAGGAGGAAGCCTTGCTCGAAGCGGTGCTCGGGCGTCGACCGGATGGCATCGTGCTGACCGGCACCGAGCACACCCAGGCCAGTTGCGAGCGCCTGGCGCGGGTTGGTATCCCGCTGGTCGAGGCGTGGGATCTGAGCGAGCACCCGGTGGACATGCTGGTCGGGTTTTCCCATGAGGCGGTTGGCCAGGCGGTAGCGCGTTATCTGATTGGCAAAGGTTATCGTCGGGTGTCGGTGGTGGGCATCGATGACCCGCGCGGCATGCGTCGTTATCGAAGCCTGGTGGCGGCATTGCAGGGCCATGTGACCGCGCCGGTGGCCTCGCGGATCCTGCCCGCGCCGGCGACCCTGGCGGTCGGTCGCGAGGGTTTGGCTCGCCTGCTGCAGGAGAATGCAGCAGGCGACGTGGTGGTCTGCAGCTCCGATACGGTTGCGCAGGGTGTAATGGCCGAAGCGCTCAGCCGCGGCTTGCGCATCCCTGAGGATCTTGCCGTGATGGGCTTCGGCGACCTGTCCAGTGCCGCCCATACGCATCCGCCACTCTCCACCGTTCGAGTGGACGGACCGCGTATCGGCTGCGCCATCGCCGATGCCCTGCTGGCGCGCTTCGCCGAGCCTGCGGCAGCGCGCCAGCCGCTGCGCCTGGATGTCGGTTTCGAGCTGGTCGAGCGCAGCAGCGCCTGAGCCCGTCAGGCCAGTCGTAAGTGGTTGTCCCACAAACCGGCGGGTAGCTGCAGGGCGTTGGTGACGATCTGCGTGCTGCGGCAATCGTACAGGCGGCAGCGGCCCTGGCCTGAGGTGACGACGAAACCATCGGCCACCGCGCCAACCCCTGCGCAGTCCGGCAGTGGTACATCCAGACGTACCTGCGCGCTGTCCAGGTCCCAGATGAAGAAGCGGTTGCCGCGCGGCGCGGTCATCGCCAGCAGGCGCAGTTCGTCATGGATCGCCACGCTGGCGGTGTACTGGTTCATCGCCGCGCGCTGCGGCTCGCCCAGGGCGAACGGCTGGAAGGCCTGGCCGGGGCGTTTGATCGCCAACAGCGGCACCGCATCGTGCAGGTCGCCCATGTACTGCTGGCCGCTGACCACGGTGCCGTCGCGCGCGACAGCGAGGTGGCGGATGCTGTTCTGCTGGTCGGCCAGGTGTTCCTGGCTGAGCAGGCTGCCGTCGCGCTGCATCAGCACCAGGCTGGCCTGCATGGCGTCAAGGTTCATGTCGACGCGGCTCTCCGCTTCGGTGCGGATGCCGCCATTGGCCACCACCAGGGTTTCGCCATCGGGCATCCACAGCAGCTGGTGCGGGCCAACGCCATGACTGCTGTGTTCGCCGTCGCGCAGCAGTTGCTCACTCTGCAGGCGATAGGTGCCAATCACGCCACGGCCTGGCTCGGTGGTGTCGTTCTCAGTGGCGTACAGCCACTCGCCGCCCTTGTGGAACACCGCGTGGCCGTTGAAATGACGCCCGGCCGGCGAGGTAAGCGTTTGCAGCAGGCGACCGTCGCGGGTGTCGATCAGGTAGCTCTCGGTGCTGGGGCGGCGGCCGACGAACAGGGCCATGGGCAGGCTGGGGTGCGGCACCACATCGTGGCAGCGCTCGTTGACGGGGGTGGCGAAGGCGCGCTCACCGTCGAGGCGATAGCCGACGGCGTAGTGGTTGCCGTCGCCATCGTCACGGGCCGACAGCAGCAGCGGCTGTCCGGACGGACCGAACAGCGTCCAGCCGCCGAAGGCACCCGCGGCCGCGAGGCTTGCGGCCGCAGCACCGAGGCCGAGGAAGGCTCTGCGTCGCATGCTCAGTCTCCGTCGTGGGCGTTGAAGCCGATCTGCACGCCGAGCGCTTTGGCCAGCTCGCTTTCCTGCAGGCGGTGCAGGCGATTGAGGCTGTCGTACAGCTCGTTCAGGGCGCTACGGCCGGCCTCGTCGGCGAGCAGCTCGACCAGCGGGCTGTCGAGTGTGGCCAGGCGCTGACGGGTGTCCTGGTAGGCGGCATCGATGCGTTTTGCCAGGTCGGCCTGATCTTCGCCCAGCAGCGATTGAATACCGTCACGGTTGCTGCCGTGCCACAGCAGTTCGGCGCTGGCCAGCGCGGCGGCCTGGTTGGCCAGGCTGGCGGCACTGCGCCAGGCCTCGGCCTGGTAAGGCTGGGCGATGCCCTTGCTCTGCCGACCCATCGGTGCCCCAAGCTTCTTCTTCAGGCCATCCAGGGCGCTGACCTGCACACGCAGCAGTTCGGCGACCGCCTCGTTGGCGTCGGCGTAGCGCTCGTTGGGAAACTGCTTCAACTGTTCGGCCATGCCCGTTTTGGCCTGCCATTCGCCGACGATCTCCGCCGCCAGGGCCTGCTGATGCTTGCCGATGGCCTGCAGCAGCGGACAGTAGCGCGCTTTCTGTTCGGCCTGGGCGAGGTCCAGGTTGGGGTCGAAGAGAATGTATTCGTAGGCGGTCAGGCCTTGCACCACCACGCTGGCATTGGACAGGTCGTCCGCGCTCAGCTGCGGCTTGCTCTTGAGCAGGGCTTCGACCTGGCGCTGGACCAGGTTCTTCTTGTCCGGCCAGAACTGGATCTGCCAGGCGCGGTTGCCTTCGGCCAGCGGCCCGACCAGCAACGGCTGTAAGCCGGCCCAGGCACTCTGAGCGCCGAGAAAGGCCTGGCGAGCGGTGCTCAGGTCAGCATTGCCTGCGCAGAAGGCTTCGGCATTCACGGCCAACTGGCGGTCGGCCTCCTGCCAGCTGTTGTAGGCCGGCAGCAGCACGCCATCGGTCAGCGCTGCGCTGACCTTGGCTTTCGGGTCCTGCTGGCCGCAACCGACCAGGGCCAGGCCGAGCAGAGAGGCGATCAGGGTTTTGTACAACATCGCAGGCTCCTTAAAGAGAGTTCAGGAAGGCGAGCAGCGCTGCTCGCTCATCGCTATCGAAACGCAGCACCTGCTGCTTGGCCGCTTCGGCTTCGCCAGCGTGCCAGAGAATGGCTTCCAGCAGATTACGGGCGCGGCCGTCATGGAGGAACTGAGTATGGCCGTTGACCGCTTGCGTCAGGCCAATGCCCCACAGCGGCGCTGTCCGCCATTCACGGCCGCTGGCGAGAAACTCCTCGCGACCATCGGCCAGCCCTTCGCCCATGTCATGCAGGAGCAGGTCCGTGTAGGGCCGGATCAACTGGCTGGCCAGCTCCGGCTCGGCGGCATCGGCCGACGTGGTGAAGCTGGGGGTATGGCATTGCTGGCAGCCGGCCTGGTGGAACAGGCTCTTGCCCTTGAGCACCTCAGGGGCGTCGACGTTGCGCCGCGCGGGCACGCCGAGGTTACGGCTGTAGAACAGCACGCTGGCGAGGATGTTGTCGCTGACTTCCGGTTCACCGCCATGGGGCGCTGCCAGGCAATCGGTTTGCGCCGCAGTGCAATTGTCATGAGGGATCAGCGAGCTGGTCAGGCCCATGTCGTTGGCGAAGGCTTCGGCATTTTGCTGATTGAGGCTGGGCTGGCCGGCCTTCCAGCCGAAGCGGCCGAGCACGCTGCGCTGCTGGGTACGATCCCAGACTAGGTTGGCGCGACCGGAAATACCGTCGCCATCGGCATCGTCCGGGTCGGCCGCGGCCAGAATGTCTGCCTCTGCGATGGCTTCGAGCAGGCCGAGGCCGATCATCGGCGGGGCGATACGTGCCGAGAACCGGGTGTCCGGGTGCATGTCGCCGTAACCGAGTTGGCTGATGTCCAGCTCCGGCTTGCGCAGCTCCACCAGCGTGCCGTCGGCGAAACGCACCGGCACGCTGCTGTAACTCACGCGCACCTTGCCTTCGGGTGCTACGCCGGGGTTGGCCATGTCTTGCAGTTGCGCGCCGTAGGTCGGTTCGGCGACCACGCCCTGGCGGGCCAGTATCTGGGCATGCTCCGGGCCGGCCGGTATCGACAGGCGCACCAGCATCGAGACGGCGCTGACCGCGTCTGGCCCCGGCGGGTGGCCGCGACCGTCCTTGAGGTGGCAGTTCTGGCAGGCGTTGGTGTTGAACAGCGGCCCCAGGCCATCGCGCGCAGTGGTAGTGGCCGGTGCCGTGACCCAGGGATTGCGGAAGAAGCTGTTGCCCACCGCGAAGTCCAGACGACGACTCGGCGCCAGGTTGGCCGACGGCTGGGAAAAAGCGTTGTGATCGAACTTGCGTACCGTCGCGGCACCAGCCGAGAGGGCCTCGCCGGGTTCTGCCTGGGTAAATTCAGGCTGCTGTTCGCAAGCGATCAGGGACAGGGCCAGAAAAGGCAGCAGGCAACGCTGGAGCGGCGACATCGAGGAGCTATCCGAACAGACAAGTAAGCGGGGCGCCAAGATTAGCAGGCTAACGGAATTTAAATAAGATGGATTAGCGTTATCTAGACGCGGCCAGAGGTCGCGGGGCGGCTGCGCGTGACGCAGCCGCGGGGGCTGTCAGGCGCTGGTTCTGGTCACGGCGATGAACCACTTCGGCTGCATGGCTGCGAAGTCGGTGCGCAGGTTGCTGGGCAGGTAACTGGCGGAGTCCAGAACATGCATCTGGCCGGCCGCGCGTTCGAATACCACCCAATGCCAGAAGTCGCGGCCGTTTTCCTGGTGGTGCTTGATGGCCAGCAGGGCCAGCTCCGGGAGTTTCTCCCAGGATTCGAAGGGGGTTTCGCCTGTGGCGGCTGTTGCACCGCCTGCGGCCAGCAGGCGTCTGACGTATTGGGTGTCGGACCACAGCGATTCGTCTTCGGCATGGATGCCCATGGCGTTGGCAATTGCCTTCATCTCGGCGTAGGGCTTGCCGAGAATGTTGGCGGCTGCAGCGATGCCGCAGCCGCTGACTTCTTCCTGTATGACGCAGCGCGGCGCGAGTTCGGTGAGGTTGGCCTGGGGCACCCAGCCTGATTCGGTGCTGCCTTCGCGGGTACACCAGAACCAGCCATTGAGGCTGCGCGAGGCGATCAGCCGTTCACCGACGCGTACATCGAGCTCGCGGGCGGTATAGGCCTCGCGAGCACGGGCGCGCTGTCCATCGAGCCTTTCGATAACCTGGCTGGGAACCCAGCCTGCTTCCTGACCCGGCGTGCTGCAGAGAAACCAGTTATCCCAGCCTTCGTCGCCCTGATACGCGTCGCCAACCGTAAGCGGCGCGCCCTCGGTGAAGGTGATCGGGTGGGGAAACTCGCTGGTATGGGCGGTGGTGACGGTGAGGGTTCGCGGGGTCATGTGCATCCTGCCAGTCGCTGTCCATGGGGGGACGCGACAGGTTAGCGGCAGGCCGACGGTTCGGGAAGGGCGGCGCGTGGTGAGTCGCGCCGCGATTGGATCAGGTGTGCGACCTGGAGAGTATCGCCAAGCCGCACATGGGCTCAGGCGCTGACCCGGAAGCGGTTGACCTGCTCCTGTAGGTCGCTGCCCAGGCGCGCCAGGTCGACGCTGGCCGCCGAGGTTTCCTCGGTGGCGGCGGCCGATTGTTCGGCGATGTCGCGGATGTTGGAAATGCTGCGATTGATCTCCTCGGCCACCGAACTCTGCTGCTCGGAGGCGGTAGCGATCTGCTGGTTCATCTGCTGGATGCGTGACACGGCTTCGTCGATCAGGGTCAGGGCGCTACCAGCCTGGCGCGCCGCTTCCACGGTATCGCCCGCCATGCTGCGGCTTTTGGTCATCACGCCCACGGCATTCTCGGCACCACTTTGCAGGGTTTCGATCAGTTGTTCGATCTGCTGTGTGGATTCCTGCGTGCGGCGTGCCAGGGCGCGCACTTCGTCGGCCACCACGGCGAAGCCACGGCCGGCATCTCCGGCGCGTGCAGCCTCGATAGCGGCGTTGAGGGCGAGCAGGTTGGTCTGTTCGGCGATGCTCTTGATCACGTCCAGCACGGTGCCGATGTTGGCGCTATCGCCCTTGAGGCGGCCGATGGCCTCAGCGGAGGTCTCCACCGTGTGGGCCAACTGCTCGATGCTGGTGATAGCTTGCTGCACCACGGCACCGCCCTGGCGGGTCTGATCCTCGGCATGGCTGGCCGAGGTTGCCGCGCTTTCGGCATTGCGCGCGACGTCGAGTACGGTGGCGGCCATCTGGTTCATGGCAGTGGCGACCTGCTCGGTTTCCATGCGTTGTTCGGTGACCCCGGCGCTGGTCTGTTCGGTGACGGCCGAAAGTTCCTCGGCGGCGGTGGCGAGCTGGGTGATGCCGGCGCCGAGGCGCCCGATGAGGTCACGCAGGCTCTCGGTCATGGCCTGCATGGCCTGCATCAGTTGGCCCAGCTCATCGCGTCGTTCGCTGCGGATATCGAGCGTCAGGTCGCCGCTGGCCACCTGGCGTGCGACGCTGACAGCGCGCTGCAGCGGACCGACGATTACCTGGGTAATCAGCAGGGCGCAGAGCAGCCCGAGAACGAACGCTACCGCGGCGGCGGTGATCAACAGGTGCTTGGCATCGGCGGAGTCGCTCTCCAGCAGTGTGCGTTGCAAACTCAATGATTTACTTGAGGCCGTCGCCACTTCGCGGGCGCGTTCGGTCATCGTCTGCTCGGACTGGTCGCGGGCTTGAATGCTGGCGCGCATGTTCTTGAACTGCTCGCGGTATTCGCCTAGTGAGCGCATGGCTTCACCCAAGGTCTGGCGCGCCTGGGCATCCAGAGGCAGTTGCTGAAGTTTTTCGCCATTGCTCTCAAGCGACTGGAAGTGCGCCTCGAGCTTGCTGGCGTAATCGTCGCTGCCGCGTAGCAGGAAGTCCTTCTCTCGACGCCTGGCTTCGAGCAGCTCGGTAGAGAGGGTATTGGCCAGATTGGCGTGCTCCAGCAGTTCGATGCTGGTCGCGTCGTTGGTCTGGCGAATCTGCGCCACGGCGGTTTGGCGCAGGCGTTCGGCCAGCGTATCGAAGCGTTCCAGGGCTGTCCTGGCCGAGTCTTCCATGGCTTTCTGGGTCTGCTGGTTGCTGTCGGTGGTCTGCTGCAGATGGAGCAGTTCCGCACGATAGAGTCCGACATCCTCCTGGATCTGGCGCATCAGGGCCTTGTTCTCCGGCAGTTGCAGACGTGCTTCGCTGGTCTGTGCTTGGGTGTCGACCTCATCGGCCAGTGCGACAGCCTGGGCCAGGTACTGGTTTTCCCCACGGATGATGTAGTTCTTTTCCTGCTGGCGTGCCTGGGTCAGCTTGCTGTCGATGGCGTTGACGCCCAGCAGGTTGTCGAAGCGCGCCAGGCTGGTTTCCAGTGCCCAGTGCCCGATCCATGCGGTGCACAGGGTAATGAGCAATATCAGGCCGAAACCGGCCATGAGTTTCTTACGGACACTCAGGTCAAGCAGGACTCTAGCAAGCGTATTCATGGCAACTCCTTGTAAGGCGTTTTCTCTCAGAACCTGGGGTCTGCAGCGTGCATGACTGCCTGCTGGAATGATCGGCAGGCATGCTCGACCGTGTGGGCAAAGCGGGTGCCAATACAACGAGTGGGTGGTGCTGGAGGCGAGCTGGTCCGGTGTCCGGCCAGGTTTCATGGAAGGGGGGCGCGTGTGGGCTTCCTCGTCATCACCGGGCGTGACAGTTGACCCTGGCGTTATCGGATGTGCCCGCAAGCGTGCGGTTAATGCTCGCCACTCGAAGTGATCTGGCGTCCGCAGAATATCAATCTGGCAGATGATGGCAATATGATGTTACGTTTTTCGTTAAAAAAATGACGCCGGTCTATTGGCGTTCCTGCGGGGAAGTTCAGCATATTCGCTGCCGAATGACCTACTTACCTCCGAGTTCGAGGGAAATAGCATCCGCACATTGCTGCAGACTTTCTCTGTAGCGTTCACGCGCCACGGGGCTGTCCATCACCGCTTCCGGGCCGGAGAGGTTGATGGCCGCGACCACGTCGCCACGGTGATCACGCACGGCGCAAGCGATGGCGGTGGAGTAGTCGGAGCGGTGCATCACCCAGCCGCGCTCACGGTCGCGTTCGAGCAGTTGTTGCAGCTCGGGCAGGGTCTTCGGTGCGGGCGGTGGGTAGTCGTCCAGGCGGACGTGCTGGTAGAGCGTGTCCAGCGCCATGGGCGTCAGGCCGCTGAGCAGCATGCGCCCCATGGCCGTGCAGTGGCAGGGAATGCGCGTGCCGATGGGGATGTTCACCGACAGCCGCTGGGCGGCGAAGGCGCGGGCGATGTAGAGGCTGTCGGTCTGCTCGCGGATGGACAGGTGGCATGACAGCGAGGTGCGGTCGCGCAGGGCATTGAGGTGCGGCATGGCGATGTCCACCAGGTCGCGGCTGGCCAGATAGGCGAAGCCGTCGCAGAGCACTTGCGGGCCGAGTTCGTAGCTGTTCTTGCCGAGCTTGTGCAGGTAGCCCATGTCGGTGAGCGTGACCAGGATGCGGTAGATGGCCGAGACGCTGAGCCCGAGACGCTCGGCGATGGCGTTGCTGCTCAGGCTGCGTTCGCTGGCGTTGAACATCTGCAGGATGCTCAGGCCGCGTTGCAGCGCGGGGACGCGATAGTCGCTGTCGCGTTCCAGTTCGTCTTCGTGGATGCCCATGGTTGTCCTCCAGATTCGTTGGGGAGGTGGTGCGCATGGCGCAACCTACGTTTGGCGCCATGGCCGTAGGGTGCGCCGTGCGCACCAGGGGGCTCAGGGCAATGCGTCTATCCCCACCGGCTGTCCACCGAACTCCTGCATGGCATCGAGCAGCGCGCCCCAGAAGTAATGCACCGAGGCGCGGTCGCAAAGGATGTGCAGGCATGGCACTTCGCCCAGCGGCAGGTTGGCGACGATGACGTTGACCCGCGCCGCCGAAGTCTGCGCCACCTGGCCGACGGCGAAGGCCGGCGCGCTGAGGTCGACGCCGCAGAGCTTGGCCATCACCTCGGCCTGGCAGGTGCCGGTCAGCACCAGCCAGGCGTGGCTGTCCTGGCGCGGCAGCAGGTACTGGCCGGCGCTGGCCTGCCACTGGCTTTCCTCGCGCTGCGCTTTGCTGCCGGCATCGTGCAGGCTGCCGAGCAGCAGGTACTCGGTCTGCGACAGGCGCAGTACGTGGCTGCCATCGACCTGGCTCAGCGCCTGGTTGGGCGCTTGCGGTAGCTGGTAGCCCAGTGTGCCCAGGTAGTCAGCGGCGGCCGGGCCGCGCAGGCCGTAGCGGGCGAGGCTGGTCAGATCGAGCAGGGCGCAGTGGCCCAGCAGCGCGCTTTCGTCGCCCTGGCCGTAGTCGGTGACAATGCAGCTCTCACCAAAGTGCGCGAGGGTGGCACCGGTCTGCAGGCGGTAGAGCGGGTTGCGCGCTGCGAATTGATTGGCTTGGAGGGTCATCTCACAGCTCCTGGCGTTGGCTTTCAGGGTCATAGAAGGGCAGCTTCACCACCGTGGCCTGCACCATCTCGCCGCCTTCGACGCGGATCGGCAGGCGCTGGCCTGGCGTGGCCTGGTCGGGCGCGCAATAGGCCAGGCCGATGATCTGGCCGAGGGTTTGCGAGTACTCGCAGGAGGTGACGTTGCCGCTGATGTCCGAGCCCTTGAGCACCAGATGGCCTTCCAGCGGCTGGCTGCTGCCCTTGGCCAGGGTGAAGCCGACCAGCTTGCGGATCGGCGGCTGCACTTCGAGAATTTCCACCGAGCGTTTGCCGACGAAGAACGGCTTGCTGCGGGCGATGGCCCAGCCCATGTCGATCTCGGCCGGGCTGGTCATGCCGTCGGTGTCTTGGCTGATGATCACGTGACCCTTTTCCAGGCGCAGCAGGCGCTGGGTTTCGACGCCGAATGGGCGAATGTCGAACTCCCGGCCAGCTTCCATCAGCGCGTCCCACAGGGCTTCGCCATAACGCGCCGGAACGTGGATTTCGTAGCCCAGTTCACCGACGAAACCGACTCGCAGCAGGCGTGCGGGAATGCCGGCAACCGTGCCCAGGCGCACGGCCAGGTAGGGGAAGCCCTCGGCGGACAGGTCGACATCGCTGCACAGTTTGGCCAGCACCTTGCGCGAGTCCGGCCCGGCCAGGTTGACCGCAGCCAGTGCGGCGGTGACGTTGGTGATGTCGACGTTCAGGCGCCACTGTGCGTTCCACTTGAGCATCTGCTGGTAGACGCGGTCGACGCCGCTGGTGGTGGCGCTGACGTAGAAGTGCTCGTCGGCAAAGCGTGCGCAGACGCCGTCGTCGATCACCACGCCGTGCTCGTTGGTCATCAGCGCATAGCGCGAACGGCCCACCGGCTGCTTGGCGAAGGCGAAGGTGTAGAGGCGGTTGAGCAGCTCGGCGGCGTCCGGGCCGCGCACGTCGAGGCCGCCTAGGGTGGAGACGTCGATCAGGCCGACCTTCTCGCGCACCTGGCGCGCTTCGGCCTGCATGCAGGCTTCGCGTTCTTCCGGCTTGCCGTAGTAGGCAGGGCGCTGCCAGATGCCGGCGGGCATCATCTTCGCCCCCAGCTCCAGATGGCGTGCGTGCATGGCTGTTTGCCGATACGGATCGAAGCCACGGCCGGCGACCTGCGCCAGGGTTTCCGGGCAGAACGGCGGGCGTGCGGTGGTCACCCCGGTTTCGCTGACGCTGCGGCCTGTGGCCTGGGCCACCAGGCGTGCGGTGGGCAGCGCCGAGTGGCGGCCTTGCGAGGGGCCCATGCCGACGGTGGAGAAGCGCTTGACCAGTTGCACGTCGCGGTAGCCGTGGCGGGTGGCGTTGACGATGTCACGCACCTGCAGGTCTTCGTCGAAGTCAACGAAATCCTTGCCTTTCGGGTGCGGGAAGATTGGCCAGGGGAAGTTGACCCGCGGCTCGCTTGGCAGCTCGCGCGGGCTCGAATCCGCCTCCAGACCCAGCGCAGCAAGTGCGCGCAGGGCACCGTTGGCGGCATCGATGAGCAGCGCGTCGAGGGCGTTGCGGCCATTGACCGAACCGACCACCTGCAACCCGCTCGGCAGGCCGGACAGGCTGAAGCAGGCACTGGCGTCGTCGTAGGCCAGCTTGCCGCCGGCCTGGCACAGCAACTGGTACACCGGCATGTAGCCGGCGGACATGCACAGCAGGTCGCAGTCGATGCGCAGGCTGCTCGCGGCCACCTTGCCCTGGCCGCTGATGCGGCGCACGTCCACGGCGTTCAGGTGCTTGTCACCCAGCGCTTCGTACACCGTGCTGCCGGCATGGCAGACGACGCCACGGGTTTGCAGGGCGGTGGCCAGGCTGCCGTCAGCGGCGCGTTCGCGCATGTCCACCAGGGCGGCGACCTCGACGCCGGCATCGAGCAGGTCGAGGGCGGCCAGGTAGCCGTCGTCGTTGCCGGTCAGCACCACGGCGCGCTGGCCCGGCTTGACCGCGTAGAGCTTGATCAGGCGCTGCGCGGCGCTGGTCAGCAGCACGCCGGGCAGGTCGTTGTTGCGGAATACCACCGGCTGGTCGAAGGCGCCCGCCGCGACGATGCACTGGCGGGCGCGCACCTTGTACATGCGATTGCCCTGGATCACCGGCAGATAGTGGTCGGTGAACCAGGCGTTGCAGGTGGCTTCCTTGAGGATGCGGATATTGGCGTGGCCTTCGACGGCGGCCAACAGCTCGGCGCGCAGCTCGGCGGCACGTTTGCCTTCGACGTCGAAGCGGGCCCAGGCCAGCGCGCCGCCGAGGTAATTTTGCTGCTCGATCAGCAGTACCTTGGCCCCGGCGTTAGCGGCGGTCAGCGCGGCGCATAGCCCGGCCGGGCCGGCGCCGATCACCGCCAGGTCGGTGAACAGGAAGGCCTTGTCGTGGTACTGCGGTTGCAGCTTCAGGTTGAGCACGCCGAGGCCGGCTTTCTTGCGAATCAGCGGTTCCCAGACCTTCCACATGCCCTTGGGCTTGTAGAACGAGCGGTAGTAGAAGCCCACCGGCATGAACTTGGAGAAGTGCCCCAGCAGGGCGTCGCGATCCTTGTCCAGGCTGCCGTTGTAGTTCTGCGCGGTGACGTTGAGACCAGCAGCCAAAGGCTGCATGTCGGCCAGCACGTTGGGCTCGTCCGGCAGTTGCACCAGGGTGTTGGCGTCCTGCCCGGCCATCGACAGCGGGCCGCGCGGGCGGTGGTACTTGAACGAGCGCGACAGCAGCCAGCGCTGGTTGGCCAACAGGGCGCTGGCGATGCTGTCGCCGGCCAGGCCCTGGTAGGTGGTGCCCTCGAAGTCGAAACTGACGGGGCGGTTGCGGTCGATCAGCAGGCCCAGCGGGGCCGGCAGGCGGACATCGGTGCTCATGCGTTCACCTCCTGGGGTTTGGCAGGCGCGGCGAAATCGACGCGGCAGTCGAACCGTTCCTTCGGGTCGAAGGTGCGCAGGATCTCGTCGCTGACGGTATGGCGCTCGGCCAGGAACCAGTAGCTGGAGGCGTTGTGCATCCACCACTCGGTGACGACGCCGGCGATGTTCTCGCTGTTGAACACGTAGTCGGCCCATTCGGCGTCCGAGCAGGTGTTCGGGTCGGGCGTGCGCTTGAGTTCGCCGCCGTAGGTGAATTCGTTGATGTTGCGAGGCCCGTTGAGCGGGCAGGGCATGATCTTCATGGGTTCAACTCCTTGACGAGCAAGGCCGAGGTAATGGGATCGTAGGAGCGAGCTCTGCTCGCGAATCCAACCGAGATGAAAGTTTCGCGAGCAGAGCTCGCTCCTACATAGGAATGCATCAGTGGCTCGCCGCCGTGGCGCCCATCTCGTTGACCTGGCGGAAGGTCGAGAAGCGCTCGAGGGCGAAGGGTTTGATCAGTGCCGGGGTCTTGCCGGTGGCGACCAGCTCGGCCATCGTCCAGCCGCAGATCGGCGTGGCCTTGAAGCCCCAGGTGCCCCAGCCGGCGTCGAGGTAGTAGTTGTCCAGCGGCGAGTGACCCATGATCGGGCTGTAGTCCGGGGTCATGTCGGTGCTGCCGGCCCACTGGCGCATCAACTTGGCGCCGGCCATGAAGGGGAACATCTCGATGGCTGCTGACAGCAGGCTTTCCTTCAGGTCCAGGGTCGAGCGCGTGTTGTACAGCGGGTAGGGATCGGAGCCGCCGCCGAAGACGATCTCGCCACGGCTGGTCTGCTGCACGTAGCAGTGCAGCGCCGAGGAGCTCACCAGCGGGTCGAGGAATGGCTTGAACGGCTGGGTGACCATGGCCTGCAGCGGGTAGGTGTGGATCGGCGCCTTGATGTTCAGCTTGTTCATCAGCAGCGAGCTGGCGCCGGCCACCGCCTGCACCACGCAACCGCAGCGCACGGTGCCACGGTTGGTCTTCACTGCCGTGACCTTGCCGTTCTCGACGACGAAATCCTGTACCTCGGTGAGCTGATGGATTTCCACGCCGCGCTTGGCCGCCTGCTTGGCGTAGCCCCAGGCCACGGCGTCGTGGCGCGCGGTGGCGCCGTCGATGTGCCAGAGGCCGGCGAGCACCGGGATATGGCCAGGGTCGAGGTTGAGGCTCGGCACCAGCTCGCGGATCTGCTGGCGGTCGATCATTTCGGTGCGGCCACCAAAATGCTTGTTGACCTCGGCGCGCTGGCGGAAGGCGCGCACCGTGGCGTCGGTGTGCGCCAGGGTGAGCTGGCCACGCTCGGAATACATGATGTTGAAGTCGAACTCGTTGGACAGCTCCTTGAACATCCGCACCGACTCGGCATAGAAGCGCACGCCTTCGCTGGTGAGGTAGTTGGAGCGGATCACCGCCGTGTTGCGCGCGGTGTTGCCACCGCCGAGGTAGGATTTCTCCAGCACCGCGACGTTGGTCACGCCGTGGTACTTGGCCAGGTAATAGGCGGTGGCCAGGCCATGGCCGCCACCACCGATGATGACCACGTCATACGCCGGTTTGAGTTCCTTCGGCGCAGGCAGGTCGACCTCCACGGGGTATTCCGAGGACAGGCCGTACTTGAGCAGGGCAAGGGGCATTGCGGTTACTCCTGGGCCGTCAGGCCATGTTGCTGGCGGGCGGCGGTGACAGTGTTTTGCATCAGCAGGGCGATGGTCATCGGGCCGACGCCACCGGGCACCGGGGTGATGGCCGAGGCCACCGGCAGCACGGCGTCGAAGTCGACATCGCCGACCAGGCGCGAGCGGCCGTCCTCGTCGATGCGGTTGATACCGACGTCGATCACCACCGCGCCGGGTTTGATCCAGTTGGCGCCGATCATCTGTGGGCGACCAACGGCGGCGACCACGATGTCGGCCTGGCCGCAGAGCTTCTCCGGCTTGACGCTGCGCGAATGCAGCACGGTGACGCTGCAGTTGGCGGCCAGCAGCAGCGCCGCCATCGGCTTGCCGACGATGTTCGAGCGGCCGACCACCACGGAGTGTTTGCCGGACAGGTCGCCGAGGGTGTCGCGCAGCAGGCGCATGCAGCCGGCCGGGGTGCATGGCGTGAGCACCGGGCGGCCCTGGCTGAGGCCGCCGACGTTCTCGCTGTGAAAACCGTCGACGTCCTTGGCCGGGTCGATGGCCTGCAGCACGCGGGTTTCATCGATATGCGCCGGCAGCGGCAGTTGCACCAGGATGCCGTTGACCGATGCGTCGGCATTGAGCGCGGCCACCACTTCCAGCACGGCTTCGGCGCTGGCGTCGGCACTCAGGCGATATTCCAGCGAGCGGATGCCCACTTCGCCCGCGCGCAGCACCTTGTTGCGCACGTAGACCTGGCTGGCCGGGTCATCGCCGACCAGCACCACAGCCAGCGCCGGCTCGATGCCTTTGGTCTTGAGCACGGCCACGTCGGCGGCAACCTCGGCGAGTACGCGCGCAGCGGCGGCCTTGCCGTCGATCAACGTGGCGCTCATCGGAAGATCACCGTCTTGTCGTGGTTGAGGAACACGCGGTGTTCGAGGTGGTACTTGACCGCCTTGGACAGGGCCACCGTTTCGGTATCGCGACCCACCGCAACCAGCGCGTCGGGGGTGTAGTTGTGATCCACGCGCTGCACTTCCTGCTCGATGATCGGGCCTTCGTCGAGATCCGAGGTGACGTAGTGCGCGGTGGCGCCGATCAGCTTCACGCCACGATCGAAGGCCTGATGGTAGGGCTTGGCGCCCTTGAAGCCGGGCAGGAAGGAGTGGTGGATGTTGATGGCGCGGCCGGACAGTTGCTTGCACAGGTCGTCGGAGAGGATCTGCATGTAGCGCGCCAGCACCACCAGGTCGGTCTTGGTCTCGTCGACGATCTTCAACAGTTCGGCTTCCTGCTGGGCCTTGCTGTCCTTGGTCACCGGCAGGTAGATGAAGCGGATGCCCTCGCGCTCGGCCATCGGCCGCAGGTCGAGGTGGTTGGAGACGATGGCGGTGATCTTCATCTGCAGCTCGCCCTTCTGGTGGCGATAGAGCAGGTCGGCCAGGCAATGGTCGTACTTGCTGACCATCAGCAGTACGCGCATCGGCTCGGTGGTGTCGTGCAGTTCCCAGGTCATCTCGAAGCGTTCGGCGACATCGACGAAACCGTCCTGGATCTGCTGGATTTCACCGGCGAAACCGGCGTTGAAACGGAAAACCGCGCGCATGAAGAAAGAGCCGCTGACCTCGTCATCGAACTGCGCCATTTCGCTGATGTAGCAACCATGGTCGGCAAGGAAGGACGTTACGGCGGCGACGATGCCGGATGTGGCCGGGCAACTGATCTTGATCACGAACGGGTGCTTGGCGTGCTGCATGGCGAATCCTCTGCTGGGGTCTGCGGCAGGAAAATCTTCATGGATAAAAGTGGTGTTCGTCTGTGAAGAAAAATTACTGTGACGAATCTATTTTTCGTGTTGGTGATTTTTATAAGTGAATGAAGTAGGCATGTCCATGCCTGTAAGGAATTTTTTTATCCTGAGGGGAAATAAAAGACAGATGGCAGTGATGCTCCTATTCGCGACGGAGTCCAGAGCGGCTTGCATGCAAATGACGTGGAGGTACGAGCCGTAGGGTGCGCCGTGCGCACCGGGGGAGAACGCTGTAGTCAGGCGGTGAGCGCAGCCGTATGCAGGTGCTGCATGCGCCTGATTACAAACGTGAGTAGGCGAACGGGGCGGGATCGACCAGCGGCGTGCTGCCATCGATCAGGTCCGCCAGCAGGTGGCCGGCGCCAGGCGCGATGCCGAAGCCGTGGCCGGAGTAACCGGTGGAAAGGAACAACCCGGGTAGCTTCTCGACCGGGCTGATCACTGGAATGGCATCCGGGGTGACATCCATCACCCCGGCCCAGGTCTGCTCGACGCGGAGTTGGCGGAAGAAGGGGAAGGCTGCCGCCAGGGCCTGGCGCGCCTCGGCGAGGATGGCTGGGGAGGGCTGCGGGTCGAGCACCCGGCAGCGTTCGAAGGGGCTTTCGCTATCCATGGCCCAGTGCCTGGGCTGGCGTAATTCGTCGAGAAAACGACCGTCCAGACGCAGGCGCACTTCGCGAAACTGCTGGCTCAGCGCCGGCAGGAAATCACTCAGGTAACGGAAACTGTCCGGCGTGATCGGCGCCAGGTTGCCGCTGCGCTGGGCAATGGTGTAGCCGCCGTCTGCGCGTTTGCGAAAGGCGTAGCGGCTGGCACCCACGGCCAGCTCCGGGCCGCCGGCCATCGGTGCAGTGCGCAGCACCGAGGCCACTACCTTCAGTTGCGGCAGGCGCAGGCCGAGATTGGCGCAGAACTGCGTCGACCAGGCGCCGCCCGCCAGCACCACGCTGCTACAGCGCAGACGGCCACGTTCGCTGTACAGACCGGTGACCTTGCCCGCCGCGATATCCAGGCCGCGCACCGCACAGCCCGTGACGATGCGCGCGCCCAGGCGTTGTGCAGCGCGGGCGATCACGGCACTGGCGCGGTGCGGCTCGGCGCGGCCATCGCTGGGTGTATGCAGTGCGCCGCTCCAGCTTGCAGCGGCGCCTTCGGGCATCACCCGCAGCAGCTCTTTGCCTTCCAGCAGCCGCGCGTGTACGCCATGAGCGTTGGCCGCCTGCAGCCAATCGGCCTGCTGTTGCAACTGGCGTGGGTTTTCGCAAGCATAAAGCACGCCGCTACGGCGAAACCCCAGGTCTTCGCCAAGGTGCGTCTGCCAGGCGTCCCACAGATGCAGGCTGGCCATGGCCAGGGGGATTTCGGCCAGGTCGCGCCCCATGCTGCGGCACCAGCCCCAGTTGCGCGAAGATTGCTCTGCACCCACCAGGCCCTTTTCCAGCAGAGTCACGGCGATGCTTCGACGGGCCAGCCAATAAGCCGTGCTGACACCGATGATGCCGCCGCCAATGATCGCCACCTCGGTGCTCTCGGGCAGCTTGTCGCTGGCCACCTGTTCGATCTGCGGGTACATGCATTCTCTCCGGGGTAGGGTGCGTCATGCGCACCGAAGGAAGGTGCAGCGAGCATGCCCTGGCCGACAGGGCGTGCAATTTGCATCGCGCTGGCCGACCTTCCTTTATCAGCATGTGAGAAATTTCATGAGTGGCACCCAGAGCCTGGAGCGGGCGTTCCTGCTGTTGCGCGTCATCGCCACTGCCGGTCAGCGAGGTGCCAGCCTGGACGAGTTGCGCCTGGCGGCCGGTTGTTCGCAGGCCACCGCCTACCGCCTGCTGCAGTACCTGCGCCGTCAGGGTTTCGTGCACGGCGCGCTGCAGCGCGGGCGCTATCTGCTCGGCTACGAACTGTTTGCCCTGGGCGCCCAGGCCGGTAACGCCAGCGCCCTGCGCGAACGGGCGCGGCCGGTGCTGTTGCGTCTGGCACAACGCTTTGGCGACAGCTTCTTTCTGCTGGTGGCGGACGGACACCAGGTGCTGTGCCTGGACATGCTGGCCGGCACACTGCCGGTGCAGAGCTACAGCGGCGCGGTGGGTGGGCGCATCCCCATGGGCGTCGGCCAGGCCTCGCAGGTGCTGCTGGCCTGGCTCGGACGTAGCGAACGCAATGGAATCCTCGCCCACAACGCCGCGACCCTACGCCTGGACTACGGCCTGGAGGTGCAGCGCATCACAGCCAGCCTGCCTAGCGTCAAACGCCTAGGCTACGCCAGCGGCCTGGTCGACAAACGCTTGCCGGGCTACACCGGCCTGGCGGTGCCGATTCTCGATGGCGATGGTCAGCCGCTCGGTGCTCTCAGTTGCGCACTGGCGCGGCCGCGCATGAGCGACGCTCGGCGTGAGGCACTGGCGCAGGCCATGAAGGAAGAGGTGCAGCGGCTGCTGAGCGCATTGAACAAACCAGAATGAGCGTTACACCAATCAGCGCTCGGCAGCACCCGTGCCGCATGCCTTGAACAGGTGCTCGAAGCCTTGCAGGGTGGTGTCGACGAAACGGGCATCGGTGGTCGAGGCGGGAAAGTGCAGCACGCCGTGGATGACGAGCGACGCCAGGCCATGGGTGTAAGACCAGGCCGCCAGCGCAGCGCGGCGGCCTTCGGCGCTCGCAGCGTCCTGGCCGAGGATGTCGGCCATGATGCGTTTCAGCTCATCAAAGGCCTCGTCGCGGGCCTCGCGGTACTGCAGCGGCATGTCGTCGCTGGCCGACTCCGGGCCGAACATCAGTTGATAGAGTGCCGGGTTATTGCGGGCAAAGCTGAAGTAGGCGAGGCAGGCATCGCGTAGTTTCTGCAGACCTGCGCTGTCCTGATCCTCCAGGCGCAATGCCGTGCCCAGCTCGCGAAAACCCTGAGCCGCCAGGTGGCCGATCAGTTCGGCGCGATTGGCGTAGTGGTGATAGGCAGCCGTGGAGCTGACGCCGACACGTTCGGACACCGCGCGCAGTGACAGCTTGGTCGGCCCCACTTCCTCGAGCATTTCCCGCGCGGCGCTGAGCAGTTGGGGGGCAAGGTTGCCGACATGGTAGGTGTCGCGGGCTCGTGGTGTGTTGCTCATGTGCGATGGGCCTTGGCTGCAGTGAGTGTGAGGCTCTCGGATCTTATCATTGAGTAGTATCTTGACGGTGCTAAGATTCGATCTTAGCATCGCTAATATTCCCTGCATGAGGCCTGCCCATGACTCACCACTACGAATGTTTTGCCGTCAGCGTCGAGAACGGCGTTGCCCACCTGCAACTCAATCGCCCGGACAAGGCCAACAGCCTGACGCGGGCCTTCTGGAGCGAGTTGCCGGAGGCCGTCAGCCGCCTGAGTCATTCGGGCCAGGTACGAGCACTGGTGATTTCGGCGCAGGGCAAGGTGTTCTGTGGCGGCCTGGACATGCAGATGTTCTCCACCGCTCAGGAATTCCACGCGACCTCGCCGCAGGAGCGCGAGGTGCTGCAGGTCAACCTGGAGCGCATGCAGGACGCGCTGAACGCGCTGGAGCGGGCGCGCTTTCCGGTGATCGCGGCGGTGCAGGGTGCCTGCATCGGTGGCGGCTTCGATCTGATCGCCGCCTGTGATCTGGTTTTTGCCTCGCAGGCGGCGAGTTTTCGCATCGAGGAAACCAACGTCGGCATGATGGCTGACCTGGGCGTGCTGCAACGTCTGCCGCGACTGATTCCAGCCGGCGTTGCTCGCTACCTGGCGCTGACCGGGGACACCCTGCAGATCGACGAAGCCCATCGTCTGGGGCTGCTGGCCAAGGTCTTCGCCACGTCCGAGGAGTTGCTGGCCGGCGCCTTTGCCGCCGCGCAGAAGATCGCCGAGCGCCCGCCGATCGCGATCAACGGCATCAAGCGCGCCATGCTCTACAGCCGTGACCACGGCGTTTACGAATCCCTGCAACACACCGTGCTGCTACAGAGTTCCATCCTCAGCGGCCAGGACATCCTGCGCTCGGTCGGTGCACGCAAGAGCGGCGCGCCAGCGGAATTCGCCGACCTGATCGAGCTGCAGGACACCTTCTGAGACCTTTTTTTAACCAAATCTTATCGCTGATAAGTTTGAGGTGAACGATGAAGCATTACGACGCCGTGGTGATCGGTGCCGGCAACGCCGGGCTGACCGCAGCCACTGCACTGCAACGGGGCGGCAGTCGCACCCTGCTGGTGGAGCGGCACAATATTCCGGGTGGCTGCGCGACCTCCTTCGTGCGCGGCAACTTCGAGTTCGAGGTGGCGTTGCATCAGCTCAGCGGGCTTGGCACCGAGGACAAGCCCTTCGTGATGCGCAAGTTCTTCGACAAGCTCGGGGTGATGGACAAGGTCGAGTTCATCCAGGAGCACGCGCTGTATCGCCTGGTCGTGCCGGGTGAGCTGGACGTCACGCTGCCGGCCAGTTGGTCGGGCATCCGCCGCCTGCTGCAGGCGATGTATCCGACTGAAAGCGAGGCCATCGAGCGCTTCATGCTGGTTTGCGAGAAGGTCACCCTGGAAAGCTTCATGACCTTGCCGCAGGCCGCCCGCGCCAACAGCGAAGCGATGCTCAGGTCGATGTGCCCGTACTATGTGCAGTACGGCTTCCGCCCGGCACGCGAGGTGCTCGATGAGTTCTTCAGCGACGCCAAGTTGAAGAACATCCTCGCCACCTACTGGCTCTACCTCGGCGTGTCGCCGAACATGCTGCCGTTCGCCGACCTGGCCACCATGCTCTACGCCTATGCGATGTTCAAACCCTGGCACATCAAGGGCGGTTCGCAGGCCATGTCGACCGCGCTGGTGGAATCGTTCCTCGAAGCCGGTGGTGAGGTGCGCTTCAACTGCGGCGTGGAGAAGATTCACACCGAAGGCGGCCGCGTCAGTGGCGTCAGCCTGGAAGGCGGTGATCGGGTCGCCTGCGACGCGGTGGTGTCCAATGCCAGCCCGCTGATCACCTTCAACGAGCTGCTCGACCTCGACCGCCCGCCGCTGAAGATCCAGCAGGATTTCAAATCGCGGCGCATGGGCACCTCGGCCTTCGTCATCTACCTGGGCCTGGACTGCACGCCGCAGGAACTGGGGGTGACCACGGCGTCGAGCTTCATCTATGAGACCCTCGACGAGGAGGCGATCCACGCACGCATGGGCAGCCTGGAAGCGCCGCTCGGTGGCATGCTCACCTGCTACAACCTGGAAGACCCGAGCGCCGCACCAGCAGGCAAGAGCCAGGTGGTGCTGGTCTGCCTGCAATACGGCGACGTGTGGAAATCGGTGAAGCCCGAGGATTACGCGCAGACCAAGTACGCCTTCGCCGAGAAGCTCATCGCGCTGATCGAGAAGGTCTACCCCAAGGTGCGCCAGTACATCGAAGAGGTGGAGGTGGCCACGCCGCTGACCATGATGCGCTACCTCAACACGCCCGGCGGCGCCATCTACGGCTTCCAGCAGAGCGCGCAGGATTCGGCGCTGCTGCGCGAGCGTCTGGACGCCGTGCCGGGCCTGTACATGGCCGGCTCCTGGACGTCCATGGGCGGCTTCCAGCCGACCTACATGGCCGGCGAATCCACCGCCCGCGCCGTACTCAAGCAAATCAAGGTGAAGGAGGTGGCCAATGTCTGAGCACAATGCATTGAACCTGATTGCCGGCTACAGCGAGGCGTTCGCCGCCAAGCTGGCGCTGGAGCAAAGCGGCAGCGACTTCCAGGAAGTGCGCGGCGAGGTGGCCAGCAGCGTGGTGCAACTGCACCCCAAGCGCCTGGCGCTGCAGGTCGTCGAGATCATCGAGGACACGCCAAGCACCAAGACCCTGCGCCTGGTAGCGGTCGACGGCCAGGCGCTGCCGCCGTTCCAGGCCGGCCAGTACGTCAACCTGTTCGTCGAGATCGACGGGGTGAGAACAGCGCGGCCCTACGCCATGTCGTCTTCACCTCTGCAACGCATGCACTACGACCTGACGGTCAAGCGCGCCCAGGGCGGTTTCGTCTCCAACTACCTGCTCGACCGCGTAAGCGTCGGCCAGCGCCTGAGCAGCTCGGGGCCGATGGGCACCTTCCATCACAACCCGCTGTTCCATGGCGACGACCTGGTGTTCCTCGCCGGTGGCTCGGGTTCGGCGCCGGCGCGCAGCATCCTGCTCAACATCCTCGAGCGCGGGCTACCGCAGCGTTTTCACATGATCTACGTGAACAGCCATGTCGATGACGTGATCTATGCCGATGAGCTGCGCGAGCTGGCTGCGCAGCACGAGAACTTCACCCTGAGCGAGGTCATCTCGCGGCCGCCTGCGGGCTACGCCGGGCGCAGTGGTCGCCTGAACCGCGCGATGCTGCAGGAGCTGCTGGGCGAGATCGGCGACAAGATGCTCTACATCTGCGGCCCGACGCCGTTCAACGACAGCTGCGTGGCGCTGCTCGGCGAGCTGGGCGTCGCCCGTCGGCGCATTCGCGTCGAGGCCAACGGCGCGCCGAAGACGCCGCACCAGCAGGCCGGCTGGCCGGCAGGCGTGAGCCTGGACGACGAGGTGACCATTACCGTGCAGGGGCGTGGCAGCTTCCGTAGCATAGTCGGCGAGCCGCTGCTCAATGCCCTGGAACGCAACGGCTACTTCGTCGAGAACGCCTGCCGTTCCGGTGAATGCAGCCTGTGTCGGGTCAAGTTGACCTCCGGCGAGGTGTTCAGCCCGCAGGAGGCGCACCTACGCAAATCCGACCGTGATTTCGGCTGGATCTATTCCTGCGTGGCCTTCCCCATTGGCGATATCGAAGTGCTGCTTTGAGCAGGCACGCGACGCTCCAGCCCCCATAACAAGAACCAGGAGAATGACGATGACCGCCCAATCCCGCCGCTGGGAACAGCACTACCCAACGCACCTGCAGGGCTACCGCATCGACGCCGAATCATTGGCCGGCAACCTGGCCGATTGCGCCGGCGAGAATGCCCGGCGCTTCGGCGCTGCGCCGGCCTTTACCCAGGTACTGCCCAACGGTTTGCAGGCCGAGCTTTCCTTCGCCGATATCGAGCGCTTGTCGGATGTCTTCGCTACCTATCTGAGCCGGGAGCAGGGCTTGCAGCCAGGGGATGTTGTCGCCCTGCAACTACCCAACAGCCTGCACTATCCCGTCGCCGTGCTGGGGGCGTGGAAGGCCGGGTTGATCGTCACCAACGTCAACCCGCTGTACACCGAGCGTGAGCTCGACGGACAACTGCTCGATAGCGGTGCCAAACTGCTGGTGGCCTGCGACCTGTTCGTCAAACGCGCGCAGCAAGTGATCGAGCAGCGCGGTGTGTCGCTGCTGTTGACCAGCCTCGGCGATTTCTTTCCCGCGCCGGTGGGACAGGCGATCCAGCAGAGCCTGGAGGAACAGACCGGCGACGACCTGACGCCACAGATCGCCTTCCAGCGTTTCAGCGAGGCGCTGAGCATCGGCGCAGAGCTGCCACTGTCGCGGCGCGATCACCCGGTCGCCCTGTACCAGTACACCGGCGGCACCACGGGGCGGAGCAAGGGCGCGGTGCTGACCCATGCCAATCTCAAGGCCGTGCTGCGCATGGCCGAGGATTACCTCAGTGCCTTCGGCGCGCAGATCGAGCCGGGCGACATCATCCTCACCATCCCGCCGCTCTATCACATCTTCGCCTTCAACTTTAACTTCCTGCTGTTCTTCGGCCGCGGTGGACACAACCTGCTGGTGCCCAACCCGCGCCCGCTGGCCAACACCCGACCGGCATTCGAGAAATTCCCGGTGCGCTGGATGACCGGAGTGGACACCCTGTATGCCGGCCTGCTGGCCGAGCCCTGGTTCCAGGCCAACCCACCTGCGCTGAAGCTCGCGGTTTCCGGAGGCACCGCGTTGCGCCCGGTGACCGGCGAACGCTGGCGCGCGCTGGTTGGCCAGATTCTCGAAGGCTACGGCCTGACCGAGAGTTCCTGCTTCGTGGCCTTCAACCCGCCTGGTCCCAAGGAACGGCATGGCACCGTCGGCCTGCCGCTGCCCGGCCTCGACGTGCGCATCGCCGATGCCGATGGACAGGCCCTGGCCAGCGGCACGCCAGGCGAACTGCTGGTGCGCGGGCCGAACATCATCGAGCACTATCTGAACCGCCCTGATGAAACCCGCGAGGCCTTCGTCGACGGCTGGTTCCGCACCGGCGACATCGCGGTGATGGACGAAGACGGCTACATCCGCATCGTCGACCGCAAGAAGGACATGGTGCTGGTCTCCGGCTTCAACGTGTACCCCAACGAGGTCGAGGCGGTGATCGCCGAGCATCCGGATGTGATGGAGGTGGCCGTGATCGGCATGCCGGACGAAATCACGGGCGAAGCGGTATGTGCCTTCGTTGCGTTGCATCGCCCCGGTCTGGATAGCGAGACCATCATTCATCACTGCCGCCAGCGGCTGACCGCCTACAAGGTGCCCAAGCGCATCGAGTTCCGCGAGCAGCTGCCCAAGTCGCCCATCGGCAAGATACTCAGGGCGCACTTGCGCACCTGACCCTTGCCAGCCGGCTACCCTACGCAGCCGGCTTTTCACCTGTTCAAGGACGCCTATGTCGCTCTGGATCATCATCGTTGCCGTGCTCGCCATCGGGCTCGCTTGCCACTACCTGCGCACTGCAGCGCTCAGGCCGCAATTGAGCTATCAGGACAATCCGGAGAACCGGCAACTGCTCGCTCAGGTGTCGCGCCTGAGTCGGCGCTTCTGGGTGACCCCCTGGCTGTTCAATAGCCACCTGCAGTTGCTCGGCCTGGGGCTGACGAAGGCTTTCTGCAGACGCCTGCGCTACGACCGCGTGGACACCCTGCGCATGGCCGATGGCGGCACCACGGCGCTGCACTGGCTGGGCGCCGATCAGCCCGGCGAGGTGCCGACGCTGGTGGTGCTGCACACCATCACCGGCTCGCCACGCAGCATGCGCGCCTTCATGCGTGACCTGCAGCGGCTTACCGGGTGGCGCGTAGTCTTGTGCCAGCGGCGCGGCCATGGCGAACTGGCGCTGACCAGCGCACGCTTCAACACCATGGGCGACACCGAGGATCTTCGCGAGCAACTGCGCCTGATCACCGAGCGCTATCCACAGTCGCCCCTGTACGCCGCAGGTATTTCGGCCGGCACCGGCCTGCTGATCCGCTACCTCGGCGAGCAGGGTGAGGATACGCCGCTGCGCGGCGCGTTCGCCTATTGCCCGGGCTACGACATCAGTGTCGCCTTCGCCCGCTCGCGCGCGCCCTTCACCCGGTTGATGGCGCGCAAGCTGGTGCGCCAGTTCGTCACCCCAAACCGTGAAACCCTGGCTCATCTACCGAGCTTCGCGGCGCTGGAAGGTGCGCAAAGCCTCGATGAATTCCACCAGCATCTGTACGAATGCGCGGGTTACTCCAGCCACCAGGCTTTTCTTGAAAACTGCAACCCGATATCGGTGATGAAGAAGGTGAGCATTCCACTGCTGGTGCTCAACGCCGAGGACGACCCGGTATGCGTGCTGGACAACGTGCAGGATCACCAACAGGCCATGGCAAGCATGCCGCGCACGATATTGGCAGTCACCGCACGCGGCAGCCACTGCGCCTATCTCGCAGGCCTTGATGCCTACCCCTGGGCGCACCACCTGGCGGCCGAGTTTCTCCAGACCCTGCATGCTCAGGCGGCCTTAGCCGAGCGGACAGGGCACTTGCTCAAGCGCTCGGCATGACGCGCTGGAAGCGCTTGCGAAAGGCAGCCGGCGACACGCCGACCCGCTGGCAGAACAGACGGCGGAACGAGTTGCTGTCCTCGTAGCCCACCCGGCTGGTGATCGTCTCGATGCTCAGGCGGGTGGTTTCCAGCAGCTCCTTGGCCTTCTCCAGGCGCAGGGCCTGCAGGTAGGCCAGCGGCGCGTGGCCGGTGGCCTCCTTGAAACGGCGCTTGAAGTTGCGCTCGCCGAAGCCGAAGCGCGTGGCCAACTCGTCGATGCTGCAGGGTTCGGCGAAGTGCGCCTCCATCCAGTCCTGTACGCGCAGGATCGCTTGGTCGCCATGGCCGCGTGGCAGCGACCAGCTGATGTAGACCGACTGCTCGCTGCGCACGTTGTCGATCAGCAGGTAGCGGCTGCATTGCTGCGCCAGCTCGCGCGAGGCGAAGCGGCGAATCAGGTGCAGCAGCAAGTCCATTGCAGCACTCGCCCCGGCACTGGTGATCACCCGACCGTCCTCACAGAGGATGCGCCGCTCGTCCACGCGGGCTTCAGGGTAACGGCGTCGCAGCAGGTCGGCGAAAGCCCAATGGGTGGTGGCTTCGACACCGTCGAGCAGGCCCGCTTCGGCCAGCATGAAGGTAGCCGTGCACATCGAGGCCACGACCGCTCCCTGTGCATGCTGATGGCGTAGCCAGCCGGCATGGCGCTCAAACCCTGGCAGCGCCTCGCGCAGGCTGAAGAGAAAACCGGGGATCAGCACCAGATCAGTTTTCGTCACCGCGTCCAGCGGCATGTCCACCGGCATGCTGCGGCCCAGGGCGCTATTCACCGGCTGCCCATCCAGCGACGCCACACTGAGGCGGAAGGGCGGCGTGGCCGGCAGGGCGAAGCGATTGGCCGCATCCAGCACTTCCAGGGCCAGGGCGGCACTGGCCAGCGAACTGTGTTCTGCCAGTAGCAGGGTGATATGCATGGGGGGCTCTATTGCGTGAATCGCATGATATTGGTCGTTTCTGCACCTACTTTACTGCAGACGCCCTGCTTAGAGTGCGGCACTCTCATTCAAACAGGTGTTCGTCGTATGAACCTATGGTTTCGTCTTCTGCTGATGTTGCTGCGCAGACCCTGGCGCAAGTCGGTGCCAGGACTAGCCACCACCGTGGTGCGCATGCGGGTCTGGCTGCTGGATCTTGACATCAACCGGCACGTCACCAATGGTCGTTATTTCACTCTGGCCGATGTCGGACGCATGGATTACGTGCTGCGCAGCGGCGCCTTTCGCGTCGCCCTGCGCCACCGCGCGTTGCCCATCGTCGGTGATGTGTGTGGCAAGTTCCGCCGTGAGCTAAAGCTGTTCGAGCGCTTCGAGATTCACACGCGCATGCTCGGCTGGGACGACAAGTGGAGCTTCGTCGAGCACCGTTTCGTCAAGGATCGGCGGGTGATCGCCGTGGTGGTCATGCGCGGGCTGTTCCGTGGCCCAAAGGGCAATGTGGCGCCCGCCGAATTCGCCCGTGAGCTGGGCCTGGACGAGCAGTCACCGGCGTTGCCCGACTGGCTGCAGCAGTGGTCGGCCAGTTGCGACGGCCTTAGCCTGCAACTGCGGGATATAGAGCGAGCGTAAGCGCTGGCGCTTGGCGATCAATCCGCGCCGTAGTTCATGATCGACAGCAGCTTGATCGGCACCTTCACCAGTTTCTCCGGGCCATGCGGTACTTCGCCGTCGAAGGTCAGGCTGTCGCCTGCCTGCATCGGGTATAGCTGGTTGCCGTGGCGATAGATCAGCTCGCCTTCGAGCAGGTGGAGGAACTCGGTGCCGGGGTGGGCGAAGGTGGGGAACTCCTCGCTGGCGTCGTCCATGCTCACCATATAGGCCTCGAAGCTCTTCTTCGGCCCACGGGTGTGGTTGAGCAGGCGGTAGGTGTGGCCCTTGTCCGTGCCGCGACGCACCACCTCCAATCCTTCACCCTCTTTTACCAGCAGGGCGCTGCCACCTTGCTGGTCGTACTGGCTGAACAGCTTGGACATGGGCATGCCCAGTACATCGCAGAGACGGCTCAGGGTGTCGAGGCTGGTGGACACCTGGGCGTTCTCGATCTTGCTCAGCATGCCCTGGCTGATGCCGGCGATGCGCGCCACATCGGCGATCTTCAGCTCCTGCGCCTGGCGCTGGCGGCGAATCTGCATGCCCAGGTATTGCTCGAGCTTGAGGCGGGGCGGGATTTCCGTGGAAGTCGTCATGCGTGCTTTTATCTTCTTGTGAATAAAAAATTCGCACTGAGAATGTGCAGGCTGCCTTTCTTCGGTGCATTTTCACGGTTTTAATTTCCTCCTATGAAAGCATCTTTCCTTCACGGATAGAAGAATGACGGGCTTTCAGGGGATTTCGAACAGGTAGGGGGAGGTTGGCAAGCTGCTTGCATTTCTTTTGGGGAAATTAAAATTCCCCAGCGGAATAATGGCGACGCCACCGGAGGCCCCCAACCATGTTGCCCAGCGAAACCCAGAAAATCATCGACCAGCACGGCATCAAGTATGTGTTGGCCCAGTTCGTCGACATCCACGGTGCGGCCAAGACCAAGTCGGTGCCGGTTTCGGGCCTCAAGGCCGTGGCCGAGGAGGGCGCCGGCTTCGCCGGGTTCGCCATCTGGGGCATGGGCATGGAGCCGCACGGCCCAGACTTCATGGCGCGTGGCGATCTTGCAACGCTGATCCCGGTACCCTGGCAGCCAGGCTATGGCCGCGTGGTCTGCGTCGGCCACGTCAATGGCGAGCCGCACCCTTACGACACCCGCTATGTGTTGCAGCAGCAGGTGCAGCGCCTGACGGATCGGGGCTGGACCCTGAACACCGGTCTGGAGCCAGAGTTCAGCCTGTTCCGCCGTGACGCCGAGGGCAAGCTGGTGCCGGTGGATGCCAGCGACAAGCTGGAGAAGCCTTGCTACGACTACAAGGGGCTGTCGCGCTCGCGCGCATTCCTGGAAAAACTCACCGAGGCGCTGCAGCCGGTCGGCTTCGACATCTACCAGATCGATCACGAGGACGCCTGCGGCCAGTTCGAGATCAACTACACCTACAGCGATGCCATGGAATCGGCGGATCGCTTCACCTTCTTCCGCATGGCCGCCGGCGAGATCGCCAACGATCTGGGCATGATCTGCTCGTTCATGCCCAAGCCGGACCCGCGCCGCGCTGGCAACGGCATGCACTTCCACCTGTCGATCGGCAATGGCACCAGCAAAAACCTGTTCCATGACGCCAGTGACCCGAGCGGCATGGGCCTGTCCAAGCTGGCTTATCACTTCCTCGGCGGCCTGCTGGCTCACGGCCCGGCACTGTGCGCCTTCGCCGCGCCGACGGTGAACTCCTACAAGCGCCTGGTCGTTGGTCGTTCGCTGTCCGGCGCGACCTGGGCGCCGGCCTTCATCGCCTACGGCGACAACAATCGCTCGGCGATGCTGCGCATTCCCTACGGGCGCATTGAGTTCCGCCTACCGGACGCCGGCTGCAACCCGTACTTGGTCACTGCCGCGATCATCGCCGCCGGTCTCGACGGCATCGACCGCCAGCTCGATCCGGGCAAGGCCTGCAACGAGAACCTCTACAAGCTCAGCCTGGAGGAAATCGCCGCACGCGGCATCGACACCCTGCCGCAATCGCTCAAGGAAGCCTGTGATGCGCTGGAGGCCGACCCGCTGTTCCGCGAGGTGCTCGGCGCCGAGATCGTCGACGAATTCCTCAAGCTCAAGCGCATGGAGTGGGTCGAGTACAGCCGCCACGTCTCCGACTGGGAAATCGAGCGTTACACCGAATTCTTCTAGCCGAACGCCCGCCCGCGCGGGCACACGCCAACGCCCCGAACAAGCCTCCCAAAGGGAGGTGATGAGGACTTTTTATGTGTGGAATCGTAGGTCTGTACCTGAAGAACCCAGCGCTGGAGAACCAGCTCGGCGCGCTCTTCGAACCCATGTTGCTGGCCATGACCGACCGTGGCCCGGACAGCGCCGGCTTCGCCATCTACGGCGACGAAGTGAAGGACGGCTGGATCAAGCTGACCCTGCAGAGCACTGCAGCCGGCTATGACTTCAAGGCCCTGATGGGCGAGCTGGAAGGGCGCCTGGGCTGCTCGCTGGACTGGTTCCAGAACGCCAGTGCCGCCGTACTCAAGACCAATGCCGATGAGGCGGCGGTGCGTGCCGTGATCGCCGAACTGGCGCCAGCCGTGCGCGTGATGAGCGTCGGCCAGAGCATCGAGATCCTCAAGGGCATGGGCCTGCCGAAGGAAATCTCCGAGCGCTTCTCGCTGGCCAAGATGAAGGGTAGCCACATCATCGGCCACACCCGCATGGCCACCGAGAGCGCGGTGACCATGGAAGGCAGCCACCCATTCTCCACCGGCCAGGACCTGTGCCTGGTGCACAACGGCTCGCTGTCCAACCACTTCCGTCTGCGCCAGGAACTGCGCCGTCACGGCATCGAGTTCGAAACCGAGAACGACACCGAGGTCGCCGCCGGCTACCTGACCTGGCGCCTGCGCCAGGGCGATTCGCTCAAGGAAGCGCTCGACCATTCGCTGGAGGATCTCGATGGCTTCTTCACCTTCGCCATCGGCACTCGCGACGGCTTCGCGGTGATCCGCGACCCGATTGCCTGCAAGCCGGCGATCCTCGCCGAGACCGACGACTACGTGGCCATGGCCTCGGAATACCAGGCGCTGTCGACCCTGCCGGGCATCGACAAGGCCAAGGTGTGGGAGCCGGAGCCGGCGACCATGTACATCTGGGAACGCAGCGCTTGAGTCGCTCCAGGCCTACTGCGCACACCGATTGCTGCGTCAGATCCTCGCGATCCGCTCGCCGTACTACTCGTACTGTCTCGCGGCTCGCTGCGGTTCTTCCTTGCCCTCGGCGCGCTCGCGACGGCCTGAATTCGACTCTCTACTTTTTGGAGACACGAACATGAAAACCATCGACCTTTCCAGCGCCACCGTGCGCGACCTGAACCAGGCTCTGCATGACCAGACCAAGACCCTCACCGAGCGCGAGTGGATGGTGAGCAATCCGGGCGGCAAGCACAACCTCGCCGTGGGCCTGAACGAAGCGCTGAGCGTGGAGATCGACGGCCACGCCGGCTACTACTGCGCCGGCATGAACCAGAAAGCCAGCGTCACCATCCACGGCAACGTCGGCGTCGGCGTCGCCGAGAACATGATGAGCGGCATGGTGCGCATCAAGGGCAGCGCCTCGCAGGCGGCCGGCGCGACCGCCCATGGCGGCCTGCTGGTGATCGAAGGCGACGCCGGCGCGCGTTGCGGCATCTCGATGAAGGGTGTCGACATCCTAGTCGGCGGCAGCATTGGCCACATGAGCTGCTTTATGGGCCAGGCCGGGCGCCTGGTGGTGTGCGGCGATGCCGGCGACGCGCTGGGCGATTCGCTCTACGAGACGCGCATCTACATCAAGGGCACGGTCAAGTCGCTGGGCTCGGATTGCATCGAGAAGGACATGCGCCCCGAGCACCTGGAAGAACTGGCCGAACTGCTCAACCGCGCCGGTTTCGACGAAGATCCGGCCAGCTTCAAGCGTTACGGCTCGGCTCGCCAGCTGTACAACTTCAAGGTCGACAACGCCTCGGCGTACTGATCGCGCACCCTGCCCGAAGAGGAATTTGCAATGAGCGAAAAAATCACCCCGGTGCTGCGCGAGTCCGCCACCTTCGACCGCCTGTCCATCCAGGAAATCCAGCGTGCCGCCGAGACCGGCATCTATGACATCCGTGGCGGCGGCACCAAACGCAAGCTGCCGCACTTCGACGACCTGCTGCTGCTCGGCGCCTCCATGTCGCGCTACCCGCTGGAAGGCTACCGCGAGAAATGCGGCACCGACGTGGTGCTGGGCAACCGCTTCGCCAAGAAACCGATCCACCTGAAGATCCCGGTAACCATCGCCGGCATGAGTTTCGGCGCACTGTCGGCCCAGGCCAAGGAAGCCCTCGGGCGTGGCGCCACCATCGCCGGCACCAGCACCACCACGGGTGACGGCGGCATGACTCCGGAAGAGCGCGGCCAGTCGCAGCACCTGGTCTACCAGTACCTGCCATCACGCTACGGCATGAACCCGGACGACCTGCGCAAGGCCGACGCCATCGAGATCGTCCTCGGCCAGGGCGCCAAGCCGGGCGGCGGCGGCATGCTGCTGGGCATGAAGGTCACCGAGCGCGTCGCCGGCATGCGTACCCTGCCGCTTGGCGTCGACCAGCGCAGCGCCTGCCGTCACCCGGACTGGACGGGCCCGGACGACCTGGCGATCAAGATTGCCGAGATTCGTGAGATCACCGACTGGGAAAAACCCATCTACGTCAAGATCGGTGCCAGCCGTCCGTACTACGACGTCAAGCTGGCGGTGAAGGCCGGTGCCGACGTGATCGTCCTCGACGGTATGCAGGGCGGCACCGCCGCGACCCAGGAAGTGTTCATCGAGCACGTAGGCATCCCGATTCTCTCGGCCATCCCGCAAGCCGTGCAGGCCCTGCAGGAGATGGATATGCACCGCAAGGTGCAACTGATCGTCTCTGGCGGCATTCGTACCGGCGCCGACGTGGCCAAGGCTATGGCCATGGGCGCCGATGCGGTGGCCATCGGTACTGCCGCGCTGATCGCCCTGGGCGACAACCACCCGCGGCTGGACGAGGAACTGAAGGCCATCGGTTCGGCCGCCGGCTACTACGACGACTGGCAGAACGGCCGCGACCCGGCCGGTATCACCACCCAGGATCCGGAGTTGTCCAAGCGCCTCGATCCGGTGGCCGCCGGTCGCCGCCTGGCCAACTACCTGCGCGTGCTGGTGCTGGAGGCGCAGACCATGGCCCGCGCCTGCGGCAAGTCACACCTGCACAACCTCGATCCCGAGGATCTGGTGGCCCTGACCGTGGAAGCCGCCGCCATGGCCCGCGTACCGCTGGCCGGCACCAACTGGGTACCGGGACAGCTGCAATACTGAGCCCAGCAGCGCAAATGAAAGGGCCGCAACGCTAAGTGTTGTGGCCCTTTTTCATTTGCCTCAACGGGTATTGAACGCGGGCGAGACCAGGCTCAGAGCAGCCAGGCGTTTGGCGCAATCCTGCAGCCGCGGGGTGATCGCCTCGATCTTCTCGGCGGTCATCCTGGCCGACGGGCCGGCTGCGCTGACGGTGCCGATGGGCCGGCCGTCGTCCACGTGGCGAATGACCACGGCCACGGCGCTGGTGCCGGGCTCGTAGACATCGTGCACCACGCCGTAGCCGCGCTTGTGCGTCTGGTCGATGCGATCCAGTAGCTCGCGCAAGCTCTTCGGGGCATTGGGGCCCATGTGCTGCGCGCGGTCCATGCCTTGCTCGGCGATCAGTTCCAGCGCGCGCTCTTCGCTTTCGGCGGCCATCCAGGCCAGGCCGTTGGCGGTCGCCGGCAGGTAGACATCGGAGCCGGCATCGGGGTCGTAGCGCAATCCGGTGCGCGCACCCTGGGCCTTGGCCACCCAGATCAGGTGGTTACCCTCGATCACGGCCATGCGGATCAGCTCCCCGGTTTCCTGGGCCAGCTCGTCCAGCAGAGGCTGCGTGGCATCGGTAATGCCGCTCGCGGCGAGGTAGGTGAGGCCGAGCGATGCGAGCTTCACCGTCAGCAGGTAGTGCGTGGTCGCCGCGTTCTGCTTCACGTAGCCCATGTCCTTGAGTTCATTGAGCAGGCGATGCGTCGCGGTGCGCGGGATGTCCAGGCGGTCGGCGATTTCGGACATGGGCAGCCCACCGACGTGTTTCACCAGCAGCTCGAGAATGGACAGGGCGCGGTCACGAACGGATGTGGACATCAGGGGGCGGCTCCAGAAGCAGGAAAGCCCTCATTCTAGGACGCTATGGAATGGCAATCCAATTGAATGCGGCCAGATAGATGGATCTATTCTGGTTTTATTTTCCACTTGGAATGCTATTCCAAAAATGTAATATTGAGTGGCCGCCGACAAATCGGGGGCCATGACTCCCTGGATTCGGCGCCACTGCCTTGGCCTTGCCGGAAAGGGCCTGAGACATAAACACAACAACAATCGGAGCCACTCCATGAAACCCTCCAGTCAACTGGACATCCAGACGTTCCTGGACTCACGGCCTTTCGGCCACTTCCAGTGGAAGATCCTCCTGCTGTGCCTGACCGTACTGATCCTCGATGGCTTCGACGTGGTGGCGATGGGCTTCATCGCGCCCTCGCTGATCGCCGACTGGAACATCCCACGCGAAGAGCTGGGCATCGTGATGAGCATGGGCCTGTTCGGCCTGGCCATCGGCGCACTGATGGGCGGGCCGCTGGCTGACCGCTTCGGTCGGCGCAAGGTGATCATCGTCTCGATCTTCTTCTTCGGCTTCATGAGCCTGATTTCGGCCTGGTCGCCGAATGTCGAGATCCTTTCCCTGCTGCGCTTCCTCACCGGCCTTGGCCTGGGCGCATCTCAGCCCAACGCGGCGACGCTGGCGTCGGAATATGCGCCGAAGAAATACCGCTCGCTGATGGTCACGGTGGTCTACTGCGGCTTCACTCTCGGCGCCGCTGGTGGTGGTTTCCTGGCCAACGGGCTGATCCCAAGCCATGGCTGGGAGTCGATCCTGGTGGTCGGCGGCGTGGTGCCGATCCTGTTCGCCGTGCTGCTGTGCTTCGTGCTGCCGGAGTCAGCCAAGTACATGGCGATGAAGCACCAGCATCGTGAAGAGCTGCAGCAGGTGGTCAACGCCATCGAACCGGGTACTGCCAATCAGGCCACCCAGTTCATCAGTCCGGAGCCGCAACGTGCCGGCAAGGGCACGATCAAGCTGATCCTCTCGCCGTCGCACCGGCTGATCACCCTGGCGCTGTGGGTCGGGCTGTTCATGAACCTGCTGACGGTCTACTTCCTCAACAGCTGGTTGCCGATCATCGTCAAGGACGACGGCTTCAGCCTGGCAGACGCAGCGCTGGTGGGCGCGATGATGCAGGTTGGTGGCACCCTCGGGAACATCGTCATCGGCTGGGAGATGGATCGCTTCAACCCGCACAAGGTGATGATCGGCACACTCATCGGTGGCGCCGTGCTGACGCTTTCGCTGGGCAACCTGTCGCCTGGTCTGTATGGCCTGATGGCGCTGGTCTTCATGCTGGGGTTCTGCATCAACGCGACCAATACAGGCTGGACAGCCATGGCCGCGACCTACTACCCGACCGCGATGCGCGCCACCGGCACCAGCTGGATGACCGGCATCGGCCGCTTCGGCGCCATCCTCGGTGCGTCCGTCGGTGCCGTGCTGCTGGGCCTGAAGTGGGATTTCAGCCACCTGTTCATGTTCCTCACCCTGCCCATCGGCATCGCCGTGGTCGCTGCCTACGTGAAAGGGCTGTATGACCGCAAACCGCAGGTCAGCGCCAACACGCTGAGCAAAGCTTCCCATTCCTGAGCATTCGCTTTCCATTTTCGGCCGGGGCATGCCCCGGCCCTCAGGCCCTACAGGACGCCCATCATGAAAATCGCCATCGACTCCTACTGCTACCACCGTTATTTCGGCGAGGTGTACCCGAACCTGGAACAGCCTCCTGCCTACCGCATGACCCTCGAGGACTTCATCGACAGGGCGCGTGCCCACGAGGTGCAGGGTGTTTCCATCGAGTCGTTCATGCTCGACGACAGCTCGCCAGCCTACCTGGAGCGCCTGCGTGGTCTGCTGGATGACGCCGGCCTCGAACTCGTCTGGGCCTGGGGCCATCCCCATGGGCTGGGCTCCGGGGCGCGCGCCGAAGAACTGCTCGATCTGCAGCGCCATGTCGACATCGCCAAGACGCTAGGTGCTGGCGTGATGCGCATCTGTGCCGGCGGTCGCCGTACGCGGCCGGAATCCTGGCACGAGCACAAGACCCAGTTGCTGCCATTGTTGCAGCGTGCGGCCGACTATGCGGCGGGACAAGGCGTGGTACTGGCCATGGAGAACCATGTCGACCTGCTGGCCGCCGAAGCGCTGGAATTGCTCGAGGCCGTCGACAACCCGGCCCTTGGTGTATGCCTGGATACGGCTAACAACCTGCGCATGTTCGAAGACCCGATGCAGGTGATCGAGCTGCTCGCGCCGCACGCCAAGGCCACGCACATCAAGGACATCTGCGCCTTCCGTGGCAGCCCGCGGGAGTTCAGCTTCTGGCCGAGCGTGCCGCTGGGCGAGGGCCTGATCGACATTCCACGAACCCTGCAACTGTTGCGTCAACATGGTTTCGACGGCTTGCTGGCGCTGGAAATCGATTATCTGCATCCCGCGTATGGCAGCGAGGAAGAGGCAATCGCCAAGAGTCTCGCGTTCATGCGCGCAACCCTGGCGCAACAGCAGGCCGGCGCTATCGCCTGAGATGATCCGATGAACGATTCGATGATTCCTAGCCCCTCTGGCACCACCCGCTTTCTGGCAGTCGTGGGCGACCCGGTACGCCAGGTCAAAGCTCCGATGTTGCTCAATCGGCTCTTTCGTGACGAAGGAATCGACATGGTCATGATCGCCGTCCATGCTCGTGCCGAGAACCTGGAGACGGTCATCCGCGGTTTGCAGGCGACGGATAACTTTCACGGCATGCTGGTGACCATCCCGCACAAGTTCTCCTGCTGCCGGTTTGCCGAGCGGCACAGTCTCTGCGTAGAGCTGTCCGGGGCGACCAACGCACTGCGGCGCGACCCCGATGGCGTCTGGCGCGCGGAAAACTTCGACGGCATCGGCTTCGTCCTGGGCCTGCGCCATGCCGGTTTCGAGCCGAAGGGCAAAGACGTGTTGTTGCTCGGCGGCGGCGGGGCGGGCAGTGCCATCGCCGTGGCGTTGCTCGAATCAGGTGTGGAGCGTTTGTATCTGCGCGAGCCTGACGAACCCAAGGCGAATGAGTTATTGCGCCGCCTTGAATTGCACTGGCCTGGACGCGTGAGAAAGGATCAGAGCAAATCTGTCACCGATGTCGCCATCGTGATCAATGCCACGCCTTTGGGACTGCAGCCGGATGATCCGCTGCCGTTCGACCCGGCCGTGCTGGCCGCCGGCACCTGGGTCGCTGACATCATCATGAAGCCGGCTGAAACGCGTCTGCTCAGGCTTGCAGCCGAACGCGGGCTGCCGGTGCAGCCAGGGATCAGCATGCTCAACGAACAGATTGATTGCTACCGAGAGTTCTTTTCGCTCTGACGCCCTGTGCATCTGCGTTCTCACTAGTAGCAAGCAGCATAAATACCGTGGTGCTCATCACCGAGTCGGGTGAGTAGAGGTGGGCGCCGAGGGGGGTGATATGGGGGCCATATCACTCACTCTGTCATCTGAGACTCATCTCGAGCGCGAGTCTGGCGGTAAGCCCATGGGCTTGTTCGCGCCAGCATGGCGCTTGGCCGTTGCGATCAAGCACTTGTGCCAATTCATGCGTGGTGAGGATTTCACCGAGCAAACCCGCTCTTCAGATTTTCTCTTCATGCGCCGTATCGGCGCGTGTTGCCCTGCACCTGTGCAGGATTGCCGCTGCCGGATGACGGTTTTGCGGCTGATCCCCAGTGCTGTTGCTGTCGGCGAAAGTGGCACATTCCATGCTTTCTCTGTGAGAACAAAAAGTTCTCCAAGGGAATTTTCTCTGGAGGCCAACTGACCATCACCTTGCGCTCACCCGGGAGGTTTTCCGATGACAGCATCCAGTGCCGAACCCCTGTTCAGTACCCCGCGTTATGCCACCGAGGCGTCCGGGCATGCGGCCAGTCGCCGTATCGTGGTCACTCAGCAGGCGAGGGCGGCCGTCGCGCTGCTCGATGCTCCGGCACCGACCCTGATGCTGTGCCTGGGCGAGACGCTGACGACGAGTGTCGACCAGGAAGGCCTGCCCAGCATCGAGGCGCTTTACCTGCGTCTACAGATGCTGCTGGAACAGGCCCAGGCTGGTACCCGGCTGTACGTTTGCGGAGATGAGAGCTTTCTCTGGCACGTCTATCGTCTGGCGCGGCATGCAGGTCTGCTCGCTGATGAGATCGAGCTGTTCCGGCAGGGCGAGCGGCGGCGCCTGTACTGCGTGCATTGCGGGCATTTTCAGGACATCGGCAGCGAAGGCGAGAGCAGCTGTGGCCGGTGCCGGGTGAAGCTGCTGGTGCGCGAACATTTCTCCCGCCGCCTGGGCGCCTACATGGGCGTCTGCATCGACCCGGACAGCCCTTATGCGCCGGAGGTGCTGGCATGAGCGCGATGATCGAGGTACAGGTCACCGACGTGCGCCAGCTGACGCCGGTGGTGCGCGAGTTCAGCCTCACCGCCCTCGACGGCGCGCTGCCGGGTTTCTCCTGCGGTAGCCATGTGCAGGTGGTGTTGCCCATCGAGGGGCGCACGCTGCGCAATGCCTATTCGCTGCTGAGTGATCCGTGCGAGAGCGGCGTGTACCGCATCGCCGTGCGCCTGCAGGAGGCTTCGCGTGGTGGTTCGCGCTACCTGCATGAGCAGGTCCGGGTCGGCGACCGCCTGCACATCGGTGTGCCGAGCAACCTGTTCGCCCTGCATTCGCAGGCCCGTCACCACATTCTGGTGGCCGGCGGTATCGGTATCACGCCGTTCATGGCCTACCTGGCTGAGCTTGAGGCGCAAGGCGCTTCGTTCGAATTGCACTACGCCTACCGCAGTGGCCTGACCGACGCCTATGCCAGCGAGCTGCGCGAGCGTCTGGGTGAGCGCTTCCATGGCTACGACGCCGCTGCCGGCCAGCGCCTGGATTGCGCCGAGCTGTTCAACGCCAAGCCGCTCGGCAGCCATCTCTACGTGTGTGGCCCACAGCGCCTGCTCGATGAACTCAAGCTGCTTGCCGAGGCCCAGGGTTGGTCGGCCGGGCGTCTGCACTGGGAGGCCTTCGCTGCGCCAGAGCCTGGTCAGCCGTTCACCGTCGAGTTGGCGCGCAGTGGCCAGCGTTTGCAGGTGCCGGGCGACCACAGCCTGCTCGAAGCACTGGAGGCAGTCGGTGTCGAGGTGCCCAACCTGTGCCGGGGCGGGGTGTGCGGGCAATGCGCCACGCGCTACCTGAGCGGCGAGGTGGAGCACCGTGACCACTACCTGGATGAGCAGCAGCGTGGTGAAGCGCTGATGCCCTGTGTTTCCCGTGGCGGCTGCTCCGGCACGCTGCTGCTCGACCTTTGAGGAATCCGCCATGCCCGTCGTGATGAAGCCCCTGGAAACCTACCGGGACGATTTCACCTTCAGCAACAGCCCGCAGGCCATCGCCCGCTTTCCCTTCCCGTTTCCCGAGGACAGCTACATGTACTCGGTCAACATCGAGCCAGCCACGCCGCGCGAGCCAGGCTCTGTGTTCGAACACTGGTTCGACATCGACGAGCACTACGTCTCGGAGATGGCCGAGCGAGCCTGCGTGCTGGAAAGGGACCCGCAGCGCTGCCTGGTGATGCCGCACATGGCCCAGGCCGCCTGGGACACCCTGGAAATGCTCATGGAACATTTGAGCACCGACTATCCCGAACATTTCGCCCTGCAACGCGACGGTGACCAGTGGCTGTGGAGCAACCGCCCGCTGGGCATCGAGCAGCGCTTCACCTTCGGCGATGCCAGCACGCTGCCGTTCGAGCCGCTGGAGTACATCACCCGTCAGGCGCAAGGCGACTTCGCCGTGCTCGACCAGCGTGATGGCGACCTGTTCATGGACGCCGGCATGGTCACCTGCCCGGCGGACTGGTCGATCAAGTTCGACGCTGGCATGAGCTTCAAGCAGTGGCATGCGCCGGTGCCAGGTGTGGCGCACCAGCTCGGCGTGTTCGACCGCGCGCTGAAGTACCTGCTGAACATCCAGGTCGGCCATCCGGTGCGCCGGCTGAACTGGACCATGACCATCAATCCGCGCATGGACACCTCCTCGGAGACCTTCCACGAATGGGGCCATGAGCGCGGCCTGGTGACGGCGGAGAACGTCGCCCGCCTGGTGCACCTGCGCGTCGAGCTGCAGTTCATGCCGCGCCTGCCACGCAGCAATGCGCTGCTGTTCGGCATCCGCACCTACCTGATCAGCCTCGAGGAGCTGGCCACTAACCCGGCCTGGGCCTGTCGCCTGCACCGCGTGCTGCGCGACCTGCCGGACGAAATCGCCGACTACAAGGGCCTGACCCGCTACCGCCAGACCATGGTGGGCTGGCTGCGCCAGTTCGATCCACAGGCCCAGGCCGCCTGAATCTCCCCCGGCCCCTCTCCCACATGTGGGAGAGGGGAGGCAGAACCCCGCCTGCGTGCGCAGGCTCAACGACGAACAACAGGAGACACTGACATGGCCAATTCCTGGCGCATTTCCGCCCTTGCCGCGCGTCACCGCGCACTGGGTTCCACGCTCGAAGACTGGAGTGGCATGGGCACCGCCTGGACCTACGCCAGCGACCTGGCCGACGAGCACGAGGCGATTCGCACCCGTGCCGGCCTGATGGATGTGTCCGGGCTGAAGAAGGTGCACTACGTCGGCCCGCATGCCGAAAGCCTGCTGGAGTACGCCACCAGTCGCGACATTTCCAAGGTCTATCCGGGCAAGAGCGTGTACGCGACCATGCTCAACGAGGCCGGCAAGTTCGTCGACGACTGCGTGATCTACCGCACCGGCCCTAATGCCTTCATGGTGGTGCACGGTTCCGGCAACGGCCACGAGATGCTGGTGCGCTCCGCCCAGGGCCGGCAGGTGGCGGTGTTGTTCGATGACGACCTGCACGACCTGTCGCTGCAAGGCCCACTGGCGGTGGATTTTCTCGCCGAGCACGTGCCGGGCATTCGCGAACTGCCGTATTTCCATCATATGCAGACCAAGCTGTTCGAGCGTCCGGTGATGATTTCGCGCACCGGCTACACCGGCGAACGCGGCTACGAGATCTTCTGCAAGGCCGCCGATGCGCCGGCGATCTGGGACGGCATCCTGGAGAAGGGCAAGGGCCTGGGCATCATCCCCTGCGCCTTCACCGCGCTGGACTGGCTGCGGGTGGAGAGCTACCTGCTGTTCTTCCCCTACGACAACTCCGAGATGTACCCCTTCGCCGATCAGCCGGCCGGCGACACGCTGTGGGAGCTGGGGCTGGACTTCACCGTGTCACCGACCAAGAGCGATTTTCGTGGGGCCAACGAGCATCGCCGCCTGCAGGGCAAGGAGCGCTTCAAGATCTTCGGTGTGCTGCTCGATGGCGACAAGGCTGCCGAGGCCGGCGACACCCTGTGGGCCGACGGCAAGCAGGTGGGCGTGATCACCTGCGCCATGTACTCGCGGCTATCCGGCAAATCCATGGCCATCGCCCGTATGGACGTGCCCTATGCCGAACAGGGCGCGCCGCTGGACGTCAAAGGCAGCCTGGCAGTGAGCGCCATTGCCCATAGCCTGCCGTTCGATGACCCGGAGAAGAAGAAACGTACGGCCAAGGGCTGACTGATCGTTACCGCGACTGGGAGTCGTCGCGGGCAGGGGTTCCTGGGGCAAGGGAGCAGGGCCATAGGGATGTGGCCCGATTTGCCTCCACTTCAAGGAGAGGGCGATGGCCTGGTTGAACGGTTGGGGTTTTCTGCTGCTGGCCGGTATCTGCGAGGTGTTCTATGCCTCGATCATTCCGCGTACCGATGGTTTCACGCGCTTGTGGCCGAGCCTGTACTGCGGCTTCTTCCTGGCGCTGAGCATCTACCTGCTGAGCCTGTCAGTGCGCGAGTTACCGCTGGGCCTGGCTTATGCGGTATGGGTCGGCATCGGCACGCTCGGTACCGTGGCCTACGGTGCGATGTTTCTCGGCGAGAGCCTGAACCTGCTGCGCAGCTTGTGCCTGGTGATGATCGTCGCTGGCATCGTCGGCCTGAAACTGGCCAGCCATGAGACGGCGTAAGAACCTGTTAAGGAGTTGAACATGCACGTACAGGTATTGCAGCACGTGCCCTTCGAGGGTGTCGGCAGCATGGCCGAGTGGTTCCAGGCGCGCGGCGCCGCTGTGCACTACACCCGTTTTTTCGAGGCGGATGCGCGCTTGCCCGACCCGGCTAGCTGCGACCTGATCGTCGCCATGGGCGGGCCGATGAGCGTCAATGACGAGGCCGAGTTGCCCTGGCTGATCGAGGAAAAGGCCTTTCTGCGCCAGGCCATCGAGCAGGGTATTCCCGTGCTAGGCATCTGCCTGGGCGCGCAATTGATCGCCAGTGCACTGGGCGCTCGCGTGCAGCCCAACGCGCAGGCAGAGATTGGTTGGTTCCCGGTCTGGCGGGCGGAATCGGTCGGCGAGGGCTACTTCGTCTTTCCCGACCGTGTCGAGTTGTTGCACTGGCACGGCGAAACCTCCGATTTACCCGAAGGTGCCAGGCTGCTGGCCTCCAGCGAGGCGTGCCGGCACCAGGCGTTCCAGCTCGGGCAGCGGGTGATCGGCCTGCAGTGCCACCCGGAGATGACGCCAGCGATCATGGCGGATCTGTTGCACCAATGCGCTGATGAACTCAAGCCAGGCCCCTGGGTGCAGACACCCATCCAACTGGCAGCCGAGGCGCAGCGCTATCAGCCAGGCCATGCGTTGATGGCACAGGTACTGGACTACCTGCTCGGCTAGCCAACGGGCGTCGCTGGCACGGCCTGGGCAGGCCGCGCCAGCGAGCGGCGTCAGAGGCGGAAGTGCGCGATGTTTCCGCGCAATGCTTCGCTGGTGCGCGCCAGGCTCTCGCTTTCCTGCTGTGCATGCTGGAAGGCGGAGGCCGATTGCTCGGTGCTGTCGCGTACCGAGACGATACCTCGGCTGATCTCTTCCGCCACCGCGCTCTGCTGCTCGGCGGCCGTGGCGATCTGCTGGTTCATGCCGTTGATGCGCTCGATCATGCTGACGATGCGGGCCACCGCCTCGCCAGCCTCGGACACGCCGGAAACCGACTGCGAACTGGAGTTCTGGCAGCGTTCCATGTAGCGCGCGGTCTCGTCGGCGATCTTCTGCAGGCTGGCAATCAGCCCTTCGATCTCGGTGGTGGCCTCCTGGGTGCGCCGGGCCAGGCTGCGTACCTCGTCGGCTACCACGGCAAAGCCGCGCCCGGCCTCACCGGCACGGGCCGCTTCGATGGCCGCGTTGAGGGCCAGCAGGTTGGTCTGGTCGGCCACTGACTTGATCACGTCGAGCACGCTGCCGATGTTGCTGCTTTCGGCTTTCAGGCGTCCCATGGCCTCGCTGGAATTGTCGATCACCTGTGCCAGTTCGCCGATCAGGTTCACTGCCTGCCCGGCTTTCTGCTGGCTTTGCGCTGCGGCCTCGTCAGCCTCGCTGGCGGCTTGGGCGGCGGTTTCGGCACTACGCGCCACGTCCTGCACGGTCGCCGCCATTTCGTGCACGGCGGTGACGATCTGCTCCACTTCGCGCTGAGCTTGGGCCACGCTTTCGGCGTTGCGCAGGCTCGACTCGCTCAATTCCTGGCTGGAGTGAGCCACGGTACGTGATGAGGCATCGATGCCCTGGGTGACCTGGCGCAGGTTCTGCTGCATGCGCAGCAGGGCGGCAAGCACGCTGTTTTCCGCACTGTTGACGGCGGCTTCCATCGTCCGCAGGTCACCTTCGGCGACACGCTGGGCGATGCGGTTCAGGTCGCCTGGTTCGGCGCCCAGGGCGCGCAGCAGTTTACGGCTGATCAGATGGCCGAGCAGGGCAGCGAGCAGGAAGCTGACGAAAGCGATTAGACTGAGGATATTCCGCTGTTTTAGATAGTGCGTTTCGCTTTCGGCCACGCGTTGGTTGGCCACCTCGGTAGTGTGCTGAAGGTACTCTCCGATGGTATTGGTCAACTCTTCGAGCAGGGGAGTGCACTGTTCCTTGACCATGCGCTTCGCTTCCGTGTCCTCGCCCTTGAACAGATGCTCGGCGATGCTGTGCGCGACCTGGCTGTAGCGTGTTTCCAGTTGTTCGATATTCTTGAACTGTTCACGTCCCTCGCTGGAAACGTCAGCATGCTTGGCGATCGCCTGGCGCAAGGCTGTAAGGCTGTCGACTACGTTTTGTTCGTGTTGGGCGATGAAGGAACGTTTGGCATCGCGCTCTGCCGGCTCGCTATTGAGTGCCAGGTTACGCAGTGCGATGGCCCTGTCATTGACAGCTTCGCTGAGCTGGCTGGCCAGTCGCGCCCGAGCCTCCACTCCATCGATGTACATGGAGAAATCCCTTTTCGCCGCGGCAAGGTTGTACAGCGACACGCCTGCTATCAGCAGCAGCAGGGCGAGGAGAGAGCCATAGCTGGCGTACAGCATCGTGCGGATCGAGAAGCCAGTGGTGGTGGTGGGCATAGAAACACCTGCTAGGAATATGACACGTATGGGCGGATTGCTCTGATGCACGCAAGAACAATGGCCGCAGCCTATCCAGTGCATCCTGCGTCCAGCCGCATACCCTCGCACGGGGTTGTCGTCTGAAATGGCACTCCTGTATTGACTCCCAACATGATCAGCACTTGTTTAGCGTTGCCCAGACCATCGAGTTTGTGGTCGAGCTAGCGAAGCTGATCGCAAGTGGCAGGAGTGCATGGCGAACTTGCCTGGAGATTCGCACCGTTCGGTTCGCGTCGTTCCCAGCCAGTCAATTCCTAGGTGTATGAGCACCGTTGAAAGCTAGCTTAGGTGATAAATCGAGATGTCGCTTCGCTACTTTGGTATGGCGAAGTGATATCTGATTCGGAGGGTTTCCGCGAGCCGCTGTCTGGGAGCGATGAGGGCGTGCGAGGGGAGGGATTGGCTGGCGCTTGAGTGATCTCGAGATGGCCGGCGGCGAGCGCCGCCGGCCAGGGCCTTACTTCAGCTTGGGCAGCTTGTCGTCCGGCAGGGCGTAGCTGTGTTTCTCGTGGATCATGGTGGCGATCAGTGCGTAGAGGCTGACGCCGGCCACCAACAGGCTGATGAAGATCAGGATGGCAGGCTTGTCAGCGAAGGTGAACACGGCGCTGGCGCCGTCATAGGTGGTAATGCTCATGGCGATGCTCCTTTAAGGTTGGCCCGTTACCCCGTGGTGCGGGCCGTTTGCTCGTTAGGCCGGTTTGCTTTCACCCACCAGCGGGGTGGGCTCGGAGCCGCCGACGCTGGTGCTGTTGCCGTACATCGAGCTCCATTCCGGGTAGGCTTGCGCCGGTACTTCGGTCAGGTCCAGGCCGCGCTCTTCGGCGTGTAGCGGAACACGCAGCAGGCCGGCTTTGTTCAGCGCGTAGGAGATGATGTAGCCGGGAATGAAGCCCAGCGCTGCCATGACCACGGCGCCACCCAACTGGCCGAAGAAGCTGATCGGCGCCATGCCGTTCATGTTCGGGTAGCCAGCGAGGAAGATGCCGCTGATCACCAGGCCGGCGAAACCACCGAAGCCGTGCACGGCGAAGGCGCCGACGGCGTCGTCGAGCTTGAACTTGAGCAGCAGGTTGTTGACCAGCGGTGCGGTGGCTGCGACGCCCATGCCGATCAGGTAGGCCAGTCCGGGGTGGTAGAGGTCCAAGCCGGGTGCCACGGAAATGATCCCGACCAGGCCGCCGGACATCATCCAGAACGGTTCGCGAGTGGTCAGGTAGGCACCGATCAGGCCGCCGGCGAAGCCCATCAGGGTGTTGAAGGCGAAGGCCGAGAGGTTGGTCGGCTGACCGTAGATGTTGATCCACTGGGCGCCGGAGTTGTAGATGATGCAGCCGCCAAGGAAGCCGAAGAAACCGACGATGATCAACATCAGGCCCACTACGCTCATTGGCATGCTGTGGCCGACGATGGCGTTGGCACTGCCGTCTTCGTTGAAGCGGCCGATGCGTGCTCCCAGGTTCATGACCACGGCCAGGGCGAAGAAGCCGGCAATCATATGCACCACACCTGCGGCGCCAACGTCATGGTAGCCCCACTTGACGGTCAGCCAGCCTTCCGGGTGCCAGCCCCAGGACGCCGCGAGCAACCAGAGGAAGCCACCGAGGACGATGGTGAGGATGATGAAGGCGCTCATGCGCGCTCGTTCGATGATCGCTCCTGACATGATCGAGCCGGTGGTGGCAGCGAACATGGCGAAGGCGGCCCAGAAGATGCCGGTGGCATTGTCCTGAATGTTCGGGCCCATGGCATCGCTCCACGGCATGCCGGCGAGGAAGGCGTCCATGCGCGGCACCAGGCCGTCCGGGAAGGCGTTGTACACGGCCCAGCCGAGCAGGAACACGCTGGGGACGATGAAGCCGAAGGCGAGGATGTTCTTCACCCCGGCGGCCAGGGCGTTCTTCAGGCGTGACGCACCGATCTCGTAGGACAGGAAGCCTGCGTGAATGCAGATCATCAGCGCGATACACCACCAGTAGAATATTTCCATATTCAGGGTGTTGGTCATCTCTATCAGAGCCTGCAGCTCTTCCAGAGTGGGTGTCTTTTGCTCTTCCATCAATCAATCCTCGATGCTGTTCTTAGAAGGTTCGTCGGTATTGGCAGTGGAACTGAAGGTGTGGCGCCCTAGGTTTTAATTTATCTGTGGTTATAAAAAGTTCTTTTCATGAATAAGCAATGGCTGTGCCAGAAGTCCCCTGCCTGCAAGGGCCGCAGGCCGCGGCGGGGCTGAAACCTCTGGTTGCAAAGTGCCCTGTTTGTGCTCATTGGCCTGCGGTTGCGCCTGAAAATGGGTCGCGCCTCAGGTGTTCTTCTGCAACATCCCCTGGATCTGTTGCACCGACTCCTGAGTGCGTCGCGCCAGGTTGCGCACCTCGTCGGCGACCACCGCGAAACCACGTCCTTGCTCCCCGGCGCGGGCAGCCTCGATGGCGGCATTGAGGGCCAGCAGGTTGGTCTGTTCGGCGATGCCCTTGATCACCCCGGCGACCTGGGCGATCTGCCCGTAGGTGGCCTGGATGCTCGCCTGCTCGCGTTCCTGCAGGCTGGCGGCGGCCTTCTCGTCGCTGATTTCGCGTACCGCGCCGGTGACGTAGGTCAGCTTGCCCTGGGCGTCGCGCAGGCAGCGGCCACGCTCGCGGTACCAGACTTCGCCACGGGTCTTGTGGCGCATGCGGTACTCCACGGCGTAGAAACCATCGCCGCTCTTGTCCACCATGGAGGCGTTGAAGGCTTGCATCACTGCCTTGAGGTCATCCGCGTTGACCACCTTGAAATAGCTGTCCCAGCCATCGGGGAATTCGGCACGGCTGTAGCCGATCAATTCGCGGAACTGATCGGACCAGCGAATCAGGTTCTGCGGGTGATCGGGGTCGCCACCTACCACGTTCATTGCCCAGCAGCCTTCGGTCAGTGTGCGTTTGGTCAGTTCCCAGACCTGGCGTTCCTCTTCCCATTGCGTGCGCTCGGCGGCGACGTCCTGGTTCTGTGCGTGGCTGGCGCGCAGTTCATCTTCGAGCAGGGCGCATTGCTGTTCGGCTTGAGCCAGACGCTTATTGAGCGATGCATATTCTTCTGCCGTGCAGGGTGCGGGAGGCTGCTTTTCGCTGTGCTGGCGGATGCGCTGCAGTTCCTCCCAGTCGCGTTGCAGGCGCTCCAGGCTGCCAAGCAATTGCGGCTGCTGTTGCAGATGCGGGCGCTCGCCGGCCGGCTGGCGTTGGCTGAGCAGGTGTTCGAGCCATTGATTGAGTTCACTGGCCAGGCTTCGAGTCGTATTGCTGAACCACATCGGCCGATCCTCCTCGGGGTCGTTGAGGGCTGCCCTCCTGACTGGCAGCCACTACCCGGTTCCCTAGCAATTCTCTTTCCAAGAGCTGCGCCTGCATTTGGGCGAGCCAATCCGCAGGGTGCGCCGTGCGCACCGAACCAGGCTGCGGCGAGCTCGGTGGTGCGTACGGCGCACCCTACGGAGCCATGCCAGCGTCAGGCCCTGACCCGGCTCTTGTCCGGGTCATAGGCGACGGTGCCGGCTGCAACCGTGGCGCCGATGCGTTTCTGCTGACCATCCAGCTTGCCGACTTCCACCCGCGTGCCGGGCGTGCAGTAATCCACTGCCAGGCGACACAGGGCGATGTTCTTGCCCAGCGCTGGCGAGCGCGTGGCGCTGGTGATCACGCCGACCTGAGCGCGGCCGACATGCACGCAATCGCCGTGGGCGGCTGGCTCGTTGCCGTCCAGTTCCAGGCCGACCAACTGCTGCATCGGGTATTCCTTGCGCCGCAGCAGGGCGTCGCGGCCGATGAAGTCGTCCTGCTTGCCCTTCAGTGGCACACAGAAGCCGATACCGGCCTCGAACGGGTCGGTCTGGTCGCTGAATTCGTAGCCGGCGAAGATCAGCCCGGCCTCGATGCGCAGCATGTCCAGCGCGTGCAAACCGAGTGGCGCCAGGCCCAGCGGTTCGCCGAGCTGCCAGAGGCGCTGCCAGACCTGCATCGCATCGTTCGGGTGGCACCAGATCTCGTAGCCCAGCTCGCCGGTGTAGCCGGTGCGCGAGACCATCAGCGGTGCGCCGTCGTAATCGTCGAGGCGACCGATGAGGAAACGGAACCAGCCCAGTTCGTCCAGCTTCGGCTGGGTACCGGGCGTCCAGATCATCTGCTTGAGCAATTCGCGGCTAAGTGGACCCTGCACGGCGATGTTGTGGATTTGCTCGGAGGCGGACTTGATCCATACCTTCATGCCCTGCTTCTCGGCCTGCTGGCGCAGCCAGTCGCCGCCGAAGTCCTCGCCGCCGATCCAGCGGAAGGCGTCCGGGCCCAGGCGCAGCAGCGTGCCGTCATCAAGCATGCCGCCGTGCTCATAACACAGGGCGCTGTACACCACCTGGCCGACCGCTAGCTTGCGCACGTCGCGGGTCAGGCAATGGTTGAGCAGGGCTTCGGCGTCGGGGCCGAGCACCTCGAACTTGCGCAGGGCGGAGAGATCCATCACCGCCACCCGCTCGCGGCAGGCGTGGTATTCGGCAAGCGTGCCGTAGCCGTCGAACTGGGTAGGTGTCCACCAGCCGCGATAATCGACGAACTGGCGGGTGAGGGCGGAAGTGCCCGGGTGAAAGCCGCTTTCGCGGGTCAGCACCGGGTCGGCGTCGGGCGTTTTGCGGTTGGCCATGGCGATACTGAAGCGCTCCTTGTCGGCATACACGCGGATATGGATGTCGGTCGGCTGCCAGCCGTTGGCCGGGTCGATGTCGTCCGGGCAGGAGCTGCTGGCGCACACCAGCTCACGCATCGCCTTGAGCAGCACGTAGTCGCCGGGACGCGACCAGGGTTCGTCCAGGGTCAGCTGCTGGTGCGCATCGACCCCGGTGTTGAAGAAGAAGTTGATCGCCGGCCAGCCACGCCGCCCCTGTACACCATGGTTTTGCAGGGCGCGGCTGATGTTGTCGCTGCAGTTGGCGTGGCCGAAGTAGCATTGCGTCTCGTAGTAGCGCGCCGTGCAGGCCAGGGCGAAGGTGTCGTGGCGTCCGACGGTATCGCGCAGCACCTCCAGCATTGGCTGCAGGTCACGGTCGAAGAAGCGGCTGAACAGGCCGGGGCCGGGGTAGGCATTGCCGTTCAGGGTGCGGGTGACGGTGGGGTCGAGGTCGATCTCGCGGCCGGCATCGAGTCCACGGCGGTCGAAGGCGACGAAGTCCGAGCACTGCCGACCGGCGACGTCGATCACCTGAATGGTCTGGCCAGGCGCGACGACATAGTCGCGCGCCGTGCCGGGGGCGATGGTGAACTCGTCGACCACCTCGCCAAGCGGCGCTGGCAGGGTGGGAATCAGCAGGCTCGACGGGTTGGCGCGCTGGATGATCAGGCGCAGTTCGCTGGCGCGCTGCTGGCTGTCCACGGCGACCGGGCCGCCGGGTGCTGCGACGATCACCAGCAGCGCCGTGCTGGCGGTCAATGTACGGCCGAAGCCTGCGGGCGTGCCGTCTGGCCACAGGCGTGCGGACGTGGGCAGGTGGCGGCAGTCGATATGGCGTTTGCGCAGGCCACTGGCGACGTGCTGCGATTCGCGGCTGCCATCGCTGAGCAGACGGTCGATGGAGTCGGCGCCGGGGCTGGACAGCAGGCCGAGGGCGGCGAGCGCCTCGCGGCCCGCTATGTCGAAGGCCAGCAGCTCGGCACGCTGGTCGCCTTCGATGTCTATCACCTCGATGCGGTCGCCCGGCTCCAGGGCAATCACCGTCAGGCCGCCCGGGGCGACGCGGTGGCGTTCCACGCCGGGTGTACGAGCGAACAGCGCCGGCTCGTGAGGCCGGGAAATCACGGGCATCTGCATGCAAGGCACCTGGGTTCTTGTGAGTGCTGCCGGTGCGCACGGCGCACCCTACGGGGGCGTGCACACTGTGGCGTAGGGTGTGCTGTGCGCACCGTTTCCCTTCAGCCCACAGCTTTGATGGCTGTCTGCGACGAATCGGAAAGGTAGGCGGCGAGCGAATCGTCCAGCGCCTCCAGCCAACTGGTGTGGTGCGGCGTGGCCAGGGTGCCGGTCATCAGCGAGCGGTGGCACTTGTTGCGGTAGCCCATGATGTCGTCGTACTTGTCGTGCTTCCAGTCGAGGAAGGTCTGGTTCACCGCGGCGATGTCGAAGCTGGGGTAGTCGGTGGCGTCGATCAGGGTCTGGATGTACTTGCCCTGGAATTCGAACATTTCCTGAGCGTTCTTCAGGGTCAGTTCTTCCTCGCGCCAGGCCAGGTCTTCGGCGTGCATGGTGGCCTGGTCAGGCAGGGCGATGCGCCCGAGGATCACGTCGCGGGCGTACCAGGCCTGGGCGTCGAACATGTTGAAGCTGTACCACTGATCCTGCATGCCGAGGTAGATCAGCTTAGGGTTGCTCTCCCAGAGCAAGCCCTTGTACAGGTTCAACGGCCACAGGCGGTTGTCGGTCTTCAGTCGTAGGTTTTCGGCCAGGAAGGGGAAGTGGTGCTTGTAGCCGGTGCACAGGACGATGGCATCGACGTGCTTGCTGGTGCCGTCGGCGAAGAACGCGGTGCTGCCCGATACGTGCGTTAACAGCGGTTTCTCCTCCCAGTTCTCCGGCCACTTGTAGCCCATCGGTGCGCTGCGGTAGCAACTGGTGATCGAGCGCGCGCCGTACTTGTAGCACTGCGAGCCGATGTCCTCGGCCGAGTAGCTGGCGCCGACGATGAGCACATCCTTGCCCTTGAATTCCAGTGCATCGCGAAAATCATGAGCATGCAGCACGCGCCCGGCGAAGCTCTCGAAACCCTCGAAGCAGGGCACGTTGGGGGTGGAGAAATGGCCGCTGGCGACCACCACGTAATCGAAGCGCTCGGTGCGGGTCAGGTCGTGGTCGTAGCTGTGCACGGTGACCTCGAACTGGCCGCTGGCTTCATCGAAGACCACCCCGCGCACGGTGGTGTTGAACTGGATGTACGGGCGCACGCCGGCCTTTTCGACGCGGCCCTTGATGTAGTCCCACAGCACTTCGCGTGGCGGATAGGAGCCGATGGGGCGGCCGAAGTGCTCGTCGAAGGTGTAGTCGGCGAACTCCAGGCACTCCTTCGGCCCGTTCGACCACAAATAGCGGTACATGCTGCCGTGTACCGGCTCACCGTGCTCGTCGAGGCCGGTGCGCCAGGTGTAGTTCCACATGCCGCCCCAGTCGCTCTGCTTTTCGAAGCAGACCAACTCGGGAATTTCCGCGCCCTTGGCGGCAGCGGACTGAAAGGCGCGGAGCTGGGCCAGGCCGCAGGGGCCGGCACCGATGATGGCGATGCGCGTGGTCATGCTGGATCTCCCGTATGAAACAGTGTGTGTAATTTCAGGAATTTAAATTTCCTTGTGGGAATTACCTTACTGGCTCGACGTCCAGCCGCAACTCGCTCGTTGGGGATACCTCCTTGGAGGTAATCGCATCGCTCGGCATGCTCTGCGCAAGGGCGGATCAGCCCTCTGATGGTGCGCAGGCGGGCATGAACAATATTTCTTGATGGGAAATATTGTTTCTTTTCAGTGGGTTTTGCCCTGGCTCTGTCAGGGCATGGAACTTGCTGAATCGAGAGCGATTCCTTGTCCGTGGAGGCCGGATGATCCAGTTGCTACTGCGCACCCTGCTGCTCGAGCGACAGCCTCGGTCCGCCGTGCCGCCGGCTTATCGGCAGACCCTGCTGGAGCTGCCGCTGCGTCTGTTGCAGCAGGGCGGCGGCGATGGACCGTTGCTGGAGTTGCTACCGCAGCTGCAACAGGCGCTGCAGGCCGATAGCGCCAGCCTGTTGCTACCGCAACGCACCGGGCCGGGTTGGCGGGCCTTGGGTGAGATGTCTGCCTGCGTGGACTGTTCGGAGCATGCTGGGGAGCTGCCTATGCCGGGCGTGGTGCAGCTCTGTCGTGGCTGTCTGGAGCAGGGCCGCTTTCGGGCCTTGTGCGGCCTGCAGCAGGAGGAGGGGCGCAGCGCGCTGTTGTTGGTGAGCTTCAACTGTCGCCCCGGCATCGGCCAGCGCAACCAGCTCCGTGATATCGCCCGGCGTCTGGGCGAGGTGCTGCAAGCCTTCGCCGAGGAGCGCCGCCTGCGCCGCCGCGAGCTGAGCGCCGAACGTGGTGTGCTGGCGCGTGAGCTGCACGACTCGGTGGCGCAGCAGCTCGGCTATTTGCAGATTCGCAGTGCGCGATTGCACTGCGTCCTGGGCGATCCCAAACAGGCCGAAGTGATGCTCGACGACCTGCGCGACACCCTGCGCGGGGTGCATCGCCAGGTGCGCGAGCTGATCAGCAGCTCGCGGCTGACCATGGACGGCCGCACCCTGCGCCAGGCCCTGGAAGCCTCGGTGGAAGAGTTCGCCCGCAGCAGCCGCTGCGTGTTCAGCCTGGACAATCGCTTGCCTGGCAACTGCCTGCCCGTCGACAGCGAGTTGCAGGTGCTGCAGATCGTGCGTGAGGCGCTGGCCAATGTGGTGCGCCACTCCCATGCGCGGCAGGTGCACATCCGCCTGTGGCCAACCGCCAGCGGATGGGAAGTCGAAGTCTGCGATGACGGCATCGGTTTGCCTGGGGATCTGCCTGATAGCGGTCACTTCGGGCTGAGCATCATGCGCGAGCGTGCTGCCGCCATCGACGCTGAGTTGAGTGTCGAGGCATTGCAGAACCGCAGTGGCACACGGGTGCATCTGCGCTGGAGTCGGCCATGAATGCACCGTTCGACCTGTTGCTGATCGATGATCATCCGTTGCTCCGCCGTGGCTTGGCTGAACTGTTCGAGTCCAGTGGCGAGTTCCGTGTGATCGGGAGCGTTTCCAGCGGCAGTGAAGGCATCGGTCTGGCGCGTGAGTTGAACCCCGCGATGGTGGTGCTCGACCTGCATATGCCGGGGCTCGATGGCCTGGCCACGCTGGAATGGTTCAAGCGTGATCTGCCCGCCGTGAACGTGGTGGTGCTGACCGCTTCGGCTGCGCGCGACGACGTGCTCGCCGCCCTGCGTGCTGGCGCCGATGGCTACCTGCTCAAGGACAGCGAGCCTGAGGCGCTGCTGGCAGCGGTGAGTGCCTGCGCCCATGGCCAGGCACGCCTCGACCCGGCGCTTTCGCTGTTGCTCGCCAGTGGCTTGCGCGAGCGGGAAACGGCCATGGAGGCCGAGCGTGTGGAACTGACCGAACGTGAGCGGCAGACCCTGGCACTGATCGCCGAGGGCTTCAGCAACAAGCTGATCGCCCGCCAGCTGGGCATCAGTGACGGCACGGTGAAGGTCTATGTGAAGCATCTGCTGAGCAAGCTCAACCTGCGTTCGCGTCTGGAACTGGCGGCCTGGGCGCATCGTACTGGCCTGCCCGAGAGCAATGGAGGGTGTCGATGAGTTGGTTGCGACGTTTGCGCAATGCGCTGAGTGGCAGCAGCAGGTCGGTGGATTTCGATGCACTGCCGATTGCGCTGATCCATCTGGATGGCGTCGGGGTGATGCGCCAGGCCAATCGCGGTTGGGAGCAACTCAGCGGTTACCGGCTGGGTGATTGCCTGCAGGCCGAGCACAGCCAGTTTCTGCATATCGAGGATCTACCCTTGTGGCAGCTTGGCCTGCACAACCTGCGCGAAGGCAGCGCGCCATGGGTGGCTAGCCTGCGCTACATGAACCGCACGGGCGAGCTGCGTTGGGTCGAGGTGCGTGTGGTGCGACATGGAACCGGCTTCGTCGCCAGCCTGGCGGATATCAGCGCGCAGATGCCTGAGCATCAGCAGTTGCAGGCGCGCCATCGCAGCCTGAGCAACCTGCTCGACGGGTTGCCGCTGATGGTCTATCGCTGTCGCAACAACCGTAACTGGAGCATGGAGTATGTCAGCGCGGGGTGCCTGGAGCTGACCGGCTATGCTGCTCAGCGCTTGATCGACAGCCAGAGTCTGACGTTCAACGGGCTGATCCATCCTGCTGATCGTGAGCGCGTCTGGCGCGGGGTTCAGGAGGCCTTGCGCGAGTCACGGCCGTTCGCTTTCGATTATCGTCTGCTGTGCGCCGACGCTAGCGAAAAGCAGGTCAGCGAGCGTGGCCGGGGTATCTATTCTGATCTGGGCGACCTGCTGGGGCTCGAAGGCGTGGTGATGGAGCGTGGTACCGCGCCTGCGCTGTTGCAGGAGGTTGCTGCGGGATTCTGAGCACGGGTGCAACCCGTCGCTGTCGCCTGGCTGGCGGGTTTACCCGCCCTACGTCCTGGCTCGCGAGGTCGTAAACAGATTCTGAGCAAGATCGTTCAAGACCTTCTTGATTCGCTGCCGTTACTCTCGGCTGCCCAAGGAGGTTCCATGTCACGTCATCAAGAGTTCACCCAGGGCGCCCGCGATATGCTGCCGATGCTGCTCGGCGCCATGCCCTTCGGCATCATCTTCGGCAGCCTGGCCGGCGCTGCCGGGCTCGATCCCTGGCAGACGCAGGGTATGTCGATACTGGTATTCGCCGGTTCGGCGCAGTTCATTGCCATCAGTTTGCTGGCTGGTGGTGCCGGTATCGCCGTGGTGCTGCTGACCACCTTGGTGGTCAACCTGCGCCATGCGCTGTATAGCGCCAGCTTGCAACCCTACGTGCGCCACCTGCCCAAGCGCTGGCGCATTCCGTTGGCCTTCTGGCTCACCGACGAGGCTTACGCGGTCGTGGTGCAGCGCTATGCGCGCGGCGACAAGGGCACCTATCGGCATTGGTACTTTCTCGGTGCGGCCCTGGCCATGTACTGCAACTGGCAGCTGTGCACACTGATTGGCGTGCTGTTCGGTCAGGCAGTGCCGAACATCGGAGACTGGGGGCTGGATTTCGCCATGCTGGCGACCTTCATCGGCATCGTCGTGCCCATGCTGCGCAACCAGCCGCAAGTGGCTGCCGCCCTGGTGGCCGGAGCCGTGGCGCTGGCGTGTCATGCGTTGCCCTACAAGCTCGGCCTGATGGCCGCGGCGGCCAGTGGCATTGTCGTCGGCGTGTGGTTGGAGCGGCGCAACCCGGCGCTGCAGGAGGAGTTGATCTGATGGATATCTGGTTGCTGATTCTGGGCATGCTGGCGATCACCTTCGTCACCCGCTACAGCCTGTTTGCCTTCCCTGACCTGCGTTTTCCGCCGTTGATCAGGCAGGGGCTGCATTACGTGCCGACTGCAGTGCTGACGGCCATCGTGGCACCCGGCATGCTCATGCCCGATGGGCAGCACTGGGCGCTGAGCTGGAATAACGCCTACCTGCTGGCGGGGCTGGCTGCCATAGCCATCGCGGCGTTCACGCGGCATCTGCTGGCGACCATCGGTGGTGGTTTGCTGGTGTTCTTTGTGCTGCGCTGGGCGTTCGGGCAGTTGCCGATCTGAGTGGTGCTTGCGTTGGCTTTGCGTAGGGTGCGCCGTGCGCACCAGGCCAGCTCTAGGGTATTCGTGGTGCGCGTGGCGCACCCTACCAAGGCGGATCGCTGGAAACCCGCTACACCAGCGCGCTGACCTTCAGATCACGCTGGCTCAGGCGCAGGTACTGTTCGTCTGCCTTGAGCAGTAGCGCCTGGTCGTCGACGCTCAGTTCTTCGTGCGCGCGTCCTTCGGCCTGGCTGCGGTAGAGGCTTTCACCTGGGCGCCGCCGCAGGCAGTGATAGCGCTGCTGGCGCGGTTCCACCTTGAGGCTGAGCATGTCGATGTAGGCGACCTGCATGTCGTCGCTCTGCCCGGTCTCCAGGGCGCTGCGCTGCAGGGCTGGGGTGTGGGTGAAGGGCGAGGCCGAGAGCATGACGTGCTGGCATTGCTGCAGATCGGGACGCGGTACGCCATTGAGCAGCCAGTTGCCGCGCAGGTCGCGCTGCAAGCACAGGTGGCGCTGGCCATGGTTGTCGACCTTCAGCCAGAGACGGCGGAAACGCCAGCGTGGGTCGCAATCGATCAGGTAGTTGGCAACGATGCTGTTGCCCTTGATGACTTGCATGAGGTGGCTGGTCGCGTGGATGCCATTGGCATCCTGACTCAGGCGCAGGGTTTCCACGCCGGGGGTGTACCAGGGTTTCCATACCAGGGTTTGCTGCATCGGTCGACTCCATGCCGAGCGCGAAACAGGAGGGAAGGGCGCCACTGCGCAGAACACGTTCCCTCGTGTTCCATGTTTGTTATGGCGCGCAGCATAAAGCGATAGCAATGTGATGTCTGTCAGCTTTTGCCGACAGTTGCGCAAGTTTTTGCGCTACAGCTTCAAACTCTAGACTTGAGCGGTTGCTGCTCGAACGTCACGCCGTCCAGGCCGTGAGCCATCAACGCACGGATGTTGCCGTGGTCGCTGCCCTGCGGCGTGGCCAGCACGCTGCGGTAGTGTTCGCCGAAGGCACGCAGCGCTTCGTCCTTGCTGAACCCTTCCAGCAGGGCCAGGCCCAGGGTCTTGCAGGAGCCTTCGTTCTGTCCGGCCGCGTTCTCCACGTCACCGTTGCGGAAGGCACTGGGCTGATAGTCGTAGTGCGCGGCGACGAAGGCCAGGGTTTCACTGAAGGTGTAGTCATCCTGCTGCAGACGGCTACGCAGCGCGTTGAGAGCGGTCATTCGTGTTTTCCTTTGGCAAAGGCGACTTTCTGCTCGGCCGAAGCTTCTTTCTGATACTTGGCCTTCCAGTCGGCATAGGGCATGCCATACACGGTCTCACGGGCCTGGTCGGCGCTGACGTCGACACCGAGATCGTCGGCAGCGGTCTTGTACCACTTGGACAGGCAGTTGCGGCAGAAACCGGACAGGTTCATCAGGTCGATGTTCTGCACGTCAGGACGACTGCGCAGGTGCTGCACCAGTGCGCGAAAGGCTGCAGCTTCCAGTTCGAGGCGTTCTTGCTCGGTCATGGTGGGCTCTCCGGGAATGGGGGCGCGATGATAAGAGCCTCGCCAGGGAGCGACAAGCCGCCAAGGGAGGCTGTCAGCGATGCCCGGCCAGGGTAATGGATACCGACTCGGCGAAACGCAGGGCGTGGGGTTTGTCCACTTCCACTTCGGCGTAACGCACGGCCTGATGGGTCATCACCAGATCGAGAATTTCCTGGGTCAGGCGCTCGAGCAGGGCGAAACGATTGCCCTCGACGTGGGCGATGATCGCCTTGGTGATGGTGCGGTAGTTGAGCGCATGCTCGATGTCGTTGACCTGCACGGCATCGACGGCGGGGTAGAGGATGGTCAGGTTGATCAACACGTCCTGCTTGTTGTTGATCTCTTCTTCCTTGATGCCGATGTAGGTGCGCAGGCGCAGGTCTTTGACGCGGATGCGCGCCATTCCAGGTTCCAGTCGCGGCATTAGTTGTTCCGTCCGATCAATTGCAGAAATTCGTGGCGAGTGTTGCAGGACTCGCGGAAGGCGCCAAGCATCACCGAGCTGCTCATCACCGAGTTCTGCTTCTCCACGCCACGCATCATCATGCACATGTGCTTGGCTTCGATCACCACCGCGACGCCGGCAGCGTTGGTCACGCGCGCAATGGCGTCGGCGATCTGCTTGGTGAGGTTCTCCTGAATCTGCAGGCGCCGCGCGTACATGTCGACGATGCGCGCCACCTTGGACAGCCCGAGCACCTTGCCGGTGGGGATGTAGGCGACATGCGCCTTGCCAATGAAGGGCAGCAGGTGGTGTTCGCACAGCGAGTACAGCTCGATGTCCTTGACGATCACCATCTCGTCATTGTCGGACTCGAACAGCGCACCGTTGACGATCTCGTCCAGCGACTGCTGGTAGCCATGACACAGATACTGCATGGCCTTGGCGGCACGTTTGGGTGTATCGAGCAGACCTTCGCGCTCCGGGTTTTCACCGAGGCCTTTGATAATCTCGAGGTATTGCTGGGAAAGGGGTTGGCTCATGGCAGTGTCCTGAGCAGTCGCTTCACTTGAGGTGGCGGCCGCCGTTGAGGGTAATGGTGGTTCCGGTTACGTAGGCGTTGTCCAGCAGGTAGCGCAAAGTCTGATAGAAGGCCGGCGGGCCGGGTTCTATGCCCAGTGCCGATTTGGCCAGTGTCTTGGTGCGGTAGGCGTCGTCGTCGCCAGCGTTGAACATCAGCAATGCCGGAGCGATGGTGTTGACCTTGATGTGTGGCGCCAGGCGTGCCGCGAACGACAGCGTCAGGCTTTCCAGGCCTGCCTTGCTGGCGCAGTAGGCCGGACGATTGGCACTGCCCTTGCGTACCACGTCATCGCTGACGTGAACGATATCGGCCTGTTCCGATTGCAGCAGCAGGTCGCTGCAATGCAGGTTGATCAGGTAGGGCGCGAGCATGTGCACGCTGAACAGCTGGCGAAAGACATCGGCTTCTTCGCCGGGTGTTTCGGCCAGCCACTGCGAGGCATTGTGCACGATCGCGCGCAGGCCGCTGCATTGCGCCTTGACCTGTTCGATAAATGCCAGAATGCCAGCCTCGTCACTGAAATCGGCCTGCAAGGCGATGGCGCCGTGCTCACGCAGCCGCGCGATGCTATCGCGCTCCTGGCGATAGCTGATGATCACCGGCTGGCCCGCGTCGAGCAGGCGCTCGGCGCAGTAGAGGCCGACCCGCTGGCCGGCGCCGGTGATCAGGATGGGGAAGCTGGCAGCGCTCATGTGCAACTCGTGTAAGAGGTGGAGGGGCCAGGCGTCTACGCCTCGGTTTAGTGGACCCGCGGCAGGCGGTACTCACCAGACCTTGGATAAAGCTATACCAGAGCTGCAAGTTGTACAACCATGCGCGCCATGTGGCTTTGGTGTTGCGGTCGGCGATTAGGCCTATTTTATTGAGTTTCAAGGCTTTTTGCCGGGTGTCTGGAGAGGGTTTTTTTGTACTTTACCTGTACGTATTGTCATTTTTGTACAGGTGTTAGCGGCTTGTACAACGAAATCGGCCAGCACGAGGCTGGCCGATGGCGGAGGTAGGGGCGATCAGGATTTGCCGACGCTGGCAGCTCGCCGGTTCAGGCGCTGCGGGTAGTTGCCCTGCAACCAGGGTTCCAGCAGACGGGTGGACAGCGGGATGAACAAGTAGGTCATCAGGGGCGTCAGGGCCAGCGTCGACAACAGCACACGGGTCACCAGCGACAGGTCGGCGAGCCAGGGACCGAGCAGCAGATTGAAGGCCAGCGACACCGGAAAGAACGCCAGCCATATCGCCACGCTCTGCTTCCAGCGCGGCGCTTGGCGATGGGCACTGCCGAACCAGGCGTCGAGGCCGACTGCGCGCTTTTCCTGTGGTTGCGCAAAAAGACCTGCGCCACGCTGCAGCCAGGCCTGGCGTGAGGCGGAATGCTCCCAGGAGGCCATGGTCTGTTCGTCGCTGAAACGGAAAACGATCTGGAACTCATCGTCACCGGCTGGTGGTGCCAGTACGCCGGAGCCGAGATAGCCGGGAAAGTCGGTGGCCAGGTGTTCGCCTTCACGCAGCCAGGCAATGAAGTCGTGATAACGGCCATTGGCGACGCGGCGCGCCACCATCAGGGTTACGGGGGACATTGTGTATCTCCTCGAGTGTTGCCTTCAGCCGGGGTATGGCGTTGGGCATGGTCGAACACGGGGTGGTGTGCTCGACGAACAATGCAGCAAGGATTATTCCCGGTTTGTAAAAATTAGCCAGCGCCAGCTGATGGTGGGCGCTGGGCCGAGCAACTGTCGCCTTTTCGGCAGCGCGCCGCACCGTCAGGGTGCGGTAGCCGCGCCAGATGAGGGCGCAGGCGGCAGAACAGTCGATAGCCCCATTCCAGCAATGGGCGCAGCGGTCGCCAGCGCAACGGCGCCACCCAACTTCCCAGGCCTGCGGCTTCCCAGCTCCAGAGGCTGGCATCAAGGCCCAGCAACCACGTGCCGTCGGCCCAGCGTGCGTGCAGACAATTCTGCATCGTCGTCAGGGATAGTCCCAATGGCAGTGGATCGAAGTCTGGGGCAGAAATGTCCACGAGAAGCAGCCGCTGGGGCGACGCATGCCGGCTGAGCATGCGGATTTCACGCGCGCAGAGCGGGCAGTCTCCGTCGTAGTAAAGGGTCAATGGCCAGGCGAGGTTGTGCATGACGTTGCCTTGTATAATTCTTGCACAATGTAAGCCTGGTGAAGCTGGGTTACAATCCTTCTACATTCGTTGCCATGATGCCCGAAGCCATGCCCGAACTCGCCTCCGTCACATCGCTTACGTCCAGCGCTTTGAAGCAGGAAGAGCTGTTCCCCATCCGTGAGGTTTCCCGCCTTACCGGCGTCAACCCGGTCACCCTGCGTGCCTGGGAACGGCGTTACGGCCTGATCCAGCCGACGCGCACTGACAGTGGCCATCGCCTCTATTCGCAGGCCGATATCGAGGCGGTGCGTAGCATCCTCGCCTGGATCGAGCGCGGTGTCGCGGTCAGCAAGGTCGGCTCGATCCTGGCCAAGAGTGCCAACAGTCGCAGTGTCGCTACACCTGCCTACAACGAAGTCAGCAGTGACGACTGGAGTCAGTGGCAGGATCAACTGCGCAGCGCGCTGCAGAACTTCGACGAGCCTCGCCTCGAGCGCCTCTACGGGCAGATTTTCTCCTGCTATCCGCTGCCAGTGGTATTTCAGGACATCTTCATGCCGGTTTGGCAGGAGCTGCTGCTGCGTCAGGACGACGTGGGCCAGCGCGGTGAATGGCTGATGCTCGATGGCTTCCTGCGTGGGCGCTGCTGGCAGCGTCTGCAACTGGGGCGCGATGGTTCGCGCGAGCGCATCCTGCTGGTGGCTTTACCCAACCATTGCCGTGAACTGGAACTGCTGGTCGCGGCATTGCTGTTGGGCAATCAGGACATCGAGGTGGCAGTGATGGGGCCAGGCGTGCCTTTGACTGATCTGGCCCTGGTTTGCGAACGCATGCAACCGCAGGCGCTGGTGGTCTTCAGCAATCAGCCGCCGGGCGAGGAATTTGCTCGGCAACTGACGCGCCTGGCGCTTGGCCTGGAATGCCCGGTGTTGTTGGCGGGTGACAGTGCCGATCTGGCTGAGGAGCGTCTGGCTGGCACAGCCATCGCGTGTCTGGGTAACGAGGGGCGTCTGATGCAGCGTCGTCTGCAGCAGTTCCTGGCTGGCCACCTCGACACTTGAGGCTGCCAGTCACGATAAATCAGCCGACAGCCGCCGCTTGCGGCTGTTGTTCGCTGTGCTGTTCGAACAGGTACTGACGCAGGGTCTGTTCGTCCTCTGCATGTAGCGTCTGCAGGCTGTAGGCATAGCGCGTCTGGCTGACGCGTCTGACCAATTGGGCGCGCAGTTGAACGCGGCGTTCCAGCGGCAGAAGCAGCTGTAGCAACTGATCCTTGGCCGGCGTACCGCTCTTGCCGTATTTCACCAGCATGCCGCTGTTCGATAGCTCCAGCGCCTGGAAACCACTAGGACGATCATTGCTGTCGAGCAAATGCAGTGTTGTAGGCAGAACCAGGCGCCAGGGACGCTCGCTCACCCCCTGTTCGAATATCAGCGGTGCGCCCAGCTCCAGGCGCGATTGGCTGTGGTCATCCTGAACCAGGCGCAGGGGAAAGCTAAGGTGCTGATTGTCGCTGTGGGTGTCGAGGCTCAGATGTTCTTCGTTGCCCAGGCGGCCCAGCAGCTCACGAAGTTGTTCGCCCAGGGCCAGCTGTGGCGCGGCACTGGGCTGCCGCGTTTGCGGAGGTTTGAAGAGGATCTTCTGGATAAAATCCAGCTCGTCCTGAGTCAGCAGCGGGTCGCTTTGCATGGCATGAGACTGCGTGGGATCAAACCCATCAGACTGTGCTGCCGAGGGATAGTTTTGCCCGTTCGTCAGCTTTTCAGGCGTGCCATCTCGGCCTTCAGTTCGGCCAATTCGGCTTCCAGCTCACGCACGCGCTGTTTGGCCTCGACCTGCTCGGTGACGTCCTTCTGGATGCCGATGTAATAGGTCAACTGATCGCTTTCGTTGAGTACCGGAGTGATCGAAAGCTCGTTCCAGAAGGCGCTGCCATCCTTGCGGTAGTTTCGGATTACCTGCCGGCAGGGCTTGCCGGTCTTGACCGCCTCGCGAATGGCCTGCAGGCCGAACTGAGCGCGATCGTTGCCCTGCAGAAAGCGGCAGTCCTGATAGAGGATGTCATCGCAGGAATAACCCGTCAGGCGTTCGAACGCCGCGTTGGCGTAGATCAGAATATTGTCTTCGCCCTCCTGCTCGGCCACCACGATCCCATCGTTGGAGGCGTCGACTACCAGTTGCAGCAGTTTGGCATTGATCATGGGTCCGGTTCCGCGATGGCTGTGCGCTGCATTCTAAAACATCGGGTCGGGCTGTCCACTTGCGGCATAATGCGCGGCGTTTTTCCTGTTTCCGGAGTTGTCATGAAAGTCGCCATTCTCTCGGGCTCGGTCTACGGTACGGCCGAGGAAGTCGCTCGCCATGCCGAGCGCCAGCTCAAGATCGCCGGGCTGGAGGCCTGGCACAAGTCGAACATGAGCCTCGAGGAGCTGCTGGCCTTTGCGCCGGACGCCTTCCTCACCGTGACGTCCACCACTGGCATGGGCGAACTGCCGGACAACCTGCTGCCGCTGTACAGCGAAATCCGCGATCGCCTGCCGGCCTGGAGCGGCCGCCCGGCTGCGGTGCTGGCGCTGGGCGACTCCAGTTACGACACCTTCTGCGGTGGCGGTGAACTGATCCGTGAGCTGTATGCCGAGCTGGGGCTGCGTGAGGTGGTGGAGATGCTGCGCCTGGACTCCAGTGAGACGGTGACCCCGGAAACCGACGCCGAGCCATGGCTGCAAGCCTTGGCTGCCGCGCTGAAAGCCTGACATGCACCCTCGCGTTCGCCAGTTGATCGACAGTCTCGGCTTGGTCGCCCATCCCGAGGGCGGCTACTACCGACGGCTGTTCGTTTCGGCGCAGCGCGATGCCGAGGGCCGAGCAGCCTCCAGCGCCATTCTGTTCCTGTTGCCAGGCGGTACGATCAGCCGCTGGCACCGGGTCGACGCCGATGAGCTGTGGCACTTTCACGAAGGCGACCCGCTGCAACTGTTGGTGGCTGACACGTCTGACGCAGTGCGTTGCGAGCGGCTCGGGCCGGCAGGCCAGGGGCAGTTGCCGCAACGTGCGGTCGCGGCCCATGCCTGGCAGGCGGCGCGCTCGACCGGCGCCTATACGCTGGTGGGCTGCAGCGTGGCACCGGAGTTTCAGTTCGAGGGTTTTTGCCTGCTGGCCGATGATGTCGAGGCCCAGAGGCAGTGGCCGCTGCTGTTGAGTGAATACCCTGAGCTGGTTTGAGAGCTCGATAAAGGCGGCGAATACCTGTCTATCGCACCGCGGCGTGCCAGCGCCGTGACCCGTAAAGCCATCAAGATGGCTGCCAGAGCAACTATCGCCAGCGACGCGTCTGGCTAGACTGCGGACACCACCGATCAACAAGAATATCGAGGTGACCGCCGTGAATGCTCCACTGAAATTCCCTGCCGTGAAAAATCAGGTGTCCGAGGCCGAATGGCGCGCGCGCGTCGATCTTGCCGCCTGCTACCGGCTGATCGCCCTCTATGGCTGGGACGACCTGATCTTCACTCACATCTCCGCCAAGATTCCGGGCACCGAGGATTTCCTCATCAACCCCTATGGCCTGATGTTCCATGAAATCACCGCGTCGAGCCTGGTCAAGGTCGACCTGGCGGGCAACAAGCTGATGGACAGCCCGTTTGACATCAATCCGGCCGGTTACACCATTCACAGCGCCGTGCACGAGGTGCGCCACGACGTCGGCTGCGTGCTGCATATTCATACCTCTGCCGGTATTGCCGTGTCAGCGCAGAAACAGGGCTTGCTGCCGCTGTCGCAGCAGTCGTTGTTCGTCCTCGCCAGCCTGGCCTACCACGGCTATGAAGGGGTGGCGCTGAATCATGACGAGAAGGCGCGGCTGCAAGCGGACCTCGGCGACAAGAACTTCATGATCCTGCCCAACCACGGCTTGCTCACCGCCTTCGGTGGTATCGCCGACGCCTTCCTCGGCATGTTCATCCTGCAGCGTGCCTGCGAGATCCAGGTCATGGCGCAGAGTGGCGGTGCCGAGCTGATCCATATTCCGCAGCAGATTCTCGACGGCGCACGGGCAATGATCGCGGGCGTGATGAAGACGCAGCAGGGCATGGGCGGCGCGCTGCCCTGGCCGGCGCTACTGCGCAAGCTGGATCAGCAGATGCCGGGTTATGACCAGTGACTGATTTGCCAGGGATCGAACTGGAGGACTGGAAGGCCAGGGCGCTGACGCTGAACTTCGCTGGTCAGCAGATTCGCTACTGGCTGGCCGGTGATGCTGACGCCGAGCCGTTGCTGCTGATTCACGGCTTTCCCAGTGCCAGTTGGGATTGGCACCGGCTGTGGGCGCCGCTGGCCAACCGTTACCGACTGATCGCCTGCGACATGCTTGGCTTCGGTTATTCGGCCAAGCCGCGCGGGCATGCCTACAGCCTGCTGGAACAGGCCGACCTGCAGCAGGCACTGCTGGCCCATGTCGGTGAGCGACGCCCGGTGCATGTGCTGGCCCACGATTACGGTGACAGCGTCGCGCAGGAGCTGATCGCGCGGCATCAGGACGGGCAGCTGCAGCTGGCGAGCTGCGTGTTCCTCAATGGTGGTCTGTTCCCCGAGACGCATCATCCGGTACGCGTGCAGAAACTGTTGCTTGGGCCGCTGGGGCCGCTGATCGGGCGCCTGTTCTCGCGGCGCAAGCTGGCGCAGAGTTTTGCTCGTATCTTCGGCCCGCACACCCAGGCCAGCGAAGCCGAGCTGGATGCCCTGTGGCAACTGGTGGCCTACAACAATGGCCCGGCAGTGATGCACCGCCTGATTCGCTACATGCCCGAGCGCCGTCAGCAGCGGCAACGCTGGGTCACCGCGATGCAGGCGACGGCGCTGCCGATGCGGGTGATCGATGGCGCCTTCGATCCGATTTCAGGTGCACACATGGTGGCGCGTTATCGTGAGCTGATCGCGCACGCCGACACGGTGCTACTCGACGGCATTGGCCACTATCCGCAGCTGGAGGCACCGGCTGCGGTGCTCGATCATTACCTGCAATTTCGCGACGCAAGGAGCTCGCATGCGTAGACGTACCCTGTTGAAAGGCGCGGTGCTTGGCGGAGTCGCCGCGCTCGGCGTTGGCTACTGGGCCTTGCCTGCCGGGCCGCGCCCGGCGGCTGTCAGCCTGGCGGGGGCGCGCCAGGTGTTGGCGGACCTGCATGGCAAGACGCTGCAGAGCATGCGTGGCTGGAGTCCGAGCGAGGTGTTCAATCACTGCGCGCAGAGCATCGACTATTCCATCGACGGTTATCCCGAGCTGAAGCCAGCCTGGTTTCGCCACAGCCTGGGCCCCGCGGCGTTCGCCGTGTTCAGTGCGCGTGGGGCGATGCGCCACCCGCTGGATGAAGCGATCCCTGGTGCCGCCGCTCTGAGTGAGCCGGCCAGTCAGGCGCTGGCATTGCAGCGCTTGCAGGCGGCGTTCGAACGCTTCGCCGCTCATGCGGGCGAACTGCAACCGCATTTCGCCTACGGTGCGCTCGAGCATGCCGAATACGCCGAGGCGCATGTGTTGCACCTGTACAACCACCTGAGCCTGATCCGTATTGCCTGAGTGCGGGGTGAGCTGGTGCCTGAATAATTTTTGTCGAACCTCCGGCGCCGTGGGCGACTCAGTAACTGTGTCACTCACAGGAAAGTAGAGGTTAACCATGAACAAGAAGTTATCTGCACTGCTGCTGAGCGGGATTCTGGGCGCGATGGCACTGCCTGCCTTCGCTGGCAGCGACACCAATGCGCCGGGCACCCCGGGAACGGGCACCACCACGCCGACCACTCCCGGAGATACCAACCCGATGAACCCGGCCGATGACGGTGAGGGCATCCCACCTGTCCAGGGCCCTAACACTGATGGCAACCCAGGCGGTGACGGTGCCGACTCGGGCAGTGGCGATGGCAGTGGCGGCGATGGCTCGGGCTCGGGTTCCGGTAACTGAGCCGCATAAGGTCGCATTATCGGCCGTCATTCAGCAGCCCCGCGCGCCTTGTGAAGCGCGCGGGGCTGTCTGACACTCGGCGCATTCACAACCTGCCCGAGGAAGCTGTCGATGAGCGATGCCATCCGTTTCGAAGATCAAGTGGTCATAGTCACTGGTGCCGGTGGTGGCTTGGGCCGTGCCCATGCGCTGCTGTTCGCCCGTCATGGCGCCAAGGTGGTGGTCAACGATCTCGGCGGCAGTACCCACGGTGAAGGGGCCAACGCCTCGGCTGCCGACAAAGTGGTTGAAGAGATTCGCGCCTTCGGTGGTACTGCGGTGGCCAACCATGATTCGGTGACTGACGGCGACAAGATCTTGCAGACCGCGCTGGACCATTTCGGCCGCATCGATGTGCTGGTCAACAACGCCGGCATCCTGCGCGACAAGAGTTTCCACAAGATCGAAGACGCCGACTGGGATCTGGTCTACAAGGTCCATGTCGAAGGCGCCTACAAGACTACTCACGCGGCCTGGCCTCATTTGCGCGAACAGAATTTCGGCCGGGTGATCTTCACCTCGTCGACGTCCGGCATTTACGGCAACTTCGGCCAGAGCAACTACGGCATGGCCAAGCTCGGCCTGTACGGGTTGACGCGCACCCTGGCCATCGAAGGCCGCAAGAACAACATTCTGGTCAACGCCATCGCCCCCACCGGTGCCACGCGCATGACCGAAGGCTTGATCCCGCCGCAGGTGTTCGAGCAACTCAAGCCCGAGCTGGTCAGCCCGCTGGTCGTGTACCTGGGCAGCGCAGCCTGCCAGGACACCGGCGGCCTGTACGAAGTCGGCGGTGGCTGGGTCGGCAAGGTGCGTTGGGAGCGCAGCCTGGGCGCCGGCTTCGATCCCAAGGCCGGTTTCAGCCCGGAAGACGTTGCAGCGCAATGGCAACGCATCTGCGATTTCGAGGGCGCTGCGCACCCGGCGGACAACGTCGAGGCGCTCAAGGAAATGATGGCGAATCTGCAAAAGTACGCGCTCTGAGCAGCGCGTGAACAGTAAAAGGCCGGCAGCGATGCCGGCCTTTTGCGTTTTCGCGATCGGCGTTCGAACAGGCACGCCCTTGGCCGCACTTTCGTCGGGTGCCGCCGGTACACCGCGCGGCTAAGCTCGCTGCATGACCCTCAAAAGGAATGCCCGATGCGCCGTCTGCTGTCGTTGCTGCCCATCGTCCTGCTTGCCGCCTGCTCCACCCCGGGTGCTTTCTTCGGTGCCACGCAAGGCGATGCCTTCACGCCTCACGTGCTGAGTGACGAGAACCATGCGCTGGTCTATCTCTATCGTCCGCGTAACGACTGGGCCGACCAGGAGCTGGAGGCGCCAGGGCTGTTTCTCGACAACCGCCTGATCGGCAGTCTGCCCAGCAATGGCTACCTGGTGCTGGAGTTCGATGCCGCCAACTACAAGCTGGAAATGCGTCGGCCGCTGGTAGGCAGCTTCTGGACGCTGCTGGCCGATGGGCCGCTCGACTTTACCCTGATCGCCAGTTTCACCCTCGACGCCGCTGTTGGCGCCACTTATTACCTGCGTTACGACGAGGATGGCCCGCCGCCGACCGGTGGTGCGCTGGAGGGCGGTGGTGACGGCCCCTTGCAACTGGTGTCAGCCGAGCTGGCGCAGGCCGAGTTGACGGCCACCCGCCAGGTGCAGCCGATGGCGCGCATCGAAGCCAGCCACACGGAGCCGGAGCGGCCGCAGCGCGGCTTCTGGCGCTCGATCGGTGAGTCGTTGGACAAGGTCGGTATCTGAACTCGAGCGTGGCGGGGGAGTAGTACCCGGCTGTTACCTGTCGGAAGTAACAGGGGCGAATAATGGCGTTCGTTCCACCTACCTTCAGGAGACGATCATGGCTGCCAAGAAGATTCTCATGCTGGTCGGCGACTACGCCGAGGACTACGAAACCATGGTGCCGTTCCAGGCGCTGCAGATGGTCGGCCACACCGTGCATGCGGTCTGCCCGGACAAGGTCACGGGGCAGACGGTGCGCACTGCTATCCACGATTTCGAGGGCGACCAGACCTACAGCGAAAAGCCGGGGCACAACTTCGCCCTCAACTATGACTTCGCCAAGGTGCGTGCCGAGGACTACGACGCGCTGCTGGTGCCCGGTGGCCGTGCGCCCGAGTACCTGCGGCTGAACGCCGAGGTCATTGCCCTGGTCAAGGCGTTCGCCGCGGCCGACAAACCCATCGCTGCCGTCTGCCATGGCCCGCAACTGCTGGCCGCCGCTGGCGTGCTCGAAGGTCGCGAGTGCAGCGCCTACCCGGCCTGCGCACCAGAGGTGGGGCTGTCCGGTGGCACCTACGTGGACATCCCGGTGGACCAGGCTCACGTGCAGGGAAAACTGGTCACCGCACCGGCCTGGCCTGCGCATCCGGCTTGGTTGGCGGCGTTTCTCAAGGTACTCGGCACGGAAATCCGTTTGTAAGCAGGTGTAGCCCGAGTGCAATCCTCGGCGCATCATGCGGCAGGTTTCCCGAATTGCATCCGGGCTACGCACTAACTGCACCGGGCTACGACGCGGGCAAGACGTAGGGCGGGTGCAACCCGCCAGTCCGCATGTAGTGGGTTGCACCCGCACTACCGTTCAGAACCTGTTCACGATCTCGCGAGCTAGAGCCATACAAGGCAAAAACAGGCGAGGAAGCGGAGTTTACGAGCTGTAAATGAGCATCCCGAGCCTGTTTTTAACGCAGTAGGGCCGAAGCGCAGCAGATCGTGAACAGGTTCTCAGGAGCACGACCGATGTGCGAACTCTATGTAAAGGCTGACCCAATCCTCTACGAATCGCGTTCGCGCTCATTGCGCATTCGCGGCGTGGTGACCACGCTGCGCCTGGAGAATCAGTTCTGGGACATCCTGCGTGAGATCGCCGAAGTCGATGGCATGACCACCAACCAATTGATCGCCAAGTTGTATGAGGAGGTCATGGACTTTCGCGGCGAAGTGGTCAATTTCGCCTCGTTCCTGCGCGTCAGCTGCACCCGCTACCTGGCCCAGAAGGCCGGGCGTCAGGTGCCGCTGAGGGTGGTGGGGGCCAGCGGCTGAGTCACTGGTACATCCAGAAGTTGGGATGCTCCTGCACGTTAGGGATATCTGCTTGCTGGGCAGGGCGGGATTGCTGGAAGAAACGTTTGATCAGGCTCATGCGTTGTGGCTCCTGTAGTGGCGGGTGAGCAGACGTGCATGATCGAAAAAACGCTTCGATTGATAAAACGGATTGTATCTATCCAGCTGATTGGGTATGGCTATGCTGAGTCGTCAGCATGGCCCTCCCGATTCATCAGGTAGCGCTGCTGATACGCCTGGGCAGGCGCACACTGACGCGCAGGCCGCCGAGCGGTGATTCGTCCAGGGCGATGCTGCCCTGATGTAATTCGACCACGCGGCGCACGATGGACAGCCCCAGGCCGGCGCCCTGGCCTTCGCCAATGCGGAAGAAGCGCTCGAACAAGCGCTCGCGCAACTCCACCGGCACACCGGGGCCACTGTCGAGCACCTGCAGCACCAGCTCCATGGGCGTGGCCTGCAGCTGTACCTGAATGCAGCCGCCGTCGGGCGTGTACTGCACGGCATTGCTCACCAGGTTTTGCAACAGGATGCCCAGGCTGGGGCCGTCAGCTGGCAGGTGATAGTCGCCCGGCTCCTGGGCTTCGAGAATCAGCTCCTGGCCGCGATTGAGTGCCAGCGGGGTCAGTTCGGCCAGTTCGCTGCGCAGGAAGGCCAGCAGGTTCAGATCGTCCATGTTCAGGCGCACGCCATTGGGGTCCAGCCGCGCCAGGGTCAACAACTGCGTCACCACGCGGGTGGCACGGTCGACACCGTTACCCAATTGTTTTAATGCCTCTTCGCGGTCGCCGGCGTCGGGTGCTTCCAGGGCGTTCTGCGCATGGATACGCAGCACCGCCAGGGGCGTGCGCAACTCGTGGGCGGCATCGGCGATGAAGCGTTTTTCCTGCTCGAGCAACTGGTTGACCTGCATCAGCAGCCGGTTCAGCGCCGCTGCCATCGGCTCCAGTTCGTTGGGCAGCGGCGGGAAGACCAGCGGCGCCAGGTTGTCCGGCGCGCGGCCGCGAATGGCATCGGCCATGCGCTTGAGCGGATATAAACCCCAGCCCACGGTCAGCCACAGCAGCAGGCCGACGATGGGCAGGCCGATCAGCAGCGGTTGCAGGCTGCGTCGGGCGATCTTGCCGATCAGCTCGCCGCGCACGTCCTCACGCTCGCCGGCCAGCACCCAGTGGTAATCGCGGCTGTCATGCAGGACGAACACCCGCCAGTTGTGCTCACCGATGGTCAGGGTGTGGTAACCGATCAGGTAGCGAGCCAGCTGCGCCAGGCGTTCGCGCATCGGTTGGTCATCATTGGGCAGGACCAGGCCGAGCTGCTGGATCATGTCGTTGAGCAGACCGGGTGGCGCGCTGGCAGACTGGAACAGCAGCTCGCCATCGTCGTCGAGCATCTGGAAGGCCAGCTTGCCTTCGTATTCGTGGCCGAGCAGGTTGTCCGGATTGCGCGAGCTGTGCAGCAGCAGGGCTTCGTCGAGCACCGCCTGCATCTCACGGCGCTCGGTCTCGCTGAGGTCGTGGCGCACCAGGCCCATGAGCAGGCGAGCAGTCTGCGACAGCTGAGCATCGAACAGCTCGCGTACTTCGTGCACCGAGTCGTTGTAGATCTTGTGACTGATCAGCCCGAAGCTGCCGGCAACCAGCAGCAGAAGCAGGGCGAGCAGACGGGTGCGGATGGAGCCGAAGGTTTTCAGCAACCTCATTTGTCCACCAGATAACCGACGCCGCGTACCGTGCGGATCAGTTCCGGGAAGAATTTTTTGCGCAGGTGGTGCACGTGCACTTCCAGGGCGTTGCTTTCCACCTCCTCGTCCCAGCCATAGAGCGCCTGTTGCAGCTTGTCGCGGGTCAGCACGCGGCCGGGCTGGATCAGCAACTCGTGCAGGAGGAGGAATTCCTTGCGTGGCAGGTTGATGGTCTGGCCCTGGTACTCGACCACCTGGCTCGCCGGGTCGAGGCTGATGCCGCGGTATTCCAGCGCCGGTTGCGGGCGCTGGAAACTGCGCCGCAGCAAGGCGCGAAGGCGCGCCTTGAGTTCGGCGACATCGAAGGGCTTGATCAGGTAGTCGTCGGCACCGGCATCGAGGCCGGCGATGCGGTCGCTGGTGGCGTCACGCGCGGTGAGCACCAGCACCGGCACCGGATTGGCGTTGGAGCGCAGGTGCTTGAGCACCTGCAGGCCATCCATGCGCGGCAGGCCGAGGTCGAGAATGGCCAGCTCGAAACTCTCGTGGCTCAGCGCATGCAGCGCGCTGGCGCCGTCCTGCAGCCAGTCCACGGTGTAGCCTTCGGGTTTCAGTGCAGTGCGAATGCCTTCGCCCAGTGCCTGATCGTCTTCGACGAGAAGAATGCGCATGGCAACTCCTGTAGGGATACGTCCTAGAGTTACTGGAGTTTACTCTCGACTTGCTGCAAAAGCGCCGTGGCTTCTGCGCGGCGGCCCTTGTCGGCCAGTTCGCGGCCAGGACGATCCTTGGCAGCCAGGGCTTTCTCCAATGCCGCACGGGCTTGCTCGTAACGTTTCTGCCGCTGCAGGAAGTCGCCGTAGAAGTAGTTCGGGTCGAGGCCGTCCGGGTTGATGGCCAGGGCCTGGGTCAGCATCTTTTCGGCCTGTTCGTCATCGCCAAAGCCGATCGGCCAACCCGGTACCTGGTAGTAGAGGCTGCCAAGGCTGGTATAGGCCGAACCGGCCAGTGCTTGCGGGTCGATGGCCATGGCTTGTTCCAGGCTGGCCTTGGCTTGCTTGACCAGGCCCAGAGCACCGAGGCCACCCTTGGCGCCGGCCTGGGTGCTGAGGATGATGCCGCGCCAGATCAGCAGTTCGGCGGCTTTGGGCTCGTTGGCCAGCGCTGCGTCGGCTTGGGTGACGAGCTTGGCAAAGGCCTCTTCGCGCTGCTTCTCCGGCGTCTGGTAGTTGATTTCGGCCCAGCGTGCCTGCAACTGTTGCAACTGAGCCTGGCCATTGTCACTGAGGGCGAAGGCGGGCAGGGCGGTGAGGCCGAGGGTGGCGATGATCAGGGTGCGAAATAGGTTCATGGGCAAGCTCCTCAGTGTTTGTTGCGGGCGAATCGTTGGATGATCGGCAATTGTTTGCGCAGGGCCTGGTCGACCACGCGTGGCAACAAGCCGTTGAGACGCACGAACAGGCGTTCTGGCCAGCCCAGGTGACGCTCTTCCTGTTCGCGGCGGATGGTGTCGAGCAACTCCTCTGCCACCTGCGCGGGGTCGTCCATGGCCACGCCGAGTTCATCGTTCATCGCCACTACGCTGGGCGCGTTCATCGAGGTCCGCGTGGCCCGTGGTGCGAAATACAGGACGCGCACGTGGGTGTCGGCCAGCTCGCGGCGCAGTGCCTCGGAGAAGCCGCGCAGGGCGAACTTGCTGGCGCAGTAGGCGGCGAAGCCGGGATAGCCGATGGCGCCGAAGGTCGAGCCGACGTTGATCACCAGGGCGTGCCGTTGTGCACGCAGCAGTGGCAGCAGGCGTTGGGTCAGTTGCAGCGTGGCGGTGACGTTGAGGCCAATCAGCTCGGCGATCTGCTGCTCGTCCTGCTGGTCGAGCATGCCGAAGCGGTTGACCCCGGCCGCATTGATCAGGCAGTTCAGCCCACCGAAGTTCTGCGCCGCGGCGACCAGTGCATCACGTCCGCTGCGGGTGGCGATATCGGCTTGCACCAGTTGCACGTTCTGCGGGAAGCGTTGCCGCAGCGGCTGCAGGGGTTCCAGGCGACGGCCCACCAGCAGCAGATGAGCGCCTTCGCTGGCCAGACGATGCGCCAGGGCCAGGCCGATGCCGCCACTGGCGCCGGTAAGCAGGGCACGGCAATCCGTCGGTTGCATGACCTTACTCCTCGCTCGACAGCGGCAGGCTGCGGAACATGTCGCCGTACAGGCGGTAGACGGCCTTGGCGGTATGCACCACGGCGGCCTTGTCATCGTCGTTGTCCAGTTGGTTCATCAGCTTCTTGAAGAACTCGATGTGCTCCAGGTCCAGGCTGCCGTGGGAGTTGAGGTAGCTGAAGGCCTTGCTCGGCAGCTGCAGCTTGTCCTGGATGATGCCGGCGGCCTGGGTGGCCAGGGCAATGCTGGTGCCTTCGAGCACGTTGACCATGCCGAAGAAGCTCACCGGATTGTGCCGAGCGATGCGGTCGTAGACATAGGCCACCATCAGTTCGGTGGCCATGTGCGGGGTGCCGTGGCGTACCGCTTCCTTGTCGGCACCGCAGGCGCCGATGTCATTGAGTACCCATTCCTGGTGGCCGGTTTCTTCCTCGATGTACTCGGCGATGGCTTCGCGCAGCCATTCCAGGCGTTCCGGCAGGCGTGCGCCACAGGCCATCAGCAGCGGTACGGTGTGCTTGACGTGGTGGTAGGCCTCGGTGAGAAAGGCAATGTAGCTGCGCAGGGCGACCTGACCGGTCATGGCCTGCTGGATGATCGGCGCGCCGAGCAGGTAGTCGCGTTCGGCCTGGGTCTGGGCCAGCAGGGATTCGTAGAAACTCATGCGTGTACTCCTTCTGCCACCAGGTCATGGATGGCGCTTTGGTAATGATTGAACAGGGCGACGCGGCGTAGGCGACCGTTGGCCGTGGCCAGGTCGTTGCTCGCGTTGAAAGGGGCATCGGCGCGTAGCCAGTGATGCACACGGGCGTAGTCCGGCAGGCCGTGATTGACGGCGTCCACGGCCGCCTGCAACTGCGCATCGGGGGTATTGGCGAAGCGCGGCACCAGCACCGCGACGTTGGCCGGCAACGCCTCGCCGTGCAGCCAGGCCTGGGCGATGGGCAGCTGTTGCACCAGCTCGGACTCGACCCATTCTGGGTTGACGTTGCGCCCGAAGGCGGTGATGAACTGATGTTTCTTGCGCCCGTGCAGCACCAGGAAACCGTGCTCGAAATGACCGAGGTCGCCGGTGCCCAGCCATTCGCCTTGCGGCGCCGGTTCACCGAGGTAACCGAGCATGCGGGCGCCCTTGACCAGCACTTCGCCGTCGGCTGCCAGGGTCACCTGCAGATGGCCAAGCGGCTGGCCGGTGCTGCCGATGCGGCGCTGCTCGGGCGTGTTCAGGCACACCACCGAGGCGCACTCGGACAGCCCGTAACCCTCGAAGATCGGAAGACCTAACGCGTCAGCCCGCTCCAGCAATTGTGCGGATACCCGGCCGCCACCGACGGCGACGAAACGTAGCGAGGTCGGCACCGGCAACTTGCGTTCGCCAGCGCTGACCAGCGCCAGCAGCAATTGCGGCAGCAGGATCAGACTGTGCGGCTGAGCGGCATGCAGCGCCTGGAGAAAGCGTGCTAGATCGAAGCCGCTGGCCCCGGTCAGGCCGATTTGCGCCATGGGCATCAGCTCGATCCGGGCGCCGGCCATCAGCGGCGCGTAAACGCCGGCGATGTTTTCCAGCAGGGTCGCCAGCGGCAGGATGCACAGGTGCCGCTGTACTTTGCGGCTGACGCTGGCCTTGACCAGGCTGTCGGCCACTGCCAGCTGCGTCTCCAGATCCAGGCACACGCCCTTGGGCTGGCCGGTGGTGCCGGAGGTATAGGTGATCTTGCAGGTGTTCTGGTGCAGCGCCGCAGGTTGCGCCACCGAGCGGCGATGGATATCGGCCTCCACGGTCGCGAAGCCAGGTGCGCGTGTGCCGATCAGGCAGTCGATGCCGGCACTGTCGAGCACATGGCGCTGCTGGTCGGCAGAGAAGAACGCTGGCACCGGTACGCAAACCAGACCAGCGTGCAGTGCCGCCAGGTCCCACAGCACCCAGTCGATGCCGTTGTCCAGGGCCAGCGCCACGCGATGGGCGCCGAGTGCACGCAAGTGCCTGCCACGCGCCGCGACCGCGCCGAGCAGTTCGGCATAGGTCAAGGTGCGTTCGCCTTCGGCCAGGGCGATGTGCGGGCCGAACTCGCCCAGGCGGGCGAACAAGGACTCAGCTGCAGACCACATTGGGCATGTCCTCCAGGGCATAGAGCGGTTGATGACCGAGGCGCGGATAGGCACCCAACTGCAGCAGACGCTGGTGGCCGCCATGAATGTCGCCGGCCATGACCAACGGGCGGTTGTCGTAGTAACTGCCCCAGTCGGCCAACTCATCGCCCATGCGCGCCGGATCGGCTTCACCGAGGGCGATGGGTGTCAGGCCCAGACGCTGGAAACTGTTGAGCAGCGTCGGCGTGCCGGTGAAGGTGACCCAACGAAAACCCATGGCCACCAGCAGATCGGTCAGGGCGACGATCAGCAGGCGCGCCGCGCCAGGGCTATCGGCGGCCATGTTGCCCACTTCCACCAGCTCACCACGGCCAGGCTCGCTGTTGCCCAGGCGCGCGCCGATGGCAGCCTGGATCGGCTCGTCCAGATAACGCTCGAGAAACAATGGGCCGCTGTTGCCGCTGCGTACGCCCACCGCGCCAAGCAACTGGCCGGTCTGGTTTTCCAAGCCGAACAGGCAAGGCATGAAGTGGCGGATGCGTGCGCCGTGCTGCAACTCGAAGCGCTGGCGGATGAACTGCTCCAGGGCAACGCGACGGGCGCTGTTGAGAGAAGCCAGGTGGAGTTCGTAACTATCGCCGCGCCCGATTCGGGCAACGGGACGATCATGATGCGCCCAGGGTAGTTCCATGCTCGGAACCTCGGTGATGAACCTGGGGCCAATTGTGTGAGGGGTTGGCTTAACGCTGTATTAAGCCTTTGCAGAATGTTTCGGGCGCCCGCAGATGGGCGCCCACGTGGCTTGTGTGCTTTTCAGCCCACCTGCGCAACCCAGTCATTGAGGTTGTAGTAGTTGCTGATGCGCGCCACTTTGCCGTTCTTGATCTCGAAGAAAGCTCCGGCCGGCAGCACGTAGGTCTGGCCATTGGCGGGCGGCAGGCCTTCGTCGTCGGCCAGGTATTCGCCGTGCACCACGAACTCGGCGGCGGCGCGACTGCCATCGGCGTTCTGCATCACCACGATGTCGGTGAGGCGTTCGCGGTAGCAGCGGTTCATCTTGTCCATGAAGGCGGCGAAGGTGGCCTTGCCGATCTCGCGTTCGCCCTGGTTGATGTCGTGCACCACGTCGTCTGTCAGCAGGTCGAGGAAGGCGGGCATGTCGCCGGCGTTGAAGGCGGTGTAGTAGGCCTGAACCAGTTCGGTGGCGGTCATGGCTAAGTTCCTTTCGTAGCGTGGTTAGTGGTTCGTTGGCCCGCATGATAAGTTCACCGTTTACTGCTGGTATAGCTACCGGCGCCACCCTGTTGCTGGCGAGCGACTGCAATGGATATCCGGCTGCTCCGGGGGGCGGAGATCGAACCCCATATCGACGACCTGGCGCGCCTGCGCATCCAGGTATTCCGCGAGTTTCCCTATCTCTACGACGGCAACCTCGACTACGAGGCCGAGTACCTGGCCACCTACGTGCGCAGTGCCGATAGCCTGTGCGTGCTGGTACGTGACCAGGGCCGTGTGGTTGGTGCGTCCACGGCGCTGCCACTGGCCGATGAAACCGAGGAATTCCAGCAGCCGTTCATCGCTGCGGGCTGGAACCCGGCGCGAGTCTTCTACTGCGCCGAGTCGGTGGTTTTGCCAGCCTGGCGCGAGCGGGGTTTGGGTGTGCGCTTTTTCGCCGAGCGCGAGGCCCATGCGCTTGCGCTGGGCCGCTTCGACTGGTGCGCGTTCTGCGCTGTGCAGCGCCCGCTCGACCACCCACGCCGGCCCGCCGACTACCAGCCGCTGGACGCGTTCTGGACGCGCCGTGGCTACCGTCATTACCCCGAATTGCACACCCATTACCACTGGCGCGATCTGGACGAAGCCGAGGAGTCGGCCAAACCCATGTCGTTCTGGTTGAAGGAGCTTGCCGTATGATCAAGGTCGCCGCCTGCCAGTACCACATCGACCTATTCACCACCTGGGACGCCTACGCCGAGCACTTGACCTCGCTGTGCGAGGACGCAGCCGGGCGGGGCGCCGACCTGTTACTGCTGCCGGAGTACGCCGGCCTGGTGCTGACCTGCCAGTTGCCGGAAGCCGAGCGTGGCGACCTGCACGGTTCCATCGCCGGCATCCAGCCGCTGCTGCCACGCTGGCTGGCGTTGTGCGAGAGCTTGGCGCGGCGGCTGAAAATCTACCTGCAGCCCGGTTCCGTGGCGGTGCTGGATGATGACGGCATTTACCGCAATCGTGCCTGGTTGTTCGGCCCGGACGGCTGCCTGGGCTCTCAGGACAAGTTGATCATGACCCGCTTCGAAGTGGAGCAGTGGCACATCGCGGCGGGCAGCGGCCTCAAGGTTTTCGACACGGCGCTGGGCAAGCTGGGCATCCTGATCTGCTACGACAACGAGTTTCCGCTGCTGGCGCATACCCTTGCCGAGGCGGGCGTCGATCTGATCCTCGCCCCCAGTTGCACCGACACCGTGGCTGGTTTTCACCGCGTGCGCATTGGCGCTCAGGCCCGTGCGCTGGAGAACCAGATCGCCGTGCTGCATTCGCCCACCGTCGGCCTGGCGCCCTGGTCGCCATCGCTCGACGAAGGCTATGGCCGCGCCTCGCTGTACGTGCCATCGGACTACGGCATGCCGGCCAGCGGTATCGTCGCCGAGAGTGAGGAGCTGTGCCCCACCCACAGCCACTGGCTGATTTGCGAGCTGGATCTGGATGAAGTGCGTCGCGTGCGCGAGCAAGGCCAAGTGTTCACCCGCCGTGACTGGCCGCGGCAGTTCGATGACGGCCGGTTGGTGCTGCGTTGACCTCGATGCATGCGCCGCTCGATTCGCCGCAGGCCGCCTACGAGCGAGCGCTCGCCGCCGGCTTCGTGGTTGATGCCGCCCAGCGCCATGCGGTCGAGGCGTTGCAACGGTGTTTTGAGGCCGTGCAGCGTGGCGAACGGCCGCTCGGCGTCTATCTCTGGGGGCCGGTCGGCCGTGGCAAAACCTGGCTGATGGACAGCTTTTACAACGCTCTGCGGGTGCCGGCGCGGCGCCAGCATTTCCATCACTTCATGCAATGGGTGCATCGTCGGCAGTTCCAGTTGACTGGCAAAGCCGACCCGCTACGCCTGTTGGCCGAGGAACTGGGGCGCGAGGTACGTGTGCTGTGCTTCGACGAGCTGTTCGTCAGCGACATTGGTGATGCCATGCTGCTCGGCCGCCTGCTCAGCCTGGTGATGGAGCAGGGCGTGGTGTTGGTGTCGACCTCCAATCAGCCGCCGGATCAGCTCTACGCCGAGGGCTACAACCGCGAGCGCTTCCTGCCGGCCATCGCTGCGCTCCAGATGCATATGCAGGTCGTTGCCGTGGACGGCGAACAGGATCATCGCCTGCATCCCGGTGCCGAGGTTCAACGCTATTGGGTTCGACAGCCGCAAGCCTTGGGTGAGCTGTTCGCTCGTTTGAGCGAGGGGCAGGTCGTTAGCCGTGAGCCCGTGGCGCTGGCCCATCGCAGCGTTGCGACCCTCGGCCACAGCTCGGCAGCGCTGTGGTGCCGGTTCAGCGCTTTGTGCGAGCAGCCATTGGCGGCGGTGGATTTCATCGAATTGTGCGAGCGCTTCCCGGCCATCCTGCTCGGCGAAGTGCCCTGTCTTGGCGGCGAGCAGCGCGAAGGGCGCATCGCCCGTGGCACCGAAGATGGTGCCGAGCGGGTCGATGCCGGAGATCGGCAGTTGCCGGCGCTGTCGCGCAACGACGATGCGGTGCGGCGTTTCATTGCCCTGGTCGACGAGTGCTACGACCGTCGTGTGCCGCTGTATATCGAGGCCGAGGTGGCGCTGGATGAACTCTACACCCAGGGTTATCTCGGCTTCGCCTTCCGGCGCACGCTGAGCCGCCTGCGCGAGATGCAACTGCAGCGCTTCGGCGCCAGCTGATTCAGCCGGCCAGATACTGCTCGGTCGAAACCACGTTCGCATAGGCGAAGGCCAGTGCGGCCATATAGGCGGCATGCACCTGGGCGGCCGGAATCGATTGCCCCTCGAATTCCTGGTCGCGCGTCGCGCAGGCATCGTGAATGACCGTGGCGGCATAGCCGAAGTCGCTGCTGGCGCGGGCTGCGGCGTCGATGCACATATGACTCATGGCGCCGACCAGCGTCACCTGCTCGATACCGGCGGCGTCGAGTTGAGCCTTGAGGTCGGTGCCGAGAAAGGCGTTGACCTGGTGCTTGAGCACCACCGACTCGTCCGGCAATGGCTGTACCTGGGAATGGATGCGCGCGCCGGTGCTGCCAGGTGCGAAGAAGGGCGCCTCGTCGCTCTCGAACTCATGGCGCACGTGGATCACCTTGTCGCCTGCTGTGCGTGCTGCCGCCAGGACAGAGGTGGCGTTGGTGGCAGCGATGTGCATGGCGTCGAGCTCCCATTTGCCGCCTTCGAAATAGTCGTTCTGGATGTCGATCAGAATCAGGGCGCGCTTGCTCATGGTGTTCTCCGTGGGATGATGTGACACACACCTTATCGCCCTGGCGCATTCGCGAGGATGGGCGGGACCGACAATCTGCGGGGAAAAACTGACAATGAGCGAGCGCTGTCTGGAGATCGGACTATTGCTCTACCCCGGTGCGCAGCTCGCTGCGGTGCATGGGCTGGGGGACCTGTTCAGTGTGGCCAACCGGATGGCGGCGGGGCAGGAGCGCCAGGGGCTGCCGCGGCTGCGTATCAGTCACTGGCAGGCCAATGAGGCAGGAAGCGTGCGACGGGTGTTCGACAGCTTGCCGCAGGATGAGGGGGCGCCGCAGGTGGTGATTCTGCCGCCCTGTCTGGATGGCGATGCCGACCAGCCGCTCGCCGTCTGCTATCGCGACTGGCTGCGTGAACGGCATGGCGCGGGTGTGCTGCTGGCGTCGGTCTGCGTCGGGGCGTTCGCATTGGCCGAGGCCGGCTTGCTCGATGGCCGTACGGTAACCACCCACTGGGCGTTGGCCGCGCAGATGGCGGCTCGCTTCCCGCTCGTCCAGGTACTTCCCGAGCGCATGGTCATCGACGACGGTGATCTGATCACTGCCGGTGGCCTGATGGCCTGGACCGATCTTGGGCTGGCGCTGGTGACGCGCCTGATGGGGCCGACCATTGCGGCGGAGACCGCGCGTTTTCTGGTCGTCGATTTGAACCGTGAGTCGCAGCGGCATTTCAGCAGCTTCGCGCCCAGCCTTGACCATGGTGACGCGGCAGTGCTGGCCGTGCAGCGCTGGCTTCCGGGGCAGGCTGGCGAGGAGGTGAGCCTGGCCGACATGGCCGCTCGTGCGGGCTTGGGTGAGCGTACGTTCCTGCGCCGATTTCGCGCAGCCACCGACATGAAACCGACCGAGTACTGCCAGCAGTTGCGTGTCAGCAAGGCGCGCGAGCTGCTTGAGTTCAGCCGCCAGAGCATCGAGCAGGTGGCCTGGCAGGTGGGCTATGGCGACAGTGGTGCGTTTCGTAAAGTATTCACCCGCCTGGTGGGGTTGTCGCCTGGCGATTATCGGCGGCGCTTCGGTACGGCGGCGCGTTAAACCGAATCTTCCGCCGCCAGGCCCGCCGGATTGTCGCGTGTCGGCATGGCGAGGATCTCCGGTAGCACTTCACGGGCGAACACCTTGTGCAGGCGGCGTAGTTCGGCCACCGGGTCGAGGTGATGGTCGACGCGGATATCCCACAGCGGATACTCCTCTTGATCGACCACATAGATCACTGCGGAGGATTCGCCATGCCGGTCGCCGCCGCAGCGGTCGCCAGCGTCCAGGGCTTCGATCAGGCGCTCGATCAGTGGGCGTGTCTCCGCGTGGCGGAAGGCTTCGGCCACGGCGTCCAGCACCTGTGGCCCGACCAGGCGATTGCCCTGTACGGAAAACTGCTCGCCGCTCAGCGAGCCGGCCCAGGGCAGGCACTTATCGCCGGTCCAGCACAGGCTGTCGCCCTGAGCGTCGATCAGCGCGCATTGGCGCAGCTCCATGCACGGGTCGGTGTCTTTGAGCCGCTCCAGCGCTTGTTTCGCCGATAACCCCTGACGCAGCAGTACCAGGCCATCCAGGCCTAGGTAGGGGTTGACCTGAGCCTGGGTCGCCACCGCTCCTGCTCCAGCGGCGGCATGGCTGAGCAGTTTACCGACGGCGGGCATCGCGGTGGCGGCGGCGACGCCGAACTGTCCGCTGCGCGGGCAGCGGGCAACGATGGAAAAGGTCATGGCAACTCCTTGGCGGTTTCCCGGTTAGGCCACGTCTTGGCAGGTATCGTTCCGCTTGCCTGCCGCTCACGGCCTTTGCCAGATGGCGGCGGGCGTCATCTAATGGCCGCTGTTAACGGCCTGCAATGAGGAAACTGCCGATGATCCTTGGTCAGTCGCTCGCCCAGTGGCGCGCGCACTATCCGCTGCTCGACGAGCTGATCGCCCTGCGTGAAACCAGTTGGTTCAACCCCGCCGTGGCGCCCGTCAGCGAGGCACTGGGCGATGTGGGCGTGAGCGCCGCGGACGTGGCCGGTGCCAGCGCGCGCCTGGAGCGTTTCGCGCCTTATCTGGCTCGCGTGTTCCCGCACACGGCCGCCAGTGGCGGGATCATCGAGTCGGACATTCTGCCCCTGCCGCAGATGCGCGCGCTGCTCAGTGAGGAGGCCCAGGTCGGGGACGAGATCGGTGCCCTGTGGCTCAAGCGCGACAGCCACCTGCCCATTTCCGGTTCGATCAAGGCCCGTGGCGGTATCTACGAGGTGCTCAAGCACGCCGAGGACCTGGCACTGGCTGCCGGGCTGCTGAGCCTCGACGACGATTACGCCTGCCTCGACAGCGAGGAGATGCGCGCTTTCTTCGGTGGCTATCAGGTGGCGGTGGGGTCCACCGGCAATCTCGGGCTGTCCATCGGCATCATCAGTGCGCGTCTAGGCTTCCAGGCCACAGTGCATATGTCCGCCGATGCGCGCCAATGGAAGAAGGACAAGCTGCGTGCCCATGGCGTGACGGTGGTCGAGTACGCCAGCGATTACAGCGTCGCGGTGGAGCAGGGGCGGCGCCAGGCCGAGGCCGACGCGCGCTGCCACTTCGTCGATGACGAGAATTCCAGGCACCTGTTCCTCGGCTATGCGGTGGCCGGCGAACGTCTCAAGCAGCAGCTGGCGGCAGCCCGCGTTGTGGTCGATGCCGAGCATCCGCTGTTCGTTTATCTACCTTGTGGCGTGGGCGGCGGGCCGGGTGGTGTGGCGTTCGGGCTGAAGCTGGCGTTCGGCGACGCGGTGCACTGCCTGTTCGCCGAACCGACGCATTCGCCGTGCATGCTGCTCGGCGTGCACACAGGCCGACATGAGGAACTGGCGGTGCAGGATTTCGGCATCGACAACCGCACGGCTGCCGACGGACTTGCCGTAGGGCGGCCGTCCGGTTTCGTTGGCCGCGCCATGCAGCGTCTGATCGATGGTTATTACACGGTCAGCGACGAACAGCTGTTCCGCTACCTGGCATTGCTGGAGCGCAGTGAAGGTCAGCGCCTGGAACCGTCGGCCCTGGCCGGCATGCCAGGTGTGCTGCGTGTGCTCGGCGAGCAGCAGGGCTATCGCCAGCGCATGGGCCTGACGCCGCTGCATATGGCGCAGGCTACCCATCTGGTATGGGCGACCGGCGGCAGCATGGTGCCAGAGGCGGAGATGGACAGTTACCTGGCGCGTGGCCGGCAGCTGTTGCAGGGCGACTGACGGGTCACGGATTCATATCCTGAGAACGCAAAAGCCCGGCACTTGGCCGGGCTTCTGCTTTGCAGCGTTGACGCTTACTTCACTTCCACCGCCAGACTTTCGGCGATCTTTTTGTTCCAGATCGCAGGCCCTGTGATGTGCACCGACTCACCGTTGGTGTCGACCGCAACGGTCACCGGCATGTCCTTCACGTCGAACTCGTAGATGGCTTCCATACCGAGTTCTTCGAAGGCCAGCACCTTGGACTTCTTGATCGCCTGGGCTACCAGGTAGGCAGCACCGCCGACGGCCATCAGGTACACGGCCTTGTTGTCCTTGATCGCGTCGATGGCGATCGGGCCGCGCTCGGACTTGCCGATCATGCCCAGCAGGCCGGTCTGCTCGAGGATTTGACGGGTGAACTTGTCCATCCGCGTGGCGGTGGTCGGGCCGGCTGGGCCTACCACTTCGTCGCCGACCGGATCGACCGGGCCGACGTAATAGATGAAGCGACCTTTCAGGTCCACCGGCAGTTGCTCGCCCTTGTTCAGCATGTCGACCATGCGCTTGTGCGCAGCGTCGCGGCCGGTGAGCATCTTGCCGTTGAGCAGCACGGTCTCGCCCGGCTTCCAGCTCTGCACGTCTTCCGGGGTGAGGGTGTCGAGGTCGACGCGACGCGCGCTCGGGCCGGCTTCCCAGACGATTTCCGGGTAGGCGTCGAGATCCGGCGCTTCCAGTTCGGCCGGGCCGGAGCCGTCGAGCACGAAGTGGGCGTGACGGGTGGCGGCGCAGTTGGGGATCATGCACACCGGCAAGGATGCGGCATGGGTCGGGTAATCCATGATCTTGACGTCGAGCACGGTGGTCAGGCCACCCAGGCCCTGGGCGCCGATACCCAGCTGGTTGACCTTTTCGAACAGCTCCAGGCGTAGCTCTTCGATACGGTTCTGCGGGCCACGGGCCTGCAATTCGTGGATGTCGATGTGCTCCATCAGCACTTCCTTGGCCATCACCGCGGCCTTCTCGGCAGTGCCGCCGATGCCGATGCCGAGCATGCCCGGTGGGCACCAGCCAGCGCCCATGGTCGGTACGGTCTTCAGCACCCAGTCGACGATCGAGTCGGACGGGTTGAGCATGGCCATCTTCGACTTGTTTTCGGAACCGCCGCCCTTGGCGGCAACGTCCACTTCCACCTTGTCGCCGGGGACGATGGAGTAGTGGATCACTGCCGGGGTGTTGTCCTTGGTGTTCTTGCGGGCACCGGCTGGGTCGGCCAGGATCGAGGCGCGCAGAACGTTCTCAGGCAGGTTGTAGGCGCGACGCACACCCTCGTTGATCATGTCGTCGACGCTCATGGTGGCGCCGTCCCAGCGCACGTCCATACCGACCTTGATGAATACGGTGACGATGCCGGTGTCCTGGCAGATCGGGCGATGGCCGGTGGCACACATGCGCGAGTTGATCAGGATCTGTGCCATGGAGTCCTTGGCGGCCGGCGACTCTTCCTTCAGGTAGGCCTCGTGCATCGCCTGGATGAAGTCGACGGGGTGGTAATAGGAGATGAACTGCAGTGCGTCGGCAACGCTCTGAATCAGGTCGTCCTGCTTGATCACGGTCATTGGGGCGCTCCTCTATCAGGGAACATCAACAAGGAAGCGCCGGACAACGACCCGGCGCAACGGCGGAAGGGCATCTCTGAAAATCGCCTTGACGATATTCTCAGAGCCGCCCAAAAAGGCGCGGCAGTATACCGCAGCCGACTGCAGCGGGCACAGCAGCCAAAGGTCGATGCCAGCGGCTGTGGGCGGTTATCGACGCTCTAGGCTTTTTGTGATCACAGGGGTAGAGTACGGCCAGATGCCAGTATGGGACGGAGCCCATGAGCTCAACGACTCGCCGGGGAACGCAACGCAGCCTGCAGAGCCTCCTGCTCAAACGCTTCGCCATGGCCTTCGCGACTTACGCGATGATGGCACTCGTCTGCTGGTTCGCTGTGCTCAATGGCCTTTTTCTCGGCTCGATCAGTACTGCTGCCTGGCTGACGCTGGGCGTGCTGGGCAGCCAACTGGTGTTTCTTTGGCTGTTTCTTTCCGGTCGCAACCTGCGTTTTGACGATCCCAGCCTGACCGAAGCCCAGGTGCTGGTGGCGCTGGCCTGGCAACCGCCGGTGCTGGCGCTGTTCGACAGTGCGCGCGGCGTGATGATGGTTTTCTACGTACTGATTCTGCTGTTCGGCGTATTCCAGTTGCCGCCCAGGGTGTTCGTGCGTTGTGCTGCGTTCGCCTTCTTCGGCTTCACCGCGATGGTGCTGGTCGAGGCCTACCGCATGCAGCTTTTGGACCCGAGCATGGCCTGGCTGCAGGTGTGGGTGCTGTTCATCCTGCTGGTCTGGCTGTGCCTGTTCTCCAGCTACGTGCAGGCCATGCGCAAGCGTATGCGCCAGCGCCGCTTTGCCCTGCAGGCACACCAGGACACGCTGCGTGGAATGATGCGTCAGCTCGAGGATCTGGTTGCCACCGACGAACTCACCGGTCTGTTCAATCGCCGTCATTTCCTGCGCCTGGCCAGCCGTGAGCTGGAGCATATGGGGCGTGGGCGCCAGCACGGCCTGGCGTTGATCGACCTGGACCATTTCAAGCGAATCAACGATGCTCATGGCCATGCCGCTGGTGACCGGGTGTTGCAAACCTTCGCTGCGGTCGCCCGCGCCTGTCTGCGCGATGGCGACATCATTGCCCGCTACGGCGGTGAGGAATTTGTCCTGCTATTGCCCAATACCGATGCTGATCAATTCACCGCCTGCTGCGAGCGCCTGCGCGAAGCGTTCTCCAAAGCCGAGCCTTTGGGCGTGACGGTCGACAATCTCAGTCTCTCCGCCGGCATGACGATGCTGGTTGCGGGTGACGATCTCGATGAAGCCCTGCAGCGTGCCGATCTGGCGCTCTATCAGGCCAAGCGCGGCGGACGCAATCGTTGCGATGCCAGCTGGGAGAGCGCGGGTGCCTGAGCTGCGCGTTGGTGACCAGCAGCTACAGGTCGCCCATCACACCAACTTGCTCGATGCGCTGCTTGGCGGCGGCGTGGCCGTGCCCTACAGCTGTCGAGCCGGTAGTTGCCATGCTTGCCTGGTGCGCTGCGTCGCCGGTGAGCCAGAGGATCGCCAGCCCGAGGCGCTGGCGGCCGACAAGCGTGCCGAGGGCTGGCGCCTGGCCTGTCAGTGCCAGGTGATCGAGGACCTGCAGGTTGAACCCTTCGACCCGCAGCGTGATGGCCTGGCAGCCAAGGTGCTCGCCCTGGACTGGCTCAGCCCGCAGGTTTTGCGCCTACGTTTGCAGCCGGCCAAGCCGCTGCGCTATCGCCCCGGACAGCATCTGCTGCTGTGGACCGATCAAGGCGTGGCGCGGCCCTATTCACTGGCCAGCGTGCCGGGCGATGACGATTGGCTGGAATTTCACATCGACTGCCGCTTGCCCGGCGCGTTCTGCGATGCAGCGCGGCGTCTGCAGGTTGGCGAAGGGCTGCGACTTGGCGAGCTGCGTGGCGGTGCCCTGCATTACGACGGTGACTGGCAGACCCGGCCGCTCTGGCTACTCGCCGCCGGTACTGGTCTGGCGCCGTTGTACGGGATCTTGCGTGACGCGCTGCGCCAGGAGCACCAAGGCGTCATCCGTCTGCTGCACGTCGCGCATGAGCCGGCCGAGCACTATCTGGCGAGCGAACTTCAGGCCTTGGCAGCGCAGCACGCCAACCTGCAGGTGGAGCTGATAACGGCGGCGCAGTTGCTGGCTGCTTTGGCCGAACTGCGCCTTGTTTCGCGGCAGACCCTCGCCTTACTCTGCGGCCATCCGAAGACGGTCGACAGCTTCGCGCGGCGCCTCTACATGGCCGGTTTGCCACGCGGCCAGATGCTCGCCGACGTCTTTCTCACGCGCGCCTAGGTTGTGGCCCCACAGTCGGTGCGTACGACGCACCCATTGGAGCCCTGGCATGAGCGAACACCTGCACATCGAGCGCGACGGCGGTCTGTTGACCCTGCGCATGCACCGCCCGGACAAGAAGAATGCGCTGACCCGCGCCATGTACGCCGGCATGGCCGAAGTGCTGGATAAGGCCGAGCGCGACCCGAGCGTGCGCGTGGTGCTGCTGACGGGCGGCGAGGCGTGCTTTACCAGCGGCAACGACGTCGCCGACTTCATTCAGGCACCGCCCGCAGGCCTGAACAGCGAAGTGTTCCAGTTCATGCGCGCCCTGTTCGAATTCAGCAAACCGGTGGTCGCCGCTGTTTCTGGCCCTGCGGTGGGGATCGGTACCACCCTGTTGCTGCATTGCGACCTGGTTTACGTCAGTCGTGATGCGCAGTTGAAGATGCCGTTCGTCAATCTCGGACTGTGTCCCGAGTACGGCTCCAGCCTGATCCTGCCGCGTCTGCTGGGGCATGCACGGGCTGCCGAGTTGCTGTTGCTTGGTCAGGCGTTCAGCGGTGAGCAGGCCGCAGCCTGGGGCATCGCCAACCTGGCGCTGGACGATGGTGCGGCGACCTTGAGCAAGGCGCGCGAGATGGCGCAGCGTTTTCTCGAGCTGGCACCCTCGGCTGTCGCCGACAGCAAACGCCTGATGCGCGCGCCAGGGCGCGAGGAGCTGCGTAAGGTGATCGAGGAGGAGGGGGCTCTGTTCGGCCAACGCCTGCGTTCGCCGGAGGCCATCGAGGCGCTGACGGCTTTCATGCAACGGCGCCCGGCGGATTTCACGAGGTTCGCCTGATGGACAGCGCCACGCTGCTCTGGGGCCTGCTGTTCGGCAGCATCGGTCTGGGATTCGTCATCTACGGGCGGCGCCAGAGCAAGCCCGTGCCTTTCCTCTGTGGCCTGGGCCTAATGGGTTTTCCCTATCTGGTCGACGGCACCCTGTGTCTGCTGGTGATCGGTCTGTCGCTGATCGCCATTGCCTATTTCGTGCGCACCTGACGGCAGACGTTTTGTGCTGTATCTGCCGGGCACGGTGAATCTACCGCAAGAAAGCAAAAGGCCGCTCGATGAGCGGCCTTCTGCATTCACGGGTGGATCACACCATCTGATCGCCGACGTGGAGGATCTTCATGGTGTTGGTGCCGCCAGTGCCGTGGTAGCTGTCGCCCTTGGTCAGGATGACCCAGTCGCCCGGCTCGACCACGCCGCGCTTGAGCAGCTCGTCTACCGCGGCCTGGCTGACCTTGTTGGCTGGCAGCGCAGCCGGGTCGAACGGCACGGTGTAGACACCACGGAACAGCGCCACGCGGGCCTGGGCTTCGCGGTGCGGGGTAAAAGCGAAGATCGGGATCGACGAGCGGATGCGCGACATGATCAGCGGGCTGTAGCCACTCTCGGTCAGGCTGATGATGGCCTTCACACCCGGGAAGTGGTTGGCGGTGTACATGGTGGCCAGGGCGATGCTTTCGTCGCAGCGCTCGAACTGGCGGCCGATGCGGTGGCTGGACTGCTTGCTGGTCGGGTGCTTCTCGGCGCCCAGGCACACACGGGCCATGGCCTGCACGGCTTCGACCGGGTATTCGCCGGCGGCGCTTTCGGCCGACAGCATCACCGCATCGGTATAGTCCAGCGCGGCGTTGGCCACGTCGGAGACTTCGGCGCGGGTCGGCATCGGGCTGTGGATCATCGACTCCATCATCTGCGTGGCAGTGATCACCGCTTTGTTCAGGCGACGGGCGTGGGCAATGATCTTCTTCTGGATACCGACCAGCTCGGCGTCGCCGATTTCCACGGCCAGGTCGCCACGGGCCACCATCACCGCGTCGCTGGCGCGGATCAGGCCGTCCAGCGCTTCGTCATCGGCCACGGCTTCGGCGCGTTCGATCTTGGCCACCAGCCAGGCGCTGCCGCCGGCTTCGGTGAGCAGGCGACGGGCGTAATCCATGTCGGCGGCATCGCGCGGGAAGGACACGGCCAGGTAGTCCAGGTCCATCTCGGCGGCGACCTTGATGTCGGCCTTGTCTTTCTCGGTCAGGGCTGGTGCGGTCAGGCCACCGCCACGGCGGTTAATGCCCTTGTTGTCCGACAGCGGGCCGCCGATCAGCACGCGGCAGTGCAGCTCGTCGGCGCCCTTGAGTTCGACGCGCATGACCACGCGACCGTCGTCGAGCAGCAGTTCGTCACCGACGTCGCAGTCCTGGATCAGCGCCGGGTAGTCGATGCCGACCACTTCGTGGGTGCCGGCCGTGCGCGAGTGGCTGGAGGAGAGGCGGAACAGGTCGCCGTCCTTGAGCTCGATGCGCTTGTTCTCGAATTTGGCGATGCGGATCTTCGGGCCTTGCAGGTCGCCGAGCAGGGCGACGTGGCGGCCGTGCTTGGCTGCCAGCTCGCGAACCAGGGCGGCACGCGCCTTGTGGTCGTCCGGCGTGCCGTGGGAGAAGTTCAGACGGGCCACGTCGAGACCGGCGAGGATCAGTTGCTCCAGCACTTCCGGCGAGTTGCTGGCCGGGCCCAGGGTGGCGACGATTTTGGTGCGGCGAAAGGTCATGCACGAACTCCCTAGTGAACTATGTCCGGGAGGCTACTACGGCCTTGAGCTGTAGTCATTGTTCCTGTGCACTACCCTTTGCCGTCCGGTTTTATCACCAGCAGATCGCACTCGACGCGTTCCAGCACCCGCTCTGCGGTGTGGCCGATCAGCAGACTGTCCAGATGGCCACGGGCGATGGCGCCCATCACCAGCAGGCCGATATTGTGCTCACGCACGAAACGCGGGATGACTTCTTCTGCAAAACCGTCCAGCAGGTGGGCCTGTGCTCTATCGATTGCGTGCTGGGCGATCAGCTTGTCGAAGGCTTCGCGATGCTCGCGGCTGCATTGGGTCACGTAGTCTTCATATTCCTGCGCTACCTCGGCGTCGAACAACAATGAGCGTGGCAGCGGCGCTTGTGCGTGCAGGTATTCGGCGTGCAGGCCGAGCGCGGCCTGCAGGGCCTGGCTGGTGCGAATCAACTGATGATCGAGTGCGGCAGGTTTGTCCGCACTGTGCAGTGGGTCGAGTGCGACGCACAGACTCTGGCCGCGCGGCTCGGTGTCGTGCACCAGCCACAGCGGTATCGGGCAGCGGCGGATCAGTTGCCAACTGGTATCACTGAACAGCAGGCGGCGCAGCGTACTGCTGGGGTGGGTCGATTTGAACAGGATGTCCGGTTGCAGCGCCGCGACACGGGCGAGAACCTCTTCGTGGCGGCGCTTGCTCCAGCGTACGTCCACGTCGATCTGGAAGCCTTCATCGCTCAGGTGGGCGACGCGGGTGCGCAGATGCTCGCAGCTTTGCCGCACGATGGCTTCGCGAGCGCGGTTGAGCAGACGGCTATCCAGCAGGCTGCCCTCCAGACTTGGGTGGTACTCGATCTGCAGCAGGTGCAGTTCGGCGCCGGTTTCGCGTGCCACTTCGACGGCGCGTTGCAGGGCGGGTTGTTGCTGGTGTTCGGCGTCGATGACGGCCAACAGTCGTTGCAGTTGCATGGCAGCGTCCTCGCCTGGAGTCTGTACCTGCATTACAGACCATGCTCCGGCGAGCGGCATTGATATGGGTCAGCGCATGCCTGGATTGAGCGCCAGGTCCAGATGGCGCGCGGCCTTGGCGCTCAGCTCGCTTTCGGGAAACTGCACGAGCAGGCGGCGCAGATAGGCGATGGCCTTGTCGCGATTGGCTCTTGGGTTGTCAGCTGCCATGTGCATCAGCGCCAGCTGATACAGCGCCTTTTCCTTGATGTCCGCCGGCACGTGTGGGTCGGCCAGGCCCAGCAGGTAGAGCTGCTCGGCCTCGTCGACGCGCCCCTTGAGCACGGCGCGGCGCGATAGCAGGGTCATGTCCGGGTCGAGGCTGGGCTTGTACAGGTCGAGGTTCTGGCTCGGTTGCCAGTTTGCCAGCAGCTCGCGCGAGGTTTTGTGGATCGGCTCGTCCGCGCGTTGACGGATCATCGCGATGCGCTCTTCGGCGCGGCTGGCGGCCTGGCTGGCAGGGAATTCGTTGAGCACCTTGTAGAAGTAGTTGAGCGCCTTGGGATCGTCGCGTTGCTCGTTGAAGCGGTTCATGTAGATCAGGCCGATCTGATACAGGGCGATGGCACGCACCTCGCCACTCAGTTGGCGGTCGCGGTAAGCATCCAGGTACAGCGTTTCGGCCTTGTCGCTATGGGCGTCGCGGATGGCCATGGCGCTGTAGGTCAGCAGGTCGCCTTCTTCCTCGATGACGGCGGTCATGCGCTTGGTTTTCAGTGCCTTGTACTCGACCACCTCGTTGGTGGTGATCTGGGCGATGAACAGCGGCGTGGTCGGTGCGCAGGCGCTCAGCAGGTTGGCGCTGATGACGAGACAAAGCAGGCGGACGAGCGACATGCGGGCTCCTTGGCCGGAGTCGGCCGATGCCGCGCAGTCTAGTCAGCACGTGCGGCAGCGCCAAGGCGCTGGTAGCAAAACCCATCGGAGGTTTGTCGCGGTTCAGTTTTTCCCGGCACTGTCGATACACTGCTCATTGGAGGACTTGCCCATGCGTACCCTGATCATTCTTGCCGTGGCACTGGTTGCTACGGGTTGCACCCGTGTCTCGCTCGACCATCATCTGAACAACGCCTATCGCGCTTATAACGAAGGTGATTGCGCTCAGGTCGCGCTGGAGCTGTCGCAGGCCGAGCGCAAGAGCCGCTCGCGCAGCTACCTGCAGCCCGAGATTTCCCTGCTGCGCGGCCAATGCCTGGAGCGCGAGAGCCTGTTCGTCGATGCGGCGCAGACCTATCAGTTCATCATCACGCGCTACCCGGCCAGCGAGTATGCCTATCGCGCCCGTGCCCGCCTGCAGACCCTGGAGCAGCTGGGGCATCACAGCCCGGCGCCGGCGGCCAAGGCCAGCCCTGCGGCACTCTGAGCCTTTTGTCGTTCGGCATTTCTTGGCACCGCGGCGCGGTATAAGCTGGCGCATGGCCTTCATGGAGGATGAACATGCGTCACTTATTGCTGATCGCCGCGCTGCTGCCGACGCTGGCGACGGCCGAGATCTATCGCTGGACGGATGAGCAGGGGCGGGTGCATTTCGGTCAGCGCCCGGTAGCGGGGGCTGAAACCGTGCAGGTGAAGCCGCAGGTAGTCGAGCGTGACGCGCACACGCGTGAGCGCGAGGCGCGCAGTCAGCGCTTCTACGACGCGCGGCGCGAAGAGCAGCAACAGGCGGCGGCTTCTGCGGCTGCGCAACGCGAAAAGCGAGACAACGAATGCCGTGATCTGCGCCGGCGCCTGGCGCAGATACCCGAGGGCTTCAACTATTACCGCACCGACACCAACGGCGAACGCATCTACTACAGTGATGAAGAGACAGACACCGCTCGTCGCCAGTTGCGCGAGCGGATAGCCCAACGCTGTTCTTGAGGGTGGTTAAGTGGTCGTAGTAGGGCCATACTCAAGACCCTTTGTAGCGATTTGCCACTATGCGTAGCCAGCGCCGAATCGAACGCCATCAGTTGCCCTACTACCTGAAGGTGTTCAACCGCATTACCGACAAGCCGATGGGCTCCATCGGCAATGTCTCGCTCGACGGGCTGATGCTGATCAGCCAGTTGCCGATGCTGGTGGGCGCACGCTTTGACATGCGCCTGAAGATTCCGGGCCAGCACGGCATGCACTTCATCGATTTCTCCGCCAACTGCCAGTGGTGCCGCGAAGACGTCAACCCAGGTGTCTACGACTCCGGTTTTGCCTTGGTCGCACCACCTGCCGATTACGTCGAGATGATCGACGCGCTGCGCTACTACTTCAGTTTTCACAGCCTGGCGGCGTCTGCCTGATTGTTCCTCGGGGCGCCGTGCTCTGCAGCGTCAATGCACCGCCGGAACACGCGCCAGGTTACGCAAGCGCTGACTCAGTTGCAGGCGCAGGCCTTCCTCCTCGCAGAACAGCAGCGCGCGCTCCAGGTCGTAGCGCTCACCCTGTGGGCAATCGAGCCGTTGATAAACATCTGCGCGGGCCAGGTGGTCGGCCAGGTTCGGCTGGCCCAGTTGCAGGACGCGCTCGGCGTCCTTGAGTGCCGCTTCCGGCTCATCGTGCTGCAGATGCAGCAGGCGCAGATTACGTGACAGGCGCCGCAGCATGTCGCTGGCATCGGCCGTCTGCAGGTGCGCAGCGCTGAGTTCCACACCTGAACCCAGCTGGCGGTACAGCTGCTCACGGCAGTCGCGGGTATACAGGCGGCGTCCGCCACAAGGGTCGAGCAGATGATCCGCGCCGGGTACGCGCAGCAGAAAATGTCCGGGGAAGTTCACCCCCTGTAACGGAATCTCCAGTCGCCGCGCCAATTCCAGGGCGATCAGAGCCAGGGTCAGCGGCTGGCCTCGACGGCTGCGCAGCACATGATGCAGGAGCGCATGGCGTGGACGTGTCACGCCTTCGTCGTCCTCTTGAAAATCGAGCTCGGCCAGCCTGCGCAGCAGCGGCTGGGCCAGCTCGCGGGCAGGCAGGGCGGGCAGTCCGGCGCTGACCTGCAATTGCAGGCTGTGCAGTTCGCTCAGCACCTGGGTTGGCTGAAGCGAGTCATCGTGTTCGACGGCAATCCACAGGGCCGCCTCGAACAGGGCGGGTGGGGTGCGTTGCAGGCACTGCAGGCAGGCTTGGCGTGGGCTCATCGCATTCTCCGCTGACTTCTGCTGTTGTAGCCCCTGGCAAGGTCGTCGTCCAGTGTGGCTCTCCTATACTGGGGTCTGAAGTCCGACCGGGAGCTCGCCCATGTTCAGCATGATGGAAGCCGCCCGCCTCGAGGCCCTGCACCTGGTCGAGGATCCGGCCAGCGGTCTCAAGGCCGTTATCGCCATTCACAACACCCGTTTCGGGCCAGCGCTCGGCGGCTGTCGCTACCTGGCCTATGCCGATGAACAGAGCGCGATTGCCGATGCCATTCGTCTGGCCCAAGGCATGAGTTACAAGGCAGCGTTGGCCGGTATCGACCACGGCGGCGGCAAGGCGGTGATCATCCGTCCGCCTCATCTGCCGAGTCGGGCTGCGCTGTTCGAAGCCTTCGGGCGTTTCATCGATACCCTCAACGGGCGCTACATCACCGCCGTCGACAGCGGCACCTCCAGCGCCGACATGGACTGCATCGCCCAATACACCCAACACGCCACCAGCACTACCAGCGAAGGCGATCCATCGCCGCACACGGCGTTGGGTGTGTTCACGGGCATTCGCGCCACTGCTCAGGCTCGTCTGGGCAGTGACGACCTGGAAGGGTTGCGGGTCGCTGTGCAGGGCCTGGGCAACGTCGGTTTCGCCCTGGCCGAGCTGCTGCATGCTGCGGGTGCCGAATTACTGGTCAGCGACCTCGATGCCGGGCGTGTGCAGTTGGCTGTCGAGCAGTTGGGCGCGCATCCGGTTACCAGCGATGCGCTGCTCAGCACGCCCTGCGACATTCTCGCGCCCTGCGGCCTGGGTGGTGTGCTGAACGCGCAGACGGTCGCCCACCTGCGCTGCGCAGCGGTGGCCGGGGCAGCCAACAGTCAGCTGGCCAACCCCGAGGTGGCCGACCAGCTGGAAGCGCGCGGCATTCTCTACGCACCGGATTACGTACTGAACGCTGGCGGGCTGATCTACGTGGCGCTGCGTCATCGCGGCGAGGAACTGCCGGCAATCAACGCGCACCTGGCGCAGATCAGCCGCCGGCTGACCGAAATCTACGCCCATGCCCAGGCGGAAAAACGCTCCCCGGCGCGCGTCGCCGACTATCTGGCCGGGCGTCTGCTATACGGCGCCTAACCGCTATTCGCGCGCTCCAGGCGAGGGGCGAAGCGAAAGACCAGGGCTAGCCCGAGCAGGATTGCGGCCATCCCGGCCAGAGCGCTGGCCGAAAGACGATTGCCCAGCAGCAGGTAATCGAGCAGCGCCGTCGTCACCGGCACCAGATAGAACAGGCTGGTGACATTGACCAGATTGCCGGTCTGGATCAGCCGATACAGCAGCAATTGTGCGCCCACCGACACCACCAGCCCCATCCACAACAGCGGCATGATCAACCCGATGTCAAAACGCACCTGCCACTCCTGGCTGGGTAGTAGCATCAGACTGCCCAACAGGCAGAGACCGTACTGCAGCGGCAGGGCACGCATGGGCGTCTGCCGCAGGTTCTTCTGGGCGATGGTGCCGCCGGTTATGCAGAGCAGGGCGCCGAGAGCCAGTGCCACACCGGACAGCGGCATCGCGCTGCTTATCAGGCTGTCCGCGACGATTATCGCCAGCCCGGCCAGGGCCAGCAGCAAGCCGAGCACGCGCAGCAGCGAAGTACGCCGCTCCAGCAGCATCAGGGTCAGGATGGGTTGTACACCGAGCACCGTTGCCAGCACGCCGGGCGTGACCCCTTCGGCCAGCGCCAGCATGTAGCAGATGCTGTAGCCGCCGATCATCAGCAGGCCAGCCCTGGCGGTTGCCCAACGCAGGTCGCGCTCGGGCAACCAAACTCCAGAATGACTGGCGATCAGCACCAGCGCGGCAAAGGCGAGGGCAAAGCGCAGCAGCAGGAAGGCGAAGGGCGAAGCATGGTCCAGGCCCAGGCGAGCGAAGATCGCACCACCGGACCAGAGCAGTACGAACAGAGCCGTCGCGCCATAGGTGCGCAGGGAAGTCGAATCGAAACACATGAGGGAACACCTGTCGAAAATCCACATGAGCTCCGCACGTGCGCAAGGGCGCGCGTCGCTAAGGCGATGAAACGGAGCGAGGAAGAGCGGGATCAGCCCGCTTGGACAAGGGCCGGCGGTGGAGGGGTGCCGGCGCGACAGGCAGGTGGTGGCGCGCAGCCGTCGACAGCGACGCGATAGGCGGCGCTGACGGAGTCGTTGTGGCAATGCGCGGTGAGGGTCATGAAAACAGCTTCGGATATGTCGCAGAAGCCTGGAGGCTAGCCTGCCGTTGCCGTACGGTCAATAACCGTCGAATTCGCCCTGGTAGCAAACCGGTGAGCTGGGCGAGTCATGACGCTGCAGTTCATCTTCGAGGAACTCCGCCAGCACCCGGGCGTTGTTATGCTCTTCGTCGCGCGCCGCATAGAGCAGCGTCAGCGTGCCCCTCGCTGCCGAGTGCAGCAGGCGCTGCCAGTGCTCGGGGTGGGCGCTCAGTTCACGGGGTAGGCGGTGCGAAAATCATCGAAGGCTTCATTGCGGTGGGCGAAGGATTTGCGTAGTGCGGTCGAGGGGGCGACGTCGGGTAACCATTCAGCGAGCGCCAGGGCGTCTTTGGAAATGCCCCGTGGCCATAGTCGATCGACCAGCACGCGCTGCCCGTCACTGGCCTGCGCGTCGAGATAAACCCGCTTGCAATGAATCACCGAGTTCTCTCCCTGGCCTGCGGCAACGCTGCACTTGGCGCTACATGCTGGCTCGATTAGCGTGGTGAAAGGAGGATTCACCATGGACTATTTCATTATCGTCGTCACTACCGCTGCGGGGCTGTACTTTCACTGGTGGTTGTTCCGGCGCATTCGCCAGTGGAGTGATCGCGATCTGGCGCTTTCCCTTGCCGATGGCGATGAACCCAAGCGGCAGTACATGCTCGAACAGCTGGCCCGTGCACGAGAGGAGGGCGTCAGGCGCAAGGAGTTGCCGGCCTGGCTGGAGCAGGCGGCGGGGCGATATCCCGACCGCAACGCATGAAGTCGGAGCCCCTTGCGCGTGCAAGGGGCTCCTACACTTGGTCATTCGCTGGCGGCTTCGATCTCGAGTTCGTCCAGCGCGTCCGGCTGGCTCTTGAACGCTTTGGCGAAGATGTCGCGGTTCTTGGCCATGAAGATCCCCAGTTCCTCGCCCTGCTCCTCGTTCAAGGACGGCACCGCCTTGTGCAGCACCTCGCTCAGGCGCTCGGCCAGCTCAAGCATCTTGTCGTAACGGTCTGCTTCGGCCTTATCCATAAACAAGCGCTCCGGATCGCGGCTGCTGCGGTACACCACTTCGACGGCCATTCATCACCTCGTCTGCCTTCATATGTGTCGGTCAGTAATTAACTGGTTGTTTGTACAGTGGTGGCGAGAATAAAGGACTCGCTGCTGTTTGGCCAGCATCGCGCTCGATGAAGAGCATAGATGGCTCGGTTCGCCTGTGCTGGTGGTGCAGGTTTGGGAGGGGCGTGGGTATTTTTGCAGGGTATGAGGCAGAAGCTAAATCAGTAAGATTGTACAGCTTGTGTATATGTATAGGCGCGCCACGAGTGCGCCCCAGACTTTTACGGATAACGTCTTGTACGGTGTGTGCAAGCGCATCTATAGTCAGCTCACGCATCATCCTAAACCACGTAAAGCCCCAATAATTCAGGTACTCACCGTGAAGTCAGTCGGTCGTGTCGAACGCAAGCTGCTCGCGCTGGTTGCGTTGTTTTATCTGAGCCTGATGTTGTTGATCGGAGCGATATGGGGAAGCCAGGCGAGCCTCTCCAGTGGCCGTGATGTACAAGAGTTGTATCGGTCTTTGTATCGGTTGTCGTCGCTTCTCTCCACCTTGCAGGATGCGGAGATAGGCCAGCGCGGCTTTCTTCTGACCGGCGAGGTTCAGTATCTGGCGCCATACGAACGTGCTATCGGGCAATTGGATGAGCATCTGCTGCTGCTTGCCGAGAACCCGATGCTTCAATTCTACGGGGCGGATATAGCGGCTATCGCCAGGCTCAGTCAGCTCAAGCGCAGCGAGCTGGCCCAGACCATCGTCGTGCGTAGAGAACAGGGCCAGGTCGCTGCGCAGAAGCTGCTGCGCGAAGACAATGGCAAGATTTACATGGACGAAATGCGCCTGCGCATAAGCAATATCGAGAGCGGTGTAGCTGCTTCTCTCAGAGAGCAGAAACTCGATCTGCAATGGCGTTCTGAGCTGGCGTTGTGGGGCGGTGGCGGTGGTGCGCTGCTGATGCTGGGGCTGCTGACGTTGCTGTTCGTCGATCTGCGTCGTGACCTGAGCGAGCGGGCCGAGTTGCTCGAGCGTCTTGCCTTCGAGTCGCAGCACGATAGCCTTACCCGAGTGCCCAACCGGCGCGCTTTCAACGAAATGCTGGATCAGGCACTGGCTTTGGCGCGGCGCGGTGAGCGCCAGGTAGCATTACTCTACTTGGACCTGGACGGCTTCAAACCGATCAACGATCAATATGGCCATGCCGCTGGTGACGCCACCTTGAAGGTCGTGGTTGCCCTATGGCAGGGCGTGATGCGTGAAGGCGAGGTACTGGCGCGGCTTGGTGGTGACGAATTTGCAGTGATCGCCGCCGGTGATGCCGAGGCGGTCGAGCGACTGGCGCAGCGTCTGATCGATGCGCTGGATGTACCGTTGCTGGCGCAGTATCCCGAAATTCGTGTGGGTGTCAGCGTCGGTCTGGCGCGCTACGCCGAGCATGGCGAGGATCGTCGTCGCCTTATCGCGGCCGCTGATACCGCCATGTACCGCGCCAAGGAGGCGGGCAAGCACTGCTTTGCCTGGCCCGAGTCACGCCAGCCAGTGCTCGCCGTAGTCTGAGCACCTGTGTCTTTCCGTCACATCCTCGCATCATCCTCAAGCTGGTGTTTTTCCTGCATGCTCGTCAGCGTTCATCCATGTCGGGTGTTCGGGCGTCATGCTTGTTTGGGGAGAAGTGAACGATGAATTGGGCGGAACGTCTGCGTGAAGGCATGCATGGCCTGGCGGAGTCGCTGGGCAATCTGTTGATGGAGGCTTTCCATTACTTGGCGTTGTTCGCCATCGGCGCGATCACGGCCTGGGCCGGGGTGATGACCTTCATCGGCATGCTGGATAAGGGCCACATCACGGTCGATGACATCCTGCTGCTGTTTATCTACCTGGAATTGGCGGCGATGGTGGGGATCTATTTCAAGACCAACCATATGCCGATTCGCTTCATGATCTATGTGGCGATCACCGCGCTGACCCGCTTGCTGATTTCCGATATCTCCCACACGCACAAACCGAGCTGGGGCGTGGTGATGGTCTCGGGGGCGATCCTGTTGCTGGCGTTGGCGATTCTGGTGGTGCGCTACGCCTCGTCGCGTTTCCCGTCCGTGGCTGGCTCGCATCCGCGCAACAAGGCACGCAACCGCGCGGATGCCGAGGCCGAGCGCGACGATACGTCCGACTGAAGCGTCAACCGAGCGGCGCGAACAGCGCCGCCAGGTCCTCTTCATCCAACTTCCACTGACCCTGGCTGCCACCGTCCAACACGCCTTTGGCGAGGTTGGCTTTGGCCTGCTGCAGTTGCTGGATCTTTTCCTCGACGCTGCCACGGGCGATCAGTTTGTAGACGAACACCGGTTTGTCCTGGCCAATGCGGTAGGCGCGGTCGCTGGCCTGGGCTTCGGCAGCCGGGTTCCACCAGGGGTCGAAGTGGATCACGGTGTCGGCGGCGGTCAGGTTGAGGCCGCTACCGCCAGCCTTGAGGCTGATCAGGAACACCGGGAATTCCCCGGCCTGGAAGCGCTCGACCGGTGTACGCCGGTCCTGGGTGCTGCCGGTCAACTTGGCGTAGGCGATCTTGCGCGTCTGCAGTTCCGCCTCGATCAGCGCCAGCATCGAGGTGAACTGAGAGAACAGCAGCACGCGGCGGCCTTCGTCCACCAACTCCTGGAGCATGTCCAGCAGGGCACTGAGTTTGCCCGAATCGCTGGCGCTCAAGGCGCTGCCATCTTCACCCAGCAGGCGCAGGTCGCAGCAGCTCTGGCGCAGGCGCAGCAGCGCTTCGAGAATGACGATATGGCTGCGCGCGAGGCCCTGGCGGGCGATCTCGTCTCGCACCTTCTGGTCCATGGCCAGGCGCAGGGTTTCATAGCGATCGCGTTGCAGCTGGGTCATCTCGACCCATTGGGTAATCTCGGTCTTCGGCGGCAGTTCGCTGGCTACCTGTTCCTTGGTGCGGCGCAGCAGGAAGGGGCGAATGCGTCCATTCATATGGGCCAGACGATGGCTGTCGCCGCGTTTCTCGATGGGCGTGCGGTAGTCGCGGGTGAAGGCTTTGGCATCGCCCAGCCAGCCGGGCATGAGGAAGTGGAACAGCGACCACAGCTCGCCCAGGTGGTTTTCCAGTGGCGTGCCGGTCAGGCACAGGCGCAGGTCGGCCTGGACCTGGGCGGCGGCAGTGGCCGCCTTGCTACGCGGGTTCTTGATGTTCTGCGCCTCGTCGAGGATCAGCAGGCGATAGCGATGCTGGTTGAGCGCTTTGAGATCACGCGGCAACAACGCGTAGGTGGTGAGAATCAGGTCGTGCGCGGCAATCTCCTCGAACAGCGCCTTGCGCTTGCTGCCGTGCAGGGCCAGTACGCGCAACTGCGGGGTGAAGCGTGCGGCTTCGTCCTGCCAGTTGGGAATCAGGCTGGTGGGCATGACGATCAGTGCGGGCTTGTCGAGGCGTCCCGCCTGTTTCTCGCAGAGGATGTGCGCCAGGGTCTGCAGGGTCTTGCCCAGGCCCATGTCATCGGCCAGAACGCCGCCGACACGCAACTCGGCCAGGGTCTGCATCCAGTTCAGGCCCTGCAGCTGGTAAGCACGTAGCTCGGCGTGCAACCCGGGGGGCGCAGCGATTTCGCGGATGGACAGGTGCTGCAGCCGCTCGGCAAAGCCACGCAGCTCATCGCCACCCTGCCAGCTCAGGGCCGGGCCTTTGGCTAGCTCGGCCAGGCGCGCAGCGTCGGCGCGGCCCAGGCGCAGCGGCAGATGATCGTCGCCGGGGTCTCGGAAATACAGCTCACCCAGTGTGGCCAGCAGCGGTTTGAGGCGTGCGAAGGGCAGGGCGATGCGTTTGCCGCCGTGCGGCAGGTTGACCAGCAGGCGGTCTTCATCCGAGCGTTGTGCCAGTGCTTCTGGCGCCAGTAGCCAGGGCGTGCGGCGAATGGCCTGGAGCAGGATCGGCAACAGGCTCAGGCGTTGGCCTTCGACTTCGATGCCCAGCTCCAGATCGAACCAGTTCTGCTGAGGATCTTCCTCGACTTCGGCGTACCAGTCGTCGACCTCGGCCAGGTTGTACTGGAAGTCCGGGCGCATGTGGATCTGCCAGCCATCGGCGCGCAGCTGTGGCAGTTGCCGCTGGACGAAATCCAGCCAGTCGCGTTCGCGCTCCAGTTCGAACGGCTCGCCAGCTTCAGCCGGCAGCGCTTCGCTTTGTCGCAGGGCGACTTGAAGACCAAGACTTTCCAGGTGCTTGCGCAGGCTGGCTTCGGCACCAGCATCGCGGATCAGGCGCAGGTTGGTCGCGTCGTCCAGACGTTTGACCAGATCCTTGGCCGGCTTGCCGAAAACCTTGTGTCCGGCGTAGTCGAAGGCCAGTGCAGCACGGTGCTGGGTCTGTTCCTGCATGCGTCCCTTGCGCGCATCGAAGTGCACGCGCACCTGGCTGCCAAGGCTGAGGACGGGCGTAGGGGCAATGCCTTCAAGGCGCGTTTCCGCCAGCTCCTTGTTCAACACGATGATGTCCGACAGATCGCTGCCGGCGCGCTGCTGAGCTTCCAGAGTGAGCAGGGCGGCGACCACGTGCTTGCAGTTGAAGCCGACCGGACAGTTGCAATGGCCGGTCACGCTCCATTTGCGCCCGTAGGGATGCAGGGTGATGCGCTGCTGATAGGTTTGCCCGCCCGAGCCTCGGCAATTGGCGAGCAGGCTGTTGTCCTTGAGGCTGAGCAGTTTGCTGCGCTTTTCTTCCGCGTAGGCGATGCCACGGCGCAGGTCGCCAGCACCGAACTCCGAGCGCCAGTCTTCCTGGCGTAACTGGTGAATATCCAGGGGCATCAACGAAGCCCCGTGGTGACGAGTAATGGGCGCATGACTGGGCCGTGGCAATGCAAAGCCGCAGATTTTCGCATAGCCGCGTGGGGATTAGCAGGCGTGGCATCGAGATTGCCGACGTGCTGTCGTGGCCATCGCTCCAGGCGTTCGGTGATTAGGGCAGGGGTAACCCGCCGCAGCGGAGTTGGCGGGGTGCACCCACCTTACAGAAAGGCTGCGCGGTATTGCCCTGGCGTTGCTCCGAGCGCCTGGCGGAAGCGATTGCTGAAGTGGCTGGCACTGGCGAACCCGCTGGCCAGGGCGATTTCGCCCAGCGGCAGCGATGACTGACGCAGCATCTGGCAGGCACGAGCCAGGCGTCGAGCCAGTACGTAGCGGTGCGGCGGCAGGCCGAAGCTACTCTGGAACATGCGCGCGAAGTGGTATTCCGAGAGGGCGCAGAGCGCGGCCAACTGGCTGAGCGGCAAAGGTGTGTCCAGGTGCTGCTCGATGAATTCACGTACGCGCTTGCGTTGCAGTGGTGCCAGGCCGCCTTTCAGGCGCAGGCCCTGACGCATTCCAACCTGGTTGAGCAGGGCATGATCGAGCAGTTGGTGGGCCAGGCTGCTGGCCAACAGACGTTCGCCGGGTTCTTGCCAGTCAAGGGCGCACAGCTGACGAAAGCGCGCGGACTGTTCGGCGTCTTCGAGAAAGGTCGCCTCCTCCAGTTGCAGGCTGCGTGGTTCGCGGTCGAGCAGGGCCATCGCGCCGAGGGCGAACTGCTCCTGCTCTATATAAAGGTGAGCAAGCTGGATCTCGCCATTGATGATCCAGGCCGACTGATGCTCGGCCGGCAGGATGCACAGTTTGTCCGGGGCGCCTTTATTACCGGGTCGCTCGCGACGAAACGTGCCGGTACCGCCGGCCAGATAGCAGGACAGCGTGTGATGGCTGGGGGCAAGGTAGTCGCGCGCATCATGGGCATTGCTCCAGCGCGCCACGGCGATGCCATTGCCCAGCTCGGCCATGGCGTGCAGCCGCGCATTGGGCGAGCGGCTCATGCTCTGGAAAACCTGCAGATGTTCGAATTGCGACATCACCTTCTCCTCAATGCAGCCATGCTACGCCCGCCGCAGTGCAAAACCAGTAGCGAAGAAAAAAATGCGCAAGTTTGTGTAAGCCTGGGGTCTTAATTTCTGGAACGCCTTTGAATGGCGCTTAAGTTTTTTTGCACCAACCCGCGGCGCGGCGCGAGGACTCGGAGTATCGTGGCGGCCATTCAAACAATGATTCGCATCCCGGATGCTGCTCCCGATGAAATACCTGCGCCATTTCGCTCTCGTCTCTGCCTTGATCACCCCCAGTCTGCTGGTTGCCGCGCCTTCGCTCGATGACAAATCGGCCTTCATCGCCGACCTGGTGGGCCGTATGACCCTTGAGGAAAAGGTCGGCCAGCTGCGCCTGATCAGCATCGGTGGCGACATGCCGCGCGAGCGCATTCGCGAGGAGATGGCGGCCGGTCGCATCGGTGCGACCTTCAACTCGGTGGTGCGCCCGGAAAACCGCCCGATGCAGGAGGCCGCGCTGCGCAGCCGCCTGGGCATTCCGGTGTTCTTCGCCTACGACATCATTCATGGCCATCGCACCACCTTTCCCATCGGCTTGGGGCTGGCCTCGAGCTGGGACATTGCCGCCATCGAGAACAGTGCGCGGGTCGCGGCTTTCGAAGCCAGTGCCGATGGCCTGGACATGACCTTCGCGCCGACCGTGGACATTTCCCGCGATCCGCGCTGGGGTCGCACCTCCGAAGGCTTCGGCGAAGATCCCTACCTGGTCTCGCGCATCGCCACGGCCATGGTGCATGGTTTCCAGGGCAAGGACCCCAGCGATCCGCAGCGCATCATGGCCAGCGTCAAGCACTTCGCCCTGTACGGCGCGGTGGAAGGCGGGCGCGACTACAACGTGGTCGACATGAGCCCGATGCGTATGTATCAGGACTACCTGCCGCCTTATCGCGCCGCCATCGATGCCGGTGCAGGCGGGGTGATGGTTGCGCTTAACGCAATCAACGGCGTACCCGCTTCGGCCAACACCTGGCTGCTGCGTGACCTGCTGCGCCGCGAGTGGGGCTTCAAGGGGGTGGCGCTGAGCGACCACGGCGCGATCACCGAGCTGTTGCGCCACGGCGTGGCCGCCGATGGCCGCGATGCGGCGCGTCTGGCCATCACCGCGGGCGTCGGCATGAGCATGGCCGACACGCTCTATGATCAGGAACTGCCTGCGTTGGTACGCAGCGGCGCGGTACCGCAGAGCGTGCTGGATGAGGCTGTCACGCATGTGCTCAATACCAAGTACGACCTGGGCCTGTTCCACGACCCATTCCGTCGTATTGGTCGTGCCGAGGATGACCCGGCCGACTTCAACGCCGAAAGCCGCCTGCACCGTGCCGATGCGCGCGCGATGGCGCGTGATTCGCTGGTGCTGCTGGAAAACCACGGCGACACCCTGCCGCTGAGCAAGAAGACCACCGTCGCCCTGATCGGTCCGCTGGCCGATTCGCCAGTGGACATGCTCGGCAGTTGGTCGGCGGTCGGTGTGGCCGAACAGGCCGTGACCTTGCGCAAGGGCATGGAAACTGCGCTCGCAGGGCAGGGCAAGCTGCTCTACGCCGTGGGCGCCAACGTCACCGACGATGCCCACGTGATCAATTACCTCAACCAGCTCAACTGGGACCGCCCTGAGGTGGTGCTGGACAAGCGCACGCCGCAGCAGATGCTGGAAGAGGCCGTGCGTGTCGCTGCCCAGGCTGACGTCATCGTCGCCGCCGTAGGGGAGGCGCGGGGGATGTCGCACGAGTCGTCCAGCCGTACCCGCCTGGATCTGCCGGACAGCCAGCAGGCCCTGCTGCGCGCGCTCAAGGCCACCGGCAAACCGCTGGTGCTGGTGCTGATGAACGGCCGACCACTGGCGCTGAGCTGGGAGAAGGACAACGCCGATGCGATGCTGGAAACCTGGTACAGCGGGATCGAGGGCGGCCACGCCATCGCCGATGTGCTGTTCGGCGAGCACAATCCTTCCGGCAAGTTGCCTATCAGCTTCCCGCGCTCGGTCGGGCAGATTCCCACCTACTACAATCACCTGCGGCTGGGCCGTCCCTATACGCCGGGCACACCTGGCAACTACACCTCGCAGTATTTCGAGGAGCCCAATGGTCCGCTGTATCCGTTCGGCTATGGTTTGAGCTACAGCGAGTTCCAGCTTTCGGCGCCAAAGCTGTCCGCCGAGCGCATGGGGCCTGATGAAAAGATTCGCGTCAGCGTCACGCTCAAGAACGCCGGGTCACGGGCTGGTGCGAGCGTGGTGCAGCTCTACCTGCACGACGAGGCCGCTTCGGTGATCCGTCCGGTGAAGGAACTCAAGGATTTTCGCAGGGTCAAGCTTGAGGCAGGCGAGACGCGTGAGCTGAGTTTCGAGATCGACGAACCTATGCTGCGCTTCTACAACGCCAGCCTGCAGCATGTCAGCGAGCCAGGTGCCTTCCGTGTCCAACTGGGGTTGGATTCGGAGAGCGTGCAGGAGGCACGTTTCGAATTGTTGCCACGCCAATGACGGAGTGGCTCTAGGAGGCGAAAATATACTCGCTCGAGCACCTGTGCCGGACTTCACGATCTGGTAATAATGCGCAGAAAGAATCCGCGCATGCGGAGACGTCGCCGTTCGGTTGGCTGTCTGCATCGTGCTCGCGTTGTTTTTATACCATTCGCCCGATTTTAACTCTCTGCAGCGACCGCCCGTGGGCTGGCCGCTGTCTGTCAGTACGTGTTGCCCTGGAGGCTTTGTGTCGATGAGTCGTTGTTCTGGAGTCCGTATGGGCAAGGCCGGCAAGCTGGCCCTTTGTGTGCTCCCCATGCTGTTCGCTGCCCATAGCTGGGCATTCGATCTGGATGATGTGGCGGTCAAGGCCAAGGCACTTGCCGCAGAAAGCTACAGTGCGCCGCAGAGCCGCTTGCCGGCCTCGCTGCGCGAGCTGCCGTTCGCCAGTTATCAGAAGGTTCGCTTCCTCGAAGAAAAAGCACACTGGGCTGACGGCAAAACGCCGTTCCGGCTTTATTTCTTCCATCAAGGTATGCACTTCGATATCCCGGTGAAGATCAACGAAGTGACCGCCGAGGGCACTAACGAGATCAAGTACGACCCGTCGATGTTCGACTTCGGTGATCTGAACCTGAACCCGGATGACCTCAAGGATCTCGGCTTCGCCGGTTTCAAGGTGATTAACGAGATCAATACCAACGGTCGGCACGATGAGGTGATGAGCGTGCTGGGCGCCAGCTACTTCCGCATCGTTGGCAAGGGTCAGGTGTTCGGTCTTTCCGCTCGTGGCCTGGCTATCGACACCGCGCTGCCGTCCGGCGAGGAGTTTCCGCGCTTCAGCGAGTTCTGGATCGAGAAGCCACAACCGGATCGTCGCAGCCTGGTGATCTACGCGCTGCTCGAGTCGCCGCGCGCCACCGGCGCTTACCGCATGGAAATCAAGCCGGGCCGCGACAGCGTGCTTGAGGTGCAATCGAAGGTGTACCTGCGCGAAAACGTCGAGAAGCTCGGCATCGCTCCCTTGACCAGCATGTTCCTGTTTGGCGCCAACCAGCCCTGGCCACGCCCGAACTATCGTCCGCAACTGCACGACTCCGACGGTCTGGCCATCCATGCCGGTAATGGCGAGTGGATCTGGCGTCCGCTGAACAACCCGCAGCGCCTCAACGTCAGCAGCTACCGCATCGATAACCCGCGCGGTTTTGGTCTGATGCAGCGTGGTCGCGACTTCAACCAGTACCAGGACCTCGACGACCGCTACGAGCTGCGCCCGAGCGGCTGGGTGGAAACCGTCGGTGACTGGGGCACGGGTCATGTCGAGCTGGTGGAGATCCCCACGCCGGACGAAACCAACGACAACATCGTCGCGCTGTGGCGCCCGGACAAGCTGCCGGCCCAGGGTGAGTCGCTGGATGTCGCCTATCGCCTACACTTCAGCCGTGACGACGCCAAGCTGCATGATCCAGAGCTGGCCATGGTCAGCCAGACTCGTCTATCCGAGGGCGACATCAAGCAGGCCAACCTGATCCGTCAGGCCGATGGCAGTACCGCGCTGGTGGTTGATTTCGTCGGTGAGGAGCTGGCCAAGCGTTCGCCCGATGCGGCGCCGAGTGTGCAGGTCAGCGTCGATGGCAACGCCGAACTGCTGGAAGACAGCCTGCGTTACAACCCGGTCAGCAAGGGCTGGCGTTTGACCCTGCGGATCAAGGTCAAGAACCCGGCGCAGCCGGTAGAAATGCGTGCCGCCCTGGTCGAGGACGGCAAGCCCTTGTCGGAAACCTGGAGCTATCAGCTGCCTTCCCATGAATAACACTCTAGACCCTTCAAAAATCCAGGAGTACCTGGGCGAACTGCCGCTCGATCAGGAGCGGCAGCAGGCTCTGGCACAGCAACTGGAGGAGCAGGGTGGGGATCTCGCCACTTTGCACCGTGCCCTGCACGAGGACGATCTCGCGGCCGCTGAACCCCTGGAAGAAACCCGCGAGATGCTCGACTCGGTGCCGGCCCGGCTGACGCTGGGTTGGCCGGATGCGCTCGAGCGCGGTTGCCGCATCGTGCAGGACCACCAGGGTCGTCCAACCATCGATTCGACGCCGCCAATCACGCGCACACGCATGGTGCCGGAGCCCTGGCAGATCAACATCCTGGATCGCGGCTGGCGCCGTCTGAAGGGCGAGAAACCGAGCCCGCGGCCGCGCACGCGCGAGAGCGAAGACTTCGCCGAAGAGCGTTGGCGGCATGTCGCCGCAGTGCGCCGAACTGCGCTGCTGGTGCTGATGATCACGCAAACGGTGGTCGCCACCTGGTACATGAAGTCGGTGCTGCCTTATCAGGGCTGGTCGCTGGTCGATCTGGGCCTGGTGTTCGAGCAGCCCTGGCAGGAGTCGGCACGGCAGATCCTGCCCTATGTGGTGCAGACCAGCATCCTGGCGCTGTTCGCCCTGCTGTTCTGCTGGGTGTCGATGGGCTTCTGGACCGCGCTGATGGGCTTCTTCCAACTGCTCAAGGGGCGTGACCGCTACAGCATCTCCGCCAGCAGTTGCGGTGATGAGCCGATTTCGCCGCGGGCACGTACCGCGCTGGTCATGCCGATTGCCAACGAACACGTGCCGCGTGTATTCGCCGGCCTGCGTGCGACCTTCGAGTCGCTCAAGGCCACCGGGCAACTCGAGCATTTCGATTTCTTCGTCCTCAGCGACAGCAACGACCCGGACATCTGTGTGGCCGAGCAGCAGGCCTGGATGGAGCTGTGCCGTGAGGTGGAAGGCTTCGGCCATATCTTCTACCGCCGCCGCCGGCGCCGGGTTAAGCGCAAGAGCGGCAACATCGACGACTTCTGCCGTCGTTGGGGCAGCAACTACCGCTATATGGTGGTGCTCGATGCCGACAGCGTGATGAGCGGCGAATGCCTGACTCGCCTGGTGCGGCTGATGGAGGCCAACCCAGGCGCCGGGATCATCCAGACCGCGCCCAAGGCTTCCGGCATGGATACCCTCTATGCGCGCCTGCAACAGTTCGCCACCAGTGTTTACGGGCCGCTGTTCACCGCAGGCCTCAACTTCTGGCAACTGGGTGAATCGCACTACTGGGGGCACAACGCGATCATTCGGGTGAAACCCTTCATCGAGCACTGCGCGTTGGCGCCATTGCCCGGAACGGGGTCGTTCGCTGGCGCGATCCTCTCCCACGACTTCGTCGAGGCGGCGCTGATGCGCCGTGCTGGCTGGGGCGTGTGGATCGCCTATGACCTGCCAGGCAGTTATGAAGAGTTGCCGCCTAACCTGCTCGACGAGCTCAAGCGCGACCGCCGCTGGTGCCACGGTAACCTGATGAACTTCCGTCTGTTCCTGGTGCGTGGCATGCATGCCGTGCACCGCGTGGTGTTCCTTACCGGCGTGATGTCCTACCTGTCCGCGCCGCTGTGGCTGCTGTTCCTGGTGCTGTCCACCAGCTTGCTGGCAATCCATACGTTGATGGTGCCGGAGTACTTCCTGCAGCCCAACCAGCTCTACCCCTTGTGGCCGCGCTGGCAGCCGGAAGAGGCCGTTGCGCTGTTCTCCGCCACCATGACCCTGCTGTTCCTGCCCAAGCTGCTCAGCGTGCTGCTGATCTGGATCAAGGGCGCCGAGGCATACGGTGGCCGCACGCGCGTGCTGTTATCGATGCTGCTGGAAGCCTCCTGCTCGGTGCTGCTGGCGCCGGTACGCATGCTGTTCCACAGCCTGTTCGTCACTGCCGCCTTCCTTGGTTGGTCGGTGCAGTGGAACTCGCCGCAGCGCGTGGATGACTCCACGCCCTGGAGCGAGGCGTTCCGCCGTCATGGCACCCAGGTGTTGATCGGTATCAGTTGGACTGCATTGGTCGCCTGGCTCAACCCGGACTTTCTCTGGTGGTTGGCGCCTATCGTGGTGTCACTGGTGCTGTCGCCGGTGGTCTCGGTGTTGACCAGCCGTACTGCGCCGGGGTTGGCAGCGCGGCGCAGCAAGCTGTTCCTGATCCCGGAAGAGCACAAAGTGCCGCGTGAGCTGAGCAACACTTCCGAGTACGAGCAACTGAACAGTTCGCGAGCGCTGCACAAGGGCTTCCTGCGTGCCGTGGTCGACCCGCTGTACAACGCCCTGGTCTGCGCCATGGCACGTGCCCGCCACGCCAAGGTGGTGCCGGCGGCCGAAGCGTTGCGCGATGAGCGTATCGAGGAAATCCTCAACGCCGGACCTGAAGGCCAGGTCGAGGCGACCCGCTGGCGTCTGCTCAACGATCCTGACGGCATGGCGCGCCTGCATGCGCGTATATGGCAGGAACCGCAATACCACGCCTGGCGCGAAGCGCTGCGCGACGCCTGATCATCCGGCACGTCCTCGTATTCACGGGGACGTGTCGTGATGCCTTTCTGACATCCTTGCTAACATCTCCCTTGCTCATGATTTGAGTCGGCGCGGCACCATTGGCTCTGGAACGGGTCTTTCGCACCGATAGCGGTATGAAGCCGCGTAGATTTCATTGATGACATTGGAGAGAACCGTGATGTCGAACCTGCATGATTCCGCGCAGCGCTATGGCGCCGTGACGCGCCTGCTGCACTGGGGTATGGCCGTTCTGCTCGGTTGGCAATTCGTGACCGTGCTCGCGCACACCCTGGTTGAGGACAGCGGCCTGGACAAATTCGCCTGGGGTACACATAAGGCGACGGGGCTGTTGCTCATGGTGCTGGTGGTGATTCGCGTGCTTTGGGCGCTGTACAACAGCGGCCGCCGGCCAGCGCCAGTAAGCTCGTTCGCGCGCATTGGCCATCTGGCGTTGTATGGCCTGTTGTTCGTGATTCCCTTTATCGCTCTGTTGCGCCAGTACGGCTCGGGGCGCGAATTCGTGGCCTTCGGCATGAGCGTCATGCCCGGTTTCAGCGATGGCAAGATCGAGTGGATGATCGCTCCTGCCAGCCTGCTGCACGGCAATCTTGGCTGGCTGCTGCTGTTCATGGTGATTGGTCACGCGGCCATGGCTTTCGTTCATCGCCGTCAGGGCGGTGAGGACGTGCTGGCACGCATGATCGGTCGTTGATCCTGCCGGCTATAGCGAATGTCTTACACGCAGTGGCGGTAAGCGCCGCTTTTGTCCTGCTGGTTCGAGCAGTAATCTACACACATCCCCTGCAGCGATGGATCGCTGAGGATCACGGAAGATGACCAGGCCAGGATTGGCAACCGACAGGATGTCGGATGGTTGGGAAGAAACCCGCTTCGGCGGGTTTTTTGTTGCCTGCGATTTGACCGCCAAAGATGTCGGCAATGGCGGTTTTGCGGGAGCAAAAAACGGTCGGGCGGCAAGTGTTCAGGCTGTCGCAAGCGACGTCGAAAATCGCTCCCGCCGGTTTTGTTGCCCGGGAAAGTTCAGCCTAGGGTCAGATGGTTTCGGCCTGCCTGCTTGGCCTGATACAGCAGGCGATCCACGCGGCGGTACAACTCTTCACTGCTTTCTCCATCCTTGGCCAGGCGGGCGCCCATGCTGACGGTGAGGTGATTGGCCGTCGGCGAAGCAGAATGGGGAATGTTCAGCGTGGCTAATCCATTACGCAGCGCTTCTCCAAGTGCTTGCAGTTGGTCAGCATCGCATTCATAGAGCAGCAGGGCGAACTCCTCTCCGCCCAGGCGTACCGCCATATCCATGGGGCGGCGAGCGAAGCTCTGTAGCAGTTTGCCGACCTGACGCAGGGCATCGTCACCGACCTGATGTCCGTAATGATCGTTGAAGCGCTTGAAATGATCGATGTCGAGCATCAACAACGCGACCTTGGCTGACTCGCGCCTACCCTGGCGAAGGGCGACGTCCAGATGCTGAGTGAAGCTGCGACGGTTGTTCAGGGTGGTCAGCGGATCATGGTTGGCTTGCCAGTCCAGCAGTTGCAGCAGCAGAAATTGCTCGCGTTGGGTGTGATCCCTGACATAGGCCCCCATCGCACAGATCAGCAGGGCCAGGCCGAAGATGAAGCACAGTCGCAGGTAATCGACCTGTTGCGCTTGCGCCAATAGCCACAGCCCAGGCAAGACGACCAGCGGCAGGCTGGCCGCGGCCAGAAGCAAATTGCTGCGAAACGACAGGCCGAGTGGAAAGAACAGGGTGATGGCCATCAGTAGCAGCACGCTATTGGAGATGGGCACGTTCAGGTTCTGGTAGAAAATGATCGTCAGCGTGGTGCCCAGTACCAGACTCAGTAGAGTGACGGTAATCACCTGAGGGCCGTAGTGCTTGCGACTACCGTTGAACAGCAGCAGGGTGAGCAGGAAGAGGGTGAGGATGATCGAGCAACGCACCAGCAGCAGTGCCCACAGAGGTGCTGGATAGTCAGGGAAGCGTTGCCACAGATCCAGGCGCAGTAGGTCGACAAGGGTGAAAATCATCCATATACCCAGCCCCAGGACCACGGCGATTTTCTGGTAGCGCGCCTGCACCTTGCTGATGTACTGGTGGTACTCGCATTCCAGCGGCTGGCTGAAGCGCAAGAAACGGAAACCGCGGCGCAACTGTTCGGCATAGCGGTTTTCCGGGATTGAACGGAGAGCTTCCGAGGCTGAATGCATGACGACTCCTTGTTTCACTGAGCATAAGGTGCCCGGCGGAATCGTCAATCAGTAACGCTATGGCGAATGTCTTACACGCTCTGGCGCCAAGCGCTGCTATTGCTACTAACGCGTGGTCATTAATCTACACACATCCCCTGCAGCGATGGATCGCTGAGGATCAAGGAAGATAACCAGGCCAGGATTGGCCGCCGACAGGATGTCGGATGGTTGGGAAGAAACCCGCTTCGGCGGGTTTTTTGTTGCCTGCCAAAAAATATTCACTCCTTCTTGCTGATAAACGCCAGCAGTGCCAGCAGCGGCAATCCCGCCGCCAGTAGCGCTGTGCCTGACCAGCCGAAACGCTCGTAGACAGGGCTGGCCAACGCCGAGCCGATGGCGCCGCCGACGAAGATGCTGGTCATGTACAGCGCATTGAGGCGGGCGCGGCTTTGCGGCTCCAGCGCATAGATGCTGCGTTGGCCCAGCACCATGCTCATCTGCACGGCGAAATCCAGCACGATGGCGGTGGCGATCAGGCCGATCCAGCCCAGCCCGGTGCTCAGCAGGTTGGGGGCAAAAGCCAAGGGGGCGAGGATCAGTGCCGCCAGGCTGGCGCGCCAGGTATGGCCGGCATCGGCCAGGCGTCCGGCGATGGGCGCTGCCACCGCGCCGATGGCCCCAGCAAGAGCGAACAGGGCGATGTCCTGCTGGCTCAAACCGAGATGACGCGACAGCTCCAGCGGCGCCACTGTCCAGAACAGGCTGAAGCTGGCAAACATCAGGCCCTGGTAGAGCGCACGGCGCCGCAAGGTCGGGTAGCGACGCAGCAGGTGTATCAGCGAGGCCAGCAGTTGTCCGTAGCTGGCGCGGTGGCTGGGGGCGTGGCGCGGAATGGTAGTGGCGATCACTAGGGTGATCACCAGCATCAGGCCTGCCGCCATCAGGTACACCGCGCGCCAACCGAACTCGCCAGCCACCAGGCTGGCCAGCGGCCGTGCCAGCAGGATGCCCAGCAGCAGACCGCTCATGATATTGCCCACCACGCGGCCACGGCTGGCCTCAGGTGCCAGGTTGGCGGCCAGGGGAATCAGCATCTGCACCGAGACCGAGCTGAGGCCGATCAGCAGTGCCAGACCGAGGAACAGATCCGGCTGACTCGCGAAGGCGGCGGCCAGAAGGCAGAGCAGAGCGGCTGCGGTGGTGATCAGCATCAGCCGTCGGCTTTCCAGCAGGTCGGCCAGCGGCACCAGGAACAACAGACCGAGGGCATAGCCGATCTGCGTCAGCGAGACAATCAGGCTGGCCCGCTCGGCGCTCAGGCCGACGTCCGGGGCGATCAGCTCGATGATCGGCTGGGCGTAGTAGAGGTTTGCGACGATCGCGCCGCAGCACAGGGCGAACAGCAGTACCAAGGCTTGCGGCAGCGATGCGGACTCGTGGGTGAGCGAAGTGCTCTGGCTGGTCATGATCGGGTCTCAATGGGATGGGGCGACAGACGCAAGGTTAGGCAGACCGCGCCGCATGGAGAATCCACCCGCTGGGCAACAGTGCGTTGCGCACCGTGCAAAGGCCTAGTCCTTCAGCAATGCCTGGAGGAATTCGCTGAAGGCGGCGATGCGCCGAGAACCGCGGTGGTTCGGCAGGTACAGCAGGTGGATGGTGCCTTCGTGCGGGCCGGGTGCGACTTCGTAGTCGGGCAGCAGGCGCTGCAGCTTGCCATTGTCCACGTCGCCGCGTACCAGCCAGTCCGATAGCAGCGCGATGCCCTGACCATCCAGCGCCGCCTGGCGCAGGATATCGGCGTTGTTGCTGCGCAGGCGTCCGCTGATCGGCACCTGCAGCGTCGCGCCCTGCTGCTCGAAACGCCAGTAGTTCGCCGGGCTGCCGTAGTCATACTGCAGGCAGGCGTGCGCCTGCAGTGCGTCCGGGTGGTTGACCGGCGAGGTGCGTGCGAGGTACTGCGGGCTAGCCACCAGCCAGCGGTGGAAGCTGCCGACACGCTGGCTGACCACGTCGTCGCTGACGATGGAGGCGCCCAGGCGCAGAGCCAGGTCGACCCGTTCGCTGAGCAGATCGACCACCTCGTCGGTCACGCGCAGGGTCAGTTCCAGTTGTGGGTGTCGTTCCAGCAGCTTGCCGAGGTGCGGGGCGATGATGCGTCGGGCGAACTCCACCGGCACGCTTACGGCCAGCCTGCCACGTACCTCTTCGCCGTTGTCGGTCACGGCGGCATCGGCCTCGTCGAGTGCGTTGAGGATGGCCAGGGCGCGCTCGAAATACTCGCGTCCAGCCTCGCTGACGCTGATCTGCCGTGTGTTGCGGTTGAGCAGCACACAGCCCAGCTCCTGCTCCAGGGCGTTGACCGCGCGTGTCACCGACGAGGTGGCCAGGCCCAGTTGCCGCGCCGCAGCGGAGAAACCACCGCAGCGTACGGTGGCGACGAAGGTGCGCAGAGCCAGCAGTTTGTCCATGGGAACGCCCGAAGTGCCGATCAGCCTGAAGCTTGCGCGATAGGCCGGCTCGCTGCCAAGCACTGCGTGGCGCCCTGAGCCTTGCGTGTGTACCACAGCACCCGGCTCACACCGCGGGTAATGGCCACGTAAGCCAGGCGCCGTGCTTCGTCCTGCATGGCCTGGTCGTAGCTGCCGGCGAAAAAGCCGCACTGGGTGTATAGCGCGTTACGCAGCGGGTGTTTCTCCACGGGCAGGCAGTCGTCGAGGATGATCGCCACTTCGGCCTGCAAGCCCTTGGCGCGGTGGATGGTCATGGTTTTCACCGGCAGCGTCTTGTCCAGTTTTGCGCGCACCTGCTGCAACGGCTCGTTGCGCCGGCTGAGCAGCAGCACGGCGGTGCGATCCGCGTTGGGGCGTTGGCTGACGTGCTGGCACTGTGCGGTGATTTCCTTGAGCAGCGTCGGCAGGCCGCTGGCCAGGTCGAAGCGCTGGATCAGCTTGACGCCATGATCACTCGGCTGCATCGCTTTGGCCGCGACGCAGGTCTTGGCCTGCTTGCTGCGCACTTCGGCCAGCACCTTCTCGCCATCGCGAATCACCGGCTCGATACTGCGATAGTTGGTGCCCATCAGCAGGGTGGTGCTCTTGCCGCGCCCCCGGCTGGGTAAATGCCGGTCGAAATCGATGAACAGCTCCGGCGAGCTGCCGCGCCAGCCGTAGATCGATTGCCAGTCGTCGCCGATGGCCATCAGGCTGATGCGCTCGCCCGCCGCATGCAGGCGGCGATGCACGGCCTGCAGCCACAGCACGATCTGTGGCGAGATGTCCTGGAATTCGTCGATCAGCAGGTGGCTCAGGGCGAGCAGGGCGGGGCCGGGTTTACCGTCGCCGGTGCCTTGTAGGCCTTCGCTCAGCTGCGCGAAGGCGCCGTTGAAGCTTGTCAGCCCCTGGCTGTGCAACAGGGTGCTGAAGTGCTGGTGGAAGCGCTGCATGGCCTCGATGAAATCGCGCTCGCGGGGCGCGCAGCCGAGGGCTTTCACATCCAGGCGGTCGAGGCGGATACCTAAGCTCTCGGCGAAATCGATCTGCCCGTGCAGCAACTCGAACAGCGGCAGGGCGGTGAATTCGCCAGGCAGCTTGCAGGCATCCAGCGGTGCCCTGGGTTTGCCCTTGAGTGGCTCTTCGGGGGCGGGCAATCCGAGCAGGCGATGGCTCAGCGTGCGAAAGCGTGCATCGGCGGCATAGGCATTCTGGTAGGCCTGCTTGAGCAGTCGCTGTTGCGCGGGGCGCAGACGCCCGCCGGTGAGCGGGTTGTCCGGCTCGTCGCTGGGGTCGTCCAGCTGTTCGAACCAGCGCGGGTTGCCCAGACGCTCCTTGGCGAGCGCGGCCATGGCGGCATGGAAGGTGCGCACGCACTGGCGTGCATCGTGCGGGTACTGCCAGAAGCTCAGCAGGCGTTGCAGGCGTTCGCGCAGTTCTGTGCAGGAGGCGTTGGTGAAGGAGATCACCGTCAGGCGCTGTGGGTCGACTTCCAGGTGGCAGAGCAGGAACACCACGCGCAGCACCAGGGTGCTCGACTTGCCGGAGCCGGCACCGGCGAAGATGCGCGCCAGCGGGGCGCGGCAGAGGATCATCGCCCACTGTTCGTTCGACGGCGCGCCGATCAGCCCGGCGCTCACCGCCTGAGCCACGCGTTCGCGCATGGCCTGCACCTGGGTTTCGTCGATCTTCAGTCGGGTAGCGGGGTAGATTCCAGCAGGGCCAGGCTTGCCGCTGGCGGCCTTGCGGCTGCCGGCTTTCTTGCTGCCGGCGGATTTCTTCTTGCTCTGCTTGCGCACCGGTTTGCGCGGCTGCGCGGCTTCGCGCTCGGCGCGCAGGTAGGCGGTGGTGCGGGGGAAGTAACGGGAGAGGGCGCTGGAGAGCAGCTGTTTATAGCGCGCGACGGCGGAAAGCATGCGGTGAGAATGACCTGACTGATAAAGCGCGCATGATAAAGCCTGCAGCGCGATGGCAGGCAGTGATGGCTCAGCGATAAATGCGCAACTTTGTGCAAGCGCCCCGTGCGTATCGCTTCCAGACTTCACTCAGTCTTGGGAGATAGTCGATGAACCTGTCGCTTTACCTGCTTACCGTATTGATCTGGGGCACGACCTGGATCGCCATCAAATTGCAGATGGGTGAGGTGGCCGTCGCCGCCTCCATCGCCTATCGCTTCGCGCTGGCTTCGGCCGTGTTGTTCGCCATGCTCTGGCTCAGTGGCCGCCTGCAACCACTGGATCGCCGTGGCCAGGGCATCTGCCTGCTGCAGGGGCTGTGCCTGTTCTGCCTCAACTTCCTGTGCTTCTACACCGCCAGCCAGTGGATCCCCAGCGGCCTGATCGCGGTGATCTTCTCCACCGCCACCTTATGGAACGCGATCAATGCGCGGCTGTTCTTCAAGCAGCGTATCGCCACCAATGTGCTGCTCGGTGGCGCGTTGGGACTGGCGGGTCTTGGCTTGCTGTTCTGGCCGGAGCTGGCCGGGCACGAGGCCAGCCGCGAAAGCCTGCTGGGCATCGGCCTGGCGCTGTGCGGCACGCTGTTCTTCTCTGCTGGCAACATGCTCTCTAGCCTGCAGCAGAAGGCCGGGCTCAAACCGCTGACCACCAATGCCTGGGGCATGCTCTACGGCGCGCTGATGCTGGTGGGCATCTGCCTGCTCAGCGGCACGCCGTTCGCCTTCGAGTGGAACGCGCGCTACGTCGGCTCGTTGTTGTACCTAGCGATTCCCGGCTCAGTGATCGGCTTCACCGCCTACCTGACCCTGGTCGGGCGCATGGGGCCGGAGCGCGCGGCGTACTGCACCGTATTGTTCCCGGTGGTGGCACTGAACATCTCGGTGTTCGCCGAGGGTTACCAGTGGACGGCTCCTGCGCTGTTCGGTCTCGGGCTGGTGATGCTGGGCAACGTGTTGGTGTTTCGTAAGCCCAAGCCTGTATTGGCCGAGGCCAGAGCGTAAGTGTTGGATCGTTTCGGTGCGCACAGCGCACCCAATGGAAGGGACGCGCGCCGTGGCCCTTTCTCAGCTACCGCGAATCGGCATGTAGCGCGACACCGCAAGCCAACGCCGAGTACGCCCTAAGATTGGAGCGCACCCTACGCGAGCTACACAGTAGGGTGCGCCGCGCGCACCGTCGATCAGCTCCCGCGAATCAGCGTGCGCAGCATAAAGCGATTGGGGTGGCTGGCCTCGGCTACGTCGCGCGGCACAGGCAGCGGTTCGTCATCCAGCCAGGCGGCGATCAGTTCGCCCGACAGTGGCGCGGTGATCAGCCCGCGTGAGCCGTGGCCGCTGTTGATGTACAGGCCGGGTAGCCAGGGGCAGGGCGTTTCCGGCACCTGGCGGGCGTCCTTGGCCAGCACGGCATAGGCCTCGTTGAAGGCTTGGCCAGCGGCCAGCGGGCCTACCAGTGGCAGGTAGTCCGGGCTGGTGCAGCGAAATGCGGCGCGGCCTTCTAGCGTCGCTGGGTCGAGCGCTTGCGCGTCCAGACGTTCGGCGAGATCGGTGGATATCTCCCGCAGCAGTTCGAGGTTGCCGGCGTGCTCGGCGACGCTGGGCGCCAGGTCGTCGCTGTGGAAGTCGAAGCTGGCGCCCAGGGTGTGTTCGCCTTCGCGCGGCGGAGCGACGTAGCCTTCGGCGCAGACCACGGTGCGCAGCGCACGGCTCGCGTCGCTGGCCGGCAGGCGGCTGATCTGCCCACGGATGCGCTTGAGCGGCAGGGTGGCACCGGGTAACAGTCGGCCGATTTCAGATGCGCAGGCCAGCACCAGTACGGGGGCCTCGGCCAGCACGCCGTTCTGTCCCTCGACGCACCAGCGATCATCCTGTCGACTCAGGCTCAGCGCTTCCTGATAGGGGCGTAGTTCGATCAGCGGGTGTTGCACCAGCTGCCGGCAAAGCGCCGGCGGGTGTACCCAGCCAGCATCCGGGTAGAACAGACCGCCGGCCGGTAGGCCGATGCCGGCGCGATCCTCGGCTTCGGCCTGGCTTAACGAATGCAGCAGGTCGTTGGGGAAGGCAGCGGCCAGTTTGCTCTGGCGCTCGGCTTCCTTGCGATCGAAGGCCAGTTGCAGCACGCCGCAGGCATCCCAGTCCTGGCCGCGTTGCAGGCATTCGAGTAGGCGGCGGGTATGGCCGAAACCGGCGACGATCAGCCGCGACAGTGCCGTGCCATGGGCCGAGAGTTTGAGATAGAGAACGCCTTGCGGGTTGCCCGATGCTTCACGAGCAATGTCGTCGTGACGCTCCAGCAGGGTCACGCACCAGCCGCGTGCGGCCAGGCTGGCGGCGGTAGCGCAACCGGCGAGACCGGCGCCGATCACCACGGCCTGGCGTTCGCCTGTCGTTAATGCCGGTCGGGCGAACCAGGGCGTCGGGCGCTGCACCGGCTCAGCCTGGAAAGGGCCGGCCAGCATTTCGCGTTTATGGCCGAAGCCCTTGACCCGTACCACGGCAAAACCCGCCGCGATCAACCCGCGACGGACGAAGCCGGCACTGGTGAAGGTGGCCAGGGTGGCACCTGGTGCCGACAGTCGCGCCAGCTCGGTGAACAGGGCGTCAGTCCACATCTCCGGGTTCTTCGACGGGGCGAAGCCATCGAGGAACCAGGCATCGACCTTGGCATCCAGCTGCGGCAGGCATTCGAGCACGTCGCCGATCATCAGCGTCAGCACCACGCGGCCGCCGTCGAGCAGCAGGCGCTGGAAGCCGGGATGCATGGCGCGGTACTGCGCCAGCAGTTGCTCGGCGTAGGGCTTCAGCTCTGGCCACAGGGCCAGGGCGCGCTGTAGATCGGCCAGGGTCAGCGGGAATTTCTCGACACTGACGAAGTGCAGCCGGGCATCGCGCGGGGCGTGCTCGGCGAAGGCCTGCCAGGCGCAGAGGAAGTTGAGCCCGGTACCGAAGCCGGTTTCACCGATCACCAGCCGTCCGCCGGCCGGCAGAGCCTGGCAGCGCTCCACAATATGGTTGTGGTCGAGGAAGACGTGACGCGTTTCCTCCAGGCCATTGGCGCGGGAGAAGTACACGTCGCCATAGCTGCGCGACAGTGGCTGGCCGTGTTCGTCCCAGTCGAGCTGGGCATTGTTAGCGTCGGACATGGTGCAGTTCCGGGTAAAACAGGTGGCGATTCTAACCGCTGCGCACGCTGTTTACCCGGAGCAGGTCAAGCGGCGACTCGCCGCCGTCAGGCAAAGTCGCTGCCGATCCATTACGCTTTAGCGAACATTCCAGGGAGGTGTTTGTATGTTCGAATCCGCCGAAATCGGCAGCAGTATCGACAAGGCCACGTTCGAGGCCGAAGAACCGGCACTGCGCGAGGCGTTGCTGGAGGCGCAGTACGAGCTCAAGCAGCAGGCGCGCTTTCCTCTCATCGTACTGATCAACGGTGTCGAGGGCGCAGGCAAGGGCGAGACGGTGAAATTGCTCAATGAGTGGATGGATCCGCGGCTGATCCAGGTCAGCACCTTCGACATACAGACCGATGAAGAGCTGGCACGGCCACCAGCGTGGCGCTATTGGCGGCAACTCCCGCCCAAAGGGCGTATCGGGGTCTTTTTTGGTAACTGGTACAGCCAGATGCTGCAGGGCCGCGTGCATGGTCATTTCAAGGACGCCGTGCTGGATCAGGCTATCGACGGCGCCGAGCGCCTGGAGCGCATGCTCTGTGACGAGGGGGCGCTGATCTTCAAGTTCTGGTTCCACCTGTCCAAACAGCAGATGAAGGCGCGCCTGGAAGCGCTCAAGGACGACCCGCTGCACAGCTGGCGCATCAGCCCGCTGGACTGGCAGCAATCGAAAACCTACGACAAGTTCGTGCGTTACGGCGAGCGCGTGCTGCGCCGCACCAGCCGCGACTACGCGCCCTGGTACGTGGTCGAGGGCGTCGACCACTACTACCGCAGCCTGACTGTCGGACGCATCCTGCTCGAAGGCCTTCAGGCCGCGCTGGCCAACCAGACGCGTGAGCCTGAGCGTCCGCACGCCGCGCCGCTGGTATCGAGCCTGGACAACCGCGGCCTGCTAGCCAGCCTGGACATGACCCAGGCCCTGGGCAAGGACGACTACAAGGAGCAACTGGCCACCGAGCAGGCGCGCCTGTCGGGGCTGATGCGCGACAAACGCATGCGCAAGCACGCCCTGATCGCTGCGTTCGAGGGTAATGATGCCGCCGGCAAGGGCGGCGCCATCCGCCGTGTCACCGGGGCGCTGGATCCGCGTCAGTACCGCATCGTGCCGGTGGCGGCGCCGACCGAGGAGGAGCGCGCCCAGCCTTACCTGTGGCGCTTCTGGCGACATATCCCGGCGCGTGGGCATTTCACCATTTTCGACCGTAGTTGGTACGGCCGCGTGCTGGTGGAGCGGGTCGAAGGCTTTTGCAGCCAGGCCGACTGGCTGCGTGCCTACGGCGAGATCAACGACTTCGAGGAGCAGTTGACCAACGCCGGGGTGATCCTGGTGAAGTTCTGGCTGGCCATCGACCAGCAGACGCAGTTGGAGCGCTTCAAGGAGCGCGAACAGATCCCGTTCAAGCGCTTCAAGATCACCGAGGAAGACTGGCGCAACCGCGACAAGTGGGACGACTACGCCGATGCGGTGGGCGACATGGTCGACCGCACCAGCACCGAGATCGCCCCCTGGACGCTGATCGAGGCCAATGACAAGCGCTTCGCCCGGGTCAAGGTGCTGCGCACCATCAATGAGGCCATCGAGGCGGCGTTCGCCAGGGATTGAAGCCTGTCGCTGCTAAAGCGGAATGCCGCCCAGCTGTTCCCACAGGTTGCAACGGGTTCTGCTTTGATCGTGGCTGAAGCCGCTCCTACGGGCATATGGATATCTGTAGGAGCGGCTTTAGCCGCGTTGCTTTTGTATCGTGCCGGAGTGCATCCTGGCTCTGCCCGGCATCGTCCCGTATACGCCAGATCAATGATGGTCGCACCCTGAGATCGGCTGGATTTATCTTCACGCCATTCGCCATCCAATAACAACGAGGTGCGTCATGCGGGAAGTAGTGATCGTCGATAGCGTGCGGACTGGCCTGGCCAAGTCCTTCCGTGGCAAGTTCAATATGACCCGGCCGGACGATATGGCCGCCCATTGCGTCGATGCGCTGCTGGTGCGCAACGGCATCGACCCCAAGCTGGTCGATGACTGCATCGTCGGTGCAGGCTCCAACGAGGGCGCGCAAGGCATGAACATCGGCCGCAACGTCGCGGTGCTGTCGCGCTTGGGCAACCCGGTGGCGGGCATGACCCTCAATCGCTTCTGCTCCTCGGGCCTGCAGGCCATCGCCATCGCCGCCAACCAGGTAGCGTCCGGCTGCAGCGATATCATCGTTGCCGGCGGCGTCGAGTCCATCACCATGACCCTGAAAAGCATGAACATGGACAACCTGTTCAACCCGCTGCTGCAGAAGGACAACCCCGGCATCTACTACCCCATGGGCAAGACCGCCGAGATCGTTGCCAACCGCTACGGCATCACCCGCGAGGCCCAGGACGCCTATGCCCTGCAGAGCCAGCAGCGCACTGCTCGGGCCCAGGCCGACGGCCTGTTCGCTGACGAAATCGTGCCGATGACGGTGAAGTATCTGGTCGAAGACAAGGCCACCGGCGAGAAGCAGATCGCCGACGGCGTGGTCGAGGCGGATGACTGCAACCGCCCGGACACCACCCTGGAATCCCTGGCCAAGCTGCAACCGGCGTTCGACCCGGCGGGCAGCGTGACCGCCGGCAACGCTTCGCAACTGTCCGACGGCGCCTCCATGACCTTGGTGATGAGCCTGGAAAAGGCGCTAGAACTAGGCTTGAAGCCCAAGGCCTATTTCCGCGGTTTCACCGTGGCCGGTTGCGAGCCGGACGAGATGGGCATCGGCCCGGTGTTCTCGGTGCCCAAGCTGCTCAAGGCCAAGGGCCTGAGCGTGGCCGACATCGACCTGTGGGAGCTCAACGAGGCCTTCGCCTCGCAGTGCCTGTACTGCCGCGACACGCTCGAGATCGATAATGAGAAGTACAACGTCAATGGTGGCTCCATCTCCATCGGCCATCCCTTCGGCATGACCGGCTCGCGCCAGGTCGGCCACCTGGTGCGCGAGTTGCAGCGCCGCGAATTGCGCTACGGCCTCGTCACCATGTGCGTCGGCGGCGGCATGGGCGCCAGCGGATTGTTCGAGGCCTATCGCGGCTAAACGTAGGGTGCGCTGCGCACCGGGTGGTTTCCCGGTGGTTGGCGGTGCGCGCGGCGCACCCTACGGTTTGAGCGGTGCCCTGTTTATACTCGCGCTCTGCCCTGTGGACGGAGCGCCTGCCGATGCCCTTTGCCGAAAACCTCATTGCCTTCACCTTGGCGGCCACGCTGTTGACCCTGACGCCTGGGATCGACACGGCGCTGGTGTTGCGTACCGCTGCGGTCGAGGGCCGGCAGCAGGCGTTTCGCGCCGCGCTGGGCATCAATGCTGGTTGCCTGCTCTGGGGCGCGGCGGTGGCCTTCGGCCTCGGTGCGCTGCTGGCGGTTTCCGAATTCGGCTACAACCTGCTCAAGTATTGCGGCGCGGCCTATCTGGCCTGGCTCGGACTGAACATGCTGCTGCGTCCGCGTACCTCGCTGGCGCCTGCGCAGGCGAGCGGCACACCCGGTGCCAACTGGTTCCTGCGCGGCTTGCTGGGCAACGTGCTCAACCCCAAGGTGGGGATTTTCTACGTGTCTTTCCTGCCGCAGTTCATTCCGCAGGGGCAGCCGCTGATTGCCTGGACATTCGGCCTGGTGGGCATCCATGTGGCGCTCAGCCTGGTCTGGGCACTGCTGCTGATCGGCGCCACTCAGCCGATTGGCCACTGGCTGCGGCGCGAGGTGGTGATCAAGTGGATGGATCGCAGCACCGGGCTGATCTTCGTCCTCTTCGCCGCGCGCCTGGCTTTGAGCCGGCGCTGATTCCGGACGTGGCCTCGTCATGAGGTACGCTGCGTCGGTGCAACAGAAAACCAGGCGGTGACGATGGATCGGTTTCAGGAAATGAGGGTGCTGCTGGCGGTGACCGAGGCCGAGAGCTTCGCCGGCGGCGCCAAGCTGCTGGGCATTTCGCCGCCCAGCGTGACCCGCGCCGTTGCTGCGTTGGAGGCGCGCCTGGGCACTCTGCTGCTGGCCCGTAGCACGCGCAGCCTGCGCCTGACTGAGGCTGGCCAGCGTTATGTCGAGGACTGTCGGCGCATCCTGCTGGAGCTGGAGGAGGCTGAGGAACTGGCCGCCGGCGGCAGTGTGCGGCCACGCGGCCGGCTCACGGTGACGGCGCCGGTGATGTTCGGCGAGTTGTTCCTGATTCCACGCATCGCCCAGTACCTCGACACCCACCCGGACGTGGAGGTCAATGCGCTGCTGGTCGACCGCGTGGTGAACATGATGGAGGAGGGCATCGACGTGGCTGTGCGCATCGGCTCGTTGCCCGAGGGCGATCACCCGGCGTTGCAGGTCGGGCAGATTCGCCCGGTGGTGTGCGCCTCGCCCGCCTTTCTCGATCGCGTCGGGCGCCCGCGCCATCCGGATGAATTGCGCGACGCCCCTATCGTCATGTCCAGCGCCAGCACCCTGCTGTCGCATTGGCAATTCGTCGGCGCCGATGGCCCGTTCGGCTTCATGCCGCAGCCTCGCTTCACCGTCAGCTCCAACCAGGCGGCAATCAGCGTGGCGCGCCTGGGCTGGGGCTATACCCGCGTGCTGTCCTACCAGGTTGCAGCCGCAGTGGCCCGTGGCGAGATCGAACTGGTGCTCGAGGCCTTCGAACCGCCAGCCTTACCGGTGCACATCATTCATCAGGGCGGTCGCCAGGTGTCGGCCAAGGTGCGCACCTTCGTCGACTACTGCGCTGCCAGTTTTCGCGCGGACCCGGCGCTGCGTGCGGCCGGTACAGCGCCCGTTTCATGAGCCCTCACCGCGAGATGCAGGTGTTTCTCGCCGTGGCCCAGGCGGGCAGCCTGGCGGCCGCTGCCAGACGCTTGCAGCTGTCGCAGGCCACGGTGATGCGCACCGTGGCCGCGCTGGAGAGCCGTCTGGACAGCACCTTGCTGCTGCGCGGGCCACGTGGCGTCAGCCTGAGCGCGGCGGGGGCAACGTTCGCCGAGAGTTGTCAGCGCATCCTGCAGCGGGTGGAGGACGCCGAGCGTTCCGTGACCGGTCTGCACGCCAGCCCCGCCGGACAGCTGACCCTGGCCCTGCCTTTACTGATGACGCATCAGGTGCTGACGCCCATCGCGGTCGACTACCTGGCGGTATTTCCCGAGGTGAGCCTGGCCACTCTGGCGCGCGAAGAGCCGCCCAGATTGCTGGAGGAGGGCATCGACCTGGCCGTGGTGGTCGGCCATCTGCCCAGTTCGTCCGGTTTCGCCGTGCCGTTGGGATGGGCACGGCCGCTGGTGTGCGCCGCGCCTTCCTATCTGCAGCGCTGGGGCTGGCCAGCCAACCCGCAGGCCTTGCATGCACATCGCACCATCACCCGCTCTTCGACTGGTTATGCAGGGGAATGGCGTTTTGCGGACGGTGCGGTGAAGCTCGCGCCGCGTCTGACCTGCAGCACACCGCAGGCATCCATTCGTGCTGCGCTCGCCGGTTTCGGCCTGACCCGCTGCCTGAGCTACGAGGCCTATCAGGAATTGCAGAGCGGTCAGTTGCAGGCGGTACTGGAAAACTTCGCCGCAGCGCCCGTGCCGGTACAACTGTATTACCGCGAAGGGCGCCGGGCCGCGGCACGGGTGCGCAGCTTCCTCGATTTTGCCGTGCCGTGCCTGCGTGCCCATCCGGCGTTTCAGGCATGAGGGAAGTGAATTGCAGAAAGTGAAATAGTGGATTGTCCTTTATGGTGATTCTTATCGAGATTGGATGGGGTGAACATGGCCCCATCGTCGCGAAGGCAAGTCGTCTCGCGGTGTTCCCAGAGTCTGTTCACGATCTCGCGAGCTAGAGCGATACAAGGCAAAAACAGGCGAGGAAGCGCAGTTTACGAGTGGTAAATGAGCATTCCGACCGGGCTGGCGCTCCAGCTTGTTTTTAACGCAGTAGCGCCGACGCGCAGCAGATCGTGAGCAGGCTCTAAGCCAACCTCAAAGGAATCATCGCCATGTCCCGTCCCGCCATCAAGTTGCACAACTTTCCCCGCTCCGGCCACGCCCACCGCGCCGAGCTGATGCTGTCGCTGCTGCAATTGCCCACCGAGCTGATCTTCGTCGACCTGGCCAAGGGCGAGCACAAGACACCGGAGTTCCTGGCCCTCAACCCCTTCGGCCAGGTGCCGGTGATCGATGATGGCGGCACCATCGTCAGCGACTCCAACGCCATCCTCGTCTACCTGGCCAAGCGCTACGGCAATGACGACTGGCTGCCGCAGGAGCCGGCTGCCGCCGCCCGCGTGCAGCGCTGGTTGTCCGTGGCTGCTGGGCTGGTTGCCTTCGGCCCCGCTGCTGCGCGTCTGGTCACTGTGTTCGGCGCCTCGTTCAATACCGAAGAAGTGATCAACCGCGCCCATGCGTTGTTCACCGTGATGGAAGGCGAGCTGGGCGACACCCCGTTCCTCACCGGTGACAAGCCGAGCATCGCCGACGTCGCCAACTACTCCTACATCGCCCATGCGCCGGAGGGCAACGTCTCGCTGGAGCCCTATCCGAACATCCGCGCCTGGCTGGCACGCGTCGAGGCATTGCCGGGGTTCGTGCCGATGCCGCGTACTGCCGCCGGTCTGCAAGCCTGAGTCGCTGACCGCCGCTGGGATCGCCCGGCGGCCGCTTTCGTGGAGTGCAGAACATGCAACAGCTTCCCAGCCATCGGCACTCGCCCTGGCATGCCGGTGAAAAGCAACTGCAGGAAAAGGCCGGCGTCGCCGAACGCATGGAAGTGATCGGGCAGAAGGTGATCCGTGACTACATGCCGGATCAGCATCGCGAGTTCTATCAGCAACTGCCCTTCATGATCGCCGCTGCCGTGGACGGTTCCGGCCAGCCCTGGGCCACCTTGCTCGAAGGTGAGGAAGGTTTCGTCACCTCGCCCGATCCACGCCAGCTATCCTTCGATCTGGCTGCCATGGCGCTCGACCCGCTCGATCCGGCCACCCCCGGCCTGGGCAGCGGCGAGGCTGTTGGCCTGCTCGGCATTGAGCTGCATACGCGGCGGCGCAATCGCATCAATGGGCATATCCTCCAGGCCTCGGCGCAGCGTCTGGACATCACCGTGGAGCAGTCCTTCGGTAACTGTCCGCAGTACATCCAGCTGCGTCAGTACCGCCGCGTACCCGCGCGCGGCGTCGAGCGCATTGAAGCGAGCGAGCTGGATGCACGCAGCGCCGAGATGATCCGCAGCGCCGACACCTTCTTCGTCGCCAGTTACGTCGAGCATGACGATGGCCGCCGCTCGGTGGACGTCTCGCACCGTGGCGGGCGCGCCGGCTTCGTGCGGGTGGAGGGCAATCGCCTGACCATTCCCGACTACGCCGGCAACCTGTTCTTCAACACCCTGGGCAATCTCAGCGTCAACCCGCGAGCCGGCCTGCTGTTCGTCGACTTCGCCACGGGCGATGTGCTGCAACTGGCTGGCCGCGCCGAGATCATTCTCGACAGCCCGCTGATCAAGGCCTTCGAAGGCGCAGAGCGGCTGTGGACCTTCGACGTCGAACAAGCGGTGCTGCGCCCGGCGGCGACCTCGCTGCGTTGGGCCTTCGAGGAATATGCACCGACCAGCCTGATGACCGGCACCTGGGCAGAAACCGATGCGCGACTGCGCGAACGTGAACAGCGCAACCAGTGGCAGCGCTGGCGCGTGCAGCACCAGCAGCAGGAAAGCACCGATATCCGCTCGTTCGTGCTGGCACCGGAGCAGGGAGCCGCACCGCACTTTGCAGCCGGTCAGCACCTGCCGATTCGCATCACCACCGCCACGGGCGACACCCTGCTGCGCACCTACAGCCTGTCCAGTGCGCCGTCGGATGGCCAACTGCGCATCAGCGTCAAGGCGCAGGGCGTGGTCTCGCGGTACCTGCACGAACAGGTGCAGGTGGGTGATTTGCTGGACGTCCGTGCGCCGCTGGGCAGCTTCACCCTGAACAGCGACACCCACCGGCCGCTGGTGCTGGTCGGTGCTGGTGTCGGCATCACGCCGTTGCTGTCGATGCTGCGCGAGCAGGTGGCGCTGGGGCAGGGCAGGCGTATCCACTTCTTCCAGGGCGCACGGACGCTCGCTGACCTGCCATTCCAGGCCGAGCTGCGCGAGCTGATGCAAGGTGCCGATGGCCTGTTGCAGGTTCACCGTGCCCTCAGTGCACCGGAGCAAGACGCAGTGCTCGGGCGCGACTACGAGCAGCGCGGGCGCATCGGGCTGGCGCAGATCAAGGCGGCGCTGTCGTTCGACGACTATGACTTCTACCTGTGTGGCCCGGCCGCCTTTACCCAGGCGATCTATGACGGCCTGCGTGATCTGAACGTCGCCGACGCGCGTATTCATGCCGAGGCGTTCGGCCCCTCGACACTGACGCGTCGCACCGATGGCCAGAGCGTGACCCTGGTGCAGCCGCCGGCGGCGAGCGGGCCGGTGCCGGTGTACTTCACTAACTCGGCGAAGGAGGCGCGCTGGACGCCGGATGCTGGCAGCCTGCTGGAGCTGGCCGAGAGTCGCGGGCTGGCGCCTGAGTTCAGTTGCCGTGGCGGTTCCTGTGGCACCTGCAAGACGCGTCTGGTCAGCGGCCAGGTGCATTATCCGAACCCGCCCGCCGAGATGCCGGAAGGCGATGGCGTGCTGATCTGCTGCGCGGTGCCGGCTGAGGGTGAGCCATTGCAGCTGGATCTGTAGACCCGGCTTCAGGCCCCATAACTCTGGATGCAGGTGCGATTGCGACCTTCGCTTTTGGCCCGGTAGAGCTGTTCATCGGCCCAGTGCAGATGCTGTTCCAGGCTCGCCGTCGAGGACGGTAGTCGGGTTGCGGCGCCGATGGACAGGCTGACCCTGTTCGATACGTCGGAGGCGTTGTGTTCGATATCGAGTTGCGCGATCAAGTCCTGCAACTGCTCGGCTACCTTCAAGGCACCGGTTTCGTCGGCATCCGGCAGCAGAACGGCGAACTCCTCGCCGCCGAAGCGTGCCACCAGGTCATGAGGGCGGCGTACATTGGCATGCAGGGTTTGCGCAACCTCGCGTAGACACTGGTCGCCACGCAGGTGACCGTAGAGGTCGTTGTACTTCTTGAAATAGTCGACATCGATCATCAATAGCGACAGCGGGCGCTGCTCGCGCAGGGCATGTGCCCGGCTCGACTGGAAACGTTCGTCGAAGCTGCGGCGATTGGGAATGCCGGTCAGGCCATCGAGCATGGCCATTTCACGCAGCACATCGCTCTGCAGTTTCAGTTTGAGGTGATTTATCACCCGGGCACGCACCACTACTGCGCTGAAGGGTTTGCGAATGTAGTCCACCGCGCCCAGCTCGAAGCCGGCCGTTTCGTCATCGTCATGGCTTTTGCCGGTGACGAATATCACCGGAATCTCGCGGGTCTCGGGATCGGCCTTGAGGCGTCGGCAGACTTCGTGACCATCGATGTCCGACATTATCACGTCGAGCAGTATCAGGTCCGGCTGCAGCTCGCGGCTCATCGACAGAGCCTGTTCGCCATGGGTTGCCATGAAGACGTCGCATTCCGCGCGAAAGAGCTCGTGCAGAATGCGGATATTCAGCGGTTGGTCATCGACGATCAGCAGTTTTGGGCGTCCGTGCAGGTAGGGTCTAAGGCGCTCCAAATCAATCCCCTGTTACAGAGTGTCGTAATGCATGGAGCAACTCTCTGGCACGTTCGAAATCCAGCGCATTGACCGCCGAACTCAGTTCCTCGAACGCCGCATGCTGCCGCTCCGGCACCAGGGCAAGGATCTGCTCCATCGATGCCAGAGCCTCCAGATTGCCCTGTTCCAGCTGCACGGTAAGCGCTTCGAGTCTATCAGTCCATATTCCGTCGGATGAAGTGGGGGCAATCGTCACGTTATCCGTGTCGGGTGTGAACATGGTCATAACGGCGTTACAACTTTCATCGAGTTTTTTCCGCAGGTCATCAAGCCAGCGGCTGTCCTCGAAGGCGGCAGCGGGATTCAGGGTGAACTGCTCTTCGAGTTGCGCAAGCCGCGCCGCAAGCTGCGTAGCCCCCATGGTGCCCGAGCTGCCTTTGAGCGTATGCAGACTCCTCAGCATCGCAACCGTGTCGCCTTGGTTTACCTGGGTTTGCAATTGTCCGAGTTGCCGGCGCAGTTCATCGGGAAACATCTCCAGCATCGAGCGCAGCAGCGTCAGGTTGTCGCCAAAACGTCTGAGGATGGCCGCGCGGTCTTCCACCGCCGTTTCAGCTTCAACTTCAGCGTCAGTGGCGCCGCGCGTGGCTCCGAGACCGCACCAGTGACGAATAATGGCAACCAGCTTGTCGATATCGATGGGTTTGCCGGCATGGTCGTTCATACCGGCCGCCAGGCACTGCTCGCGGTCGGCGTGGGAGGCGTTGGCAGTCATGGCGATAATCGGCTGCGCCTGGTGCGCCGGATCCAGGCGAATGCGCCGTGTCGCCTCCAGGCCATCGATATCAGGCATCTGGATATCCATGAGGATGGCGTCGAACGCAGGCGTTGCGCCGAGTGCCATCTGCACCCCTTCGATGCCTCCTTCGGCCAGCATCACCTGTGCTCCTTCGCCTGCCAGCAGCTCTCTGGCGACCTGGCGATTGAGCGAGTTGTCTTCCACCACCAGCAGTTTCAGGCCCGCGAGTCGCTGGCCTGGTTTGTAGCCTTGAACAGCTGCCACTTCACTGCCGCCATGGCGTGCATTGTGAACAGCCTGCATCAGCTGCCTGGGCGTAATCGGTTTGGTGAGGAACCCGGCAAATGGCGCATCGGTGTCAGCGTAACGATCGGCCAGTATCTCTCGGCCATGAGCAGTGATCATGATGACGGTAGGCAACGCTTCACTATCCGCCACTTGCTCGCGCAAGCGCTGGGCAGCCTCCAGGCCATCCATGCCGGGCATGCGCCAGTCCATCAGCACCAGGTCATAGGTATCCTCGGCTTGTCCGATGCACGCCAGCGCCTGCTCGCCACTGCTGGCCAGGTCAGCCTGCCAGCCCAGGCTGTGTACGGTCTGTTGCAGTAACTGCCGCGCCACCGGGTTGTCGTCGACGATCAGCAGGTGCAGCGCTGGCGAAGGCTCACCGGCTTTGGGCAGCAGGCTGCTGTCGCTGGCAGCCCCCAACTCTACTTCGAACCAGAAACAGCTACCGGCGCCTAATGTGCTGGTGACCTTCAGCTCTGCGCCCATGAGTTCGACCAGGCGCTTACAGATCACCAGGCCCAACCCTGTTCCGCCGTATCGCCTGGTGGTCGAAGCCTCCGCCTGGGTGAAGCCGTCGAAGATGCGCTGCAACTGGTTTTCGCTGATACCTATCCCGGTATCGCTGACGCTGATGCGCAAGCGAACCTGGCTTGGGCCACGCTGCAGTTGCTGCAGGGCAACCACCACCTGGCCCGACTCGGTGAACTTGAGGGCATTGCCGGCGAGGTTGATCAGGATCTGCTGCAGCCGCAGGCTGTCGCCATGCAGAACGGCAGGCAGGGTCGTGTCGATGTCGAACAACACCTCGATGTTCTTGTCGCCCTGGTTGCCAGCCAGTACCACGGCCAGGTCGCCGAGTAGGGGCTCCAGTTCGAAATCGTGCAGGTCCAGCTGCAGTTTTCCGGCCTCGATCTTCGAATAGTCGAGGATGTCGTTGAGCAACCCGAGCAGTGAGTGGGCCGCGCCCTGGGCCTTGAGTACGTAGTCGAGTTGGCGAGGATTGAGCGCGGTGGCCTGAACCAGTTGCAGCATGCCGAGCACGGCATTCATCGGCGTGCGGATTTCATGGCTCATGTTGGCCAGGAATGCACTCTTCGCCGCGCTGGCCGCATCCGCCTGCTCCTTGGCATGGCGCAGACGCGATTCCAATTGCAGCTGCGCGGTGATATCGCGGTTGATACCGGTCATTTTCAGCGGCTGGCCGTCGCTGTCGTGCTCGGTATGGGCGGCTGCCTGCATGTGCAGGATCTGGCCATCAGGTCGGATGATGCGAAACACCGTGTCGAAGCTGGCCACGCGTGACAGTGCATCGCGCAGGTTGGCTTCCAGCGTGTCGCGGTCGTCAGGATGGACGCGTGCGAACCAGTGTTGGTAGCTCAGGCCCTGCTCGCCCAGCTCGGTCGGGTAGTCGTACAGCTCGAACATGCGCTCGTTCCAGCGCAGCTGATTGTTGGCTGGGGTCCATGACCAGATGCCCAGTTCGGCGACTTCCGCTGCCATCGCCAACTGGTCCCGCGTTGCCAGCGCCTCGCGCCGCAGCCGCACTTCCTCGGACAGGTCCAAGGCTATACCAAGGTAGCCGACCAGTTGCCCGGAGGCATCGCGCATGGCAGTGACCAGCAAGGTCACCGTCAGTCGCGAGCCGTCCTTGCGCACGTAAGTCCACTCATGGCTATCGGCGCCATGGTGCTCCGGCTTGTGGACGAATACGCGGAAACCTTCGATCACCTCGCCATATTCACGACTGAGGTCGTGGCCACGTGCTTCGACTTCTTCGCGCAGGTGAAAGATCTCCGGTGTGCTCACACCGACCACCTCTTCAGCGCTGTAGCCCAGCAAGCGTTCGGCGCCGCGATTGAACACGCGGATCCTGCCCTCGAGGTCGGTGGCGATGATCGACACCTCCGAAGCCGACTGCAGCACATTGTTCAGCAGGACATTGAGCTCACGCAGTTCCTGGGTGCGTTCGCTGACCTGCTCTTCGAGGCTCGCATTGAGCTCCAGGATGCGGGCTTGCGCTTCCTTCTGAATGGAAATGTCGCGAACCGTTTTTGACAGGCCAACCAGCGTGCCCTGGGCGTTGAACAGCGGCGACACGGATACCGAAACATCGACGATACGGCCGTCCTTGCAGCAGCGCCGGGTGTCGAAGTTGAGCACCGGTTTGCGCGCCGCGATTTGTTGCAGCGTGTTCTGCTCTTCCTGGGCGAGCTCCGCTGGTACGGTCAGGCCGATCAGCGGTTTGCCAAGCGCTTCTATCGCAGTGAAACCGAAGATCCGCTCGGCGCCCTGATTCCAGCTCACCACTGTGCCATCCAGACTTTGGCCGATGATGCCGTCGCTGGAGCTGTCGACGATTGCAGCAGAGCGTGCCTGCTCGGCAAGGATCTGGCGATGGCGTTGCCGGCTCACCAGAATCACCCCTAGCAGGGCAGCGATCAGCAGGCTGAACAAGGCGCCGGCCAGGGCCACCAGGCGCGGCGGAGTCTGGCGCAGGCTCTCGATGAACAGGGGGGTTGCGTCGAGTTGGACTTGCCAATGGCGGCCATAGAGCTGCCGCGAGACGGAGTACTGCGCCACGCTTGTCGCCGCATCGTGCTCCGGCTCGTCGCCGTAGAAGGTCACCGGGGTATCGACGTCGGTGACGTCGTTCAGCTGCAGATGCAGGCCGTCCTTTTCCAGGCGCAGGCCCTGCAACACCTCGCCGGTCAGCAGCGGCGCATAGCTCCAGCCGATGCCTTTGCGCATGCGCTCGTCGATGCTGTCGGGCGTCACTGCGCCGCGATAGATCGGCAGCAAGATGAGGAACGATTGC
>Ga0208645_1000083_pt1 | contig 154268 bp, 145 predicted proteins | sample VirMetDEL_Sep_01_FD_184519 | JGI IMG/M metagenome (GOLD analysis project Ga0208645, IMG submission 184519) | Aqueous microbial communities from the Delaware River and Bay under freshwater to marine salinity gradient to study organic matter... | ecosystem: Environmental > Aquatic > Marine >...
GGCGATGTTGTGGGTCAGTTCCAGTGCCCGAGCGAGACGCATAAAAAAATCCGATGCCAGTGTAGGCATCGGATTTTGATTTTTTGCGGCCAAAGGTCAAGCGAGAAGGCTTAACTGATCGGCATTAGCCCTCGGGGCTCCCTTTTTTATGCGCAAGCGTTATTGCGCTGTGCGCCTGCCACGTCCTTGGCTAAACTGGCGCATTCCTTGTCGAGAAACTGCCCATCATGGTTCGTCTACTGTTCTGGATTGCCGTCATTGCTGCCGCGGTATGGTTCTGGCGCAAATTCAAAAACCCGGCCGTCAAACAACAACGCTCCGGCGAACCCGACGCAACGCCAATGGTGCGCTGCGCTCACTGCGGCGTACATCTGCCGCAGGACCGAGCACTGAGCTCACGGCAAGAATGGTATTGCACCCAGGCGCATCTGGAGCAAGGGCCGAAAGCTATTCAACGTTGATCCGACCTGCGGGCGCGTAGGGCGCCGGGTCGATGATCGGCGTGTGCCCCAACAACAAATCGGCGAATAACTGGCACGACGCCGGCGCCAGCACGAGGCCGTTGCGGTAATGCCCGCAATTGAGCCACAGCCCGTTGAAACCGGGGACAGGACCGATGTAGGGAATACCTTCCGGCGAGCCTGGCCGCAGGCCCGCCCAATGGCCAACCACCTCGGCATCCGCCAGGGCGGGAATCAACTCCACGGCCGAAGCCTTCAGGCTCTCCAGCGCCGATCCGGTCGGCGTCTTGTCGAACCCTTCATGTTCCAGGGTACTGCCAATCAGAATGTGCCCGTCACGCCGCGGGATCGCATAACGCCCGTTGGCCAGGACCATGCTCGACAGAAAGTCCGAGGCGCATTTGTACAGAATCATCTGGCCTTTGACCGGCTCAACCGGCAGCGACAGGCCCAGCTTGTCCAGCAACTGCCCACTCCAGGCCCCCGCCGCAAGCACGACCTGATCACCGAGCACCGGCCCGGCAGGCGTATTCACGCCGACGACGTTGTCGCCGTCCAACACAAAGCCGTCAACTTCGCACTGTTCATGAATCGTCACGCCTGGGAGCGCCAGCAGCGCCGCCTTGAGGGATTTGATCAGGCGCGGGTTGCGCACATTCGCCACATTCGCCATGTAGATCGCCTGGGAGTAACCACCGCCCAGCACCGGAACCGCATCATGGGCGACCGATACATCCACCTTGCTCAATGGCCGTCCTTCGCGCGCGGCCCAGGCCAATGCGTCGGCTTCATCCTCCAGGTCCAGCCAGTAGAGCCCGGTGGTGTGGACCTCCGGATCAACGCCGGTATCGGCAAACAAGCGCTCGGCCAGTTGTGGATAAAAGTCCTGGGACCAATGAGCCAAAGCCGTGACTGCCGGGCTGTAGCGCCACGGGTACAGTGGCGAGACAATGCCGCCGCCTGCCCACGAGGACTCCTGCCCGAGCCCCGAGCGCTCCAGCAGTACGACTGCCAGGCCCTGGGTCGCCAGGTTGAACGCCGTCAACAAGCCGATTACTCCGCCACCGACCACCACCACTCGCTGTTGCTTAGCCATCATTTGATCCAGCCGATAAAAAGGGAAAAGCGCACTCGGCGCCCACTCATGGAGTACACCCATCACTGCCCCCAGCATGTCTTGCGTGACATGCCTGGGGCCGCTCCGGGGTTGGTCCGCGCACCGCTACTGGTCAGGCTGAATGCCCCGCAAGCGTCGCCTGCCATGACAGAGTCGACGCCTGGTGTGGCCAGCAGGCTGAAATCCTGAGGGTTCAGCGCAGCCGTGATTCTATAGCGATCATTGCCGACGCTGACGCCGCTTGCATCAATAAAACTGCCATTGCTCGTGTAATACCGCTCCAGAGACTGAGCTTGCTCGGTCAACAGCACGACAATTTCCGCGCGATAGGCCTTGTTCACATGGCCGACATACGCCGGATAAACGACACCGGCCAGCACCGCGACGATCGCCACGGCAGTCAGTAACTCAATCAATGTAAAACCCTGGCTATCCATGCCCATTGCGCCGCTCCTCAGTAAAGTTGTCGCCACATCACTCGCTGAAACCGCGAGCGCCCTCCCTCGTCCACCCGCGCATACATGGCCTCCAGCACCGTGCGCGATTGGCCACGGAGCCCCACCGCCGTAACCCGATAGAGCATTGCCGGCATCTGCGCAGGCAAATGAGCCAGCCCCACGACAGGCCCGAGCGCTTGAACCGCGTAAAGACCGCCGTCCATGGCGGCCCAGTTCACCCTCGAAACGGGATCGGTTCCGGGAGCTATCACCGAAGACGACTCGCGCGGCGGCGCACAGGTGATGATCGACGCGCACACAGGCCACGCGGCGCCTGCCCGCCGCACGGCCGCCTCCCCCAGCCTCAGGCCACTTTCGGCACTTTGCAGCGACTGGTTGCGATGCCAGACACTGCCAACGACCTTCTGCTGGGACACCGCACCCTGCATCGAAGACAATGCGATCAGCGATAACAACAACAGGAATACCAGGCTGATCAGCAGCACCATGCCCACCTGCCGTCGTTCAACAACACGAAACCCTGCCATGGTCGCCCTACCCCAGCCGGTTGCGCAGCGCCGCAACCACGCTCCAGGTTTGCGCCTTCACCAACCCGTCCGGGTCTTGCAGCGTCAAACGGATGCGTACACTGCGTATCAGCGAATTGTCGGCCGGGCCGGGGTCATACCCCACCACCGGCGTCGAGTCAGGCTTGGCTGCCACGCCGAAACTGATCTCGAACGCCTGCACGTTGTCCACCAGCACCGCCTTGGCCGGGGCTGACGGGGTACTGACTTTCAGCTGGCCAGCCTCGAAGGTGTAGGTGAGCTGGCGTATCGCAAAGCGTATCTGCCCCGGCACGGCGGGTGGTGGCGTACCGGCATAAGCGTGGGCAGAGCCGGAGCAGTCGGACAATACGGTCCAATCCGGCGCGCCGCCGTCCTCGCCGACCTCAGCGCTGACCAGCGTCAGCGACCTTGCGTCACCCGTGGCACTCCAGCTGATTGGTCGATCGAAAGCCAACGGCGCACCTTCGATCGATGCCGTAGCCAGGCAACCGAACATGCCCGCTAGGCGAATGTCCTGAACCAGCTTGCCGAGCGCAAACCGCGCATCATCCTGCAGCAGCATGGCGGCCTGCTGGCTGGCATCGGTGGTTCGAGCGCTGATGGCGATTTGGCTGAACCCAAGGCTCAGCACCAACCCGAGCGTCAACGCCAGCAGCAGCTCCAACACACTGAAACCCCGCACCCGCCGATTCATTGCGACACCTGCGATTCATCGGCGATGCGGCTGGTGAGTGTGAGCGTTTCCCTCGCCCCGGCTTTTTTTGCCCCCCTGGCATCATCCCAACTGATGCTCACGGTCACCTCATCGGCACGAACGAGCACCGAGCCACTGCCGCTGTCGCCGGCGAAACCGATGATATTGGCCTCGAAATCATGCAGGTCGAGGTCGCGCACGCTGCCCGTCGACGTGAACAGTGGCGCACGCTCGGTTCGCACCCACGAATAGTCGGCGCCAGCATTGGCGCGAATGCGGTCCAGCATGTCGTAGGCGATGAAGCTGGCCTGGCTGGTCATCCGCGTACTGTCGGTGTACTTGAGCGCATTGAGCTGGACCACCGCAGCGCCCAGCAGGCCGATCACCAGAATCAGCACCGCCACCACCACCTCGATCAGGGTCATGCCGGTTTGGTGGCGGGAAGTCACCGGTCGAAACAAAGCAGTCGAGCAAGCAAGCATTACCGTCGTCATCCCTGTCAAAGGCCGGAAAAAGCAGGAAAAACCTGCTGTGCGGCCCAAGACTAGCGGCGGTTTTCGGCCTGTGCCGCTCCCGGAACAAAGGGAAATACTTTGGACATAAAGGCCAGCATTCAACGCCACGACCGGAGCGCTATACCTAGGCATGCCACCTGAATATTCATCGCGTCCACGGAGGGACCGCACATGACACAACGAGGCTTCACCCTGATCGAACTACTGCTCGGGCTGATCCTGAGCGGCATCCTCGCGCAGCTGGCGGTCCCCAGTTTCAAGGGGTTGCTGGAGTCCCAGCAGCGACACAGTGCGGCCCAGTCTCTGGTTGGCGGCCTGCGCTATGCGCGCAGCGAAGCCATCGCACGCAACCGGGCGGTAGTCATTCATGCCTTGGACGACGATTGGAGCAGGGGCTGGCGGGTGATCGTGGACCTGAACGGGCGAGGCCATCTGGACGACGATAATCCCGTACTGCTGGAGCATCAGGACAATGGGCGCGTACCGATCGTGGGCAATGGCCCGGTCAGGAGCCAGGTACGCTTCAGCGGGCTGGGCGAGCCGGTCTTTGCCGGCGGGGGCTTTCGTGCCGGCACCGTGCATGTATGCGCCACGGATCAGGCACAAAGCCTGTTTCAAGTGGTGCTGGCTCCCAGCGGACGCATCAGCCTGCGCCGGGATAAAACCGAGCAGGCATTATGCCGGGGCTCGCTCAACACCCTGGGACTCAGAGCAGCGAACGCACCCGCAGCTCCTTGGGCATGGAGAAAGTGATGTTCTCCTCACGACCGGCCAACTCATCGGCACCGGTGGCGCCCCAGGCCTGCAACTGCTGGATCACACCGCGCACCAGCACTTCCGGCGCCGAGGCGCCCGCAGTGATGCCGATGCGCTCGACGCCGTCGAACCAGCTGCGCTGCATGTCCTCGGCGCCGTCGATCAGGTACGCCGGCGTGGCCATGCGTTCAGCCAGTTCACGCAGGCGGTTGGAGTTGGAGCTGTTAGGGCTGCCGACAACCAGCACCACATCACATTCATCGGCCAGTTGCTTGACTGCGTCCTGGCGGTTTTGCGTGGCGTAGCAGATGTCGTCCTTGCGTGGGCCGCCAATTGCCGGGAAGCGTGTGCGCAAGGCATCGATCACTCGGCTGGTGTCGTCCATCGACAACGTGGTCTGGGTGACGAAGGCCAAACGCTCAGGGTTGCGTACCTGCAGGTTGGCGACGTCTTTTTCGTCTTCCACCAGGTAGATTGCGCCACCGTTGCTGCCATCGTACTGGCCCATGGTGCCTTCGACTTCCGGGTGGCCGGCGTGGCCGATCAGGATGCATTCACGGCCATCGCGGCTGTAGCGCGCGACTTCGATATGCACCTTGGTAACCAATGGGCAGGTGGCATCGAACACTTTCAGGCCGCGGCCTGCTGCTTCGGTCCGCACCGCCTGGGATACGCCGTGGGCGCTGAAGATAACGATAACGTCGTCCGGCACCTGGTCGAGCTCTTCGACAAAGATGGCGCCGCGAGCGCGCAAGTCTTCGACCACGAATTTGTTGTGGACGACTTCATGGCGCACATAAATCGGCGGCCCGAAGACTTCCAGGGCACGGTTGACGATTTCGATCGCGCGGTCCACGCCGGCGCAGAAGCCACGGGGGTTGGCGAGTTTGATTTGCATGCTGTGCCTCGTGTCTTTGTGGGAGCTGGCTTGCCTGCGATGCGGTCGACTCGGTGTATCAGGTACACCGAGGTGATGCCATCGCAGGCAAGCCAGCTCCCACACAAGCCAGCGCCCGCAGGAGCCGGTTCTGTCAGTTAGAGCGCTTTAACGTCGAAGATTTCTACGTCAAACGTCAAGGTTTTACCGGCCAACGGGTGGTTGAAGTCGATGGTCACTTGCGCGTCATCGAAGGCTTTGACCACACCCGGCAGCTCGGTGTTCGCCGCATCGTTGAAGATCACCAGCAGGCCTTCCGACAGTTCCATGTCCTGGAACTGCGAACGCGGGATGATCTGTACGTTTTGCGGGTTGGGCTGGCCAAAGGCGTTTTCCGGCAGGATCTGCAGGGTGCGCTTGTCGCCGGCCTTGAAGCCGAACAAGGCCGCTTCAAAACCCGGCAGCAGGTTGCCATCGCCCACCTTGAAGGTCGCCGGGGATTTGTCGAACGTGCTGTCGACCGTGTCGCCATTCTCCAGGCGCAATGCGAAATGCAAGGTGACTTCCGTGTTCTGGCCGATGCGTTGTTCAGCCAATACCTGATCAGTCATGAACGGTCTCTCCGGTTTTCTTACTTTTGAACATATCGAGTGCCAGCATGATTGCACCGACGGTGATGGCGCTGTCGGCAAAATTGAACGCGGGGAAGTACCAGCGGTTCTGCCAATGCACCAGAATGAAGTCGATCACATGGCCCAGGGCGATGCGGTCGTACAGGTTGCCCAGCGCGCCACCCAGCACCAGCGCCAAGGCGATGGCCAGCCAGGTGTCATCGCGCCCCAGGCGCTTGAGCCAGACCACCAGCACCGCACTGACCACCACGGCGATCAGGGCGAACAACCAGCGCTGCCAGCCGCCGCCATCGGCCAGGAAGCTGAACGCCGCGCCGGTGTTATAGGCCAGCGTCCAGCTGAAGTAATCCGGGATCACCACGATCTGCTGGAACATCTCCAGGGAGCCCTCGAAGTGAGCCTTGCTGACCTGGTCGATGACCAGGACCAGCACGCTCAATACGAGCCAGCCAAGACGTCCGAAACGACTGGCGTTAGGCATAGTGACGAACCTCGCCGGCACCGCTGATGTTGTCGACGCAACGACCGCAGATTTCCGGATGCTCAGGGTTCACGCCGACATCTTCACGGCAGTGCCAGCAACGGGCGCACTTGGGGAAGGCCGACTTGACGACTTTGAGCTTCAGGCCAGGCACTTCGGTAGCCACGGCGTCCGCCGGGGCCTGGGCGAATGGCGCCAGGCTCGCGGTGGAGGTGATCAGCACGAAGCGCAGTTCGTTGCTCAGCTTGGCCAGGTCGGCGCTCAGGCCTTCCTCGGCAAACAGGGTGACTTCGGCTTGCAGGTTGCCACCGACGGCCTTGGCCGCGCGCTGCACTTCCAGCTCCTTGTTCACGGCCACTTTCACCGCCATCACGCCGTCCCAGTACTCGCGGCCCAGTTCGAAGTCGGCCGGCAGTTCGGTCAGGCCTTCGTACCAAGTGTTGAGCATCACCGATTCGTTGCGCTCGCCCGGCAGGTATTCCCACAGTTCGTCGGCGGTGAAGGCCAGGATCGGTGCGATCCAGCGCACCAGCGCTTCGGAGATGTGGTACAGCGCGGTCTGCGCCGAGCGGCGCGCCTTGCTGTTGACGCCGGTGGTGTACTGGCGGTCCTTGATGATGTCGAGGTAGAAACCGCCCAGCTCCTGCACGCAGAAGTTGTGGATCTTCGAGTAGACGTTCCAGAAGCGGTATTCGCCGTAGTGCTCTTGCAACTCGCGCTGCAGCAACAGGGTACGGTCCACGGCCCAACGGTCCAGGGCAAGCATGTCCTCGGCCGGCAGGATGTCGGTAGCCGGGTTGAAACCGGTCAGGTTCGACAGCATGAAGCGTGCGGTATTGCGGATACGGCGGTAGGCATCGGCGCTACGCTGCAGGATCTGCTCCGACACGGCCATCTCGCCCGAATAATCGGTCGAGGCCACCCACAGACGCATGATATCGGCGCCCAGGGTGTCGTTGACCTTTTGCGGCGCGATCACGTTGCCCAGGGACTTGGACATCTTGCGGCCGTTTTCGTCGACGGTGAAACCGTGGGTCAGCAGTTCGCGGTACGGTGCGTGGTCGTCGATGGCGCAACCGGTCAAAAGCGACGAGTGGAACCAGCCACGGTGTTGGTCCGAACCTTCCAGGTACAGGTCGGCGCGCGGGCCGGCCGCATGACCCATCGGGTGCGAACCGCGCAGCACGTGCCAATGGGTGGTGCCGGAGTCGAACCACACGTCGAGGGTGTCGCTGATCTTGTCGTACAGCGGCGCTTCGTCGCCCAACAGCTCGGCGGCGTCCAGCTTGAACCAGGCTTCGATGCCTTCCTGCTCAACGCGCTGGGCCACGACTTCCATCAGTTCGACGGTACGCGGGTGCAGCTCGCCGCTTTCCTTGTTGAGGAAGAACGGGATCGGCACGCCCCAGTTGCGCTGGCGGGAGATGCACCAGTCCGGACGGTTGGCGATCATCGAGTGCAGGCGCGCCTGGCCCCAGGCCGGGACGAACTTGGTGTCTTCGATGGCTTTGATCGCGCGGTTGCGCAAGGTGTCGCCGCTGACCGGTTCTTTATCCATGCCGATGAACCACTGCGCAGTGGCGCGGTAGATCAGCGGGGTCTTGTGGCGCCAGCAGTGCATGTAGCTGTGCTTGATGGTCTCGGTGTGCAGCAGCGCGCCGACTTCCGACAGCTTGTCGATGATCGGCTGGTTGGCCTTGAAGATGAACTGGCCACCGAAGAATTCCAGGGACGGCGCATAAACACCGTTGCTCTGCACCGGGTTCAAGATGTCGTCGTTGACCATGCCGTAGGCCTTGCAGGTCACGAAGTCGTCTACGCCGTAAGCAGGCGCGGAGTGAACGATGCCGGTGCCGGCGCCCAGTTCAACGTAGTCAGCCAGGTACACCGGCGACAGGCGGTCGTAGAACGGGTGACGGAAGTTGATCAGTTCCAGCGCGGAACCGGTGGTGGTGGCGATCACCGAACCTTCCAGCGCGTAACGCGCCAGGCAGGCTTCGACCATCTCTTCGGCCAGCACCAGCAGGCGATCACCGACATCCACCAGGGCGTAGGTGAATTCCGGGTGGACGTTCAGCGCCTGGTTGGCGGGGATGGTCCACGGGGTGGTGGTCCAGATCACGATGGCGGCTGGCTTGGCCAGGCTTGCCAGGCCAAAGGCCGCGGCCAGCTTGGCGTCGTCGGCGATCGGGAAGGCCACGTCGATGGTCGAGGACTTCTTGTCTTCGTACTCGACTTCCGCTTCAGCCAGGGCCGAACCGCAGTCGAAGCACCAGTTCACGGGCTTGAGGCCCTTGAACACGAAACCGCCCTTGACGATTTCGGCCAAGGCGCGGATTTCACCGGCCTCGTTCTTGAAGTCCATGGTTTTGTACGGGTTGGCCCAGTCGCCCAGGACACCCAGGCGGATGAACTCGGACTTCTGCCCTTCGATCTGCTCGGTGGCGTAGGCACGGCACAGTTCGCGGGTTTTATCGGCGCCCAGGTTCTTGCCGTGGGTCACTTCGACTTTGTGTTCGATCGGCAGGCCGTGGCAATCCCAACCCGGGACATACGGCGCGTCGAAGCCCGAAAGGGTCTTCGAGCGGACGATCATGTCCTTGAGAATCTTGTTCAGCGCATGACCGATGTGAATCGTGCCGTTGGCATAAGGAGGGCCGTCGTGCAGGACGAATTTCGGACGATCCTTGCCAATTTCGCGCAACTTTCCGTACAGGCCAATACTGTCCCAGCGCTGCAGGATCTGCGGTTCGCGCTGTGGCAGGCCGGCCTTCATTGGGAAGGCGGTGTCCGGAAGGTTTAGCGTGGCTTTATAGTCGGTCATTTAAGGCTCTTCGGTTAGCGATGGGCGCTAGGTGCGGCTAGGGCACGGGCGGCGGCGACATCCGCATTGATCGCCGTTTTCAACGCCTCGAGGGAGGCGAAACGCTGCTCTTCACGCAGCTTTTGGTGGAAAACCACCGTCAAACGCCGGTCATACAGATCACCGGCAAAATCCAAAAGGTGAACCTCCAGGTGGGCCTTGCCATCACCTGCAACCGTGGGCCTGACGCCTATATTGGCGACTCCCGGCCACGATTGGCCGTCGATGTCGACGCTCACCAGGTAAACCCCGGTCAGCGGCACACGACGGCGCTTGAGCTGCACGTTGGCGGTTGGCGTGCCCAGTTGGCGCGCCAGCTTCTGGCCGTGCAATACCCGCCCGGCAATGCGGAACGGGCGACCGAGCAAACGCTCGGCCAAGGCGAAGTCGGCAGCGGCCAGGGCATTACGCACCTGGGTACTGCTCACGCGCAGGCCGTCCAGTTCGACGGTTTGCGCGGCTTCGACGGTAAAACCCTGGGTTACGCCGGCGTGCTGCAGAAAATCGAAATCGCCGACCCGATCACAGCCGAAACGGAAGTCGTCGCCGACCTCCAGGTGCTGTACGCCCAAGCCATCCACCAGGATACGGTCGACGAACTCGGCGGCGCTGAGGCTGCGCAAACGCTGGTTGAAGGCCAGGCACAGCACACGGTCCACGCCCTCCTCGGCCAACAGTTGCAGCTTGTCGCGCAAGCGGGCCAGGCGCGCTGGCGCCGTTTCCGGGGTAAAGAATTCCCGCGGCTGTGGCTCAAAAATCACCACGCAGCTGGGCACGCCCAACTCGACCGCACGCTCGCGCAGCCGGGCCAGGATAGCCTGGTGGCCACGGTGTACACCGTCAAAGTTGCCAATAGTGGCGACGCAGCCCCGATGCTGGGGGCGCAGGTTGTGGAGACCTCGAACCAGCTGCATAACGCGCTTCTTGCTCATAAAGTGGTCGATTATAACCACACCCGGCCCCGGATCACAGGCAACAGCGCAGGGCAAAATGGATGGAATCGATAAAACACCGGTTTTATCGCGGCAAACTCGCTAACCCAGCGCCTTGCGATTGAAATCCCGCAGGCGGAAACCTTGCAGCAGCAACATCCCGAAGTACACCACCACGCCCGCCACCACCAGCACGCCCAGGCGCAAGAAACGCTCGAGCATATGGCCTTGATCCCAGGCCGGCATGAAGTGCATCAGACCCAGCAATACCGCCGACATCATCGCCACCGCCACCAGCAGCTTGAGGGCAAACATGCCCCAGCCAGGCTGCGGCTGGAACATCTGCTGTTTGCGCAGTTGGTAAAACAGCAGGCCGGCATTGATACAGGCACCGGCGCTGATGGCCAGGGCCAGGCCGGCATGCGCCAGCGGACCGATGAACACCAGGTTGAGCAGTTGCGTGACGATCAGCGTGAAGATCGCGATCTTCACCGGCGTGCGGATGTTTTGCTGGGCGTAGAACCCCGGCGCCAGCACTTTGATCACGATAATCCCAAGCAGACCGACCGAGTAAGCGATCAGCGCGTGCTGAGTCATCAAGGCATCGTGCGCGCCGAATTGCCCGTACTGGAACAACGACACCGTCAGTGGCTCGGCGAGGATTCCCAGGGCCAGCGAGCACGGCAACACCAGCACGAAGCACAGGCGCAGGCCCCAATCGAGAATGCGCGAGTATTCATGGCGGTCCTTGCTCGCGTAAGTACGCGCCAGCGTCGGCAGCAGAATCGTGCCCAGGGCCACGCCGAGGACGCCGGACGGCAGCTCCATCAAGCGATCGGCGTAGTACATCCACGACACCGAACCGGACACCAGCAATGAGGCGAACGCGGTGTTGATGATCAGCGAAATCTGGCTGACCGACACCCCGAGGATCGCTGGCAGCATATTGCGCATCACGCGCCAGACGCCGGTGTCCTTGAGGTTCAGGCGCGGCAACACGAGCATGCCGATCTTTTTCAGGTGCGGCAGTTGGTAGAGCAATTGCGCCAGGCCGCCGGCCAGGACGGCCCAGCCCAGGGCCATGACCGGTGGATCGAAGTAAGGCGTGAGGAACAGCGCGAAAATAATCATGCTGACGTTAAGCAGGGTCGGCACGAACGCCGGCACCGAGAAACGGTTCCAGGTATTGAGGATGGCGCCAGCCAGGGATGACAGGGAAATCAGCAATATGTAGGGGAAAGTCACCCGCAGCAGATCAGTGGTCAGCGCGAATTTTTCCGGCGTATTGGCAAAACCGGGCGCCGTGGCCCAGATCACCCACGGCGCGGCGAGCATGCCGATCACAGTCACCAGCATCAGCACCAGGGTCAGCAAGCCCGAGACATAGGCAATGAATGTGCGGGTCGCCTCCTCGCCCTGCTGCGTCTTGTATTCCGCCAGAATCGGCACGAACGCCTGGGAAAACGCGCCCTCGGCGAAGATCCGCCGCAACAGGTTGGGCAGTTTAAAGGCAATGAAGAACGCATCCGTGGCCATGCTGGCGCCGAAAATGCGTGCCAACAAGGTGTCACGCACAAACCCCAATACCCGGGAAATCATCGTGATTGAGCTGACGGCAGCCAACGATTTGAGCAGATTCATTGAAAGAGTTTGCGCCTATAGATAAAGAGCAGGCGAACTACGCGCCTACTTATGCGATACTGCGCGCCTGCAACAGCACAGCGCCAAAGCTCGCGAGTTTACAGGTCAAGCGCCGGAAATAAATCACCCGCCTCTTCAGATCGACCACTCAGCAGTTCGCATCAACCGCCCTTGACAACCCATCAACTCATCGGCATGATTCGCGGCCTATTTTGTTTGCTATTTCCTAAAAAGTCTTTCGAGGAGCTCGACGGTGGCCAACACACCTTCCGCCAAAAAACGTGCAAAACAGGCTGAGAAGCGTCGCAGCCACAACGCCAGCCTGCGTTCCATGGTTCGTACCTACATCAAGAATGTAGTTAAGGCCATTGACGCAAAAGACGCTGAAAAAGCTCAAGCTGCTTACGTTCTGGCTGTGCCAGTTATCGACCGTATGGCCGATAAAGGCATCATCCACAAGAACAAAGCTGCTCGCCATAAAGGTCGCCTGAACGGCCACATCAAGGCTCTGAACCTTGCTGCTGCAGCCTAAGCGATAAACTGCCACGCAGGTTTACCTGCGTAACAGTTAAGAAATGCCCCGTACCGAAAGGTCCGGGGCATTTTTGTTTGGGCGCCATACATCTTTATTGCACGCACAAAAAAACGCCCCGAACCAGTCGGGGCGTTTTTGCTACCACCTGATCAAAACATCGATCAATGGTGATGACCGCCTTCACCGTGGACGTGGCCGTGAGCGACTTCTTCCTGGGAAGCGTCGCGGATGGCAACGATCTTCACTTGGAAGTTCAGGCGCTGGCCTGCCAGAGGGTGGTTACCGTCGACAGTGACGTCGTCGCCGTCCAGATCACGGATGGTGACGATCTGCATTTGGCCGTCCGGCGCGGAAGCGTGGAACTGCATGCCCACTTCCAGTTCGTCGACACCTTCGAACATGCTGCGGCTCAGGGTGCTGACCAGTTCGGCGGAGTATTCGCCGTAAGCATTTTCAGGCTCTACGACAACGGTCAGTTCATCACCGACGCTCTTGCCGACCAGGGCGTTTTCCAGGCCCGGGATAATGTTGCCTGCGCCTTGCAGGTAGACCAGCGGCGCGCCGCCGGCTGAGCTGTCGATGACCTCACCAGCGTCGTTGGTCAGGGTATAGTCGATGGAGACAGCCTTGTTAGCGGCGATCGTCATGGGGCGAGACCTTTTGCATAAGAATGAAGAACGGACAAGTCTAAACAAGGATTTGCCCGAAAGCGAACAGAACCCGGACGGACGGGACCAATCAACGGCCGTCGTCATCATCGGATTCCACCAGGACGACGACCGGCACTGGGTTGCCGAGCTGTCCTGCGGCCACACCCAGCACCTGCGCCACCAGCCGCCCTGGCAATCGCGCGCCTGGGTGCTCGACCCCGCACGCCGCCTGGAAAAAATAGGCCAGCCCTTTGCCTGCGGCTGGTGTGCGCAGGAGCGCGAATAACGATAACCTTGGCGCCTGATTCCCGGTAGGCACTCAACCATAGAGCGCCACCGAAGCCATGCACCTCCAGAGAATTCGCATGCAGACTTTTTTTATCGCGCCCACCGATTTTGGTGTGGGTCTGACCTCTATCAGCCTTGGGCTGGTCCGCACCCTTGAACGTGCCGGGTTGAAAGTCGGCTTCTTCAAACCGATTGCCCAGCCGCACCCCGGCGACACCGGCCCCGAACGCTCCACCGAACTGGTGGCGCGCACCCACGGCCTCAAACCGCCGCAGCCCCTGGGCCTGGCCCATGTCGAGCGGATGCTCGGCGACGGCCAGCTCGACGAGTTGCTCGAAGAAATCATCACCCTGTATCAGCAGGCCGCCGTGGGCAAGGACGTGCTGATCGTCGAAGGCATGGTGCCGACCCGCAGCGCCAGCTATGCGGCGCGGGTCAACCTGCACCTGGCCAAGAGCCTGGACGCGGAAGTGATCCTGGTCTCGGCGCCGGAAAACGAAGTGCTCACCGAGCTCTCCGGCCGCGTGGAGCTGCAGGCCCAACTGTTCGGCGGCCCGAAGGACCCGAAAGTGCTCGGCGTGATCCTCAACAAGGTACGCACCGATGAAAGCATGGAGGCCTTCTCGACGCGCCTCAAGGAGCATTCGCCGTTGCTGCGCAGCGGGGATTTCCGCCTGCTCGGCTGCATTCCTTTCCAGCCCGAACTCAACGCGCCGCGCACCCGTGACGTCGCCGACCTGATGAGCGCGCAGATCCTCAACGCCGGGGATTACGAAACCCGGCGCATGACCAAGATCATCATCTGCGCCCGCACCATGCGCAACACCGTGGAACTGCTCAAGCCGGGCGTGCTGGTGGTGACACCGGGTGACCGCGACGACATCATCCTCGCCGTCAGCCTGGCGGCGATCAACGGCGTACCCCTGGCCGGCCTGCTGCTGACCAGCGACACCCTGCCCGACCCGCGCATCATGGACCTCTGCCGAGGCGCGTTCCAGGCCGGGCTGCCGGTGCTGTCGGTGAGTACCGGTTCCTACGAGACCGCGAACCAGCTCAACAACCTGAACAAGGAAATTCCCATCGATGACCGTGAGCGGGCCGAGATCATCACCGATTTCGTCGCCAGCCACCTCGATGCGCGCTGGCTGCACCAACGCTGCGGCACGCCACGGGAGATGCGCCTGTCGCCGGCAGTGTTCCGCTACCAGTTGATCCAACGCGCCCAGGCCGCCAACAAGCGCATCGTCCTGCCCGAAGGCAGCGAGCCGTTGACCGTGCAAGCCGCCGCGATCTGCCAGGCCCGCGGCATTGCCCGCTGCGTGTTGCTGGCCAAGCCGGCGGACGTCGAAGCGGTCGCCCGCGCCCAGGGCATCGAATTGCCCGAAGGCCTGGAGATTCTCGACCCGGACCTGATCCGCGAGCGTTATGTCGAACCGATGGTCGCGTTGCGCAAAAGCAAAAGCCTCAACGCGCCGATGGCCGAACAGCAGCTCGAAGACACCGTGGTGATCGCGACCATGATGCTCGCCCTGGATGAAGTCGACGGCCTGGTCTCCGGCGTTATCCACTCCACCGCGAACACCATCCGCCCGGCCCTGCAACTGATCAAGACCGCGCCGGGCTGCACCCTGGTGTCGTCGGTGTTCTTCATGCTGTTCCCCGAACAGGTGCTGGTGTACGGCGACTGCGTGATGAACCCGCACCCGAGCGCCGCCGAACTGGCGGAAATCGCCCTGCAGAGCGCCGACTCGGCGGCCGCGTTCGGTATCACCCCACGGGTGGCGATGATCAGCTATTCCAGCGGTGAGTCGGCCAGCGGCGAAGAGGTGGAAAAGGTCCGCGAAGCCACCCTGCTCGCCCATGAACAGCAAAGTTCGCTGCTGATCGACGGCCCATTGCAATACGATGCCGCCGCCAACGAAACCGTCGCCCGGCAACTGGCGCCCAACAGCCTGGTGGCGGGCAAGGCCACGGTCTTCGTGTTCCCCGACCTGAACACCGGCAACACCACCCACAAGGCGGTACAACGCAGCGCCGATTGCGTCAGCCTCGGGCCGATGCTCCAGGGCCTGCGCAAACCGGTGAACGACCTGCCGCGCGGCGCCCAGGTCGACGACATTGTGTACACCATCGCCCTGACCGCGATTCAAGCCGCCAACCGACCTATGGATATCTAAATGCTGGATTTTCTACCTGCCGCCGTGCGCGGGGTAATCGCGTCGTTGCTGCTGGCGCTGAACACGATCCTGCTGTGTTCGTTCCTGTTCATCGTCGCGCTGTTCAAGGCACTGCCGTTCGCCAAACGTTTCAGCGAATGGCTGATGAACCACACCCATGAAGCCTGGATCAGCAACAACAAGGCGTGGATGAACCTGGTGCGGCGCACCCGCTGGCACCTCAAAGGCCTGGAAGGGCTGGACTACCAGCACTCTTATCTGGTGACCAGCAACCACCAGAGCTGGGTCGACATCATGGTCCTGCAATACGTGCTCAATCGCCGCATTCGCCCGCTGAAGTTCTTTCTCAAGCAGGAACTGATCTGGGTGCCGGTGATTGGCCTGGCCTGGTGGGCGTTGGGCTTTCCGTTCATGAAGCGCTACTCCAAGGCCTACCTGGAAAAACACCCGGAGAAGAAAGGCAAGGACCTGGAAACCACCCGCAAGACCTGCGCGAAGTTTCGCGCCAACCCTGTGGGCATTTTCAACTTTGCCGAAGGCACGCGGTTTACCGTCGGCAAGCATGCGCAGCAGAAGTCGCCGTTTCGCTACCTGCTCAAGCCCAAGGCTGGCGGTATCGCGTTTGTGCTGGATGCCATGGGTGAGCAGCTCAAGTCATTGGTCAATGTGACCATCCACTACCCCGCCGGGCGCCCAGGCTACTGGGACTTGTTGTGTGGGAATGTGCAGGACGTGGTGGTGCAGTTCGAAGAGGTGCAGATTCCGGCCGAGTTCATTGGCAAGAATTATGAGCAGGATAGCGAGTATCGGCTGGCGTTCCAGGCCTGGATCAACCGGTTGTGGGAAGACAAGGACGCGCTGCTGAAACAGTTGCACACCGACTACCCAGGCCGCCACTGATCAAAAGGTGGGAGGGGGCTTGCCCCCGATAGCGGTGGTTCAGTCACCCGATGCTCTGACTGACACTCTGCAATCGGGGGCAAGCCCCCTCCCACATTCAACCGAGACGTTCTTGAGCATGTAAAAAGCCCGCCACCGAGTGATCGGTGGCGGGCTTTTTGTGGTGGCAAGGTTTATATCGCACCAAACACCGGCCGACTTGTTACTCGCAGAAACAAGTTCAACAGAAACCGCTATCCATTAAACACCACTCAGGCAATGCGCCCTCAGGTGGGCGCCAGACGCATGAATCAAGTGTCTACGCAGAATGCAATACCATCAGAAAACTTACGGAACCAACTTCATGAACATCTCGCCGACATCCGCACCCTATGTTCCATATTCGCTGCCCTCACTTCTAGTTAGTCGACTTCACCCAGGACGTGACCAGTCGACACCGGATGTCTACAGCAAGACATACGAAGACGGCAATCTAACGATCAGCGCAGATTACGATCTCCAGGAAGCCAATACTCCAGGCATACCTAAACGCGTCACCATTAATACGGGTAACGAAAACGACCGCATTCACATTCGCCTGGGCAGTGACAATAAGGTTACGGCAGATATCAACGGGGAAAGTTACCCGTTAAATCTGGAGAACGAAAAGGCCTTAAAAACACTCCTTATCAAAACCAACGGCGGCAACGACCGGGTCACTGTAGATGAAGACGTAAAAAACACCGTTGCGATCTACACCGGAGACGGTGACGATCACGTCAAGAGCGGAGGCGGCCTAACATTCGCATACTTGGGTAACGGTGATGATGAAGCGTCCTTGGGGAGTGGCGGGGGCATGCTTGAAGGACAAGGCGGCAACGACTTTCTGACCGGGGGACTAAGTCGGTATAACTCACTTGACGGCGGTGCCGGCAACAACATCATGAGGAGCGGAACAGGTGGTGGCCCCGATCAGGCGACTCATATCGCTGGCCGCGGGGACCGCGACACAATGACCTCACTTTCCGGAAGGTTCTCTATCACCAGTAGTGGCGGAGCCTCCTTCATCACCACCGAAGGCAAGGGCGACATTCGTATAGGCGGAGGCAAAAACACCATCAATACCACCTCGGAAGCAACCCTCTCAGAAAAAAGAGACAGTGACGTAATCACCCAAACTGATGTCCCTGCTCGCGAAGAAATTTAACCCTCAGACACACTAAAAAGCCCGTCGCGATTCACACGCTGACGGGCTTTTTTGCAGCTTGACGCTTAACGCTTATCAGCGCGCCTATATCGCGCCGCGCTGACGCAACAGCTCCAGCACTTGCTTGACGCTGTCTTCCAGCGACAGGGCCTGGGTGTCGATCACCAGATCGGCATTCAACGGCACGTCGTAGGGGAAGGACTCGCCAGGGATGTTATCCCCACCGGCCGCGTACAAGCCTTGTGGATCGCGCTCGGCGCACACCAGCGGCGAAGCCTGCACGTAGACCGTCAACAAGCGGTCGGCACCGATCAGTGCCTTGGCCTGTTCACGCCCTTCGGCATCCGGCGCAACGAACGCGGCCAGGGTCAGCAGGCCGGCTTCGTTGAACTGGCGTGCGACGTGAGCCGCACGACGCCAGTTCTCGGTACGCCCGACGCGATCCTGCGGCAAGCCTTTGTTCAGGTCGTGGCGCAGGTTCTGGCCATCCAGTACAAACACCGCGCGGCCCATGTCGAACAACTTGCGTTCAACCGCATAGGCCAGGGTGCTTTTGCCGGCGCCCGACAAGCCGCTGAACAACACGGTGGCCGGCTGCTGGCCGAAGCGCTGGGCGCGCTCTTCGGTGGCCACATGGGCCAACTTGCCGTGCTGCGCGGCGCTGCCGTGGCTGACCGGCGGCGCGATGATCATGCCCGCGGCCACGGTGCCATTGGTCAAGCGGTCGATGACGATGAACGCGCCGGTGGTGCGGTTGCTCGCGTAACCGTCCAGGGCGATGGCGGCGTCGAGGCTGACCTTGACCCGGCCGATTTCGTTCAACTGCAGCGAACTCGCCGGGCCTTCGGCCAGGGTGTTCACGTCCACGCGATGCACGATGCTGGTGATGGAACCCGGCACATAGCTGGTGGCGCGCTTGATGTCGTATTTCTTGCCCGGCAGCATCGGCTCTTCGGCCATCCACACCAGCATGGCGTCGAAGGCGTCGGTCACTTGCGGCACGTTGTCGGCATGCACCAGCAGGTCGCCACGGGAGATGTCGATCTCGTCTTCCATGGTCAGGGTCACGGCCTGGCCGGGACCGGCGTGTTCCAGTTCACCGTCGAAGGTGACGATGGATTTGACGCGGCTGCTCTTGCCCGACGGCAGCACCACGACTTCGTCGCCCTTGTGGACGATGCCGCTGGCCAGGGTGCCGGCGAAACCGCGGAAGTTCAGGTTCGGACGGTTGACGTACTGCACCGGGAAACGCAGGTCGGTGTAGTTGCGGTCGTTGGCGATCTCGACGGTCTCGAGGATCTCCATCAGCGACTGGCCGGTGTACCACGGCGAACGCTCGCTCTTGTTCACCACGTTGTCGCCCTTGAGCGCCGACATCGGCACGAACGCCATGGTGCTCGGCTTGAAGGCGATACCGTCGGCGAACTTCAGGTAGTCGGCCTTGATCTGCTCGAATACGCCTTCGTCGAAACCGTTGAGGTCCATCTTGTTGATGGCGACCACGATGTGCTTGATGCCCAGCAACGAGGCTATGAAGCTGTGGCGACGGGTCTGGGTCTGCACGCCGTAGCGCGCGTCGACCAGGATGATCGCCAGGTCACAGGTGGACGCACCGGTGGCCATGTTGCGGGTGTACTGCTCATGGCCGGGGGTGTCGGCGATGATGAATTTACGCTTGGCGGTGGAGAAGTAGCGGTAGGCGACATCGATGGTGATGCCTTGCTCGCGCTCGGCCTGCAGGCCGTCGACCAGCAGAGCCAGGTCGATGTCGTCACCGGTGGTGCCGACCTTCTTCGAATCGCGGGTGATGGCTTCCAGATGATCTTCGTAGATCATCTTGGAGTCGTGCAGCAGGCGCCCGATCAGGGTGCTCTTGCCGTCGTCGACGTTGCCGCAGGTCAGGAAGCGCAACATTTCCTTGCGCTCGTGCTGGCCCAGGTAGGCGAGGATGTCCTCGCTGATCAAATCAGATTGATGCGACATGACAACCCCTTAGAAATAGCCTTGACGTTTTTTATCTTCCATCGAGCCGGCACCATCGTGGTCGATGACCCGGCCCTGGCGCTCGGAAGTTCGCGTCAGGAGCATTTCCTGAATGATGTCCGTCAGCGTCTCCGCTTCGGACTCCACCGCGCCCGTCAACGGGTAGCAGCCAAGGGTACGGAAACGGACTTTCTTTTTGACGATGCGGGCTTTGTCTTCGTCGGACAGGTGCTCGAGGATGCGGTCGTCGTCGATCATGATCAACGTGCCGTTCTTCTCGATCACATCGCGCTCGGCGGCGAAGTACAGCGGCACGATCGGGATGCCTTCCAGGTAGATGTACTGCCAGATGTCCAGTTCGGTCCAGTTGGACAGCGGGAACACACGGATCGACTCGCCCTTGTTGACGTTGCCGTTGTAGACGTTCCACAGCTCCGGGCGCTGGTTTTTCGGGTCCCAGCGGTGCTTGCTGTCGCGGAACGAGTACACGCGCTCTTTGGCACGGGATTTCTCTTCATCGCGACGGGCACCGCCGAAGGCTGCGTCGAAACCATACTTGTCCAGGGCCTGCTTGAGGCCTTCGGTCTTCATGATGTCGGTGTGCTTGGCGCTGCCGTGGGTGAACGGGTTGATGCCCTGCGCCACACCGTCCGGGTTGACGTGGGTGATCAGGTCCAGGCCCAGTTCTTCAACCATGCGGTCGCGGAACGTGTACATCTCCTGGAATTTCCACTGGGTGTCGACGTGCATCACCGGGAACGGCAGCTTGCCCGGGAAGAACGCCTTGCGTGCCAGGTGCAGCATCACGGCGGAGTCTTTACCGATCGAGTAGAGCATCACCGGGTTGTCGAACTCGGCGGCGACCTCGCGGATGATGTGGATGCTTTCCGCCTCCAGCTGTTTCAGATGCGTCAGTTTGTCGACCATGGCTACTCACGGAAAAACGATCTTATGGACGGCCAGCGGGCCGTGTTCGAGCGAGGCATGCTAGCACAGCACCTGCTTCTATTCAGGGCGCCGACTAGATCGAAACGGTATATGGATATGCCCCGAGGTTTGGCGGTGATGGCCGGCCGAACCCTCCCAAATGTGGGAGGGTGGTGTGCGTTAGATCGGGTTGGGACAATCGATGAACAAATGCTCCAGGGCGAAACGCCGCGCCAGGTAATCGCCCAACGCCTGCACACCGTAACGCTCGGTGGCGTGATGGCCGGCGGCGATAAAGCTGATGTCGTTTTCGCGGGCGCTGTGGAAGGTCTGTTCGGAGGCTTCGCCGCTCAGGTACAGGTCGACGCCGGCCGCAATCGCCTGGTCGATGTAACCCTGGCCACCGCCGGTACACCAGCCGACGCGGCGGATCATCTCGCTGCCTTCGATCAGCAGCGGCTCGCGCCCCAACACGCTCTGCACGCGGTGGGCGAAGTCACGCGGCGACAGCGGCTCGGCGAGGGAGCCGACCAGCCCGACGATCTTGAGGTCGGCCGGGTCCAGCGGGCCTTCGACGGTGATGTCCAACTGCCGAGCAAGCTGTACGTTGTTGCCGACCTCGGCGTGCAGGTCCAGCGGCAGGTGGTAGGCCAGCAGGCTGATGTCGTGCTTGAGCAGGGTCTTCAGGCGGCGCTGCTTCATGCCGGTGATGCACGGGTTCTCGCCCTTCCAGAAATAACCGTGGTGGACCAGCACCAGGTCGGCCTGGGCTTCGACGGCGGCGTCCAGCAATGCCTGGCTGGCGGTGACGCCGCTGACGATACGCATCACCTGCGGGCGCCCCTCGACCTGCAGGCCGTTGGGGCAGTAATCGGCAATTTTTGCGCTGCCAAGGTAGCGGTCCGCTTCCTCGACGAGGGTGCTCAAAGCAACGGCCATAAAAGACTCCTAAATATCCCGTTCCGAGGCGCTCGCAGCCTCGTATAATGCGCGACATTATGGGCGCTCCCCCGCCCCCTGCAACCTGTCAGGACTTACTTGATGCTCAAGGCACTGCGTTTTTTTGGATGGCCATTGCTGGCTGGCGTGCTGATCGCGATGATGATTATTCAGCGTTACCCCCAGTGGGTGGGCTTACCGAGCCTTGATGTGAACCTGCAACAGGCCCCGCAAACCAATACGATGGTGCAAGGCCCGGTGACCTACGCCGACGCCGTGGTCATCGCCGCCCCTGCGGTGGTCAACCTGTACACCACCAAGGTCGTCAACAAGCCGGCGCACCCGCTGTTCGAAGACCCGCAGTTCCGCCGCTATTTCGGCGACAACAGCCCCAAGCAGCGACGCATGGAATCCAGCCTGGGGTCCGGGGTGATCATGAGCCCGGAAGGCTACATCCTCACCAACAACCACGTGACCACCGGCGCCGACCAGATTGTGGTAGCCCTGCGCGACGGCCGCGAAACCCTGGCCCGCGTGGTCGGCAGCGACCCGGAAACCGACCTCGCGGTATTGAAGATCGACCTGAAAAACCTGCCCGCGATCACCATCGGCCGCTCCGAAGGGTTGCGGGTCGGCGATGTCGCGCTGGCCATCGGCAACCCGTTCGGCGTCGGCCAGACGGTCACCATGGGCATCATCAGCGCCACCGGGCGTAACCAGTTGGGCCTCAACAGCTACGAAGACTTCATCCAGACCGACGCCGCGATCAACCCGGGCAACTCCGGCGGCGCGCTGGTGGATGCCAACGGCAACCTGACCGGCATCAACACGGCGATTTTCTCCAAGTCCGGCGGCTCCCAGGGCATCGGTTTTGCGATCCCGGTCAAGCTGGCGATGGAAGTGATGAAGTCGATCATCGAGCACGGCCAGGTGATCCGTGGCTGGCTGGGGATCGAAGTGCAGCCGCTGAGCAAGGAACTGGCCGAGTCGTTTGGCCTGACCGGGCGCCCGGGCATCGTGGTCGCCGGGATCTTCCGCGACGGCCCGGCGCAAAAGGCCGGCCTGCAACTGGGCGATGTGATCCTCAGCATCGACGGCGAACCGGCCGGTGATGGCCGCAAGTCGATGAACCAAGTGGCGCGGATCAAACCGACCGACAAGGTCACGATCCAGGTGATGCGCAACGGTAAAGAGCTCAACCTGACGGCGGAAATCGGCCTGCGCCCACCGCCCGCGCCGGTGACGGAAGAGGAATAACCCGCGCCCTCCAGGTGCCCGTTCGCGGGCACCTGTAAGCACATATTTCAGAACCGAACCGCTTACATAATGACATGTTATATTGTTTCAATATCGCCATTGGAACGCTCTATCATGTCGCCTCGCACGTTTCCCCCTTTGGCCGGCCTGGCCTTGGGTTTGCTGCTGGACCCCGCCTGCGCCGAAGACACCCGCATTGAACTGGACGCCATCAGCGTCACCACCGACGCCTACGAATCCGCCACCGGCCCGGTCAACGGCTATCGCGCCACCCGCTCCGCCAGCGCAACCAAGACCGACACCGCGCTGCGCGACATCCCGCAATCCATCAGCGTGATTCCCGCCAACGTGCTCAAGGACCTGGGCAGCACCGACGTGGAACGCGCCCTGGAATTTGCCGGCGGCGTCTCCAAGCAGAACAACTTCGGCGGCCTCACCCTCTACGAATACAGCGTGCGCGGCTTCACCACGTCGGAGTTCTACCAGGACGGCTTCAGCGCCAACCGCGGTTACCCGAGCACGCCGGACGCCGCCAATCTCGAACGCATCGAAGTGCTCAAAGGCCCCGCCGCCAGCCTGTACGGGCGCGGCGATCCCGGCGGCACGGTGAATATCGTCACCAAGAAACCCCAGCCCGACGCGTTCACCACCCTGCAAACCAGCGCCGGCAGTTGGGACCGCTATCGCACCGCGCTGGACGTGAACACCCCGCTCGACAGCGAAGGGCAACTGCTGACACGGGTCAACCTGGCGGTGGAAGACAACCATAGTTTCCGCGATCACGTAGACGCCAAGCGGGTGTTCGTCGCGCCGTCCTTCAGTTGGCAACTGGCCCCCGACACGCACCTGCTGGTGGAAAGCGAATTCGTGCGCCACCGCTCCACCTTCGACCGCGGCATCGTCGCGCCTCACGGCATGTCGCGCTCCACCTTCCTCGGCGAGCCCAACGACGGCGACATCAACAACCACAACAACCGCCTCCAGGCCACCCTCGAACATCACCTCAACGACACGTGGGCCCTGCGCCTGGCCAGCCATTACAAACAAGGCAGCCTGTGGGGCGACGCTTCGGAAAACCGCGCGCCGAACAGCGACGGCCACACCGTCAACCGCCGCTACCGCGAACGCTCCATGGGTTGGCACGACAGCATCACCCAACTGGAACTGCGCGGTCTGTTCGACATCGGTCGTTGGCAACACGAGTTGCTGATCGGCACCGAGTACGAGGACTACCGCAAGAAGGAACGCGTGACCGCCATCGCCGGCAGCCCCTACGCGATCGACATCTACAACCCGGTCTACGGCCAGCCCAAACCCAATGGCGAGCGCTCCGGCACTGACTTCTCCGAACAGGTAAAAAGCCAGGCACTGAACCTGCAAGACCAGATCGTCTTCACCGAACGCCTGCGCGGCATGCTCGGCGCGCGCTTCGAGCACTTCGAGCAACACACCGACGACTTCACCCGTCATCACGCCAAGAGCCGCCAGACCCACGACGCCCTGACCCAGCGCGCCGGCCTGCTCTACCAGCTCACGCCTGAAGTCGGGGTGTTCGCCAACGCCTCGACCTCATTCAAGCCGAACAACGGCCTGGACGCTGGCGGCCAATCCTTCAAGCCTGAAGAGGGCGTGGGGTATGAAGTGGGGATCAAGAGCGAGCTGTTCGACGAGCGCCTCAGCGCCACCCTCGCCGCGTTCCACATCGAGAAGGAAAACGTGCTGACCGTGGACCCGGCCACCGACACCCAACGCGCCATGGGCAAGGCACGCAGCCAAGGGTTTGACCTGCAACTGAGCGGGCAACTGAGCGAGGCGGTGCGCGTGATCGGCGCGTTCGCCTACATCGATGCCGAAGTGACCAAGGGCGATAAAGCCATCCCCACCGGCAGTCGCATTCTCGGCGTGGCCAAGCGCAGCGGCAGCCTGTTGGGCGTGTATGAATTCCAGGACGGCACGTTGCGCGGTTCAGACGTGGGCGCGGCGTTCACCTATGTCGGTGATCGCTCCGGTGAAGCCGGCGGCAGTTTCGAACTGCCCGCTTATCACACCGTGGACCTGCTGGCGCATTACAAGGCCACCGACAACGTCACCGTGGGCCTGAACCTTAACAACCTGTTTGATGAAAAGTACTACGAACGCGCCTACAGCAACTATTGGGTCAGCCCCGGTGAACCGCGCAACTTCACGGTCAGCCTGACCCTCAACCTGTAACGCGGTCAAACCTGTGGGAGGAGGCTTGCCCCCGATAGCGCTACAACAGTCACCTCACCCAGTGACTGGCAAACCGCTATCGGGAGCACGCCCCTTCCCACATTACAGTGCCACGGGGGCCCGCTCGCACAGGGTGTTAAGCGCCACCGCCCACTGCTCGCTGTCATTCAAGCACGGCACCAGCACCAACTCCTCGCCGCCCGCTGCGCGGAATTGCTCCCGGCCACGGTCGCCGATCTCTTCCAGCGTCTCGATGCAGTCGGCCACGAACGCCGGGCACATCACCAGCAGCTTTTTCACGCCTTGCTGGGCCAACGCTTCCAGGCGTGCCTCGGTGTAGGGTTCGATCCACTTCGCCCGGCCCAGGCGCGACTGGAATGCCACCGACCATTTGCCGTCCGGCAGCCCCATGCGCTCGGCAAAATTGCGGGCGACGCTGAAGCACTGCGCGCGGTAACACGTGGCAAGCGTCTGCGGCGAAGCGTTGCGGCAGCAATCGGCATCCTTGAAGCAATGCGCGCCGGTAGGGTCGAGCTTGGTCAGATGGCGCTCGGGCAGGCCGTGGAAACTCAGGAGCAGGTGGTCGTACTCCTGCGCCACGTAAGGCCGCACGCTCGCCGCCAACGCATCGAGGTACTCCGGCTGATCATAGAACGGTTGCAGGATCGAGAACTGCACCTTGAGCTTCTTGTCGCGCACCACCCGCTGAGCTTCTTCAATCACCGTGGTCACGGTGCTGTCGGCGAACTGCGGGTACAACGGCGCCAGGGTGATTTTCTGAACGCCCTGGGCGGCCAGGCGCGTCAGGGTCGTTTCAAGGGACGGCTCGCCATAACGCATCGCCAGCTCCACCGGACCCTGGGTCCACTGCGCAGTCATTTTCTGTTGCAGGCGCTGGCTGAGCACCACCAGCGGCGAGCCTTCCTCCCACCAGATCGAGGCATAGGCATGGGCCGACTGCTCGGGACGCTTGATCAGGATCAGCGACACCAGCAAGCGCCGCACCGGCCACGGCAGGTCGATCACGTAAGGGTCCATCAGGAACTGATTGAGGTAGCTGCGCACATCGGCCACCGAAGTAGACGCCGGTGACCCCAGGTTGACCAGTAACAACGCGTGATCCGTCATGCAACATCCTATCTCTAGAGGCGGCTGGACAAGTCGTCCAAGGCCGCCTTCAACTCAGTGAACTGGAAAGTGAAACCGGCCGCCAACAGGCGTTCGGGCAAAGCTTTCTGGCCGCCCAGCAACAAACCGGACAACTCGCCCAACCCCACCTTCAACACGAAGGCCGGCATGGGCATGAACGCCGGGCGGTGCAGCACCTGGCCCAACGTCTTGGCAAACTCGCGGTTACGCACCGGGTGCGGCGCGCAGGCATTATAGGGACCGCGGGCGTCGTGCTGGTGCAGAAGAAAATCTATCAGCGCGATTTGATCGTGGATATGCACCCACGGCATCCACTGCCGGCCATTCCCAATCGGCCCGCCCAGTGCCAGCTTGAACGGCAGCAACAGCCGCGACAAAAAGCCGCCCTCGGCCGCCAGCACCAGCCCGGTACGCACCAGCACCACGCGAATGCCCAGGGCTTCGGCGCGCTGGGCGGTTTCTTCCCAGGCGACGCACAACTGGCTGGGGAAATCGTCCTGCACCGGGCCGCTGGCTTCGGTCAGTTCGCGCTCGCCGCCGTCGCCGTACCAGCCCACGGCAGAACCGGAAATCAACACCGCCGGTTTCTCCGCCAGGCCTTCCAGCCACACCAGCAGGGTTTCGGTCAGACTGATGCGGCTGCTCCACAGCAGCGCCTTGCGTTTATGCGTCCAGGGGCGATCGGCGATCGGCGCGCCGGCCAGATTAATGACGGCGTCCACCGGGCCGATAACCTCTTGCAGGCTGGCGACACCGCGCACCGCATCGCCACATAACCGGGCGACCTGTTCAGGGCGACGGCTCCACACCGTCAGGCGATGCCCTTGCGCCAGCCAATGTTGGCAGAGTTGACGGCCGATCAGGCCGGTACCGCCGGTCAGCAAAATATGCATGGGATCTTCCTCATGTAACGTTCGCCACCGATCACTGGTCTATTTTATAAGCAGGGATCATTTGCAATCGGGCGTGACATTGATTTAAGCCTCAGCTTTAACCATAGGTCACGCCAAACGATCAGGTACGCCAAAACTTATACCAAAAAACAATATTGTACAGCTATTGGTGTCGGCGTAGTCTGTACCCAACGGTAAAACGAGGCCTCCCATGACTGTCCCCATCGCGATCATCGGCACCGGCATCGCCGGTCTCTCCGCCGCCCGAGCGTTACGAGACGCCGGGCATGTTGTACAACTCTTCGATAAAAGCCGCGGCAGTGGTGGCCGCATGTCCAGCAAGCGCAGCGACGCCGGCGCACTGGACATGGGCGCGCAGTACTTCACCGCCCGCGACCGCCGCTTCGTCAACGAAGTGCAGCGCTGGCAAAGCAATGGCTGGGCCGAGCAATGGAAGCCGCAGCTGTATAACTTCAAGTCCGGCGAACTCACGCCCTCCCCCGATGAACAGATCCGCTGGGTCGGCACGCCGCGCATGAGCGCCATCACCCGCGCCCTGCTCGACGACCTGCCGGTGCAGTTCAGCTGCCGTATCACCGAAGTGTTCCAAGGCAAACGGCACTGGAACCTGCTGGACGCCGACGGCGGCAACCATGGTCCGTTCAGCCACGTCATCATCGCCACGCCCGCCCCGCAAGCGACCGCCCTGCTGGCCGCCGCACCGAAGCTGGCAAGTGCCGCCGCCGGCGTGAAGATGGACCCGACCTGGGCCATCGCGCTGGCCTTCGACAAGCCGCTGGAAACCCCGATGGAAGGCTGCTTCGTGCAAGACAGCGCCCTCGACTGGCTGGCCCGCAACCGCAGCAAACCGGGGCGCGACACCGTCCTCGACACCTGGGTGCTGCACGCCACCAGCGCCTGGAGCAAAGAACATCTGGACCTGCCCAAAGAAGCAGTGATCGAACACCTGCACGGCGCCTTCGCCGAACTGCTGCACAGCGCCATGCCCGCGCCTTCGTTCAGCCTGGCGCACCGCTGGCTCTACGCACGACCGTCCAGCGCCCATGAATTCGGCGTGCTGGCCGACGCCGACCTGGGCTTGTACGTCTGTGGCGACTGGTGCCTGTCGGGCCGCGTGGAAGGCGCCTGGCTCAGTGGCCAGGAAGCCGCGCGACGCTTGATCGAGCACCTGTAATGAACCGCATAAACCCCGCTAAATTGCTGCTGTCGAAGTGGACAGCAGCACACCCGCGCAACAAGGAAAAACACTTCCTGGTCACCGAACTGTTTTGTGATGAAGAAGGCAACGTGCTCGACATCGAGCTGCAAGCCGTCATGACCCGGCGCGGTGAACGCCTGCCCTGGCAAACCCTGCAAAGCGCCGAGGACTGGCGAATCGGCTGGAAATAGCCCTCGCACAAATACTTGTACAAACCATTTGACTTGTACAGCGTCAAACCTATGATGAGATTTAGCTGTACATGCTTTTACGCTTGTACAGGAATCTTGCAGAGGTTTGCCCATGTCCAGCACCCCGTCCTTCAAGCCGAAGATTGGTATCAGCGCCTGCCTGCTGGGCGAGAACGTCCGTTTCAACGGCGGCCACAAGCAATCGCAACTCTGCAGCGAGGTGCTCGCCGCGTACTTCGACTTTGTGCCGTTGTGCCCGGAAGTGGCGATCGGCCTGGGCATTCCCCGAGAGACCATTCGCCTGGTGGGCGATGCCGCGTCCCCTCAAGCCGTCGGCAGCGTGCATCGCGAGCTGAACGTCACCGCGCCGCTGGGTGAATACGGCGAAAAAATGGCCGCCGAGCACAGCGACCTGTGCGGCTATATCTTCATGCAGAAATCGCCGTCCTGCGGCCTGGAACGGGTCAAGGTCTACCGTGAAAACGGCGCACCGGTGGACGGCGGCGGGCGTGGCATCTATGCCCAGGCCTTTTGCGCGCGCCACCCCAACCTGCCCGTGGAAGAAGACGGCCGCCTGAATGACCCGGTGCTGCGGGAAAACTTCCTGACCCGCGTCTTCGTCTACGCCAGCTGGCAACAATTGCTCGGCGAAGGCCTGAGCCGCCATCGCCTGCTGGCCTTTCACGCGCGCTACAAATACCTGCTGATGGCCCACAGCCCGGCGCATTACAAAAGCCTCGGCAACCTGCTCGGCGGCATGGCCAAGGGCGAGGACCTCGACGCATTGGGCAGCGGCTATTTCAGCGCGCTGATGAGCGGCCTGAAAAAGTGCGCCACCCGCGGCACCCACACCAATGTGCTGCAACACATCAGCGGTTACCTCAAGCAGGCCATCAGCGCCGACGACAAACAGGAAATGCAAACCGTGATCGGCCAATACCGCCAAGGCATCGTGCCGCTGGTGGTGCCGCTGACCTTGCTCAAGCACCACTTTCGCCTCCACCCGGACCGCTACATCGCGCAGCAGGCTTACTTGCAGCCGCACCCGGAAAATCTCAGCCTGCGCAATGCGATCTGAACCATGAAAAACCTCATGACCGCAGCCTTGCAAGACGAACCCGGCGAAGATATCGCCCAAGCCCTCGAGGACGGCTGGCTGCCGATTCGTGAAGTGGCGCGCCAGACCGGCGTCAACGCCGTGACCCTGCGCGCCTGGGAACGCCGCTATGGCCTGATCGTGCCGCAGCGCACGCCCAAGGGCCACCGGCTGTTCAGCCACGACCATGTGCAACGCATCCACACCATCCTCACCTGGCTCAATCGCGGCGTGCCGGTCAGCCAGGTGAAAAACCTGATCGACTCCGCGCACGTCGCTCCCGACGCCGTCGAAAACGAATGGCACACCCTGCGCCAGACCCTGGTGCAGGCCATCAGCGAACTGGCCGAACGCCGCGTCGACGATGCCTTCAACCAGGCCATGGCGCTCTACCCGCCGCGCACCCTGTGCGAACAACTGCTGCTGCCGCTGCTCCGCGAACTGGAGCAACGCTGGCAGGGCCAATTCGGCGCGCAGATGGAACGGGTGTTCTTCCTGTCCTGGTTGCGCAGCAAGTTCGGCGCGCGGATCTATCACAACAATCGCCAGTTGCACGGCGCACCGCTGCTGCTGGTGAATCATTCCGACCTGCCCCTGGCACCGCACCTGTGGCTCAGCGCCTGGCTGGCCAGCAGCGCCGACTGCCCGGTGGAAGTCTTCGACTGGCCGCTGCCGACCGGTGAACTGGCGCTGGCCGTGGAACACCTGCAACCGCGGGCGGTGCTGCTGTATTCCAGCCAGGCGCTCCATTTGTCGGCACTCGCAAAACTTCTGGGCGGCATCGCTTGCCCAAAGTTGATCGTCGGGCCAACGGTATGCATCCACCAGGCCGAGCTGACGGCATTAGCCGGCGACACCCCTGAATTGTTCGTCGCCGAAAACCCGTTGTCGGCTCACCAGATACTGATCCAGCAGGGACTTGTTTAAATGCACTTGATCTGGCTGCGCACCGACCTGCGCCTGCATGACAACACCGCCCTGACCGCCGCGAGCCAGCGCGGCCCGGTGGCGGCCGTGTACCTGATCACCCCGCAGCAATGGCTGGCCCACGATGATGCACCGTGCAAAGTCGACTTCTGGCTGCGCAACCTGCAGCACTTGAGCCAGGCCCTCGGCGCGCTGAATATTCCCTTGCTGATCCGCCGTGCCGCGACCTGGGACCAGGCGCCCGCCGTACTCGGCCAACTGTGCCGTGAGCTATCGGTCGAGTCGGTCCACGTCAACGAGGAATACGGCATCCACGAAAGCCGTCGCGATGCGGCGGTGGCCAAGGCTTTGGAAGCCGACGGCGTGAGCTTCCACCGTTACCTGGACCAATTGTTTTTCCAGCCCGGCAGCGTGCTGACCAAGACCGGCACCTACTTCCAGGTGTTCAGCCAGTTCCGCAAGGTGTGCTACGCCCGCCTGCACAGCGCCCTGCCGCGGCGGGTGGCCACGCCCAAGACCCAAGCGGCCCTCGCGCTGACCAGCGACCCGGTACCGCAACAGGTCGACGGTTTCGAAACGCCGAGCGAAACGCTGCGCGCCCTCTGGCCCGCCGGTGAAGACGAAGCGCGCCGCCGCCTCGACGCGTTCGCCGCGCAACAGATCAGCTATTACAAGGATGAGCGCGACTTCCCGGCCAAGCCCGGCACCAGCCAGCTGTCGGCGTACCTCGCGGCGGGCGTGGTTTCGCCGCGCCAGTGCCTGCATGCCGCGCTGCAGCGCAACCAGGGCGAGTTCGAAAGCGGCGATATCGGCACGATCACCTGGGTCAACGAACTGCTCTGGCGTGAGTTCTACAAGCACATCCTGGTGGGCTACCCGCGGGTGTCCCGTCACCGCGCCTTCCGCCCCGAAACCGAGGCGGTGGCCTGGCGCGACGCGCCCAACGACCTCGCCGCCTGGCAGCAGGCGCGCACCGGTTTGCCGATCATCGACGCGGCCATGCGCCAACTGCTGGAAACCGGCTGGATGCACAACCGCCTGCGCATGGTGGTGGCGATGTTCCTGACCAAGAACCTGCTGATCGACTGGCGCGAAGGCGAGCGCTTTTTCATGCGCCACCTGATCGACGGCGACCTGGCAGCCAACAATGGCGGCTGGCAGTGGAGCGCCTCCACCGGCACCGATTCGGCGCCGTATTTCCGGATTTTCAGCCCGCTGAGCCAGTCGCAGAAATTTGACCGCGACGGCGTGTTCATCAAGCACTGGCTGCCGCAACTGGCGACGCTGAATAAAAACGACGTACACGACCCGCAGGCCGCTGGCGGCCTGTTCGGCGTGGCCGACTACCCGCGCTCGATCGTCGACCTGAAACACTCCCGCGAACGTGCATTGGCGGCATTCCGCAGCCTGCCGTCGCGCCAGGCCGTCGGAGCCGAACATGAGTGACTTCCTGCGCCGCTTCGCCCAGGCCTTCGCCACTCTGGACAAGCACAACCTGCACCTGCTCGACAGCCTGTACAGCAAGGACATCGTCTTCACCGACCCGCTGCACGAAGTCCAGGGGCTCACGCCGCTGCACCACTATTTCGCGCAGTTGTACGGTAATGTCAGCCAGTTGCGCTTCGACTTCCACGGCTTCGACCAGGTGGCCGAAGGCGAAGGTTACCTGCGCTGGAAAATGAGCTTTTGCCACCCGCGCCTGGCCAAGGGCAAGGTGATCCGAGTGGAAGGTTGCTCGCACCTGATGTGGCGCGACAAGGTGTACCGCCATCGGGATTATTTCGATGCCGGCGCAATGCTTTACGAACACTTGCCGGTGTTCGGCCGTGTGATCAGTTGGCTGAAAAGGAGAGTCGGATGAACCTCACACCGCCCCGTCGTTATTGGCTGACCGGCGCCAGCAGTGGCATCGGCGCCTCCCTCGCCGTGGAGCTGCTCAACAGCGGCGCCCACGTGGCCCTCAGTTCGCGCTCCAAAGGCCCGCTGCAAGCGCTCGCCCAACGCTTTCCCGGCCAAGTGCTGGTCGTGGCGGGCGACTTGACCAACAGCCAGACCGTGCGCGAAATCGGCGAACACATCGCCCAGGTCTGGGGGGCGCTGGACACCGTGATCCTCAATGCCGGCACCTGTGAATATGTCGATGCCAAGCAATTCGACGCGTCGATCGTCGAACACGTGGTACGCACCAACCTGCTCGCCAGCAGTTATTGCATCGAAGCCGCACTGCCACTGTTGCGCGCCGGGCGCGCACCGCATCTGGTGGGCGTGGCCAGCGCCGTGACCTACCTGCCGATGCCGCGCGCCGAAGCCTATGGCGCGTCCAAGGCCGGTTTGCGCTACCTGTTCGAATCCCTACGCATCAGCCTGTCGCCGGAAAACATCGACGTCACCGTGATCAGCCCGGGCTTTGTCGACACCCCGCTGACCGAGCGCAATGACTTCCCGATGCCCCTGGCCTGGTCTGCCGACAAGGCGGCCCGGCATATCTTCGCCAAGCTGGACAAACGCCCACTGGAAATCGCCTTCCCGGCGATGTTCATCGCCACCCTGTGGCCGTTGTCGAAACTGCCGAATCGCGCGCAACTGATCATCGGCAAACGCATGCTGCGCAGCCCGCCGCCAAAAAAGGACGACCTGTGAAGATCGCGATTATCGGCAGCGGCATTGCCGGGCTGACCAGCGCCTACCTGCTCAGCCGTCGCCACGACATCACCCTGTTCGAAGCGGGCGATCGCATCGGCGGGCATACCCACACGGTCAACGTCACCGTCGAGGGTAAAAGCTATGCGGTGGACACCGGCTTTATCGTATTCAACGACTGGACCTACCCCAACTTCATCCGCCTGCTGGGTCAGGTCGGCGTGAAGTTCAAACCCACCGAGATGAGCTTTTCGGTGTGCGACCGCCGCAGCGGGTTCGAGTACAACGGCAATAACCTCAACAGCCTGTTTGCGCAGCGGCGCAATCTGTTGTCGCCGGGGTTCTGGGGCATGTTGCGCGATATTCTGCGCTTCAACCGCGAGGCGCCGGCGGACCTGCAAGCGCAACGCATCAGTGCCGACATGACCCTGGGTGACTACCTCGACACCGGCGGCTACGGCCCGCGATTCATCCGGCATTACATCGTGCCGATGGGCGCTGCGATCTGGTCGATGTCCCTGGCGGACATGCTCGGTTTCCCCTTGCAGTTCTTTGTGCGCTTCTTCAAGAACCACGGCTTGCTGTCGGTGAGCAACCGCCCGCAATGGTGCGTGATCGAGGGCGGCTCAAGCCGCTACATCGAACCGCTGACCCGCGGCTTTCGTGAACGGATTCGCCTCGATTGCCCCGTGCATCGGGTCGAGCGCGATCCACAGGGCGTGACGATCCACAGCGCCGCGGGCACCGAAACCTTCGACAAAGTGGTGTTCGCCTGCCACAGCGACCAGGCGCTGGCCCTGCTGGGCGAGCCGAGCAGTGCCGAGCAGCAGATCCTCGGCGCCCTGCCCTTCGCCGACAACGACGTGGTGCTGCACACCGACACGCGCCTGCTGCCAGACCGCAAACTGGCCTGGGCCAGCTGGAACTACCGGCTCAGCGGCAATGCGCAGAGCCAGGCGGCGGTGACCTATGACATGAACATCCTGCAAGGCATCGACAGCGCCACGACCTTTTGCGTCAGCCTCAACCAGACATCGATGATCAACCCGCTGAAGATCCTCGCCCGCTACACCTATGCCCACCCGCAATACAGCCTGGCGGCCGTGGCCGCACAAGCGCGTTGGGAAGAGTTGAACGGTGCGCAGCATACCTATTATTGCGGCGCCTATTGGGCCAACGGCTTCCACGAAGACGGCGTGATCAGCGCCTTGCGCGTGGCCCAGGCGTTTGGAGAAGCCCTGTGAACAGCGCCTTGTACAGCGGCTGGATCGCCCATCGCCGGTTTGCGCCCAAGGCCCACGCGTTTCGCTACCGCATCGGCTTGCTGTACCTGGACTTGAGCGAACAGGACGCAGTGCTCGGGCTGTCGCCCCTGGCCGGCGCAGGTCGCCTGGCCGCCTTCGGCTTTCGCCAGCAGGACTACCTGCGTGAATTCACCCGTCACGGCATGAGCCTGAGCGATGCCGTGCGCCAGCAAGTCGGCAAGGCGCTGGGGCGTACACCCCAGGGCGCTATCTGCCTACTGACTCAGGCCCGCAGTTGGGGCCTGGCGTTTAACCCGGTGAGTTTCTTCTACTGCTTCGAGGCCGACGGACAATTGGCCGCGATCCTGTGTGAAGTGACCAACACCCCATGGCGCGAGCGCTATCACTACGTGCTGCCGGCCCTGGCGCTGGGCGCCGAGGAGCATCAGCACTTCGCCGTGGCCAAGGCGTTTCATGTGTCGCCGTTCCTGCCGCCCGACCTGGAATACCGCATGAGCTTCAGCCCGCCCGCCGCCAGGCTTGGGGTCCACATGGCCGACTGGCAGGGCGATCGGAAAGTCTTCGACGCCACCTTGAGCCTGCAGCGCGAAGCCCTCAGCCGCGCCAGCCTGCACCGCTATCTGTGGCGCTTTCCGTGGATGACCGCCAAGACCTGCCTGGCGATTTATTGGCAGGCCCTGCGCCTGTTGCTCAAACGCACACCGATTTTTCCCCATCAGGCCGCCGATGGCGCCTCTCGCACCGCCGTCGGGTACACCAAGGATCGCCGCCATGAAATCCCCTAGCTTATCGGTCAAGGCCAACCGCCTGAACGTCAACGGCGTGACCACCGCACTGCTGCGCAAAGCCGTGCTGCGGCAACTCAGCCAATTGCGCCACGGCCAACTGGTGCTGATCGAAGACGGCGAACGCCAAGTGTTCGGCGCCCGCGAAGCGCATCTGCTGGGCGAGATCCAGATCCTCGATTCGGCGGTGTGGGGCCTGGTGGCGGCCAACGGCTCGATCGGTGCGGGCGAAGCGTTTATCCATGGTTATTGGAGCAGCCCGGACCTGACCGCCGTGGTGCGTGTGATGGTCAGCAACCTGGAGGTGCTCGATGCGCTGGAGGGCGGCCTGGCCAAGCTGGCGCGGCCGTTCACCCAAGGCTTGCATTGGCTCAACCGCAATACGCGCAGGGGTTCGCAGAAGAACATCGCCGCCCACTATGACCTGGGCAACGACCTGTTCGAAGAATTCCTCGACCCGACCATGATGTATTCGGCGGCGCAGTTCCTGAGCGCCGAAGACACCCTGGAACAGGCGCAACTGAACAAGCTGGAACGCATCTGCCAGAAACTCGCGCTTAAACCCACCGACCATCTGCTGGAGATCGGCACCGGCTGGGGCAGCATGGCGTTGTACGCGGCGCGGCACTATGGCTGCAAAGTCACCACCACGACCTTGTCCAGGGAACAGTTTGTCTACACCCAGCAACGCATCGCCGCCATGGGGCTGCAAGACCAGGTGACGCTGCTGTTGCAGGACTACCGCGACCTGAGCGGCCAATACGACAAGCTGGTGTCCATCGAAATGATCGAAGCGGTGGGCCATCGCTTCCTGCCGACCTACTTCAAACAGTGCGCGCGCCTGCTCAAGAGCGATGGGCTGATGCTGCTGCAAGCCATCACCATCCGTGAGCAACGCTTTGAACAGGCCAAGAACAGCGTCGACTTCATCCAGCGCTATATCTTCCCCGGCGGCGCCTTGCCCTGTGTGCAGAACATGCTGCAGATCATCAGCCGCGACACCGACATGAACCTGCTGCACATGGAAGATTTCGGCCTGCATTACGCGCGAACCCTGCGCTTGTGGCATGAGAACTTTCGCCGCGCTCACGGCCGTCTCATGGAATTGGGCTACGACGAATACTTCCTGCGGTTGTGGGAGTTTTACCTGTGCTACTGCGAAGGCGGCTTTATGGAGCGCACCATCGGCACCGCGCAGTTGCTGCTGGCCAAGCCGGCAGCCATCAACCCGCCGTTGCTTGGGCGTTTCAGTGCTTAACCAATGCGCCGGGTACGCTAACGTCTGTCAGCCCTTTCACACCTGTGTCACCCGCTTGCCTTACACTGCGTGCCTATGACCAACATCCCCCACACCCAAATCACCACCCCCGCCGTCACCTGCTCGACGTGCGCGGCCTGCTGCTGCCAGCTGGAAGTCATGCTGATTACCGACACGGGCGTGCCCGAGCGCTATATCGACACCGACGATTGGGGCGGCGAAGTCATGCTGCGCCTGGACGACGGCTGGTGCGCGGCGCTGGACCGGGACACGATGATGTGTACGATTTATACGCGTCGGCCGCTGATCTGCCGGGAATTCGAGATGGGCGCGCCGGAATGCCTGACCGAACGCGAAGGGATTGCGACCGCTTACCGCTGATCTCAGGCCGACGAATATCTCAATGTGGGAGGGGGCTTGCCCCCGATAGCAGTGGGTCAGTTGGCAAATTCTGCGACTGACACTCCGCTATCGGGGGCAAGCCCCCTCCCACAGGGTTTTGCAGGGTAACGAGTAGTTTTCGATGCCACCGAACGCGAATGGATTGCGACCGCTTACCGCTGATCTCAGGCCGACGAATATCTCAATGTGGGAGGGGGCTTGCCCCCTCCCACAGGGTTTTGCAGGGCAACGAGTAGTTTTCGATGCCACCGAACGCGAACGGATTGCGACCGCTTACCGCTGATCTCAGGCCGACAAATATCTCAATGTGGGAGGGGGCTTGCCCCCGATAGCAGTGGGTCAGTTGGCAAATTCTGCGACTGACACTCCGCTATCGGGGGCAAGCCCCCTCCCACAGGGTTTTGCAGGGCAACGAGTAGTTTTTGATGCCACCGAACGCGAACGGATTAGCGACCGCTTACCGCTGATCTCAGGCCGACAAATATCTCAATGTGGGAGGGGGCTTGCCCCCGATAGCAGTGGGTCAGTTGGCAAATTCTGCGACTGACACTGCGCTATCGGGGGCAAGCCCCCTCCCACAGGGTTTTGCAGGGCAACGAGTAGTTTTCGATGCCACCGAACGCGAAGGGATTCGCGACCGCTTACCGCTGATCTCAGGCCGACAAATATCTCAATGTGGGAGGGGGCTTGCCCCCGATAGCGGTGGGTCAGTTGGCAAATTCTGCGACTGACACTCCGCTATCGGGGGCAAGCCCCCTCCCACAGGGTTTTGCAGGGCAACGAGTAGTTTTCGATGCCACCGAACGCGAACGGATTGCGACCGCTTACCGCTGATCTCAGGCCGACAAATATCTCAATGTGGGAGGGGGCTTGCCCCCTCCCACAGGGTTTTGCAGGGTTCTGAAGTTACAGCGGCATCGTGTAGTGCAACGAGTAGTTTTCGATGCCGTCGTTATGGTCGCTGAGCCCGGCGTTGGAGTAGTGCATGGCACGAATGCCCACTTCATGCCCGCCGTTAAAGCGCAAACCGAAGCCCAGGCGGTCTTCGAACTGGAAGGCCTGGCCGAGGTTGTTGTCTTCCAACCGCGTGCGGGAGAATGCCGCCACCCCGATCCCGGCCTCGATGTAAGGTTTTACCGATTCCCCGGCGAACTCATACACAAATACCGGGGAGAACGACAGGCTGCTCGCGCCTGCACGGTGATCACCTTCCCAATAGGTGTATGCACCACTCCAATAGCCGGTCAGGCGACCGACGTCGCTCTGCATCCAGCTCTTATCCCAATCCGACGTCAGCCCCAATCGATAGGTGAGCGTCGAATCACCGGTGGCCCCCAGGCCAAACTCAAGGCCGGCGGCCTGCGCCGAAAAAGAGTGTCCCACCACAACGGCCGCAATCGCGGCCAAACAGAACAAGCGCTTCATAAGAAACATCCTTTCCGAACGAAGTTATAGGTTTTTACACAGGGAAATCTCGCTTATAGAAGCCGACTCACTGTCAGAAATTCAGCGTCTAACGGCGAATTTTGACGAAATTTTCACGAGCCGAAGCTTCTCACAACTCCGGGATGTTTCCATAGTGTCGGTAGGATATTTCTTAGATGACACACATCGCCGCTGGTCCAGAACTGGGCAGGGCCCGGAGTGCCGGCGGCCAGCAGATCGCGTTCGCCGAGCAGGCGCTTGAGTTGGCGGGCCACGGCGGCGCCGGTGTCGATCAGGCTGATGCCGGGGGGCAGCATCTGCGCCAGGAGCGGCTTGAGGAAGGGGTAGTGGGTGCAACCGAGGATGATGGTGTCGCAGCCGGCGCTGAGCAACGGTTCGACATAGCTTTGCAACAACTGGCGCAGGGCCGGGCTGCCCAGGTCGCCGGTTTCAATCAGTTCCACCAGGCCTGGGCACGGCCGGGTGATCACCCGCACATCGGTGGCGAAACGGTCGAGCAACGCGGCGAACTTGGCGCTCTGCAGGGTGCCGGTGGTGGCGAGTACGCCGACCACGCCACTGCGGGTCGCAGCGGTGGCGGGTTTGACGGCGGGTTCCATCCCCACCAGCGGCCAGTCGGGGTAGCTCTTGCGCAAGTCGGCCACGGCAGCAACGGTCGCCGTGTTGCAGGCAATCACCAAGGCTTTGGCGCCGCGCTCGCGGAAAAACTCTGCAACCCGGTGTAAACGTTCGCAAATAAAGGCCGGCGTTTTCTCGCCGTAGGGGATGTACCCGCAATCGGCGACGTACAGCAGCGACTCATGGGGCAACAGTTGCTGGATTTCCTCGAGCACCGTCAACCCGCCGATACCGGAGTCGAACACACCGATCGGTGCATCCTTAACCATGCTGCGCCCCACACACACTGCAACCGGGATCGCGCTTGACGCGCAACTCACGGAAACGCGTGGTCAAGGCATCGATCAGCAACAAGCGTCCGACCAGAGGCTCACCGAAACCGGCGAGCAACTTCAATGCTTCCAGGGCCTGCAGGCTGCCGACCAGACCGACCAGCGGGCCGACCACGCCGGCTTCGCTGCAGGTCAGTTCGGTGTCGCTGCCGTGCCCGTATAAACAGTGGTAGCACGGGCTGTCGGCGCGCCGCGGGTCGAATACCGAGAGTTGCCCATCCAGACGGATCGCCGCGCCGCTGACCAACGGCTTGCCGGCGGCCACGCAGGCGGCGTTGACCGCTTCGCGGGTGGAAAAGTTGTCGCTGCAATCGAGCACCACATCCACCGCCGCCACTGCCGCGGCCAGGGAGTCGGCATCCAGCGCAGTGCGATGGGTGAGCAGTTTGATCTCGGGGTTGAGCGCGGTCAGACGGCGGATGGCCGAATCGACCTTGCTCAGGCCGACACTGTCCGTGTCATGGATGATCTGGCGTTGCAGGTTGGTCAGGTCGACGGTGTCGAAATCCGCCAGATGCAACTCGCCGACCCCGGCCGCCGCCAGGTACAGCGCCACGGGCGCGCCCAGGCCGCCGAGGCCGACGATCAAGGCGCGACCGTTTTTCAGGCGCAATTGGCCGTCGATGTCGACCTGTTTCAACAGAATCTGTCGGCTATAGCGCAACAGCTCCTGGTCGCTCAGCATGGCCGGCGCCCCAGGCTGATGCGTTCGTGGCCGCCGAGGTCGATGCGGCTGTGGACGCCTTCAAAGCCCTGACTCAGCAGCAGGTCACGCACCGCCGCGGCCTGGTCGTAACCGTGTTCCAGCAACAACCAACCGCCCGCGTTGAGGTGGGCCGGCGCCTCGGCGATGATCAGCCGCAGGTCGTCCAACCCATCATGGCCCGCCACCAGCGCGCTGGCCGGCTCAAAGCGCACGTCGCCAGCCGCCAGGTGCGGATCGTTGGCGGCGATGTAGGGCGGGTTGCTGATGATCAGGTCGTAGGTGTGGCCTTGCAACGCGCTGAACCAGTGACTGTTGAGCACAGTGGCATTGTGCAGGTTCAGGCGCTGGCGATTGCGTTCGGCCAGGGCCACGGCTTCGAGCACGCGGTCGACGGCGGTGACGTGCCAGGCCGGGCGCTCGCTGGCCAGGGCCAGGGCGATGGCGCCGCTGCCGGTGCCGAGGTCGAGCACCTTGGCCGGCGTGGCGGGCAACAATTCCAGGGCCGCCTCGACCAGCAGTTCGGTGTCCGGGCGCGGGATCAGCGTGTGGGGCGCGACTTCCAGGTCCAGCTTCCAGAAACCTTGCTGGCCGAGGATGTAGGCCACCGGCTCACCGGCGCGGCGGCGTTGCAGGTAATCGGCGAAGGTCAGCGCGGCTTCGCTGCTGACGATTTTTTCCGGCCAGGTGTGCAGGTAGCTGCGGGACTTGCCCAGGGCAGCCGCGAGCAACAGCTCCACGTCCAGGCGTGCGGTGGGCGAGTCGGGCAGGTCGGCGGCGCGCAGAAGGCTGGCGATGATGGTCATTTATTCACCTATCGCCGCCAATTGGTCGGCCTGGTATTCGACGAGCAACGGCTCGATCACCGCGTCGATGCCACCGGCGAGAATCTCGTCCAGGGAGTAGAGCGTGAGGTTGACCCGGTGGTCGGTGACCCGGCCCTGGGCAAAGTTGTAGGTGCGGATGCGCTCGGAACGGTCGCCCGAGCCCACCAGCAGTTTGCGTTCACTGGCAATCGCGTTGGCGGCGGCGCTGGTCTGCTGGTCATTCAGCTTGGCCGACAGCCAGGACATGGCCCGCGCCCGGTTCTTGTGCTGCGAACGCTCTTCCTGGCATTCAACCACGATGCCCGACGGCAAGTGCGTGATGCGGATCGCCGAGTCGGTCTTGTTGATGTGCTGACCACCGGCACCGGATGAACGGTAGGTGTCGACGCGCAGGTCCGCCGGGTTGATCTCGATGGCTTCCTGCTCGTCTGGCTCGGGCAACACCGCCACGGTACACGCCGAGGTATGGATACGGCCTTGGGATTCGGTGGCCGGCACCCGTTGCACGCGGTGCGCGCCGGACTCGAATTTCAGCTTGCCGTACACGTTGTCGCCTTCGACGCGGGCGATGACTTCTTTATAGCCGCCGTGTTCGCCTTCGTTCTCGGACAGGATCTCGACGCGCCAGCCACGCCGCTCGGCATAACGCGAGTACATGCGGAACAGGTCGCCGGAGAAAATCGCCGCCTCGTCGCCGCCGGTGCCGGCGCGGATTTCGAGGAAGACGTTGCGCCCGTCGTTGGGGTCCTTGGGCAGCAGCATGCGTTGCAGGTCGCCTTCGAGCTCGGCCAGTTTGTCTTTGGCTTCACGGACTTCTTCCACGGCCATTTCACGCATGTCCGGGTCGCTGTCCTTGAGCAGGGCCTGGGCGCCCTCCAGGTCGGCCTGTACTTTCAACAGGTTCTGATAGGTGAGCACAATAGGCTCAACTTCGGCGTATTCCTTGGAATAAGCGCGGAACTTGGCCTGATCGGAGATGACCTCGCCGTCGCCGAGCAACGCAGTCAGTTCTTCGAAACGGTCCTGGAGCACGTCCAGTTTGTTGAGCAGTGACGCTTTCATTACGGTTTTTTATCCGAAGAGCTATCTGACGCGCCCTCACCGAGGGCAAAGAGTTCCTGCGCCATGGCCAGCGCATCGAGGCGGCCTTCGGCAGTGAGTTTTTTCAGTTGTACGCTGGGAGCGTGCAGCAACTTGTTGGTCAAGCCGCGGGCCAGTTGCATCAGCACGTCTTCGGCGTTGCCGCCATTGGCCAATAAGCGCTGGGCCTTGCTCAACTCCTCGTCGCGCAGGCGTTCGCCCTGCTGACGATACGCCTTGAGCACGTCCACCGCCGCCAGTTCGCGCAGGCGCACCATGAAGTCTTCGGCGCCGACGCTGACCATTTCCTCGGCGGCCTGGGCTGCGCCCTGACGGCTCTTGAGGTTTTCGGCGACCACTTCGTGCAGATCGTCGACGCTATACAGGTAAACGTCGTCCAACTCGCCGACTTCAGGCTCGATATCCCGGGGAACGGCAATATCCACCATGAAGATCGGCTTGTGCTTGCGCAGCTTCAGCGCGCTTTCTACCGCGCCTTTACCCAGGATCGGCAACTGGCTGGCGGTGGAACTGATGACGATGTCGCTGCGCACCAGCTCGGCCGGGATATCGGCCAGCAGCACGGCGTGGGCGCCGAACTGTTCGGCGAGGATGCTGGCACGCTCCAGGGTGCGGTTGGCCACCACGATACGCTTCACGCCGAGGTCGTGCAGGTGACGGGCGACCAGGGTGATGGTCTCGCCGGCACCGATCAGCAAGGCCTGGCTGCGCTGCAAGTCGCTGAAAATCTGTTTGGCTAGGCTGACGGCGGCAAACGCCACGGACACCGGGTTTTCCCCGATGGCGGTGTCGGTGCGTACCTGCTTGGCGGAATTGAACGTGGCCTGGAACAGGCGCCCCAGCAGCGGCCCCACGGTGCCAGCCTCACGCGCCACGGCGTAGGCGGATTTCATCTGGCCGAGGATCTGCGGCTCGCCCAGGACCAGCGAATCGAGACCGGACGCCACACGCATCATGTGACGAACTGCCGCATCGTCCTCATGCACATAAGCGCTCGCGCGCAGGTCATTGAAGTCCAAATGGTGGTAATCGGCCAGCCAGCGCAGCACGACATCCGCTGAAAGATGCTCCTGCTCTATATAAAGCTCGCTGCGATTGCAGGTGGAAAGGATCGCAGCTTCGCGGCTGTCGGTGAGTCGGCAGAGCTGCTGCAAGGCCTCAACCAACTGCTCAGGCGTAAACGCCACGCGCTCGCGCACGTCTACGGAGGCAGTCTTGTGGTTAATACCGAGTGCGAGGAAGGCCATTCAATATCGCTGATGATGTCGGGAAGCCGACAATTGTCCTACTTCGATAGATTCAGAACAACCACCGTCGTCTATTGTCCCTATACGTTGTGCCTATAAAGGCATCCACTGAGACTCGGTTATGTTTGGCCGAAGGCTTGTGTCATGATGATCCGACCGCAGGTTAGTCGTCCTCTTCCTATATGAATAGATCCTCCGCGTTGCTCCTCGCTTTTGTCTTCCTCAACGGCTGCCAGGCCATGGCCCCCGTGTCGACCGACGGTACACCGCCGGTGGAAGAGAGCACCCCAGCCCCTGAAAAGCCCAAGGTTTACTCCTCGTTCACTGAAGATACGGTGTACAGCCTGCTGACCGCAGAACTGGCCGGCCAGCGCAATCGTTTCGATATTGCGCTGGATAATTACGTGACCCAGGCCATCAATACGCAAGATCCGGGCATCTCGGAGCGGGCGTTTCGCATCGCCGAGTACCTGGGGGCCGACCAGGCTGCGCTGGACACCTCGCTGATCTGGGCGAAAAACGCGCCGGACGACCTGGAGGCACAACGGGCGGCAGCCATTCAATTGGCGCGCTCGGGGCGCTACGACGACTCCATGACCTATATGGAGAAAGTCCTGCAGGGCAAGGGCGACACGCATTTCGACTTTCTTGCGCTGTCGGCGGCCGATACCGACCAGGACACGCGCAACGGGCTGATGAAGAGTTTCGACCGCCTGCTGCAAAAACACCCGAAGAACAGCCAGCTCGTGTTCGGCAAGGCCTTGCTGCTGCAACAGGACGACGAAGCCGAAGCCGCGCTGAAGCTGCTGGAACAGAACCCGCCGGAAGAAGGCGAGATCGCGCCGATCCTGCTGCGCGCACGCCTGTTGCAGAACCTCAATCGCGGCAAGGAAGCGATTCCGCTGCTGGAAAAAAGCATCAAGAAGTACCCGGACGACAAGCGCCTGCGCCTGACTTACGCGCGCACGCTGGTGGAGCAGGATCGCATGGAGGACGCCAAAGTGCAGTTCGCCAACCTGGTCCAGCAATACCCGGACGATGACGAATTGCGCTACTCCCTGGCGCTGGTGTGCCTGGAAGCCAAGGCCTGGGACGAGGCCAAGGGCTATCTGGAAGAGTTGATCGAGCGCGAAAGCCATGTGGACTCGGCGCACCTGAACCTCGGCCGCATCGCCGAAGAAAACAACGACCCCCAGGCCGCCCTGCTCGAATACGCCAAGGTCGGCCCCGGCAACGACTACCTGCCCGCCCAGTTGCGCCAGGCCGACATTCTGATGAGCAACGGGCGCACCGACGAGGCGGAAAAACGCCTGGTCGCGGCGCGCGAGGCGGAACCGGACTACGCGATCCAGCTGTACCTGATCCAGGCCGAAACCTTGTCGGCCAACAATCAGGCCGAGCGCGCCTGGAAAGTCTTGCAACAAGCCTTGCTGCAATACCCCGACGACCTGAACCTGCTCTACACCCGTGCGATGCAGGCGGAAAAACGCAATGACCTGGCGCAGATGGAAAAAGACCTGCGCCTGATCATCAAGCGCGACCCGGACAACGCCATGGCGCTCAATGCCCTGGGCTACACCCTGTCCGACCGCACCACGCGTTACGCCGAAGCCAAGGTGCTGATCGAACAGGCCCACAAGCTCAACCCGGAAGACCCGGCCGTACTCGACAGCCTGGGCTGGGTGAACTACCGCCTGGGCAACCTGGACGAGGCTGAGCGCCTGCTGCGCCAGGCGCTGGAGCGCTTCCCCGACCAGGAAGTCGCCGCCCACCTGGGCGAAGTGCTCTGGGCCAATGGCAAACAGCGCGAAGCCCGACAAATCTGGGAGAAGTTCCTCAAGGAACAACCCGAAAGCCCCATCCTGCGCGGCACCATCAAGCGCCTGACCGGTTCCGAGACCCTTTAAGTTTATGTTCTTGCGCCACTTTATCGTTTTCAGCTTCATCGCCTTGCTCGCCGGTTGCGCGGGCTTCGGTGCCCGCGAGTCCGTTGAGGGCCAGGGCAACCCGGCGCAATGGAAACAGCACAAGGCCCAGCTCAGCAGCATCGATGGCTGGCAGATCGAAGGAAAAGTCGGGGTACGCGCGCCGAAAGATTCCGGCAGCGGCACCTTGTTCTGGCTGCAACGCCAGGACTACTTCGATATCCGCCTGTCCGGCCCATTGGGGCGCGGCGCCGCCCGCCTGACCGGCCGACCGGGGCAAGTCAGCCTCGAAGTGGCCAACCAGGGTCGCTACGAAGCCGTCTCCCCGGAGGCGCTGCTGGAAGAGCAGATCGGCTGGAAACTGCCGGTGTCGCACCTGGTCTGGTGGGTACGCGGCTTGCCCGCCCCCGACAGCAAAAGCCGCCTGAGCCTCAATGGCGACAGCCGCCTGGCCTCCCTGGAGCAGGACGGCTGGCAGGTCGAATACCTGAGCTACGTGCAACAGAGCGGTTATTGGCTGCCCGAGCGGATCAAACTGCACGGCACCGACCTTGATATCACGCTGGTGATCAAGGACTGGCAACCACGCAAGCTGGGGCAATAACGTGACCGTAGAGAAACTGACCCTGCCCTCCCCGGCCAAACTCAATCTGATGCTGCACATCCTGGGACGCCGCGAAGACGGCTACCACGAGTTGCAGACGCTGTTTCAATTTCTCGACTACGGCGATGAACTGACATTCGCCGTGCGCGACGATGGCGTGATCCGACTGCACACCGAATTCGAAGGGGTGCCCCACGACAGCAACCTGATCGTGAAGGCCGCGAAAAAACTTCAGGCGCAATCGGGTTGCGCCCTGGGCATCGACATCTGGATCGATAAAATCCTGCCCATGGGCGGCGGCATCGGTGGCGGCAGCTCGAATGCCGCGACCACACTGCTGGGCCTGAACCACTTGTGGAAGCTCGGCTGGGACCTCGATCGCCTGGCCGCACTGGGCCTGACACTGGGCGCCGACGTCCCGGTTTTCGTGCGTGGGCACGCGGCTTTTGCCGAGGGCGTGGGAGAAAAACTCACCCCGGAAAACCCCGAAGAGCCTTGGTATGTCGTGCTTGTCCCGCAAGTATCTGTAAGTACAGCAGAAATTTTTTCAGATCCACTGTTGACACGTAACTCTCCTCCCATTAAAGTGCGCCCCGTTCCCAAGGGAAACAGTCGAAATGACTGCTTACCGGTTGTAGCAAGGCGTTATCCAGAAGTACGTAACGCTTTGAATTTGTTAGGTAAATTTACCGAAGCAAAATTAACCGGCACTGGAAGTTGTGTGTTTGGGGGCTTCCCAAACAAAGCTGAAGCTGATAAAGTCTCGGCCCTTCTTACAGAGACCCTTACAGGGTTTGTAGCGAAAGGAAGCAACGTTTCGATGTTGCATCGCAAGCTGCAAAGTCTGCTCTAAAAGGAACCGAGTACTGGGTACTCGTTGCAACAGATACAGGGGCGTCGCCAAGCGGTAAGGCAGCAGGTTTTGATCCTGCCATGCGTTGGTTCGAATCCAGCCGCCCCTGCCATTTTCCTTTACTCATCCAGGTTACCCTCAGCCTCTAGGTACTGCGCGTGTCCAAGATGATGGTCTTTACGGGGAACGCCAACCCCGATCTGGCTCGACGTGTTGTTCGTCAGCTGCATATCCCTCTCGGTGACATCTCTGTCGGTAAATTCTCCGACGGCGAAATTACCGCCGAGATCAATGAAAACGTCCGCGGTAAAGACGTCTTCATTATCCAGCCGACCTGCGCTCCGACCAACGATAACCTGATGGAACTCGTCGTGATGGCTGATGCCTTCCGCCGCTCCTCAGCGACTCGAATCACAGCTGTAATCCCTTACTTTGGTTATGCCCGTCAGGATCGCCGTCCGCGTTCCGCACGTGTGGCTATCAGCGCGAAAGTCGTGGCTGACATGCTCACCGTGGTAGGCATCGACCGTGTTCTCACGGTTGACCTGCACGCTGACCAAATCCAGGGGTTCTTCGATATTCCGGTAGATAACATCTACGGCTCCCCCGTATTGGTGGATGACATCGAAGACCAGCGCTTTGAAAACCTGATGATCGTGTCCCCGGACATTGGTGGCGTCGTGCGTGCACGGGCTGTCGCCAAATCCCTGGGCGTTGATCTCGGGATCATCGACAAACGCCGCGAGAAAGCCAATCACTCTGAAGTGATGCATATCATCGGTGATGTCGAAGGGCGTACCTGTATTCTGGTTGATGACATGGTCGACACCGCCGGCACCCTGTGCCACGCGGCGAAAGCCTTGAAAGAGCACGGTGCGGCAAAAGTCTTCGCCTACTGCACACACCCTGTGCTGTCGGGCCGAGCGATCGAGAACATCGAGAACTCAATGCTGGACGAACTGGTGGTGACCAACACCATCCCGTTGTCCGCTGCAGCTCAAGCCTGTCCGCGTATCCGCCAACTGGATATCGCACCGGTAGTTGCCGAAGCGGTTCGCCGCATCAGCAACGAAGAATCGATCAGCGCGATGTTCCGTTAAGGGTCAAACCTTCGGATCACCTCACTGACGAAAAGCGCCCCGCCCCGGCATATTGTCGGGGCGGGGCTTTTTTGCCCATATCGCCTTTAGCGCTGGTCGCAAACGCTGGGGCGAATGTGGTTATTTTGGAGATACAACATGAACGAATTTATTCTGAATGCTGAAGTGCGTTCCGACCTGGGGAAAGGTGCGAGCCGCCGCCTGCGTCGTCTCGCAAGCCTGGTTCCAGCTGTAGTTTACGGTGGCGACAAAGCCCCTGAGTCCATCAGCATGCTGGCCAAAGAAGTTGCCAAACTGCTGGAAAACGATGCGGCCTACAGCCACATCATTTCGCTGAACGTCGGCGGCACCAAGCAGAACGTCATCATCAAGGCCCTGCAACGTCACCCAGCTAAAGGCCACGTGCTGCACGCTGACTTCGTTCGCGTCGTTGCCGGCCAGAAACTGACCGCCGTCGTGCCTGTGCACTTTGTTGGTGAAGAAGCTCCGATCAAAAAAGGCGGCGAAGTTTCGCACGTTGTTGCCGAGATCGAAGTGACCTGCCTGCCGAAAGACCTGCCTGAGTTCATCGAAGTCGACCTGTCGGCTCTGGAAATCGGCGAAATCCTGCACCTGTCCGACCTCAAAGCCCCTAAAGGCGTTGAGTTTGTCGCACTGGTTCACGGTGATGACAAAGCGGTTGCCAACGTTCACGCTCCACGCGTTGCTCCAGAAGCTGAAGAAGGCGCTGCAGAGTAATTCACTCTGTATTGCCGGAGCTTGAGGAAACATCGCGGACCGAAACGTAGCGAGAAAGCGGGCGATAACGCGACGTTTACTCTTGAGTAAATGATCCCTTGTCGTCCACTTTCGCCGCACTCAGGTCGGCATTGTTATCCACAACTCCAAAGGAAGGGCCCCTGTCGTGACTGCCATTAAACTGATCGTTGGCCTGGGAAATCCAGGCGCAGAATACGAACAGACCCGGCATAACGCGGGGGCCCTTTTTGTTGAGCGCATCGCCCACGCCCAAGGTGTAAACCTGGTGGCCGATCGCAAGTATTTCGGCCTGACCGGACGCTTTTCGCATCAGGGTCAGGATGTTCGTCTGTTGATTCCCACCACCTACATGAACCGCAGCGGCCAGGCTGTCGCGGCGCTTGCGGGGTTCTTCCGGATCAAACCCGAAGAAATCCTGGTGGCCCATGACGAACTGGACCTGCCTCCCGGCGTTGCCAAGCTCAAGCAAGGCGGCGGGCATGGCGGGCACAATGGCCTGCGCGACATCATCGCGCAGCTGGGCAATCAGAATACCTTTTACCGTCTGCGGCTCGGCATTGGCCACCCAGGCGTTGCCAGTATGGTTTCAAATTTCGTCCTGGGTCGTGCGCCACGCGCCGAACAGGAAAAACTCGATGCCTGCATCGACTTTGCCCTCGGCGTGCTGCCGGATATCCTCGCCGGGGAATGGAACCGCGCGATGAAAAACCTGCACAGCCAGAAGGCCTGACTCTTTTCCGAGGGGAAACACCATGGGATTCAATTGCGGCATCGTCGGCCTGCCCAACGTCGGCAAATCCACCCTGTTCAACGCGCTGACCAAGTCCGGTATTGCGGCGGAGAACTTCCCCTTCTGCACCATCGAACCCAACAGCGGTATCGTGCCGATGCCGGACCCACGCCTGGACGCCCTGGCGGTGATCGTCAACCCCAAGCGCATCCTGCCGACCACCATGGAATTCGTCGACATCGCCGGCCTGGTGGCCGGTGCGTCGAAAGGTGAAGGCCTGGGCAACAAGTTCCTGGCCAACATCCGCGAAACCGATGCCATCGCCCACGTGGTCCGCTGCTTTGAAGACGAGAACGTGATTCACGTCTCCAACAGCGTCGACCCGAAACGCGACATCGAGATCATCGACCTGGAACTGATCTTCGCCGACCTCGACAGCTGCGAGAAGCAACTGCAGAAAGTCGCGCGTAACGCCAAGGGTGGCGACAAGGACGCCGTGGTCCAGAAAGGCCTGCTGGAGCAGCTGATCGCCCACTTCACCCTGGGCAAGCCGGCACGCAGCCTGATGAAGACCATGGGTGCTGACGAGAAGGCCGCGGTCAAGGGCTTCCACCTGCTGACCACCAAGCCGGTGATGTACATCGCCAACGTCGCCGAAGACGGCTTCGAGAACAACCCGCTGCTCGACGTGGTCAAGGCCATCGCCGACGAAGAAGGCGCGATCGTGGTTCCGGTGTGCAACAAGATCGAAGCGGAAATCGCCGAGCTCGATGACGGCGAAGAAAAAGACATGTTCCTCGAGGCCCTGGGCCTGGAAGAGCCTGGCCTGAATCGCGTGATCCGCGCCGGTTACGAAATGCTCAACCTGCAAACCTACTTCACCGCCGGTGTCGAAGAAGTCCGCGCCTGGACCGTCAAGGTCGGCGCCACCGCGCCACAGGCCGCCGGCGTGATCCACACCGACTTCGAAAAAGGCTTTATCCGCGCCGAAGTGATCGCCTACAACGACTTCATCCAGTACAAGGGTGAAGCCGGTGCCAAGGAAGCCGGTAAATGGCGCCTGGAAGGTAAGGAATATATCGTCAAGGACGGCGATGTGATGCACTTCCGTTTCAACGTGTAAGCGTTGTCGGAATCAAAGAAGCCGCGTTTATTCGCGGCTTTTTTGTGGGCGCTTTGAAGGCATGCGAGCCATTCGATCTGAACTCTCGGCAATAAATGCATGGCTAACGCTAGAAAAAGGCATTGGGCGGGTGACCAGACCTTCCCAATGCCAAACGACCTGATTTAATTTGCCTTGAATCGCTTAACCCAGGGTGTTCAGACACACCACCTTGGGCTGGGTCATTTCCTCATAGGCAAAGCGCACCCCTTCCCGGCCGAGGCTGCCGTACTTGGAGCCGCCAAACGGCATGGCATCGAAACGATAGTCGGACGAATCGTTGATCATCACGCCACCCGCCTCGATCCGCCGCGCCGCACTCATCGCCGTCGCCAGATCATTGGTGAAGATCCCCGCGTGCAGGCTGTAATCGGGTTCATTGGCCAACGAGATGGCCTCATCGAAGGTTTCGAAAGGCTGCAACACGACCACTGGGGCAAACACTTCGTTGCGCCACAGGCGACTGGCATGATCGACATTTTCCAGCACGGTCGCGGCGTAGCACGAGCCCTCGCGCCGGTGGCCGCAAAGTAACCTGGCGCCCTCCTCCAACGCTTCGTTGACCACCTGCTCGGCCTTCTGCGCCGCTTGGGGGGTAATCATCGGGCCGATGTCGGTGCTGGCAAGCAATGGGTCTCCGGTCACCAGTTTCTGCGCCAGGCTGACGAAGTGCTCGCGAAAACGCGCGTAGATCGACGCCTGGATCAGCAGGCGCTGAGTGCCGATGCAGTTCTGTCCCGCCGCCCAGAAAGCCCCGGACAGGCAACTGTCGACGGCGGCCGCAAGGTTGCAGTCCGCCATGACGATCACCGGCGCATTGCCGCCCAAGTCCATGGCGAGCTTCTTCAGGCCGGCCGTGCGGGCAATCTGCTCGCCGGTGACGAAGCCGCCAGTAAAGGAAATCATCCGCACCTCACGGGAGGCGACCAAGGCCTTGCCCAGTTCCGCGCCGCCGGTGGCGACGGTGACCACCGACTCGGGCAACCCGGCCTTAACCAGACACGAGACCAATTTGATGGCCGACAACGGCGCCAGCTCAGACGGTTTGAGAATCACCGCGTTGCCGCCGGCAATGGCCGGACCGAGCTTGTGCGCCACCAGATTCAATGGATCGTTGTACGGGGTGATCGCGACGATCAGGCCCAGTGGCTCGCGGGAGAACCAGCCCTGGCGCGACTCGGAGCCCTCATAGGCATCGAAAGGCACCACTTCCCCGGCATTGCGCCTGGCCTCTTCGGCAGAAAGCTTGAGGGTGTTGACGCAGCGCTTGACCTCTTTTTCCGCCTGTTTGAGGGTCTTGCCGGCTTCGTCGACAATCAGCCGGGCAAATGCCGGGGCATCGCGTTCGATGTGCAAGGCGGCCTGTTCGAGAATGCGTGCCCGACGATGACGCGGCAGTTCGGCGCAGGCTTGCGCACCGCTGCGACCCTGCACCAGCAACTGCGGCACCTGCGATGCACAAACATCCGCTACGGTCCCGATAACAGTCCCGTCAAAGGGGTTGAAGACTTCGATGTGCGGCGCCACGGCAGCCAGCGCAAGACTCGATAGTTTCACAGGCGTTCTCCTAGTTGTGCGCAACAGACTGATGGATGCTGATGATGTCCGACAGCAACGCAAACGCTGTTTCCGTGCGCCCAGCTCCCGGCCCCGAAACCGTCACAGCGCCGAGCAGATCGGTGGCGAACGACACGGCATTGGTGGCGCCGCAGATACCGGCCAGCGGATGATCATGGTTCAACAGGCGCGGCTCGACACTGGCACTGACCGAACCATCGGCATGACGCGTGGCCGCGCCGATAAGCCTCCAGCGTGCTCCGTCCTGCCGGGCTTTTTCGATGTCGCCAAGGCCAAGTGAGGAAATACCGCTGCAACTGACATCGTTGACGTTCAGCTTGGCGTCCAGCAGCTCGTTGGCCAGAATCACCACCTTCAGACGTACATCATGCCCCTCGACGTCCGCCGTTGGGTCGGCTTCGGCATACCCCAATGCCTGTGCCTCACTGACCGCCTCGGCGAAACCCAGGCCGCCTTCCATGCGGGTCAGGACGAAGTTGGACGTGCCGTTGAGAATCCCCTCGAAACCGACAACCGAACTGCCCGCCAGCAACTGCCTGGCCAGGCGGATCACCGGTGTGCCGCTCATCACCGAACCTTCGTATTCAAAGACGACGTTATTGCGCTGGGCCAGGTCTTTCAGCTCGCCACCGTGCAGGGCAATCGGTCCCTTGTTGGTGGTGACCACATGTTTGCCGTTCTCCAGCGCCCAGCGGCAGAACGAAGTAGCCGGCTCACCATCCACCGGGTTGGTAAAGGTCGCTTCGGCAATGATGTCCGCACCGGACGCCTTGATCACCGCTTCGTTGAGGGCTACGGCTTCGCCCCCCGGCAGTTGCGCGAAAGCGCCCTTGACCGCTGGAAGATTGGCCAGCAACGCGGCATCCAACCCGTCGCGACCGATCACCGAACCGAGGAACAGATCAGTGACGCCGACGATTTTCAGGGTAAAACCCAGTTCGTTTTTCCAACTGTCGTTACGCTCGGCAATCAGCTGAGCCAGCGCCCGGTTGACACCACCGAAGCCGACCAGCGCCAGTTTGTATTCAGTCATTTTTATTGTCCTTGATCTGGGTGATGGGTTGTTGGGCACTAGATTAGGGACACGTCCTGGGCAGTGAAATATGCCAATTTGCTCTATTTCATGGGCGTTTTGACCAGTGCCTGGGCAAAGCGTCCGGGCATAAAAAAAGCCAACCGAAGTTGACTTTTTCACAGCAAAAAACCGGCTAGACAACAGACGATAAAACGAATGAAGTCACCGTGTTTTCCACGCCCGGCAGCGCGGAGATTTCATTCCAGACCTTATGCACCCGCTCCGGGCTCGCAGCGCCGACGCGCAGCATCAGGTCGAACTCGCCGCTCATGACATCGCACTCGATGACTTCCGGTATTGCCCGCAAAGCCTGCAGCACATCCGCGCCGCGCATGCGGTCGTAGCGATAGACAAAAATCACCGCATTGATGCTCGAAGAGGCTTGTCGCCCCTCCCCCGTGCGAACCGTATACCCCTGTATCGCACCGTCGCGCTCGAGCCGTTCGATCCGTTGGCGCACGGCATTGCGCGACAGATTGACCTTGGTCGCCAGCTCGGCGTGGGCCGCCCGGGCATTGAGCCGCAGCTCAGCGATGATACGTTCATCGAGCGGGTCCAGAATGCGCTTCACTTGACCTCCTGCGGCAACGCCGTCACAGCGCGCCGAGCAGCTGATGGATGGTGTCGAGGTCGTCCGGTTGAATCCGGTAATGCTGTGCCGATCCCTGCTCCGCGAGCGGGCTGTGTTGCGCCGGCGCACCGATCCCCAGTTCGCCGAGCAGCACGGTAGATTTGGCCGGTGAGATTTCCCCCAGGGTGACCATCGGCGCGACCAGGCTGCGGCGGTACAGTCGAGCTGCCAGGACGCCGGTGGCGGTGTGAGGATCAATGACGTAACCGGTGTCACGGTACAGCGAGGTCATTTCCTGCAGGGTTTCGTCATCGCTGACCGCGTAGGAGTCGATGATCATCCGCGCCTGCAACCAGAACTCGTTGGCGATGGTCATCTCGCCGCTGGATTCGAACGCTGCCATCAGCGCGCTCACCGCCTGATCGTCATGCCCGTAAAGCTCCCAGAGGAAACGTTCAAGGTTGGAAAAAATCGACAGGTCCATGGCCGGCGACAACGTCTTGTTGGTTCGCAACCTGGAGTAGTGGTTCTTCAGAAACAACTGATGCAATGCGTCGTTCTGATTGGTCGCAACGATCATCTGGGTGATCGGCAGGCCCATTTTCTGCGCAATGTAACCGGCATATACCTCGGCAAAACTCGCGGCGGGCACGCTGAAACCAATCAGACGCTGAGCGCCTCCCAGTTGCAGCACGGCGTGGAAATAAAACACCAGTTGCGCCAACACACTGACCCAGTTGCTGGAGTTGAAACTGACTGCCTCGTGCTGCGTGCATGGCCACTGCCGGAACAGCCGGTTCACGATGGTCTGGCACTCATCGAAGCTACCGTTGACCGCGAACGTGTGGACATTCGAGTGAGCCACCGCCTGCAGATGCTGCAACTGATTCTGTGGTACGCCGGATGCCGGATAGAGCACCACCACGACGGTGTCGTTACAGTGCTTGAACGCCTCGATGGCCGCCAGCCCGGTATCACCGTTGGTAGCCCCGAGCACCACCGCGCGTCGCTGGCGTTTGTGCAGAAAATACTGCACCAACTGCGCCTGCAACTGGGCGGCAAAATCCTTCGAGGAACGGGTAGGTCCGTGGAACAGCTCCAGCACCCACTCGTTGCGGTCGACCTGATGCAAGGGCGCCACGGAGCGATGACTGAAGCGGCTGCTCGCCTCTTTGAGCATGCGCTTGAGATCCACCTCAGGGATGGCCCCACCCACAAACGGACTCATGACCCGATAGGCCAGTTCGTCATACGGCAAGATCGACCAATTGGCCATGTCCTGGGGTTCGAACAGCGGCAACTCGAAGGGCACGAACAGTCCGCCGTCCTCGGCAATACCGGATAACACGACCTTTTCGAAATCGACCTGCATGGCCGAACTTCGCGTACTCACATAGTGCATGGTTGACTCCGGCCATTCATTTGTAACGATGTGCCTGCTCGACCAGCCAGGTAGAAAACATGACCGCGTCGGGATGCTGGTCGGCCCCCGAACCGCGTACCAGATAAAACGATTCGCTGGCTTCGATGCGCTGGGCGAAGGGTTCAACCAGACGCCCGTCCTGGAGCATCTCGTCGACCATCGAGGAGCGGGCCAGGGCAATCCCCTGCCCCAACTCGGCCATGCGCAAGGTGCAGATCAGCGTGTCGAACTGCATGCCGGTCGACGAATCGACGGTGTCCGCTCCGACCATGTTCAACCAGTAACCCCAGCCCTCTTCGTAACCCAGAACGTGCAGCAACGGATGGTGAGCCACGTCGGCCGCGACCTTCAGCGGCGAGCGCGCCATCAGGGCGGGCGAGCAGACCGGAAACAAGGTGTCCCAGGTCAGGCGTTGCGAGACCAGGCCGGGCCATTGACCATGACCCCAACGAATTTCCATATCGTCTTCGCCATCCAGCTCCTTGACCCAAATGTTGCTGATATAGCGGATGTAGACATGGGGATGAGCCTGACGAAAGTCGACCAATTTGGGCGCCAGCCAATGTACGAAAAACGCCAGGCTGCCACGCACCTTGATCGGTCGGCGTTTGTGTTGGCCAAAAATCTCGTTGGTCCCCACCGCCAGCCGAGTGATCGCATCCTGCACCACCGGCAGATAGGCTTGGCCTTCCTCGGTCAGCCCCAAGCCACGGGGCAAGCGCTTGAACAGCGCCACCCCCAGATGGCTTTCCAATTGGCGGATCTGCTGGCTGACCGCGCCCTGGGTCAAAAACAGTTCCTCGGCGGCGTGGGTAAAGTTCAGACAGCGGGCAGACACCTCGAATGCCCGCAGCCAGTTCAATGGGGGTAACGGCTTTTGCTTCATGGTCTGGACCTCATTGACGCCCCCCGCACCGAGCACGCTTGCCCACCCTGCCTAGAATGCATCGGACGGTTGTGCCAAGGGGGCAAGCGACAAGCGTCGCTCGCGGCTCTTGCGGGTAATGTAATACACGAAGTAGCACCAGGCGATGAATGGCAAACCGAAGTACAGCGCCACCCGCTGCTCGGGGTCGAAAGCGATCCCGACGCAGGCCAGGCTGCAGCAGGCCAGCGCTCCCAGAGGTACCCACGGATAACCCCGGACGCGGAACTTGAGGTCGCGGACATCACCGCCATTGGCCACATAGTGACGGCGGAATGCGATCTGGCTCGCGGCGATGCTCATCCACACCACCACTACCGCCAGCCCGGAAATCGACACCAGCGCCAGATAGACGGTGTCAGCGGCAAACACACTACTGAGCAACGAGGCACCGCCGCCGAACATGCTCAATACGATGGCATTCAACGGCGTCCCCGTGCGGGTCAGGTTAGAGAACTGCTTAGGCAGGTGTCCCTGATCGCTTAAGGTCCAGAGCATCCGCGAAGCGGCGTACAACCCGGAGTTGGCCGCAGACAACAGCGCCGTGATGATCACGAAGTTCATGATGTCGGCGGAGTAAGGAATGCCGATGTAGGTAAATACAGTGACGAACGGACTCTCCACCAAACCGGCCTGCTCGCGGGGCAACAGCGTCGCCAGGACGAAAATGGTGCCGACGAAAAAGATCGCCAGACGCAACACGGTAGTGCGAATGGCCCGCGGCACATTGCGCTGAGGGTCCTTGGTTTCACCGGCAGCGATACCGATCAACTCCGTACCGGAGAAGGCGAAGGACACCGCCAACAGGGTCATGGCAATCGACATGAAACCGGTGGGGAACAAGCCCTCGCGGGTGAAGTTACCCAGGCCGGCACTGTGCGCCTGATCGATATGCAACAGGCCGAGAATCGCCCCGCCGCCGATTATCAGGAACACCACCACCGTCACTACTTTGATCAAGGACAACCAGAACTCGGTCTCGGCAAACAAACGCACCGAGATCACGTTGGTCAGGAACACCACGCCAGCGAACAGCGCACTCCAGATCCACACCGGCGTGTCCGGGAACCAGCGCACCATAAGAATACCGGCGGCGGTGAATTCCGAGCCGATGGCCACGGTCCACGTCAGCCAATACAGCCAGGCCACGGTGTAGCCGGTACCTGGGCCAAGAAAGCGCGTGGCGTAGATGCTGAAGGAGCCGGTTTCCGGCATCTGCACCGCCAACTCGCCCAGGCACATCATGACCATGTAGACCATGAGGGCGCCGATGATGTAAGCAATGACCGCACCTAACGGACCGGCCTGGTTAACGGTGTATCCGGACGTGAGAAACAGCCCGGTACCAATCACGCCGCCCAATGCCAACATGACAATATGGCGCGTCTGCATTTCCTGTTTGAAACTGGCACGCGGGTTGATTTGCTGTTCTTGTATGGACATGGTTGTTCTCATGAAAGTTGGCGGGGCACGCATTAACGTCTGCGCTGAGTTACTGGGCAGAGTCAAAAAATGTCGCCACTGGGTTTTATTATTATTCCGCTTCATGAACGCCTCACTAACGGCCCTGTCGTGAGGGAGTAACGTTAAAACTTCAACTGGCTACCTCAGTGCATGTTTCATTGATTGAGGGCTGTTTGCTTGCTGGTAGCTGTTCATCCCGTGAATGCCTGACAAAGGCAAACGCCTGCTGCAGATCGTCGAGCAAATCATCGGTGTCTTCGATGCCGACGGAGACGCGTACCAGCCCTTCGGAGATACCCAGGGCCAGACGCTCCTCCAGCGTGTTCTCCACATGGCTGGTGGTCCGCGCCGGACCGTAAATGGTTTCCACCGCGCCCAGATTGCCCGCGCAGTGAGCAAAGCGCAGGCGCGGCAACAGCACCTTGACCGTGTCCATGCCACCGACCAGGACAAAACTGACGATGGCACCGAAACCGGACATTTGCGCACACGCCACAGCGTGGTTCGGGTGGCTGGTCAAGCCGGGATAATTCACCGACGCCACCAACGGTTCGGTGCAGAGGAACTCTGCCAGGGCACGGGCACTGTGTTGCTGCTGACGCAGGCGCAGCACCAGCGTTTTCATGCCGCGGATGATCATGTAGGCCGAGAAGGGATCGAGCGTCGCACCGTTGATTTCCCGGTAATGACGAACCTTGGCCATCAACCATTCGCTGCCGCATACCAGGCCGCCGAGCACATCGCCATGACCGCTGAGGAACTTGGTCGCGCTGTGGATGACCACGTCCACGCCCAGCGCCAGTGGGTTTTGATTCAGCGGCGTGGCAAAGGTGTTGTCCGCCACCACCACGGCACCGACGCGCTTGGCCGCAGCCACCAGACGCTGGATATCGAGGATTTTCAGGGTCGGGTTGGTCGGTGTTTCCAGGTACACCAACTGGCAGCCTTTGGCGATTTCACGCTCGATCTCCTCGTGATCGAACGTCTCGCACAAGGTCACCTCGACGCCCATGCGCGGCAGGAACTCTTCGAAAATCTTGTTGGTTCCGCCATAGCTGTCCTTAGTGGACACCACACGATTGCCGTGGGCCAGGAAGGTGTAAAGCACACTGCTGATCGCCGCCATGCCACTGCTGAAGGCCACGGCGGACTCAGCATGTTCCAACTCGCGGATTTTGGCTTCGAGGGTCTCGACCGTCGGGTTGCTCATGCGGCTGTAGATAAAGCCCGGAGCATTGCCCAGAGCAACGTCGTACCAGACGTCGATGTCGTCGTAACCGTAAGCGGCACTGACCACGATAGGTGTTTGAGTGGCATTGTAGGGGTGCCTGACTTGCTCCCCACCCCAGACCGCCCGGGTCCCCGCTCCGGCATTTTCAAGCCTTGTGCTGTCAGGTTTATTGTTCATTAAGACTACTCGCACTGAGAGTGGTGAATGTTGAATCATTAATCGGATCTGGCGGCCAATATATTGAAAACCCGTGCGCCCGAGAAACGATGTTATCGGTGCCAAAGGGCTGTTTTTTTTAATGGCTATCCATGTGCGGGGTGAGGGGGTCCAGCCCTGGTGGGTTTTTGTGCGGGCAGTGGGCTGTCTAGCTGGCTGATTTAACGTGCAAACGTTGATTGCGGTAGAAGCCGAACTATAAAGGGCGATGCATCAAGATAGTGAAACATCGCCACACATTATAAAATAACGAGAATTCTAGAACACACACCGCAACATAACTGCACCCTCATCAAACATCCCAACTATTCCTCATCACTCTAAGATTTATCTTACACCAACCACGGGCAACTACCCCGAGCAGCGCTTGCAACTTTATAGTTCTTGCGATTCAAGTACCCGAGCGACTCTACAGCTCAAGCAGCGCATCATGACAACACTAAGCTTTCCTGTTTAACTGCGTGCCGGCCCATAGGTTAATTGCCCTCCTGACGTGGCAACAGTATCGGAGCACAACACGATGTCGACGCTCTGCGAAAACGTTCTTATAACGGACATGACCTTTAGCGATTGCCCGGCCATCGAAACGACCGTGAACAATACGGCCGTTCTCGATATCGATATTCTCCTCTTGGGAGAAACCGGCACAGGTAAAGATACGTTGGCGCAACGCATCCATCAGCTGTCTCGTCGCAAAGGAAACTTCGTTGCAGTTAACTGTGCCGCCATCCCGGAAACCCTGGCCGAAAGCCAACTGTTCGGCGTCAACAGCGGCGCCTACACGGGCGCCATGCAATCTCGCGCGGGGTTTGTCGAAGCCGCTCATCTGGGCACCCTATACCTCGACGAAATCGACAGCATGCCGCTGTCGCTGCAAGCCAAGCTGTTACGTGTACTGGAATCACGCGGGGTCGAACGCCTGGGGTCTACACGATTTATCCCGGTAGACATGCGTGTGATCGCCTCGGCCCAGCACGCCTTGCACGAAATGGTCGAGCAAGGCACTTTCCGACGCGACCTCTACTTCCGTCTGAATGTGGTCAATATCCACCTTCCAGCCTTACGGGATCGGCGAGAGCGGATCATTCCCTTGTTCCTGGACATGATTGAGCAAGAGGCCGATCACTTCCGGCTCGCCGCGCCGTCGCCCCCTAGCAAGCAGTTATTGCAACAACTGCTGTGCCACCCGTGGAAGGGCAACGTGCGCGAACTGCGCTCGACGGCCAAGCGCTTCGTGTTGGGCCTGCCGCCGTTATCCACCGCGGTGATCAACCGACATGAACTTGAATTGAACCTGAAGACACGATTGCAACAGATGGAGAAATCGTTGATTGAAGAATCGCTTCGTCAACACGACCACTGTGTGGACAGTGTGGCAATCGCTTTAGGCGTCGCCAAGCGAACGCTGTACCACCGAATAAAGCATTTGGGAATATCACTCAACTGAAACAGGGTGCCGCCCCTGTTAACGCAATAACATCTTTTGAAACATACCTTCCCGCAACATATGGAACGCATGAATCCGTTTAGCCACATAAGTCATGGAACAGCGATACAGGTGTGCAACAGCGTCTTTTGATGTATCGCTGACTCCAGTGAAACTAACGTTAAGCACGGAGAAAACAACATGACTATCGGTTCGATTGGCTCGTATTCTGGCGCCTCCTATGGTGGCGGTGACGCCAACAATATGTCTGCTGATGAGGCAGATGCTGGTATGGAGGCTGTAGAATCAAAGAAGCGCAAAGATGGCGTAAAAAACGCATATAAAGCAGCAGAGAACGCTAATACCAACGGTATTAAAGCAGCCGCTGACATGCTCCGCCTGTAATAGCTGAACGCTTGCTGGCCTTCTCGACAGTCGATGCCGGGAAGGCCATACCGCCACGAGCGTTGTCATATACACGCTCATCTTCTAACCCTTATCTGACAGGGCAACATGATGATAGGCAGCATCCGCACGACTGAAATCAATCAACTCCCTGGCACCTCGGGCATACAGGAGGCCTCCCACTCGGCCACCGATGTCAGCTTTTTCAACTCAACGCTCATGCCTTCCCCAGTTGCGAATACCGCGGTCGATCATGCGCTGCCACCGAATGTGCTTTCCGAAGCCGCAGGCAAGCTCAATTCCATGACTGAGCGTATGACCAAAAGCCTGCGGGCATTAAGCAGCAAGAACAAACTGGAAGAGGCGCGAAAATATCCGGGGCAACTTTCCGACGCACTCCTGCTGACGCACATGTTGTCGAAGAGCGTCGGTAAAACCGCGCAGTGCATCGATAAAATCAGCAACCTCCAGTAGGCCAACATGACTCGCCCGTGGCTTATCCTAGTAATCCTGTCGCTCTCATTCTTGCTCAATGCCTGCAGTGACCGTGTCGAACTTCATCGTCAGTTAACCGAACAAGAGGCCAATGAGGTCGTTGCGGAACTGGCGGACAAACATATCCGCGCCACCAAGGTTCCCGCGAAAGATGGCGTTGTGGTGGTGGTCAACTCAACCGATATCGGCCGCGCTGTGCGAACGCTGGAGGCCGCCGGCCTCCCGCGGGTCGCGCGCGCGACGCTGGGCGACACCTTTCGCAAAGAGGGGGTTATTTCCACCCCGCTTGAAGAACGAGCACGCTACATCTATGCCCTGTCCCAGGAGCTGGAGACCACGCTGTCGAACATCGATGGCGTCATCGTGGCTCGCGTACACGTGGTGCTGCCCGAGCGCGTCGCTCCGGGGGAACCGGTACAACCCGCCTCCGCCTCGGTGTTCATCAAGCATGACCCGCGACTCGACCCCGACAATATCAGGGCCCGGGTGCGCAGGATGGTTGCAAGCAGTATTCCGGGGATGACCGCCGCGGTGGAAAACCCGCAAAAGCTGACGGTCGTCTTCGTGCCGGCAACCGCTTACTTAGAGCAGCAACGGTTGGCTTACTTCGGGCCGTTCCTGGTTCCGGGAGATGACATCGGTTTTTGGCGGGCCAGTGTGACATTCGGGCTGATCGCCCTGGCGCTGATAATCGCGGCGGGCATGTTCTGGCATAAACGCACACAAAGAGCCGCAGACGCGCTGTCAGACGGCCCATCCCCGGATGCGCCTGTCCAGGCCCGCAATGAGTAATCTCTCATGGGCCCAATGGTGGTCCGCGCCCTGGTTGTGTGCCCACGAAGACTGGAAAGCCCCCGTTCAACACGCCGCGCTGAATGAGCTGCACCGCAGCCGGCAGGTCGTCACGGGCACGCCTTATGGCGTTGCCCCTTGCCTGCCGCCAATGCCCGACCCCGCACTCCTGCAACTGGCACTCGCCCCCGCGGATCAACTCGACCTGGGGCTCGCCCTGATTGACGGCATCTGCCGTCCCGCCTATGCCACCGCACTCGATGACAACCATCGACAGTGGTGCAACAGGCTGGCCAAGGCCCTGCCCCTGGATATGGTGCAACCCGATAATGACCCGCTGCAATTGCTCCGCGCCTGGGTCACGCCGGCCACCTGGCAGCGCATCCGGTTGCGCTTTGCGCGCCGGCGCATTTTGGATCTGGACGAAAAAGCCCTGTCGCTCGGCGACTCCCATAGCCGCCTCGATACCCTTTGGCATGCGGTGGCGTGGCGCATTGGCGCGATGAACAGGAACAGTAGCGCTGCCGCCTCAGAGGGGCACGGAGATTAACGATGTTATGCCGATATAAAATCAGCTCGCCCGGGGGCGCGCCGCCCCTGCCGGGGAGCCTGATCTCTTGCGAAACACTGGCGAGCTATACCCAGGCCAGCAATGTGGTGGACCAGGCAAAAGCCGAGGCCAGGCAGTTGCTGAAGACGGCACACGCCCAACGTGAAGCGCTGCTGGAAAAAGTCAGCGTTGAAGTATGGCAACGTGCCAATGCACAACTCAAACGCTGGGAAATCGAGCGTCAGGCCCTGTGCGACAGCCTTGAACAATACGCCACCTCGATCGCCAACCAGGCGATTCACCTGCTGCTTGAAGACACCCCCGCGCCCCAACGCATGGCCGCCCTGATCAAGCAATTACTGGCGAGCCATGTGCCAGCGGTGAAGGCAACACTGGTTTGCCACCCGCTCGAATTGGAGGCGGTGCGGGCATGCCTGACCAACCGCGGCAGCACGCACTGGACACTGCGCGCCGACGATACGATCAAACTGCAATCGCTCATATTGACCACCGAAGAAGGGGACTTCCGGATTGACTGGACGTCCTTGATCAATATTTTCATGAAGCCCGATGACAGCCCTTCAGACAACGGGTTTTAAACACACTTCATGAAATAAAAATTGCCGCACATGGAACCAATTCGAAATACAAACCAAAAAGGAGAACATCCCAACGGAGTGAATCCATGAACTATTACGACGGTTACAGCAATCGGCTTTTAAACGACGCGAGGGAGGTTAAACGTGACCTCAACCTCGCCGCAGAAACCAATTCCGGGTCTGAAGAAGACCTTGCCTTTTTTTTCGATCTTGTCGCCAAGCATCGAACTTCCGAATACGTCTTCAATGAACATGCCCGCGTCAAACATATGCTCCTGAAGTCAGGCCTGGACAGCGGTCAGTAACTTGAACGCGCTGCTGGCCGAGTGTTTGAAACGCGGCTCCGGAGAATTGAGGTTATTCGAAAACAATGACGAAATTATCCTGCGTCATTGTTCGAACAGCCTGTTGCTCAGTGTCCAGTTGACGCCACTTCGCCCGGACAAATCATTGCTGCTGAGCTGGCTGCGCCTGGGCGAGGTCAGCCTGGAACACTTTCCAGGCGCTCTCGCCCAGGCGCCGGCCAGTGGCGCGCTCTGGCTGATGCATTGCCTGCATGACAAGCACGACGAACAGCAGCTGCAGCTCTGCCTCGAGTCCCTGCTCAACCAACGCGATACCTGGCGCGCCACCGTCGCGCGCCTCCACAGACCGGCGCCTCGACGCAACCCCACCTCCCTACGTTCGTTGCTGTACTAATCAGAGAAGCTTCTATGCATAACAAGATCCACAAGCGCGACAGCTTGCGCATTGACCCGCCCGAAACTTCATCCAGACGCGCCGATTGGCGGTGCCTGATCGCCCTGACCTGCTTGCTGGCCCCGGCGCCAGGCGCCCTCGCCGCCATCCCCGCCGAATGGAAGAACACGGCATACGCCTATGAAGCCCAGCACAAGCCGTTACGTGAAGTCCTGGAAGATTTTGCCCAGACCTTCGGCACCCAACTCCAGATCGAGGGCCTGCTGGAGGGCAACGTCAACGGCAAGATACGCGCCAATACCCCGCAGTCGCTGCTCGACAGGCTGGGCGTTGAACACCGCTTCCAGTGGTATCTCTACAACAACACCCTGCACATCAGCACCCTCGACCAGCAAGAGTCCGCACGCCTGGAGGTGTCGTCCGAAACCATTGCCGACCTCAAGCAGGCGCTGACCGATATCGGCCTGCTCGACAGTCGTTTCGGCTGGGGCGAATTGCCGGAGGACGGTGTCGTCCTAGTCTCCGGCCCCCGGCGCTATATCGAACAGATCAAGCAGTTCAGCAGCCAGCGCCGTTCACCGGACGAAAAGCAGAGCGTGTTGAGCTATCCGCTCAAGTTCGCCAACGCCGCGGACCGCCAAATGGAATACCGCAACGAAAGAATCACCATCCCCGGCGTGGCTACCATGCTGCGCGGGCTGCTCGACCCACGCAATCCCGCGATGCTCACCGGCATGACTCAGCGCTCCCCCGCGCAGTCCCAGCCCGCGCCCCTGACGCCGGCGTTCCCGCGCCTGAGCAACCCGCTGCTGGGGCAGATGCTCGGCACACCCGCGCCAACCGGGCCGGTGGACGCAGGCATAGCGCTGACGTCGCGGGCGCCGGTCAACCCCAGCCGAATCCGCGTCGAGGCCGATGTGCGCAACAACGCGATTCTGATCTATGACCTGCCGGAGCGTCAGGGGATGTACCGCGAGCTGATCAGTCAGCTCGACGTGGCGCGCAAACTGGTGGAAATCGACGCCATCATCCTCGACATCGAACGCACCCAATTACGTGAGTTCGGCGTCAACTGGGGCTTTCAAAACAGTCGCTTCCGCGGCGGGGTCAACATGGCGCCCGGCACCTCATCACAATTGTCGATCGAAAACCGCGACCGCTTTTACGCCGACGTGCGCGCCCTGGAAGCGCGCGGGCTGGCAACCATGGTCTCCAACCCATCGGTGCTCACCCTGGAAAACCAACCGGCGGTGATCGACTTCAACCGCACCCAGTACCTGACGGCCGGCAGCGAGAACGCGACCATCCTGCCGATCACCGTCGGCACCAGTTTCCAGGTCGTGCCTCGCGTCATCACCAGCCGCGGTGGCCATCAGATCCACCTGGCGGTGGACATCGAAGACGGTAACTTCGACGAGTCCAACCCCGAACGCATCGGCCCCGATGTGCGTCGGGGCAAGGTCAGCACCCAGGCCGTCATGGCGGAAAAACGCTCCCTGGTGGTGGGCGGTTTCCATGTAACGAACAGCGCGGACAAGCAAAACAAGATCCCCTTGCTGGGGGACATTCCGTTGCTGGGCAAAGCGCTGTTCTCTTCGACGGAACGCCAGAACAACCGGCGCGAACGTTTGTTCATTCTCACCCCGCGCGTGATCGGCGATCAGTCCGACCCATCGCGTTACTTGCCGCAGGCCGACCAGAGCGAGTTGCAGGCCGCACTCAAACCCCTGGCACGGCGCTTGGCCCCACATCAGCCGGTGATCAACCGCAGCGACATCACCAGCATCCTGGCGCATCTGGTCAGCGGGCAAGTGCCCAAAGCCTTCAAGGCCGCACCGATGCCGCTGGCGTTGAACACGTTGTGTACCCCTCGCGAGCTGTTGGCGCTCAATACCGAGCGCAGCCAGTGGTACGCCGGCCCGCAGTTCAACGTGGCGGTGGTGGTGCTGCGCAATCAGTACAAGCGCAACGTCCGCATCGATGAAAAAGAATGCAGCAACTCCGAGACCCTGGCGGTCACCGTCTGGCCACGCGCCTGGCTCAAGCCGGGCGAAGAAGCCGAAGTGTTCATCGCCATGCGCCCGGTGGTGAAGGATGAACACCTGAGTGTGCCGCGCCCGTCCCTGCTCACGCCAACCCGGAAGACCACGCCATGAAGCCAAGACTGTTGTGCGCCACCCTGATGATTGCCGCGTTGTTCATCAGCGGTTGCACCCCGACCTGCAAAGGGGACTCCTGCTCACGCCCACAATCGACCAGCGATAAATTGGTGATCTGGTGGCCGCCGCACATGCGCGTCGAACCCGGCCCGGCCGGGGAGCGTTCGGACTATCAAACGGTGTCGCTGGAACGATGAACGCCGGGAGGGTGCCGGACGATGAGCGGCATCGGCAGGCATTCTTCGATAGCCTGGTGAGCGGCGATGCCGCTCACCTGCCGTTGTGCCTGGGCATCGCCCTGCACACACGGCACGCCAACGCCCGCCCGGGGTTGGCATTGCACATCAGCCAGGCGGCCTTGCAAGCCGGGCAACTGCAACGCGTGCTGGAACGCCGCTTCGATCAGGCAGTGGTATTTGATGGCTGCTATATCTACCTCGATGCCCAGGGCGCACTGGTGATCTGGCACGCCCTGCCCGCCGAGCTTCAGGCCGTGGATCAAGTCCTCAGCCGAATGCTGTCGCTGGCCGACCTCGACGCCTTGGATGGTTTCGCCAACCGCTGATCAGCGCTGCTCCAGCTCCGGCAACTCGAGGGTTTCACGCTTGGCCTCATCGTCGAGGTCGCGCAAGGTACGGTAGATCAACGCCACCGCGTGCAAGGTCTCGCGCGGAATGCCCGCCCCCAGTTTTGCCTCGTACAGCGTGCGGGCCAACCATACGCATTGAATCACCGGGACATCCGCCGCCTTGGCTCGATCAATCAGCTTACGCGCATTCGCGTCCGTGCCCTTGGCCACCAATTTTGGCAGCGGCGTTTGGCCGGGGCGGTAATACAACGCGACGGCAAAGTGCGTCGGGTTGACCACCAGCATGTCCGACTCCTCCAGCTTGGGCAGCTTGACCTTGGGTTCTTCCTGGGCCAACTGATAAGCCAACGAGCGCCGCTGGCCCTTGACGTGGGGATCGCCCTCCATGTCTTTGTACTCTTTGACCACCTCGACCTGAGTCATACGCATGCGCTTGGCAAAAAAGTACTTCTGCAACGTCAGGTCGATAAGCGCCAGCACCAGCAGCACCCCCAGACACGCATGCAACAAGTGCCGAAAGAGTGTGATCAGCGCGAGGATGTAGCTTTGCAGATCGCTGTTGGCAAGGTTGATCAAGGCCCCCAGCGACGGGCCAATCACCACGTACAGTATCAAGCCCAGGAGCAATGACTTGCCGATGCCCATCAACAAGTTCATGAGGGATTGGGCGGAGAACATCTGCTTGAGCTGGGTGAGCGGGTTCAGCCGGTTGAAGTCCAACTTCAGGGATTCGGGGGCGAACAGCAAGCCGAACTGCATCCAACTGCTGATCAGTTTCACCCCGATCGCGACCCCGACCATCAGCAGGCCGAAGGAGAAAAACAACACCAGCGCCTCCGTCAGCACTTCTTCCAGGGCGCGCGCAAAGGGTTGCCCTATGCGCGCCAGCGGCAGTGCGATCATCTGCTGGAAGCGCTGCATGCTGGTGTCGGCCGTGAACAAGGCGATCTCGCTCAAGGCCGTCAGTACCAACAACTTACCCACGTCCTGGCTCTGCGCGACTTGGCCTTTCTTGCGCTGGTCACGCAGTTTCTTGGCACTGGCGGGGTGTTTCTTTTCCCCTGAGTCACTCATGTAAAAGGCCCCTTGAACAGCAGGCCCAGGGAATGCTTGAGGTCACTCAGCAGCGCCATGCGCCCGACGATCAAGTCCTGCAGCAGGGCGAAATACAGCAGCAGAATACCGATGCCGGCCAGGCATTTGATCGGCGGGGCCAGCGTACTCACCTGCAGCTGCGGGCTGTAGATCCCCAACAGTGCCACGCCGAACTCGAGCAACAGCAGTACGGCGATAAAGGGCGCGGCGTACAGCATCATGTGAGTGAAGGTGTCGCCGACCAACTCGACAAACACACTGAGGCCATTGGCCGCCGGCAACGGAAACCACACGGTCGGCGGCCAGATCAGATAGCTGTCCCAGATCACCTGGGTCAGTGCGCCCAGGCCCAGGCTGGCCATCAATAAAAAAATCGCCAGTTGCTTGAACAAATGCCCGATCGGCGTGGCGTCGGGGCCCAGCGACGGGTTGAGCTGACCGCCGGCCAAAGCCCCGCGCTGGTTGTCCAACAGCGCCCCGACCGACTCGAACATCCAGAACGGCATCGACAGCAACACCCCCAGCAAAACGCCCAGGATCGCCTCTTTGAGCACCAGCGCGCCCAACATCATCGCGGAGAGTTCCTGCCCCATCAGCGCCGCATGAATACCCGGCGCGGGCATCAACGCCATGACCATCACCACGGCGTGCCTGGGCATGCCGCGAATGTGCTGGAAACAGAACGCCGCGACCAGAAAAGCGCAGGGGTAGATGCGTGCCATGCCGATCAGCAGGCTTGGCAGTAAATCAAGATAGAGCAGCATGGGCACGCCTCAATTCAAGGCCGAACGGGCGATCATGTCGAACGTCAGGTTGATCAACTGGACCAACTCCAGGCCAATCCAACGCCCGGTCACCACCAACGTGACGCCAACGGCGACCAGCTTGACGCCGAAAGGCAGCGTCTGGTCTTGTATCTGCATCAGCGCCTGGATCAGTGACGTCAGGACGCCCACGATCACCGCGACAATCAGCGGCGGCGCCGTCAGCACCACCACCAGCAGCATGCCCTGTTTGAACAGTACGATCGGTTCCATAGGCAGCTCAGAGATAGGAAAGGAACAGGCTGTCCAGCAGCCGCGACCAGCCGGACACCATCACAAACAGCAGTAATTTGAGCGGCAGGGAAATGGTCATGGGCGAGACCATTTGCATCCCCAGCGCCAGCAGCAGGTTGGAGACAATCAGGTCGATCACGATAAAGGGTATGTAGATCAAGAAGCCGATCTCGAACCCCGCCTGCAACTGCGACAACACATACGCCGGGATCAGCAGGATCAGGTCTTCGCGCTGGACCTCCTGCGCCATGGCCGGCGGCCACATGCGCGCGGTGTTTTCCAGCAGGTGGGTGAGGATGTCCGGGTCACTGTTACGCACCATGAACGTCCGCAACGGCTGCACCGCCTCAAGCCCGGTCTGTTGCAGCGTGCTCACGTTGCTCAAGTCCAGGGGCGATACCTTGACGACCTCCGCGATCTCATAGCCCACCGGCGCCATGATGAACAGCGTCGCCGCCAATGCGATGCCGTTGATGGCCATGCTGGGCGGCACCTGCTGCACACCGATCGCGTTGCGGGTGATCATCAGCACAATCACGATCTTCAAGAACGCGGTGCAGACGATCAACAGCATGGGCATCAACGACAAGGCCCCCACGAACACGGCCAGGACAATCGGGTCTACGCCTTGAAAACTCATCGGGAAAAAATCACACGAGACATCTGCAACCCCAGGCGACCGTCCACCTCCACCAATTGCCCCACGCCCAGCGGGCGGTCGCCGTAATACAACCCGGCCATGCCCGGCGCATACCCGGAAATGCCCAGCACCGCGCCGGGCGCCAGGTTGCGCAGCTCGCCGAGGGTCAGGTTGAGCGTGCCGCATCGCACATTGAGCGCCATGCTCAGTTCGTCGAACGGTTCATGCCCGAAGACATCCACCACCGGCGTGTCGTCTTCATGCCCTGCATAGGGCGGTGTTGCGAAATCCTCTTCCAAAGGCGCTTCCTCGATCGAAGTAAGGGTCAGGCAGACAGGCCCGGATTCATCATCAATAAACACGCACAGGCGTTGCCTGCCGACCTGCACATGGCCGTTGCCATGGGCTTGGAAATACACCTGCTCGAACATCAGCACATCGCCGGCGCGCAGGCCGCGCAATTGGCTGAGGGGCACGCGCAGGCGCCCGATCGTCACGGGCAGCGCCAACTGAAAACGCGTCGGCATCGGGCTGGCCATGCGGCGCCACGGCCCGGCCTCGCACAACGCCAGAAAGCTCTCGGTCGACAGCCACAGATAGCCCACCACGTGGGAAGCGCCGAGCGTCACGCACAACCGGCAACCGAAGTTCAACGGCCGGGCAGAGGGCAATAGCCGCAGATGCCCCAACAGCGCCCGCACCTGGGCACTCAAATGATGTTGAAACAGGGCCCAGAACCAGGAGTCCGGATCGTTGCCCGCCTGCGCCAACGTCACCGGGCATTCGCCCAGCAAGCTGAATTGCGGCCCCGGCTCACTGAACCCCAATACGCCGCAGGCTGTTTCGAAACAGAGCGGCTGGACGCCCATGGGGGCCGCCCCGGGCTCCAGCCGCAACTCTCCGCGCAGCTCGCCAACCTGGTACGACATGCGCAATCCGCGCCCCAACCGTTGCCGGGCCGCCGCCACATCGCCCTTGACCGTGGGTAACGCCAGGGAGGGCATCATCATGCCAGCGCCGTATGTGCCAAATGCACGCTGACCGGCCGTGCCAGGCTCGCGGCGAGCCTTTGCTCGAACTGTTGCCGTACCCCGCTGAGCCAGCGCGTCGTGCCCTCTCGCTCGGCGCGCAACTCAACCCTCCAGGCGCCCTGCTCTCGGCCGATGCTGCTGTCGATCCGCCCCAGGTGCGGCAAATACAAGACCGCCGTCAGCGGCCACTGCGACACGCCGTCCATCCGCGAAACCAATTGCTCGCTCAACGCATCGACCCTGGCGGTTTCCCCCGAAGCCTTGATTCCGGCCAGGAACTGCCATTGGCTCGCGTCGTCGCTGTCATCATTCAACAACTGGGCAAACAGCCGTTGCTCCCAAGGCGCCAGCGCGTCGATTGCCGGCACACGGTCGCCCCAGAACTCAAGCGGGTACTGGCGCTCAGACGGGTTGACTGAAACGTGGTTCATAGCGGTTCCTGCGCGAGTAAATGGGAGAGTTCTTGGATTTTTTCCACCTGACGCAGACACAAGGTCACGTGCTTTTGCGCACTGCCGACCTGCACCGCCTGCTCTTCGCGTTGCCCTTGCAGGGTCTTCAACTGGCTTTCTTCGCGGCGGGTGCCGGCCGACAAGTGCTGCTCCTTGGCGCTCCAGGTTTTCAGTGCCTTGAAGGTCACCACCTGGCCCTGGTGTTCACTCAACAGTTGCGCGCATTGCCGGGCCTCTTCCTGGCGCGTTTGCTCCAGCGTCTCCTGGGCCTGCTGGATATGCGCGACCAGCGTTTGATGCGCCCGCTTGGCCTCGCGCAGCGCCCGCTCGGCGCGGTCTGCGCGGTATCGACGCAAGCGCCGCAAGGTGTCGATGTCACTCGGCAATACGTCAGAAAGGGACATAGGCAGTCAGCTCCATCAGGTGATCCAGGGTCGAGGCGATGGGCGAGGGTTCACGCAGGTCCTGGCGCAGGAAGTCATCCACCGCCTGGCGGCTGTCCACGGCCAGATCGGTCAGCGCATCGTTGCCGGGCTGGTACTCGCCCAACTTGAGCATCAACTCGATCTGCTGGTAAGCCGACAACAGGCGGCGCAACGCCGTGCCCGACTGGATGTGCCCAGGCTCGGCAACGTTGCTCAAAATTCGCGAAAGGCTGGCCAGCACATCCACAGCCGGGTAGTGGCCCCGCTCGGCCAGCTTGCGAGACAGCACGATATGGCCGTCGAGCAGCGAGCGAACTTCATCGGCCACCGGATCGCTCATCGAGTCCTGCTCGATCAGCACGGTGTAGATCGCGGTGATCACGCCTTCGCGCGTCAACCCGGCGCGCTCCACCAAGCGCGGCAACAAGCTGTACACCGACGGCGGCAAACCACCGCGGCCCAACGGTTCACCGGCGGCCAGGCCGATTTCACGCTGGGCCCTGGCGAAACGGGTCAACGAGTCGATCAGCAACAACACCCGCTTGCCCTTGCGCCGGAAACCTTCGGCCAGCGCCGTCGCCGTGAACGCGGCACGCGCGCGCTCCATGCTGGAGCGGTCGGACGTGGCGCACACCAGCACGGCCTTGGCACGCAACTGGTCATCCAGTTCGTGATCGAGGAACTCGCGCAATTCGCGGCCCCGTTCACCGATCAGGCCGAACACAATCACATCGCATTCCACATTACGGGCGATCTCGGCCAACAACGTGGTTTTGCCACAACCGGCGCCGGCGAACAGCCCGACACGCTGGCCCTCGCCCAACGTCAGCAAGCCATCGATCGAGCGCACGCCGGTGGCCAACGCGCGACTGATGCGCGGGCGCTCCGTGGGCAATGGCGCCTCGCACAACACCGTGGTCGCGTCGGGCGTATCCGCCTCGACGAACGCACTGGGGCCCTCGCCGGCAATCGGCCGACCAAAACCATCCAGCACCTGGCCCAACAGCTCGTCGCTGACCCGCACCCGGTGCGGCACCCCCAGGCGCTCCACCGCGGCGCCGACACGCACCCCCTCCAGATTGCCCAGGGCACTGAGCACCGCATCCTGCTGATCGAACCCGATGATTTCGGCCAGCATGTAATCGCCAGGCTTTTTTTCGACCTGGCACAGATCACCGATACGCGCCTGGGGCAGCCGGCACTGCAACAGCATGCCGTTGACACGCTGGATACGCCCGCGCATCGACACCGGCGCGAAACGGGCCAGGCCCTGGGACTGAATCAATTGCCACGCGTCGAGACGCTCCTGCACCGTGCCGCTCACCAGCGCACCTCATAGCGTTGCGCGCCGTCGAACACCACCTTGCTGTTGTCGATCAGCACCAGCCGCAGGCCATCCACCTCATCGCCGACGAACAAACGGTCGCCGTGTTCCAACACCACATGACCGCTCGGCCCGCCGACGATCTGCAAGATCTTGAACGGCAGGATGCTGTCACGTACCCGTACACGACTGATCACCGGCACGGCGGTATCGAACTGTTCAGCAAAGCGGCTGAGCATGCGCGCCACGAGTTCGACCTCTTCCTGGGACACATCGCCATTGAGGGCGATCTGCCCATTGATCACCTGCAAGCCGACGCGATGGTCCAGCTCGCGCTCGCCGAGCATTTTGAGCAACTGCTGACGCACCTCGAGCGGCGAACCGAGGTTGGGCTTTTGCGGCTCGACGGGCATCAACGACGCCTGGGCCTCATGCTCGCCGGTGGACGCCATGCCGACCGCCACAATGATGACCGCACACACCAGCACCAGGCTGATCAGGCGCTTCTGCTGAAACGGCGGGATGGACGACAGCACCAGCGCGGGCGGCGCCTCCTGGCGCGGCTCGGCGGCTGGCGTGACCTGCGCGACCGCCGCCCGGGGCCAAGGCTGGTCGGCCAAGGCGACGCACAGGCGAATGCTGCCCAGCGAAAAAGGCGTATTGAGCGCCAGGTCGGCGATCTGTGCCAGCGCCTGCCCGGTGCTGCTTTGCAACAGCCCGGCTTCCGCCTGCACCGACCAGAACCCGTCGATCAACCGCAGCCGCGCATGATGCTCGACCACCCCGGCGTCGGTCAGCAGCAGGTCGGCGTCCGTGTGACAACCCAGGCTCCACTGCTCGCCAAACAACGGCAACGCAGCGCCCTGATTCAAACCCTCCAACACGCGCAGTTCAAACATCAGCAAGCCCTCCCTGGCGTGGGTATGTACGTTGCACTCATGCTGCCGCTCCTCGCATCAGTTCGTCCTGGCCCAGGTCAAAGCGCCCCAGCACCTTGACCTTCGATGCACTTCCCAGCTCAGCAAACGACAGCACCGGCACATGGCTGAACTCTTCCAGCAGCAAGGTCCGCAAGGGGCTGCGCAGATCCTGGGCGACCAACATCACGCGCTTGCTTTTGGGCCGCACGGCAAACGCTTGGTTAAGCAGGTTGATCAGCGAAGCGCTGCTGTCGTTATCAAGGGCGAAGAACACCCCGGTCTGGGTCTGGCGCAGTGCCTCGCGCAGCACGTTTTCGGTCTGCGGCGACAACAGCCAGGCATGCAGACCGTCCGCCTCGCTGTACTGGTGGAAAATCTGCGATTTAAGGGCGATGCGCGCGTAGTCCGCCAAGGCGTCCGGCTCACGTTCATGCTGGCCGTACTCGATCAGCGACTCGACGATCAGGCGCACGGCACGCAACGGCACGCCTTCGCCCGCGAGGCGCTGCAGCACCGCCGAGAAGCGCGACAGCGGCATGATCCGTTGCAGCTCCTGCACCAGCTCCGGCTGGTTGTGTTCAAGCCAGCCGAGGATCGCCTTGCTCTCCTGAATCCCGAGAAACTGAGGGCCGCTGAGCATCATGGCCTGCTTCATGCGGTCGATGATCAGGCTGGTGGCGCTGAAGCGTTCCAACTGCGGGTCATCCAGCAGCGGATCGTCGGGCGGCAGCCAGAGCCAGTCCTGCTCGTCGCGCTCGGGCAACCCCGGCACCGCGTGGGCCGGCTCGGACGCCAGCGCCTTGCGCTCCACCGCCACGAGCGTGACCACCGACGCCTTGATCATCGGCACTTCGTGAACGCAAAAACGCATCTCATCGTCGGCCAGCGAGGCATCGAGTTCGACCTCGAACGGCGGCAGCGTCAGACCGATATGGGCCACCATCGCGTTGCGCGCCTGGCGGATCCCGTGGATCAGTTCCGTGACCTCTGGCGAGCCTTGCAGAACCGGGGAGAACTGCAACAGGTAGGGCCGCGACGGGTCGAACCCGCGCAAATCCTCGTCGCCGTTGTCCTCGGGGCGCACCGCCTCGGTGGCTTCGGCTTCGGGCTGTTCCTCGCGTTGGCGTTGGCGCATCAGGTAGTAACCGAGGGCGCCGGTCATCAGCGAAATGAGGATGAACACCACGGTCGGCATGCCAGGCAAGGCGGCGAAAGCCAGCATGCCCACCGACGCGATCATCCAGCTCTTGGGCTCGCTGGTCATCTGCCGGGCAATTTCCGCGCCCATGTTATTGGCACCCTTGCGCCCATCCGGCGCCGCACGGGTGATGATCATGCCGGCGGTCAGGGAGATCAGCAGCGCAGGGATCTGCGCAATCAGGCCGTCACCGATGGTCAGCACCGAATACAGCGCCATCGAATCGCCGGCGCTCATGCCGTGCTGGAACATGCCGGTGGAAAACCCGCCCAACAGGTTGATCACCACGATGACCAGCCCGGCAATCGCATCGCCCTTGACGAACTTCATGGCGCCGTCCATTGCGCCGAACAACTGGCTCTCGCGGCCCAGTTGTTCACGCTTGTCGCGGGCCTGGCCGCCGTCGATCAAGCCGGCGCGCAGATCGCTGTCGATGGACATCTGCTTGCCCGGCATCGCGTCGAGGCTGAAGCGCGCCGCCACTTCGGCCACCCGCTCCGAGCCCTTGGTAATCACCAGGAAGTTGACGAGCGTGAGGATCATGAAAATCACCAGCCCCACCGCCAGGTTGCCGCCCACCACGAAGTTGCCGAACGCTTCCACGATATCGCCCGCGTCCTGCTCCAACAGGATCAAGCGCGTGGTGGCAATCGACAGCGCCAGGCGAAACATGGTGGTCAGCAGCAGAATCGAGGGAAAGGAAGAGAACGCCAACGGCCCGGGCAGGTACAGCGCCAGCACGATCAACAGGCAGGAAATACAGATATTCAGCGCGATCAGAATATCCACCAGCCAGGTCGGCAACGGCACGATGAAGATGAACACAATGGCCATGACCACCACCGCGCCCAAGACTTCGGCACGCCGCGCCACCTTGAGCAACGCAGCGTTGATGGTCGCCAGCACCGTCATGCGTTCCCCCTCGACTCGCCGGCAATGCGGGGGCTGCCCCGCTCCACGCGCGCGAACTCGTCCATCACCAACAAGAATTTGTGCAGCGCCTCCTGGCGCCCCCGGTTGTCACGCCACAAGGTCTGCGGCAGGCGCTGGATCACCGGGTACAGGGCGTTGAGGGACACCAGTTGGCCGCTCGCCAGCTCGCCACCGAGGTCTTCGGCCAGGCGCAATACCTCGCCCGAATCGACACCCGTGGCGGTATACCCCAACAGGCGCTGCAACAGACTCACCGAGTCCTGATCGGTGCTCAGGCGCTGCAGCAATGCCTGGCAATTGGCTAACGCCCCGCCCAACTGAGCGCAGCTTTGCAACCCCAACAGCAGCGTGCGCAACTGCGCCGTGGGCACCGAAGGCGAGTGGGCGGCGATGTCATCGGCCAGGGCCCGGCGCATCACGTTGAGGCCGTCTGCGAAGCGGTCCCCGCCGAACAGCCCCAACAACGATTGCATCATCGAGGTCAGGGATTGGCGCGTGACCACACTGGCGTAGTACAGCCCACGCACGGCCTGACGCTCTTGCGGGTCGCCGGCGGCCTGCTCCAGCACGGCGGCAATGTTCAGGCCGGCCTGGATCTCGCCCCTGTAGCGCACCTGCAACCGATCGATCGCCTCTTGCGCCAAGGCCACGTCGGCGGCGCGGGCTTCGGCTTGCGCGGCCACATACTTGAGCACCACGAACGCCCGCGCCGGGTCGCCGCCGGTCAGCGCCAGCCACTTGTCCGCGCTGACGTTGTGCGCCAGTTGCGAACGCACCCGGCGCGCCATGGACGCGATGGTCTCCTGGGCCGGATGGCCAAGCTGATCATAGAGCCGCACGAGCTGCTCGACGGCAGGCACCGCCAGGCCCATCGAGCGCCGGTTCAACGCTTGATTGTTGAGCGCGACTTCCTGATTGAAAACCTGCGCAACCTCATCGAAACCCGTCGCCACGGCCGCTGTTTTTTCAGGGCTGACGCGGGGTGGGTCCACGCGTTGGAGCGGTTGCACATCGTTGATCGATTCGACTTTCATGGGGCAGGCCAGGACAAAGAGATTGTGTCCCTATGTGGCAAACGCTGGCTTTACGGTTCCAACAAATTTCCCCTCTGCGGTGTTTTGAAATTACCGGCACAAACCCGCCTGGGCTTTTGCAAGAAACCGCACAAAACCCTCAGAACAAAAAATATTTATTTATATAAATCAACCAGTTGCGATTTTTTTCTGTTTGGCACAGCCGGTGCTAAAGGGGTTCCCATCGAAACCATTTCGATCGCGCCCACCCTGAGGAAAAAATCATGGATATCCCTATTGGTGCTTTAGCTCACTTTGTTGGCGACTCGCCTCAATTCATGCTCCACCTGACGGACGACCAGCAAAAAAAACTCCGGCGCTTCATCCACAAGCGCGTACTCAACCCGGAAGATGCGGACGATATTCTGCAGTTGACGTACCTGGAGGCCTGGCGCAGCAGGGAGCGTTTCAGCGGCCAGGCAACCCTTAGCACCTGGATGTGCGGCATTGCGCAGAACCTGATCCGCAACCACTTCCGGCGCATGTACGCCAAACCGGTGCATTGCGAATTCGATGAAGCGCTGTGGCACGGCCAGGAAGACAGCCAGAACCTGGATTGGGAGTTCGAGGTCAACCGCCGCCTGGAAAAAACCCTGGTCGCCATCAAGGACCTGCCCACCGAGATGCGCAAAACCCTGTACGCCTCGCTGGAAACCGACGGCAGCTATCAGGACACCGCCGACGCCCTGGACATCCCCATCGGCACCGTGCGTTCACGCCTGTCCCGGGCCCGCGAACACCTCAAGCGCGCCACCCGCAACCCGTTGCAACCGTAGTCCAGCCTAGCTGGCAACCGTTGGGCGAGAGGGATATCTGCCCAACCGTATCAGACCTTTTTCGTGCGCGGCAGCAAGATCGCCAGCAGCCCGAACAACGGCAAGAACGCGCATAAGCGGTACACGTACTCGATGCCGTGACTGTCCGCCAGGTGCCCCAGCAGCGCCGCCCCGATCCCGCCAAACCCGAACATCAGCCCGAAGAACACCCCGGCGATCATCCCCACATTGCCCGGCACCAACTCCTGCGCGTACACCACAATCGCCGAGAACGCCGAGGCCAGTACAAAGCCGATGATCACGCTGAGCACGCTGGTCCAGAACAGGTCCACATGGGGCATCAACAACGTGAACGGCGCCGCGCCGAGGATCGAAAACCAGATCACCGCCTTGCGCCCGATGCGGTCGCCAATCGGCCCGCCAAAGAACGTGCCCGCCGCCACCGCGCCGAGGAACAGAAACAGGTGCAACTGCGAGCTGGCCACCGACAGGTCGAACTTCTCGATCAGGTAAAACGTGAAGTAACTGGTGATGCTCGCCATGTAGAAATACTTGGAAAACACCAGCAGCCCGAGCACCACCAGCGCCGCCATCACGCGCCGTTTCGACAAGCCATGCGTCGCCGCCTGACCGGCCTTGAGCTTGAACAGGTTCAAGTGCGTGCGATACCAGCGGCTGATCGCATACAGCAGCACCAACGCGAAAACCGCGAACAGGCCGAACCAGGCCACATTGCCCTGGCCGAACGGAATGATGATCGCCGCCGCCAACAACGGGCCGAACGCCGAGCCCGCGTTGCCGCCGACCTGGAACGTCGACTGCGCCAGGCCATAGCGCCCGCCCGACGCCAGCCGCGCCACGCGGGACGCCTCGGGGTGAAAAGTCGACGAACCGATCCCGATCAACGCCGCCGCCAGCAAAATCAGCGGGAAGCTGCCGACCTGGGACATCATCACAATCCCCACCAGGGTGCAGACCATCCCGCACGGCAACAGAAACGGCTGGGGATGCCGATCGGTGTAATAACCCACCCACGGCTGCAACAGCGAGGCGGTGAGCTGGAACGTCAGGGTAATCAGCCCGACCTGGGTGAACGTCAGGCCATAGCTGGCCTTGAGCATCGGGTAGATCGAGGGCAGCACCGACTGGATCAAGTCATTGATCAAATGCGCCAGCGCCACCGCGCCGATGATCCGCATGACCAGCGGGCTGGTCTGCCCGGCGGCGGGGGAATTGCTAAGAGCCATAAGAGGGTTCCGTACAGCGGGGGAATGCACAGGTGCAGGTGCGACAATGTGCCACTTTTGCCCATGGCAAGGCTATCCCGTTAGGGAGCTAACGACTGTAGCGGTCACGCTTTGTAAAAGGCCAGCAGGGTGGATCGCTTTAATTTGAAGGATGTTTCCTAGACAATCCCCGGCGCCTTGTGCCTGTGGAAACCGCTGGCTAGTCTTCGATCCGTCACTGGAATCAGTGATCGGGTTTAGTCGCCCGGATTCTTAATCAGGCGCATGCACCTCCATGAGTTTTATGGTGGTTGTGCGCAGGGCACCTTCGGGTGCGCCGGATTTTCCTGATTAGCCGGTCGACTAACCTGCGTACAGCCGCCACCCATTCGTTTAGTCGCGACGGGGCCGGCTTCTGACTTAATCAGGAGTTACACCATGACCAAAGCACTCCCCGATCCGCCTAGCGACTGCCTCGCCGTCAACGAACACCTCAGCTTCGAAGACGCCCAGCTCTACATCGCCCACCTGATCCACAGCGCCTCGGCCACCGTGCTGGACTGCGGCGACCACCTGCCCCCCCACGACCGCGCCAAGATCCACGCCGTGTGGCACCTGCTGGAAATGGCCAAGACCGTGATCGACCGCTCCATCGACTGCATGCCCCGCACGTCCTGACAGCCAACGCCGATCAAATGTGGGAGACCGGGGCGTGCCATAAAGACCTGCAAATCCCCCTGCCACCCGTCGGCCCAGCCAGGGCTTTTCGTTAAACAATTGAAAGCGTAGATAAAAATTCAATAAAAACGCTTGACGCTTTGTCGTTCTCCGCGAATAATGCGCGCCACTTGGCTACATAGCTCAGTTGGTTAGAGCATAGCATTCATAATGCTGGGGTCCGGGGTTCAAGTCCCTGTGTAGCCACCAAGTACCGATCCATAGACGTCTACAGCAGTCTATGAATCACCTCAAGAAGCCCGCCTCGTGCGGGCTTTCTTGTTTCTGGCTGTCTCTCCTTGTATCCCCCCTATACCGTCCTCCGTGTATCCTCTGTGCTTCCTCGACAAATAATTGAACCGAGGGGATACGAGCCCAAATGAAGCGCTCCGAGATAGAACGCCGCCCCCCTTTCCGACACCGCATTGGCCGGCCTAGAGCCTGATGCCAACGAGTATCGCGAGCTGGACGGGAGCGGCCTTTATTTCCGCGTGAAGCCTGATGGCCAAAAGCCCTGGCAGCTTCGCTACGAGAAGCCCGACGACAAATGGTCATGGCTTGGGCTTGGCGGTTACCCCGAGGTGAGCGGATCGGTTGCCAGGTAGACAGCTGTCGAATTGCGCATCGACTGGGACGCGGGCACCACAAAGCGAATCATTGGTGCCCTGGAACGTCACGTCTTCCGGGTGTTCGGCAAGCGCCCCTGGCCACCTAGCATGGTCACGCTCTATCACTGGGCTCTCCTCACGGATTCGCCATACGCCCGCCAACCTAGATAATTGCTAACAGGCCTTGAGCGTTGCCACCAGTTCCAGGCTGATCTGACCTCAACATTTCTCAACATCGCGCTAGGCCCGCACTCGATCCGATGTCAGGTTCTGGTGTGCGCTCGATGACAGGCTTTGACAGGTCGCTGGCGCTGACCAGGCGGCAGAAATAGGCAGCAGTCAGTATCTACGAAATCGGGGGGCTATTCAGCGGCTAGCTTTTTTTTCGGCAACTGTCACTTCGAGTAAAGCGGCCGGTATGATGAGGCGAAACGGATGTGGCCTATTAGTGATGGGGACTGCTATGAACGTGTTTATCAGCTCTGTAGTACGTAATTTTGAGCACTATCGTGCGGCCGCCAAAAAAGCAGTTTCTCTGTTGGGGCACACCCCAGTGATGTGTGAGGATTTTGGTGCAAGACCCTATTCCTCTGAAGTCGCATGCATGACTGAGGTTGACCAGGCCGACATAGTGGTGCTGATTCTTGGCGCGGACTTCGGCTTCAAAACCCACACAGGTGAATCCGTGACTCAGCAGGAGTTCCATCGCGCCAAAGCTGCCAATAAACCCATCCTGGCTTTTCTGGAAGAGGTTCCGGTCGAGGATGATCAAAAGCGCTTTCACTGGGAGGTTTCCGATTACGTCGACGGCCTTTTCCGTTCCACCTTCACAGGTGATCGCGATCTCTCAGACAAAATCATCCAGGGGCTAAGTCAACTTGCAGCCAGTCGCAGCGCCATTTCCGAACAGGAGTTCGTTCAGCACCTGCAGAATCGTAGCAACAGCCGAAATTGGAATAGCCGACCTCGTGAAGATCGCCTAGAGCTCGTGTTTCTGCCGCAGCCCATTCTCTCGGGTACGTTGCGTTCCATGCACACCCAGCATGATGAATTCTTCCTCAAGCTTTCTCAGGCGGGCTTGGTTTCTATCAAGGGTGGTTACAAGTCATTTAACGAGGGAGACATCACCGGCCTAGATGCGGAGGAGGCCTCTTGGCGGCATCACGATAATGGGATGAGCTGGCTCTCTATTCCTCTGGCAGCCCCAGGAAAGGGCGGCGAATATTTTGCCTCCTATTACATCTCGCCCAGCCGGCTAAAACGCTTTGCGGAAGAAGCTTTTAGTTTGATTAGCCGAGGTAAGGGAGGCTGGTTCCAGCTGGGGATCTACGGAATTTCTCACCAAGTCTACGCAGAGCCGCCAACCACCCCTGCATCGTCGATGTCCATGCCGCACCGCAGTGAGAAAAACATTGAGGAAAGAAAACTGCTGATTCCAGCGTCACAGGGCGTTTTCAACCAGTGGCTGGAAGACGCTTTGTTCCGAATCGGGCGCAAGCTTTCCTAAAGAATTGAGCGTGGCCAGCAGGCGGAAGGAGGATAAGCAACAATGAACCCTTCGACCCCTTCGTGTCTCAGCTTGGCAGTTCTTCTAGCTTGAAGATCCGGTTGTCAGCCTTGAGCGCTGGAAAGGCTTCGCAATATGCATAGGGCTCGCTGAATGAAGTGCTGGGCGCATGAATGTTGAAGACCTTAACCTGGGGAGGGTGGCCGCTTTGCCGTTCATGGCGAAGGTCGTTCAGAGACCCAGGTGCCTCACCATTTTGTTCGGCAATCGAAATCACTAGATCTCGAAGGGTTTCGATTTCTGCATCCGATGCTTCTGCATAGGTGGTCAGTCGCTTATGACTTCCAAACCCGCCACGGGTAGAGCCGATTCGATTCAGGTGCACGTGAACCACCGTTACGATCTTCATACCAAATACCTTATTGAAGCCCAGGATGCGCCTCCTTCCGGAGGCGCTGTGAGGGCGTAATCAGCCCTTGGGAGGATGGGGGTCGTTGCCATAGGAGTCACGTTCACGGATCAGGTTGTCCCGGCCGTGGATGAGCACCTCGCTTTTTTGGTTTTGAGCTATCTGACGAGCCGCGTCAGCAGCTTCCTTTTGAGTCCGATGGTGGGAGGTGTCTTTAGTATTGCCCTCACCCCGAACCGCCCAGCCTTCATCACGTTTCACGACGTGCTGATTTTTGCCTGCCATGGAACACCTCTACTAGTGAGTTGCCTGCCTAGTAGAAGGTAGCATCAAAACGGACAAATACAACATGTAGTGCTAGATCGACTGATAGTACATGTATGTTGTGCTTTGCCTCAGCAAATCGGCCTGTCTTGCTCAAGCTTACGTGCAGAAGCAGAAGTGCCTCGCCGGTTCGCGACGCGGCTGCTCCTCTACTATATCCATGAAAAAAGATGATCAGGCTCGCTAGCCTTTGGGCTTATGAAATGCAGAAATCTACGCCAAGGTGGTCGACAGGCTTTTGGACTACCCCCCGCTGGAGGACAGTCTGCTTTGGGCCGATTGCGTTGAAAAAGTCGGTCCTTCCAGGCCACGCACGTACTGAGTGCTGAAAATGCTTTTCTTTCGCGCAGCTACGCGAAATCTGAGCCCGGAACCCTCTGCTTAAAGTAAAGATTTCAATCTCAAGCACGTACTTTTCTGCGGTGGAAACCACTGCCGACTTTTTCAACAGAATCGGCCGAAAGCGTTCAGTCATAAGCGGCTACGTCCGGCCAGGAGCGAACATCGAGTGCCTGCGAATTCAGGGCCGACTCATTCTGCACCAGACTGTAGCGCCCAAATACCCCCCCGCTGTATCTGCTTCTACCTGAACATTGCCGGTTAGCATGGTTCCTCATCCAAGGAGGTATTACGCGATGCCAGACGCTACTAATCTCTACCTGTTCATTGTTGCCGCCTTGCTGCTGCTTATTGTGCCGGGCCCTAACATGGCAATCGTCACCAGCCACGCAGTTGCCCACGGCTGGCGAGCTGGCCTCGCGGCAGCACTCGGAATAACCCTGGCCGATTTGCTGATGACCGTCCTGGTTAGCGCGGGTCTAGGGGCGCTGGTGATGAGTTGGGCACCGGCGTTCGACTTGCTGCGGTGGGCAGGCGCTTGTTATCTGATGTGGCTGGCTTGGCAAGCATTGAAGGCTCCTCCTTCGGATACTGACACTCAACCTACACAGGCTTCATTGCGGAAAATCTTTACCCGAGCCACGCTCAATAGCCTGTTAAACCCAAAAGCGCTGTTGTTCTTCATGGTATTCCTACCGCAATTCGTCACCGTAGGCAGCAGCAGCGTCACGTTGCAATTGATGTTCTTGGGTGTGCTGCTTGCGCTGATCGCTTTGGTGTTTCATTCCCTGCTCGGATTTTGTGCCGGACGGCTTCATGCGCGCCTGGGCAAAGGCTTGATCTCCAAACGCCTAGGCGCTTATGGCTTCGCTGCGGTAATGGCGGCTCTGGCAGCACGCTTGGTCTTTCTAAACCGACCAGTTTAAAGACCCCAAGTCCGTCCGACGTCACATGTTTCAACATCGCGCCAGGCCCGCGCACATCGATCCGATGTCAGGTTTTGACCGGTCGCTAGCGCTGCCAAAAATCAGAAATCGGCCCGAAGCAGCCGGTCGCGGCAGCTTGAATAAAGCAGCAAGAATCGGATAGTAAGTACTGTACGACTTCCAGTCTGATAGGACTCCAAACCAATAGGAGTTCGACCATGGCGTTCCGTATAACTGGCCTTTCCCCCGAGCCATTCCAGTCACTGTTTGGATTGCCCGACCAAGAGCTGGCATCTCTTGGGATGAAGCGTTATATCGTCGACAGCAACCCAGGGTTTCCTGACCGTATCGAAATGAAAGATGCGGAGCTAGGTCAGAGCGTGCTTTTACTCAACCATGTCTGTCAGCCAGCCAAAACGCCATACCGCGCCTCACACGCGATCTTCATACGGGAGTGGGCCACGCAAGCTTATGACGCAGTCGATCAGGTACCTGAGTCTATGCGAATCCGCCTGCTATCACTTCGCGCGTTCACTGATGATGGGATGATGCTCGACGCCGACGTAGCGGATGGAATAGCAATAGAACCTGTAGTCACCCGGATGTTTGCCAATCCAGAGGTTAGTTACATTCACGTTCACAATGCCAAGCAGGGTTGCTACTCCGGGCGAATAGATCGGGCGTAGTCAACACAGGTCTTGGTGGCTCGTCCTTCTGTCGACTCTGCCGGTAACCGACTGGCCGGTATTGGTCGATAGCGGGCTATCACCCGAATGATCTCCAGGAGTCACTCGCTGACTCCAGAGATCACACGCCGCTGAGCATCAACCGGCAGACATCAGCTTGCTCAGGCCACACTGCTGGGTACGTTCGTACCCATACCTTCAGGTAAATAGTGGCTTATTTCTTCTATTTCAGCCTGGCCAAGACGAACGCTGATGGCATCGATCAATCCATTCACCTGTTCAGGCCGGCGTGCGCCTACTATCGCGCCGGAGACTGCCGAATCACGCAGCACCCAAGCGATGGCGATGGCCGCCGCACTGACCCCATGCCTGGCACCAATGTTTGCCATCACTTCTACCAAAGCGAGATTCTTGCTGAGGCGAGGTTCCTGGAAATCGGCGCTGCGCGATTTTCGCCAGTCGTCGTCGGGCAGCTGTGCAATCCGCTCGCGGGTCATGCTTCCCGTTAGTAGGCCAGATTGTAAAGTCGAGTAGGCAATCACGCCGACCTGCGCCGTTGCGCAATAAGGCAGAATATGGTCCTCGATATCACGCATCAAAGCTGAATACGGCGGTTGAAGGGAGGCGATATCGGTGACCGAGCGGGCTCGCTCAAGCTGGGGAACATCGAAGTTTGACACGCCAATTGCCCTTATCTTGCCCTGCGCCTTGGCTTGGGCCAGAGTCGCCAAAGCCTCCTCGATGCCTTCGCTGGTCCCATCTGCCGGGAACGCTGGCCAGTGAATCTGATAGAGGTCGATGACATCGACCTGCAAGCGACGCAGGCTGTCCTCGATCTCTTTCATCAGTGACTGGGGGGCGAGCGAATGAGAAATCTCACGGGTCTGGGGATCCCACACCAGACTGCCTTTGGTGAATACCAATGGACGACGCGAAGCCGGCACCTGACGCAGCAATTGCCCCGTCAACCGTTCGGCATGGCCGAGTCCATAGACCCCCGCTGTGTCGATCCAGTTGACGCCGCGCTCGACCGCGTACTCCAATGCCGCCAGGCTATCTCGGTCATCTTGTGCCCCCCAGCTGAACTCCCACCCTTGCCCCGCAATGGCCCAAGTGCCCATGCCAATTGGCGAAATCAACAACTCGGACGTACCCAGTCGATTCTTTTGCATAAACACCTCACATCGATTGATGCGCAAAGTATCCATGGGGAGGTTACCGACGATAAGATAGCCAATCGTGTTTGAACTACTGAACCCTATTCATGAAAACCCCATGCGATCTTTCCGAACTCGACGCCTTCGCCGCAGTGGCTCGCCATCACAGCTTTCGCAAAGCGGCCGACGAGCGAGGGGTGTCTGCATCGGCCCTGAGCCATGCCATGCGTGCCTTGGAAGGCAGGCTGGGAGTCAGGCTGCTCAACCGTACCACTCGCAGCGTGACGCCCACTGAAGCAGGCAATCAACTGCTCGCTACGCTGGTTCCAGCGTTGGCGGAGATCGCCAAAGGGCTGCATGAACTGACCTTCAAACAGGAAGTTCCCACCGGTACGCTGCGATTGAACGTATCGCGACCCGCAGCCCACCTCGTCATTGCGCCACTGCTGGCGCCATTCACTGCCGCCTACCCACGTGTCAACGTGGAGCTGGTGGCTGACGATGGATTGAGCGACATCATCGACAAAGGCTTCGATGCAGGCGTGCGCTTCGGCGAAAGCCTTGCCGGTGACATGATCGCCGTCCCGGTGGGCTCACCGCAGGGATTTGTCACCGTTGCTGCCCCCGGTTACCTCAGAAGGCACGGGACACCGGACACGCCACAAAGGCTGCTTGAACACGCCTGCATTGGCAGACGCTTCCCAAGCGGCAAACTGTACAAGTGGGAATATCGTGCCGAGGGCCAGCCCATGCGCCTGGCCGTGGCAGGACCGTTGATACTGGAAGATGACACCTTGATGATCCAAGCCGCGAAGGACGGTGCCGGGATCGCGTACGTGTATGAGGAGATGGCCAGGGACTACATGGCTCAGGGGCAACTGGAGGAAATTCTTGAAGATTGGAAAGCCCTGCCAAGCAGGTTTTTTATCTATTACTCCAGCCGGCGTCACGTACCGCCAGCGCTACAGGCGCTGATCGAATTTGTGCGTGAAACGCAGCACCCATGAAAAACCGAAGGCAGTTCATGTGGGCGCCGTCTGGAAGCAGGGGTTGTGAACAGGGTGTTCTGATCATTTGTTATAGAGAGGCAGCTTCTGGCCGATTTCTATCTGTCGCCAGCGGCAGTTATGGGTCGAAAGTGGCCACGACGCGTCAGGCCTGCGATGCCGGAATCAGCCCCGCTTCCCGGTAGCTGAGGATAAGATCGTCGAATAGGCCAATATCGAGCCGAGTCCGGGCAATCAATTGAGCGCCGGCAACGGAAGTGTAAATGGCGCGGGCACGTCGTTCACAACTTTCTGCGCTGCCCATTCCTGCGTCAGCCAGCACCTGTGTCAACCACGTCACATTGATGTCTGCAAACGCCTTGACCTCGCGCCTGACCTCCTCGGGCAAGTCTTCGTATTCCGCTGCCATGAAGCTGGACAGACAAAGCCTGTTGCCGTCTTCCAGCGATGTTCGAAAGATCGACGGGTAGATTTCCAGGCAACGAATCGGATCTGGGTTCGACTCACGAATCGCTTGCAAAACGCTGGCGGTGTCTTGCCAGTAGCGTGCAGCAACTGCGACGCCAAGGTCGGCCTTGCTCGAGAAGTGGTAATAGATGCTCGCGTTTTTGATCCCCACCGCTGCACCGATACTTCGAAAATTTATGCCGTTGTATCCATGCCTCTGCACCGCCGTTTTCGCAGCCGCCAAGATGGCTTCCCGCGCGTTTTCGCTCACGTTTGTGTCCTCAGGTCATCCAATGAGGTGAATTCTACTCGCTGCCTCGAATACCTGCCAACTGGAAGGTAGGGGTTGACGGCGCAAAAACAAGCGCCCAATCTTTACCTACCAACTGACAGGTAGATAGGTGAATACCATGAACTCTTCAGAACCGCAGTTAGACGTATCCATGCTCCCTTTGATGAAAATCCACGACTGGTTCGATGGCCCCTACCCCGCTCGTGTGCGCATCGCATTGGCAGAAAAAGGCATGCTTTCCCGAATCGAATTTGTATCGGTCAACCTATGGAAAGGCGAACACAAGAAACCTGAGTTTCTGGCCATCAATTACTCCGGAACGCTTCCCGTACTGGAGTTGAACGACGGTACGCTCATTGCCGAATGCACGGCCATTACTCAGTACCTGGACGTGCTGGATGGTAGCCCCATCCTTACCGGGCAAACGCCTGTAGAGAAAGGCCTCATCCACATGATGACCAAGCGTGCTGAAATCGAGTTTCTCGATGCGGTCAGCGTGTACTTCCATCACGCTACCCCGGGCCTTGGGCCGCAGGTCGAGCTTTCTCAAAACGCCGAATGGGGCGGTCGCATGCGCGACAAGGCGGTCAGGGGCATGCACTATTTCGATAGCCTTCTCAAACATCAGTCTTTCATTGCCGGTGAGACGTTTTCGATGGCCGACATTGCGGTTCTGGGAGGCATGATTTTCGCCTCGCTGGTCAAACTCCACGTGCCTGATGAATGTAAAGCGTTGCGGGAATGGCATGCCAGGATGCAAGAAAGACCGAGCGTGCAGGAATGGCGAGCGATGGTTGAGCATGGCGCGCCGCAAAGTTGAGGGGGGGCGCGCACCTGCCATCCCTGACCCGGATGGCGGATGCAGTTCAGCAGCAACTGATAAGCCGCTTTGGCTACCATTTTGAATGGTTGGGTGACTGGCAGCTATCGACCCAAAGCTGACGGTAGCGGCAGGTAGAAATCGGCCCTGAGCAGACATTCAAGAGGCGACGTCAGTGGGACTGCTACTAAGCACCTCATAGGTCAACCCAGCCTCAAAATATGACGCTCTCCACTCAAGGAATCCTACTTCTGGCTCGCACAACAAGAGAACGGTACATCCAGCCTCCCCCATTGAAATCCTTTCCACCACGGCGATATCTCCAGGAGCCGCCTCCCGAGAGTTCATCCAGTCCCTGAGTACCACCGCTGCCCGGTCAATAGTGATCAGTTTTATGATACTGCCCTTGGAAAGTGTCATACCGTCTTGCCTAAACTTGTGAACGTATCCGGTTTGTAAACCTATTTGGAGATTTAAGGAAGGTCTGCTCCTGGCCGATTTCTGCCCGTCGCGACCGGCGAAAAACGGCCAGAAGCGGCCGCTCAATGGTGTTTATCAAAACAGTGGGATGAATCTCCTGACGTACCTCGGTTTAGGGCATAGAAGCGTCTACGAAATTCTGAGCGATTCAAAAAACTAAGACCTGATCTCGTAGTTATCGAGTTTTCGGTTGTGACTGTTAGATCAAATTCAGTTGAGCACTGCCTTGACCTGCTAAGACTTTGGTCACGCAGAGCATCCAATCCTTCCAAATTGTCGGATCGGCAGTCTCGCCATCGGCAAGATAACTCATACTGCCCAACATTGAGCCCAACTCATCCGACTTCGTTCGCTGATAGATATCCACAAGAAATTCATACATTGCAAGATATGCGAGTTCAGGCGTTAAGTTTTCGGTGATCATTGCTATTTTCCTCTAGTCACTCCAGTAGCTGGATTGAAGCTTGAGCGCGTTTAAAGTAGTGCTTCGCCCGCCACGGTTTCGAGCTATTACGATACTTACGACAACGCATGAGTGACCTTCGCAGCCATCTTTTCAGCACTGTTCATCCCGTCAAACCGTAAGACCGTAGCCGTTTGCTCTGTTATCCACGCCTCGTGCCACGCTCGGTTGCGTCCTGAAAATTTCGGATTGTCATGCACACGAAGCACCAAAAATGTAAAACCGCAATTTTTCCTCCATGAATACAAGTCGGTTTCGAGGTCAGAACGATATCCCATACCCGCCTGAGTCTCGCTTTTTTCTGGGCTGTAAATGACCGCTCCTGGCCGATCGCTGCCTTTCGCGAAGAGCAGCTTAGGGTCGATTTTAGCCGGTCACAGAAGGCAGAAATGGGCTATCAGCGACATTACCGTGTCGATCTTTTAGCTTGCTGAAACGTTTCATCACGTTTATAAAAATGGCACAACTCCAAGAAAGGCTGCCGCCATGACCCCGCTCAAACTTTTTGTTGCCATCAGCGCACTGTCCGCTGCCTCCCACGCCATGGCCTGGGATTACGTTCTGCTCGACACTGACAAAGCCGCCCAGAGCTGGCAGATCACCAGTCAGCAACTCGGAATAAAAACCGACAAACCCTTCAGCGTTACCTTACGCACCTTGCACGGCGGTCGGCAGGAGGGCGTCAGCATCGTCGACATCGATAACGGCACGATGAAACTCTCGGTAGTGCCGACTCGCGGAATGAACGTCTTGCAGGCCTCGGTTGGCAATGTACGCATGGGCTGGGATTCGCCGGTCAAGGAAGTGGTCAATCCGTCTTTCATCGAACTCAATGGCCGCGGTGGTCTGGGCTGGTTGGAAGGTTTCAATGAGCTGGTCACCCGCTGCGGATACGAATGGGTCGGCCACCCCGGCGTCGACAACGGCGAACTGCTGACCCTGCACGGTCGGGCCGCCAACATTCCTGCGAATAAAGTCACGCTGCATATCGATGAAAAACCACCATACGCCATCACCCTGCGCGGCGAGCTGAAAGAGCAGGCGTTCAAGAAGGTCGACTTCTCGGTCGCGACCGAACTGGTCACCGAACCCGGCAGCGTCGTGTTCGCCCTCAACGACACCCTGACCAACAACGGCGACTATCCGAAGGAATACCAGGCGCTGTATCACAGCAACTTCAGCACCCCGTTCCTGGAGCAGGGCGCTCGTTTCGCCGCGCCGGTGAAACAGGTGTCGCCGTTCAACGACAAGGCCAAGGACGATCTCCCCGACTGGCAAACCTACCGCGCACCGACCAGAGACTACGACGAAACGGTGTACAACGTGGTGCCGTATGCCGATGCCAAGGGCGATACGTTGACCGTGTTGCACAACAAGGCCGGCAGCCTGGGCGTTTCGGTCGGCTTCAATACTCAGACACTGCCCGTGTTTTCCCTGTGGAAAAACACCGACACCCAAGGCCAGGGCTATGTCACGGGGCTGGAGCCGGGGACAAGTTTTTCCTACAACCGCCGTTATCAGCGGCCACTGAATCTGGTACCGACAATTGGGCCCAAGGAACACAAGCAGTTCCGCATCAGCTATAGCTTGTTGGCGGATAAGGCGGCGGTGGATAGAGCCTTGAAGCAGGTTAGCGAGATTCAGGATGGGCGGGAGACTGAGGTGCGGCAGACGCCGTTGGTTGATCTTACCAAGGGGTGACACGGGCTGGAGCATTGTCGGCCGATATTGCAGCCCCTCGGCCATGTGTTCGCGTCTGAGCCCGTCGGCTTGTTCAAGGTCCACCAGCCAGCGCGCGACCTTGAGCGGCGATGGGCTGCTCGCAACGATTCGGTCACTGTCTGCGGTTGGCCGAGAGCTGACGCTTAGTGAAGATGGAAGAGCTTTAAGATCAGGCCCGAAGCTTTCTCACCGTCGGCCTCGTAGAGGCCGCGCAATGAAGCTTGATCGGTGAGTTTGTGCAGGTTGAAATGGTTATAGAACGCTTGGCCCAATCGCTGATGCTCGAAGCTCCCTATGGCCCACAGCCGGATGAACTCCTCATAGGCGGCGCGTTCGATCTGCAACGACAAATTGCTTTCCATCTTCAGGCAGCCACATTAAAGGGACTTAAACGTACAAACGGTCTGTCAATCCTTCAAGCTCGACCCTTTCACACGGACAGGCGCCTTTCAGCCAGGAGCGGACGTCCAGCCCACCACTTTTCTTCAGGCAGAAGCTGCAAACAGGAAGGCAATCTTGAAAAGGATTTAAACTCGCCTGGTGGTGTCCCAGACGTCAACATACGGAAATAGATTAGTGCAGATTCATATTATCTACACCCGAACAGTCATGTTGCTCTCCAAGCATCCTTACCAATCATGGAGAGAAATTCAAAATCAGTACTCTGACTACATGGCTTCGCTCGGCCCTTGGGAAGAAGATACGGTCATCGAATACCTTGCAGATGAATACCCAGAACTTTCCCCGCATCCGCAAGAGCAAGTCAATGCGTTCATAGCGGATACTCAAGAGGCAAGAGTACTTACTTTTGCCGCGTAAATCGTCTTAGCGAGCATTCTCAGAAGCTCGCCCTCGACGTCCGCTTTGGGTCGATTTCTACCGTCGCGACCGACAGAAGTTAGCCATCAATCCCCAGTGACTAACCCAGAACCTCGACAGCCATGCACTGACCCGCCGAGGAGCGGGTGCAAGGTCATCGCCAGCCGTTTCGGCATTGAGGTTGCCATGCCTGCAATCTCGAGAACCTTTTATTCCGCGGTTTCGCCAAGCCGTCCCAAGGCGATTTGAGGCTCCTGTCGCGGCAGTTATTTCGAATGGCTCTACTGCTAATAGCGTAATGGCAAGTTGCCTTTATTTGCTTTGTCTATCCTCCCACTCGCCTGACCGAGATGCTTTGCCAAGGTCCTCGCGACCACAAGGCTCAAGGTGGTTCGGCACCACGCCTGCAGGTAAGCGTGTGGGGTCGACATAGGGCACGCCCGACGCTTGCGTCGAAACCTTACAAGGAGTTCTCTCATGGCAATTCCTACCACCAGTTGTGACGTCCAGGTGCAAATCTGGGTCGACGACAATGCAGTGACCAATGGCTCCACCGCTGGGGTCTATCTGGTCGATAACCGTATCTCTGCTGGCACCACCCACGAAGGCACCGCCAACCTGAATACTGCTGCGTCCAAAGGCAGCAATGTCTGCTGGCAAGTGTTCCTGATCAATCCCAAGTCGACCTCGCAGGTCTCCATTGCCGCCTTCGGTAACTCGAGCGCCTGGGGCTTCAGTGGCCAGCCGCAAACCGCTTCGGATAACGCGAGCGCGTACACCGGCACCGTGCAGAACGCAGGTACTGCGTCCTACCCGGTATCCCTCAACGTACAGGTGGCGGGCGGCTCCGGTATCACCGTGAAGCTCAACCCCAGCGTGACTGTCTCTGCCTAAGGAAGGAGCACGACAATGAGTGGCCAAAAAAGTACTGCCCAGGTGTGGACGGCTGATTCGCAGGTGCTTGCCGGCATCGCCAATCCGCAAACCGCAATCACCATTGCCATCGATACCGCATATGTACTCGGCACTGGTGGCGGGAACATTTCCACCGGTGTGTACATGTTCGACAATCGTCTGAGCAATGACAGCAGCGGCGAAGGAACGCTGGAACTGCGCACCCACTGCAACATCGGGGACTACCTCGGCTTCGAGGTGGTTCCGATCGATCCGAACGCTGGCGACACGGTGTCCATCACCGGCTTCCAAATTTCCCAGGGCAGTGTGTTCGGCAGCGATGGCTACCCGATGCAAGTCGGTGCCGCGGGTAACTATTGGGTGGGCCTGGCTCGCAACGCATCGTCTCAGACCACCTACCAGATCCAGGTCAAGGTGACCTCTGGAGGGCTTCGGCCATCGACACGTTTCATCCAATGGGACCCCTACATTGGTACGAACTGATTAGCTGAACCCGCGGAAGGAGCGTGGCTCCTTCCGTCCCCTTCCCCTAATAGCCCCTAGTTCCCAGACACCTTTGAATGGCGTCTTTTGGCGGTGGATTCAAGCAGTTACGGCAGGCAGAAAACAGCCAGAAACAGCCCTTCGACGTGGCTACAAAACCAGAGGGGGTTTACTCATAACCGAGATGCGCTCCAAGCCCAGCTTCAACAGTTCCTTACGTAGCAGCGCGCGCTCAAGCACAGCCATTCCGGCATGCCATTCGATCGACAGCAATTGGCTCAACTTTTGTTGACTGACCAAGGGCTCAGCCAGAAAGTAGCTTCTGCACTCGCGGATGCTGATGACGTTCAACAGCCAGTCGCCCCCCTGCGCCGCCAACCAGTGACCGATCGTTGAACGATGCGTTCGGATCAGCGCACTGGCATCCCACACCGCCATCTGCGCAAAAACCTGCGGCAGGTTGCTATCGGCTTTCAGCCGCTTCATATCCACCGCCAATGCGCCAATCAGGTCCGACTCGATAGTGGCTTGGCACTCGGCGAAATACCGCTCGGGCCAGTCCGCTTCCAGTTTCGCCCGCTGTGCGAGGACTTCATAAGCCCGAATATCCGATTGGGTGGTCAACTGCCCGGTGAAATTCAGGGTGTTGTCCAGAATCGCCGTGGCCAACAACACAGCACTCTTTTTGCTGATCAGCGGCAACAGCTCTGCCGACTCCCAACGCTGAAAAATCAGAGTCGCCGCTGCGCCGATCGGCAGGATGTCCGCCGCAGATCCGAGCTTCTGCGCCCAATAGTTTTCAAAGCCTGGGTGATGGTCAATGACCTCCACCACCTGTTCAAGCACCACCGCCGGGTCGAAATGTTGGTAGTCGGAGACATCCACCAACACGAACTCATCACCCGCCCTCGGCAGATAATCGTCCAGAGAGGATTGCCATCCAAGCACGGTCTTGGAGATGCTGGCATTGAGCGGCGCGCTACTGACGGCCCGAGCATCAACGCCCTGGAGATTCAACAGCTCGGCGTACGCAATGCAACAGGCATACGCGTCGATGTCCAGGTAGGCCGAGCCTGAGGTCACCACCTTCATGACACGTGGGCCACAGCGTGAGTTGTCGAGACAGTCGAAGGCCGCTTCAGCGCTTGGGCGATCCTCTCCAGAAACCGCTCATACGCCAATTGACACGGTTCTTCGTCGATGGAAATGCGCAGCGTGGCCGCGGCTGTTTGCGACAGAATCTTCGTCAATACACTAGATGGGATTTTGCACCCGCCCCCACTATTCTCAGACTTATCCATGCGCTGACAAAACATCGACATTAAAATCAATTTTCCATATTTAAAACAGCGTATTAGCGCACTGAAACACTCGGTTTCGTCCTATTTTCCGGCGACCAAACTCGCATGGGTTCATTGCAGGAACATGACAAAATAAAGGCATTTTGAAGACCGGCGAATGTGAGTGCGTAATGCGGTATGAACCATTCACGGAGGGCTGCACACCGTTGAAGTCGTTGGGGACTATTCGCTCACCAAATGGATTACCGTCTTGCCCTTGCCGCGACCTTCCGCGACCTGGCGAAACGCTTCGTTGACTTCATTCAGTCCAAATGGCTGCTGATCTATCCGGATCGTCAGTTGCCCGGCATTTGCCAGCGCGGCGGCCTCGCGCAGGATAGCCCCGTGGTTTTCGCGCCCCTTGCCTGTGAGCAACGGCGTCAGAGTAAATACGCCCGAGTAGGTTGCGCTTTTAAACGACAGCGGCGCGAGGCTGTGCTGCCCCCAACCCAGGCAGCTCAGTACGTGCCCGGTATAAGGCTTCACTGCCTTGAACGCCGCATCCAGGGTGCTGCCTCCCACCGTGTCGTAGACGATGTCGAAACCTTCCCCCGCCGTATGCTGCTCGACATAGTCATCTACGCGCTGCGCACGGTAGTCAATAGCCGTTGCACCCAGTGAGCGAATGAAGTCGAGACTCGCCGCCGAACCGGTGGCATAGACTTCGGCACCGCGAGCCTTTGCCAGTTGCACAGCCACTTGGCCGACCCCGCCTGCGCCGCCATGAATCAGCACACGTTGACCTGCACGGACATTGGCGCGATCCACCAACCCTTCCCACGCAGTAATGAATACCAAAGGCAATGCGGCCGCCTCACGCATGTCGAGTCTGTGCGGCTTTAACGCGATCAGACGTGCATCCACGGCAATGTACTCGGCCATAGTGCCCTGGGCGCCGCCGATCCCGCCGGCCATACCGAAGACTTCCTGGCCAGGGGTGAAGCCTTCAACCGCCTCGCCCAGTCCGATGACCGTTCCGGCGAGGTCCAGGCCGAGTACTGCCGGCAGCGCCTGACGGGCGTGGGCGCCTGCGCCGATCGCGATCTTGGTATCGAGAGGATTGACCCCCGCGGCGTGAACCCTGATCAGGACCTGCCCTTTACCTGGAACAGGGCGAGCGATGTGGCGGACGGTCAGAGGGACCTGGGCAGATTCGGCGATAGCGGCAAGCATGGTGTGATTCATGACGCAAACCCTATGATTGAATGGACGCTTACAGGTTGCCGCGCTTTCATTGTTCCGATAAGAAACTGAATTTGCATATGACTTATTCCACAAAGAGGCCTAATTGCCGATGGACCTGTTCGACAACATGCACATCTTTGTACGCGTCGTGGAGCGCGGGTCGTTTTCTGCGGTAGCTCGAGAGCTGAACATGGGGCAGCCGGCAGTGAGCAAGCAAGTCCGCGCACTGGAACAGTATCTGGGCGGGCCATTGTTCGCCCGCAGCACCCGGCACCTGGCCCTGACCGACCAGGGCCAACGCTTCTACAGCCACTGCCAAGAAATTCTCGGCCACCTCGAAACCGCCACGCTTAGCTTTGCCTGCGGCCAGGAGCAGATCGCAGGTCCCCTGAGAGTAACGGCACCGGTCAGTTACGGGAGGTTGTGCATAGCGCCGCTGGTAGGGACTTTTCTGCAGCGCTATCCCGAGGTCCGGATTGACCTGCGGCTGAGCGATTACAATGAAGACCTGCTCAAGGAAAACATCGACCTTGCGATCCGGATCGGGGCGGTCAAGAGCGAGGGATTGGTGGCAATGTCTCTGGGTACCAGCACGCGGCGGGTTTATGCCGCGCCCGCCTATCTGGATCTACACGGTCTGCCACGCGAGCCCGATGACCTGACAGGCCACAACTGCATCGGTTTCACGTTGCTGGAGCACTATGACACCTGGCACTTCAAGCACGGTGCAGGAGAGTTCGATGTGGCTATCAAAGGCAACGTCACCAGCAACAGCAGCGATGCCATCCGTGAAATGGTCCTCTGCGGCCTGGGCATTTCTCTTTCTCCAGAATGGCTGTTCGCAGCTGACGTCGAACAAGGCAACGTTCGTAGTGTGCTCAACGATTATCAGAACACCGCGCTGCCTGTAAGCGCCGTGTTCAGTCGTGAGCGGCGACATTCAGCGCGGACGATGGCGTTCATCGATTTTCTCCGGGCACACCTGTGAGGGTCTCCACACTGAGCCCAGGACCATGATCATTCCCGCGATTGCGCCACCAATCGGTTAGACGTCATCCCCTAGTGTGCTGGAGCCATTCCTTCGGGCTTGCACCAACTTTGCGCCGAAAAGTACGGGCTAACGCAGACGGACTTTCATAGCCAACCTCATCGGCAATCAACGCGATGGGGCGCCCTTCACGCAGGCGTTTCTGCGTCAAGCTGATTCGCCAGTTCGCCAGATAATCGGCAGGGGTACTACCCACCGTCTCGCGAAAGTGCGCAGCAAAGCTGGCGCGTGACATACCTGAGCGATCCGCCAACTCCGCCACGGACCAATTGCGCTGTGGTTCGTTGTGGATGCCTACGAGCGCGCGGGACAGATGAGCATTAGCCAATCCGGCCATCATCCCTGACGCAATGCTACGACTGGCGATGAGGTGGCGAAGCAGCTGAATCACCATCAGCTCGAACAGACGGTTGAGGATGACATCACGGCCACACTCGTCGCCGAAGGCTTCTTCAAATAGCCAGTCGAGAGTGCCACTCAGCCCCTGCAATTCACGAAGTGGCTTGATGATGAAGTCCGGTAAAGCCAGAGTCAGGGGATTATTCGCCCCGCCATCAAATTGCAAGGTTGCACAGACCAACTCCGCTTCATCTGCTTCGATCGCCAGCAACTGATGCTCCTGCGGGCGCACCGCCAGAATCAGGCTGGGCTCCGTCAACTCAATGAGCTGGCCGCGCTTGTCCCTTAGGGCCAGGCGTCCCGAACGCAGTAAATGTGCGTGTCCGAAACGGCCCTGCCCATAGAGGTTGGTTGTTCCGCAAAAACCACCCTGGTGAAACGTGGACGCATGCAGATTGAAGTGTTTAAGCAGTGTCGATAATCGGTCCATAGCTCGCTCAAATTTAGACGATCTGTTGCATAAGTTCGACGATCTGAATCCGAAAGGAAAGTCTGCCTCCCTAATATTGACACCAGGCTTGATCGACAAGCCGGCTAATCAATCTACTGGAGAATTACCATGACTCGTATCGCGGCTCTCTCGCTGGACCAAGCCCCTGCTGGCTCGCGCGCTGCTCTTGAAGGTATCCAAAAAGGTCTTGGGTTTATTCCCAACGTATTTAAAACCCTGGCTCACTCCCCGGCCGCATTGAGTGGTTACCAGAGCCTCGCTCAGGCCTTGGGTAAAACCTCACTGAGTGCCGTTGAGCGTGAGGTCGTTGCCCTCGCTGCGTCAGAGGTCAACGGTTGCGACTACTGCGTGGCCGCACATGCATTCTTTGGTGCCAAGGCTGGCTTGAGCGATGAGGCCGTTGGCAAAGCACGCATGGGCACACTCAGCGCGGTCGCGGCTCTGGCGCATCAAATCACCGAAAGCCGCGGACAATTGAGTGATGCCCAGATCACCGCAGCGCACAACGCCGGTCTTACCGATAGCAAGATCGTGGAGGTGGTGGCACAGATCACGCTGTTAACCCTGACCAACTATTTGAACAACATCGCCGCTACCGATATCGACTTCCCGCCATCGTCAAACTAACGGCTATTTCCGTAGCAGTTTCCAGCACCTGCAATACCAAGGTCAGCCCTTGCTGCTGACCTTGAAGGCCTGGCGGCGATTCATGACGCTCAAAGGCCCCATCAGTCAGACCTGCCGAAAGCACATCCTCGCCATGCCCTCCGCTAACCATCGAGATTTCTCACTTAATCATTGCTCATTTTTGAGTTAGCTTAAGCCTGAATTCAAGATAATGTTTAGCGCACTCTAAGCAAACACCCTTAATTACGGTAGCTTCCCTGATTTTTTTCAAGATAACCTTTCGGCCGGCTTGAGATATCTTTCCATATGCCTACATTTATCCATCACGACCTTGAGCTTCTCAATCCGTCCTTTGACTCGGACCTTGTCGATGTACTGAGCGAACTGGAGCATCTGCGTCGCCTAAGGCTTGAAGGTGATACGCCGCCGCAGGTGTTCTACCAACTCAAATCGCTTTTCCATGCACTGGAAAGCCTCGGTTCTGCCCGCATAGAAGGCAACCACACGACGTTGGCGGACTATATAGACAGCAAGGTCGAAGGTAAGGCCCAGGACACGGACCCGTTGCGCGAGGTGGCCAATATTGAAAAGGCGATGGACTACATTGAGCGGATCATGGCGCCCGGCGCAGCGCTGACCGAGCAGATGATTCGAGAGCTGCACGCGATGACCGTCGACGATCTGGTGCGTGAGGGCGACAAAACGCCCGGAGCCTATCGCAGTGGAGGGGTCAGAATATCTCAGTCTGATCACCAGCCTCCTGACTTCATCCACGTTCAAGCGTATATGCAGGAACTTGTCGCATTCGTGAATCACGAAGCCCCCCCGAAATACGACCTCATGAAGGTTGCGCTCGCTCACCATAGATTTGGATGGATACATCCATTCGGCAATGGCAATGGCCGCGTGGTCAGGCTGCTAACCTACGCACTCCTGATCAAGTATGGTTTCAACGTCAACGCCGGCGGCCGTGTCCTGAATCCTACGGCCGTATTCTGCAACGATCGTGAGCGCTATTACGCAATGCTTGCCACCGCCGACAAAGGAACAAAGGACGGACTGGAGGCGTGGTGTACCTACGTGCTGGAAGGGGTTCGTGAGGAGCTGGAGAAAGTCGATCGCCTCACAGACTACGCATACCTGACCAAATGCATACTCGTGCCTGCCGTGGCCTTCGCACGCGAACGCAAATGGATCACGGAGGTAGAGGAAGCGGTGCTGTTGGCCGCAATAAAACTGAAGGTCGTAAAATCGGCAGATGTAGCAGCCGTACTCCCACAGCAGTCGAGCAATCAACGGACTTACCTGATCAAAAAGCTGGTGGATCAAGGGATGCTTCTACCGCTGAACGCAGGCGCGAGGCAGTACACGATCGGTTTTTCCAACAACTATCTCATTCGAGGTGTAATCAAGTCCCTCAGGGAGCAAGGCTTCATACCTGAGCCGCTGGAAAGACCCTGAGCATCGATTAAAAACCGAATGAGCGGAAATCACCCGCCGCTGTGCAACAGTCTATGACGCCCCTCAAGAAGCCCGCCTCCTGCGGGCTTTGTCGTTTCTGGCGGTCGCTCCTTGCCCCCTTTACCTTCCTCCGTCGCAGTAATCAGGCTCTTCGCATCTCAAGGTTTGCTCGGCTCCAGCCGATACGCTTCCACAGTCCCCGCAAAAGACCTAGCGAACTCAATACGCCATGAATAAAAGCCTTCGTTTCAGTCATAAAATTCTTTTGGCCGTGTCGCTGATAGTGATGCTCGCCTTCACCCTGTTCACGCTGTACAACGACTATCTACAGCGCAATGCCACCCGCACCAGCCTGGAAAACTATTTGGCTGAAATGGGTGAGTCGACCTCCACCAATATTCGCAACCTGCTGGAGGGGCGGATCAATCTGGTGACGAACCTGGCGCAGAACATTGCCAGGGAGCCTGCCAATGCCGAGACGCTGATGGATGAAAGCGTCCTGACCTCAAATTTTCTCACCGACTACCTAGGCAAGGTCGACGGCAGCTTCAGTATTCGTCCGAACACCAAGATGCCCGATGGCTATGACCCGCGCTCCCGGGCTTGGTACAAGGACGGTATGAACGCCAGCGGCGCCATGCTGACTGAGCCTTATATCGATATGGCCACCAACAAGATGGTCATTGGTGTCATCAGCAAGGTTTCCAGCAACATCGGTGTGGTCGGCGGCGATCTGGCGCTGGATGGCCTGGTGGAAATCATCAACTCGTTGAACTTTGGCGGCATGGGCTATGCCTTCCTGGTCAACGATCAGGGCAAGATCCTGGTCCATCCGGACAAAGCGCTGGTGATGAAGTCGCTTTCGGATTTGTACCCTACACACACACCGAAACTTTCCGGCGAGCTGACCGAGGTCCAGTTCAACGGGCAAGCCCGCTTGCTGACCTTCGCACCGATCAAAGGTCTCCCTTCGGCCAACTGGTACATCGGCCTGTCTATCGATAAAGACAAGGCTTACGCGACGCTGAGCAAGTTCCGCTATTCGGCGGTGATTGCCACCATCGTTGCGGTGGTCATCATCATCGTCCTGCTGAGTCTGCTGATCCGCGTATTGCTCCAACCGCTGCACGCGATGACCCGCGCAATGGAGGACATTGCCCAAGGCGAAGGTGACCTCACCAAACGCCTGGTCATCCACACGCATGACGAGTTCGGCATGCTGGGCAATGCGTTCAACCGTTTTGTCGAACGTATTCACACCTCGATCCGAGAGGTCTCGTCGGCGACTGAGCACGTCAACGAAGTGGCAATGCGCGTGGTCAGCGCCTCCAACTCCTCCATGCTCAACTCCGACGAACAGGCTAGCCGAACCAACAGTGTGGCCGCCGCCATCAACGAACTGGGGGCCGCGGCTCAGGAAATAGCCCGTAATGCGGCTGAGGCCTCGCACCAGGCCAGCGACGCGCGCGGGATGGCCGAGCAGGGTCAGCAAGTGGTGGAGCGCAACATCGGTGCAATGAATCAGCTGTCGGAAATGCTCAGCGCCTCGAGTACGAATATCGAGTCGCTGAACAGCAAAACGGTGAATATCGGGCAGATCCTCGAAGTGATCACCAGCATCTCCCAGCAAACCAACCTGCTGGCGCTCAACGCGGCCATCGAAGCCGCCCGGGCGGGTGACGCCGGGCGTGGGTTTGCCGTGGTGGCCGATGAAGTGCGCAACCTGGCGCACCGCACCCAGGAGTCGGCGCAACAGGTGCAAACGATGATCGAGGAGCTGCAAGTCGGCGCCCGGGATTCGGTCAGCACCATGGGCGAAAGCCAGCGCCACAGCCTCGACAGCGTAGAGATCGCCAACCAGGTCGGCGAACGCTTGAGCAGCGTGACCCAGCGCATCGGCGAGATCGATGGGATGAACCAGTCGGTCGCCACCGCCACCGAGGAGCAGACCTCGGTGGTGGAGTCGATCAACATGGACATCACCGAGATCAACACGCTCAATCAGGAAGGCGTGGAAAACCTGCAGTCGACCCTGCGCGCCTGCGCCGACCTGGAACAGCAGGCGGCACGCTTGAAGCATCTGGTGGGCAGTTTCCGTATCTGACCGGTTCCAGGCACCGATCCATAGACGTCCACGGCCGCCTATGAATCCCCAAGAAGCCCGCCTCGCGCGGGCTTTTTGTTGCTGCCATGCCACCGATGGCGCGGTTACAGCATGCGCAAATCCAGCGGGTATTCGACGATGACCCGCAGCTCGTCAACGTTGGCGTCGTAGTTACCGAAATCGCCTCCCACCCGGTGCGTCGCTTGCAGTACTTGGAGCTTCAGGTCCTTTGCCGGGCCGCTCTGAACGATGTAGCTCGCCCAGAAATCACGCTCCCAGTGCTTGCCGTCACTGACGCTGTTGAACGCCGTGTAGCCGCCCGTTGCTCGCGTGCCATCAATGTTGTCACCACGCAGGTAACGGCCCGTGAGGCTCAGCCCCGGCAGCCCTAACCCGGCGAAGTCATAGGTATAACTGGCCTGCCAAGAGCGTTCGTTGGGGTTGTTGAAGTCTGACCATTGGGAAGCGTTGTCGAGTTCCAGGTCGTAGGTGTTCCACACATAGTCGAACGGCGAGTCACCGCGCACTTGCTCGTATGCCAGCAGAAAACGGTTGAATCCGACATTCAGCCCCAGGTGCGTGCTCCAGCTGTCGTTATCGATCTTACCCAGCAGGGCGTCGCCACTGTCACGGGTGCGGTAGTAATTGAGCCCCGTATCCCAAGTGATGGTGGGGGTCAGCCGTTGCTTGAAGTCGACCCGGGCGAAGGACTGGTTCCAGACGTTATCCAGGCGGCTGGTGTGCAGTTTGAAACTCCAGTTGTCGTTGAAGCGATAATCCGCACCGATGTACTGCACATTATCCGCCCCGGTCAAGCGACCACCGTAGACCGTGCCCAGATCACCGCTATGGTTGACGCCGCTGCGATCGCTGGACGCCGTCAGTTTGCCGCCCTCGATCTTCAAGCCGGCGATGGAGGTGTTGTCGAAGATCAGACCGGTCAGGGTTTGCGGCAACAGGCGGATATCACCGGCATGGAGTACCGGGCTGGTCGGGGACACATCGCCGTATTTGACCACCGTATCGAACGCCCGCACCTTGACCGCGCCACCGGCCTTGCCCCACTCATCCTTGGGCTCGCCGTTGTTATCGCCTTTGCGCGGAATCAACCCCGGCCCGCCGACACCGTTGCCCACCACGCCATCACCGCCGTCGAGCTTGACCCCGAACTGCCCGTAAGCATCGACCCCGAACCCCACGGGGCCCTGGGTAAAGCCGGATTCGAAGCGCCCGATGACCGAATGGGCCCATTCCGCCCGGCGGCTCTGGCGCGCCCCCGTGTGAGGGTTGGTTGCACTGCTGCCATTACGGAAATCCTGACTGAAATAGAAGTCCCGGTTGAGAATGTTCAAATGGCTATCTTCAATAAATCCATTTTCATTTTTATCACTGGCGGCCCATGAATAACCGGGCGCGGTAACGGCAAAAAACGCAGACAAAGCAGCTACTTTACGCATATTGTTCTCTTCAAACTGTTAAGGAGGGAGGGCGGCAAAAAATGCTGATCCTGCCTTAACATTCCGAAAATCATGCCAATACAACAAATACTTATATTTCAATTAGTTAAATAAAGTTATCCACTATTTATCGCATGTATTAATCCGCACTTTGCGCGCCCGCTGTTGCACTGCAAACACTTGGCACAAGTTGAACTTGTGCTGTCGCCTATACAAAAAAAAAGGAAAGGCTTGTGGCCTTTCCTTTGGGTTACGCCGCGCAAGGCGGGGATCGACTGTTCGTAGAAAACAACGACCCGCTCGCCCCTCGACAAGGGAGGGTTGGCTTGCAGACTCTGGCTTAACGGACCTTATTGCTCCTGGCTGCAATTGCGCGGGCTGATGCCTTTTTCCTTGGCGTACTGGGCCGCGGAAGCCTCGATGATCGGCCGCAGCAACGCACGGTCGGCCTGGACCCAGTCGCTGATCAGGTTCCAGCGCTGGCCGTCCCATTGCTGAAAGCGCACCGCGCCGCCGCCTTCATGATCGGCGCACGACAACTTCAACGGTTGCACCAGGCCCTTGGCGCCCAATGCCTGCAACCGCGCATCGTCGAGGTTCAGGTGTTCGAAGCCCCAACGCACCTGCTCGCCGGTCAACGGCTTGGCGCCGTATTTGGCCTGTGCAAGGCGCACGGCTTCGACGTTGAGAATGCCGTTCACCACACCGAGGTTGTAGTACACCGTACCGAAACGCTTCGGATCGGCCAGGTTGCCCTTGCCGGCGTCCACCACGCTTTGCTTGATGCCCTGCAGCACCGGGAAATCCGTCCCGGAAGGGTGCGTGGTGATGGAAATGAAGCCCTTGGCGGCCGCGCCTGCCGGTACCACGTCCTCTTCCGAGTTGCTCCAGATGTTGCCGATGATGTGATCCACCGGGTAACCGACCTTTTGCGCCGACTTCAGCGCCACCGGATTCATCACCCCCCAACCGCGCAGGATCACCCAGTCCGGCTTGAGGCGACGGATATTGAGCCACTGCGATTGCTGCTCGTTGCCGGGGTGCGGCACTTCCAGCAGGGTCAGTTCGAAACCAGCGTTTTTCGCCAGGGTTTCCAGGACACCATTGGTTTCCTTGCCATACGGCGAGCCGTGGTACAGCACGGCGATTTTCTTGCCTTTGAGTTTGTCCGCCCCACCTTCGCGCGTGCCGATGTAGTTGATGATCGCCGAGACTTCCGAATACGGGTTGAGCTGCAGCGGGAACACGTAAGGGAACACGCTACCGTCGGTGGAATCGGTACGGCCGTGGTTGATGGTGATCAGCGGCAATTTGTCGGCCGTCGAACGGTCCAGCGTCGCGTAGGCGATGCCCACCGACAGCGGGTTGGTCGCGGCGGCTGGCGCGCCGTTGAGGCCGCCTTTGAGGCGCTCGTAACATTCGACGCCCTTCTCCACCACGTACTCGGTTTCGCACTCGCTCCAGGTCAGCTTGACGCCGTTCACCCCACCCTTTGCGTTGATGTATTGCAGGTAGTCGATAAACCCGCCGAAGAAGCCGGTGCCACCGGCGGCGTAGGGGCCGACCCGATAGCTCTGCAAGGGGAAGTACTGTTCGTTGTCGGCGTGAGCGCCGGCACTGAGCCCGGCGGTGATCAAGGCCAGGCCCAATAGCAGGCGGCGCAGCGGTGTGCGGAGAGTCATGAAGGCAGTTCCTCGTGAACGAAGGATGGGGGTCAGGGATGAGAACAATCAGTAACGCAGCGGCCAGATCCGCGCCCGTTGGCGAAAGCGTTGCCACAGTCGGGCCAGGCCCTCGGGTTCCTTGATCAGAAAAGCGATGATCAACGCGCCAAAGAGCATTTTCTGCAGGTTTTCCAACTGGCCGGAATCGATCAGCCCACCGGGCAACAGCCCGAAGAGGTTGGCCAGCAGAATCGGGAACAGCACGATGAAAGCGGCGCCCAGGACATTGCCGAGCACACTGCCCAGGCCGCCGATAATGATGATGAAGAGCACTTGAAACGAGCGGCTGAGATCGAAGCCGTGGGGCTCCACCGTGCCCAGGTAGGCAAACGCCCACAGCGAACCGGCAACCCCCAGGTAGAAGCCACTGATGGCAAACGCCAGCAGCTTGGCCTTGAACAGGCGGATGCCGATCACAGAGGCTGCGGTGTCCATGTCGCGCACGGCCATCCAGTTGCGGCCCAACTCGCTGCGCACCAGGTTTTTGCCCAGCCAGAACAGCACCACGACCACCGTCAGGGTCAACAGATAACGCCCACGGGGCGAACTGAAATCCAGCCCCGCGATCAGCAGCGGTGGCGAGGTGATGACCCCGGAAGCGTTGTCGTTGGTGAACCAACTGAACCGGGTCAGCACCCACTCCACCACGAACTGCGCGGCCAGGGTCGCCACCAGCAGGTAAAAACCCTTGATCCGCAGGCTCGGCAGCCCGAAGGCCACGGCCACCAGCGCAGCTATTACCCCGCCCAGCGCGAAACTCACCAGCAACGGCAAACCCGGCACGCGCAATTGCAGGTTGTAGGCCGCGAACGCACCCACCGCCATGAACGCCGCCGACCCGAGGGACAACTGCCCGGCATAACCGGTCAACAGGTTCAGCCCCAGCCCCGCCAGGGACAGCACCAGCAGCGGCAGCAGAATCGCGCTGAACCAATAGTCATTGCCCAGCCAGGGCACCGCAATGAAGGCAAACCCCAACAGCAGCCACAAGCCCACGCGGTCCTGGCGCAAGCGGAACGTGCGCCGTTCCATCGCATAAGAGGTGCTCAGTTGACCGGCTTCTCGATAAAGCATGGAGGCATTCCTTGAAAGAAAATCAGACCCGTTCGATCGCCCGCTCGCCGAACAACCCGGCAGGCCGCACCAACAGAAACAGCAAGGCGAGGACGTAAGGCACCCAGTTTTCGATGCCGCTTCCGATGATCGGGCCGAGGTAAATCTCCGCGATTTTTTCCGCCGCGCCGATGATCAGCCCGCCGACAATCGCCCCGCCGATGGAGGAAAAACCGCCGATGATCAACACCGGCAAGGCCTTGAGCACCACCAATGACAAGGAGAACTGCACCCCGAGGCGAGCGCCCCAGAGCAACCCGGCCACCAGCCCGACAAAACCCGCCACCGCCCAGACCAGCGCCCAGATGCGTGGCAGGCGGATGCCAATCGCCAGGGACGCCAACGGATCGTCGGCAACCGCGCGCAGCGACAAACCGACGCGGGTCCGGTTGAACAGCAGCGACAGGGCGATCACCAGTGTGGCGGCCGTTCCGGCGGCGAACAGGTCGAACTGCGAAAGCAGCATGCCGCGGATTTCCAACGGCTCATCAGCGATGCCCAACTCCAGGCCGTGGACCTGAGCGCCCCACAGGAACTGCGCAAACCCTTCGATCAGGTAGGACAGCCCAAGCGTGGCCATGAACAGGATGATCGGTGCGCGATTGACCAACGGCCGCAGCACCATTTTTTCGATCAGCAGCGCCAGGACCACCATGCTCACCAGGGTGATGACAAAGGCCCACACGAACGGGAAGCCGCGTTCGAGCAGGCTGACAAAGGTCAGCGCGGCGAACAGCACCATCGCCCCCTGGGCGAAATTGAACACCCCGGAGGCCTTGTAGATCAGGACAAAACCAATCGCCACCAGGGAGTACATGACGCCCGCCAGCAGCCCGCCAATCAGCACTTCGAAGAAAAATTGCATGTTCAGTGGCTCTCCGCACGGGAACGCCGCGTGCCCAGGTAAGCGGCGATCACATCGGGGTTGGCGCGCACTTGCTCGGGCGTGCCATCGCCGATTTTGCGGCCGTAATCGAGCACCACCACGTGGTCGCACAAGCCCATGACCACCCCGATGTCGTGCTCGATCAACACCACGGTGGTGCCGAACTCGCGGTTGATGTCGCGGATGAATTGGCTCATCTGGCCCTTCTCTTCAGCGTTCATGCCGGCCATGGGTTCATCCAGCAGCAGCAACCGGGGCTGCGCAGCCAGGGCGCGGGCCAGCTCGACGCGTTTCTGCAAACCGTAAGGCAGCGTGCCCACCAGCACATGGCGCCAGGGGTGGATGCGCAGAAACTCGATGATGTGTTCGGCGTGAAGGCGCTGCTCGTCGTCCTCGCGAGGCGCACGGCCCAGGCGCAGCATCTGCTCGACCCAACTGCTGCGGCGCTTGAGGTTGCGGCCGGTCAGCACGTTGTCGAGCACGCTCATGCCCTTGAACAGCGCGATGTTTTGAAAGGTCCGCGCAATACCGCGCTCGGCGGCCTGGTGCGGGCGCATGCGCCGCCGGGCCTGTCCGGCATAGGTGATGCTGCCGCTCTGGGCCTGATAGACACCATTGATCACATTGAGCAGCGAACTTTTGCCCGCGCCGTTGGGGCCGATCAATGCACAGATTTCCCCGGCCTTCACGGCAAAGCTGATGGAGGTGATGGCCTTGACGCCCTTGAACGACAGGGAGATGTCATCGAGCCGCAGTAATTCGGATTCAGTGGTTGCGCTCATGGGGCTCGTCAGACGGAGTGAGAAATCAGATGGGTGTGAGCCTCGGCACGTTCCGGCCGGGCGGAAGGTTCCTGCCAGGCGCCCGGATGGATGCCCAAAGCACCAAAGAAAGCGGCGCTCTCTTGGCTCAGCGCGGGCCCGACCAGCAACGGCACGCGCAGGCGGCTCATGCCCAACACATCGAGCAAGGGTCTGCGGACCAGCCAGTAGCCGAGCCAGCGGCGCAAACCCTGGGCATCCGGCGTCATTGCCCAGCGGTACACCCGATGCGCGAGCGTGCCGGGCAACGGCAGGCGCTCTCGGGCCCACAGCTCCAGACGGGCATAGGACTCGCGCGTGCCCAGCACCAGGGTTGGCCCCAATTCACGGCGATCGGTGTCGCGCGTGGCCATGGCCTCCGGGAAATTCAGGCAGAACCCGGCGCAGAGCCAGGGCGCCAGCAGGTAACGCGCCTGACCGCTGGCGGCGAACACGCGGGCGGCCAAGGCTTCTTCAGCGCCGCTCAGTTGCTCGCGCGCCACCAGCTTGCGTGCGCCCCCCAGCAATTGCGCATGGCTCAACCGCAGGGAAGGCCCATGCGTATCGGCATGGAACACGAAGGCGACGGCTGCGGAATCAGTGGCGCAGGCCGGCGGTTCCGCCGCCACGCCAGCGGACAAATCGGCGTAAGCGCTCAACCCCTTCCCGTCACCGGCGTTCAGACCGCGCCCGTCGAGGAACAGCAATACCGGAGGCGCACGATCGGCATGACCGACCTGTTGCACCGCCTCCAGGGTTTCGGCCAGCACGAAGCTCGGGCGCAGCCGGGCCAGCAATGCGCGGTTGTCGCGTTCGGGGTCCAGCAGGGTGACGCTGCCGCCCAGCCACTGCGCGGCCAGGGCCAGTAACAAGGCTTCGGAACGGGCCTGGCTGATGATCAGTAAATCGTCGTGGCGACTGAACCCGCGCTGATGCAGGGCTGCCGCCAGGCGGCTGACCTCCTGCGCCAACTCGCTCCAAGTGCGCGCATGCCAGATGCCCAGGCGCTTGTAGCGCAGGGCAATCGCCGCACCTCGGGCCTGGGCTTGCTGTAACAACGCCAGAGGCAGTGTCTGGGCCATGGGGACTCTCCTTCAGAGTGCTATACAGGCCCTTCTGCAGTCTCCATGCCAAGGTTTAAATCGTTATTTATCAATCACTTATATAAAAACCTCGAGCACAATCATGTATTGATTCGGCACAGCCTGCTTAACACCTGTTGCCCTGCGAACACTTCCCGCTTTGTGCACAACTGTCTGCCAGGCAACAGTGGTTCAACACTTCCTCTCCTCCAGCGACACTCAGCGCCTCGCCAAAAAACAACAATCACCTTACAAATCAATAAGTTGATGGATTGGTACGATGCTTGCTCCTTCAGAACCATCGGCCACAGCCACAGACTTGTTCCAACAAGCGCCTCCCTAGAGCCGTGCCGGCCCTGCGTTGCACAACCTGCTGCCGTCTTACCTTACCCAAGGCAGCGGGCTTCTTATTTTTGCAGCGAGGAGCATGTTGATGAGTCTTGATATTTTTTGGTTTCTGCCCACCTCCGGCGACACCCGTTACCTGGGCCGATCCGACAGCGGCCGCCCGGCCACCAATAAGTACATGCAGCAAATCGCGGTCGCCGCCGAGAGCCTGGGCTATGACGGGGTGTTGATTCCCACCGGCAGCAGTTGCCTGGACCCATGGATTACCGCCGCCAGCCTGGTACCGGTCACCCATCGCCTGAAGTTGCTGGTGGCGCTGCGCACCTCGCTGGGCAACCCCACGGCGTCGGCCCGTCAAGCGGCCACACTGGACCAGGCCAGCAACGGCCGCCTGTTACTCAACGTGGTGCCCGGTGGTGATGCCACCGAGTTGGCCGCCGACGGTATTTTCCTCGACCACGACCAACGCTACGAAGCCGCCGGCGAATTCCTGAGCGTTTGGCGTCGCTTGCTCAGTGGCGAGGTGGTGGATTTCACCGGTAAGCATGTGCGCGTCGAAGGCGCGCAGAACTTCTTCAAACCCGTGCAGCAACCGCACCCGCCCCTGTATTTTGGCGGGTCGTCCCCGGCCGCCCATGAGCTGGCGGCGCAACAGGTCGACGCCTACCTGACCTGGGGCGAACCACCGGCGGCCGTGGCCGCGAAGATCGCCGATGTGCGCGAGCGCGCGAAAAAATATGGCCGCACCCTGCATTTCGGCGTGCGCCTGCATGTGATCGTGCGTGAAACCAACGAGCAGGCCTGGGCGGCGGCCGAAGAGCTGATCAGCCACCTCGACGACGATGTGATCGCCGACGCCCAAGAGAACTACGCCAAGATGGACTCCGAAGGTCAGCGCCGCATGGCCGCTTTGCATGGCGGACAGCGCGACAAACTCGAGGTCTCGCCCAACCTGTGGGCCGGTGTCGGCCTGGTGCGCGGCGGCGCCGGCACGGCGCTGGTGGGCGACCCTCAGACCGTGGCCAAGCGTCTGCAGGAATATGCCGACCTCGGCGTAGACCGCTTTGTACTGTCCGGCTACCCGCACCTGGAAGAGGCTTTCCGCTTTGCCGAACTGGTGTTCCCACTGTTGGGCAAACAACCTGTCACGGTCCGCGACCAAGTACTCACCGGCGGCGCGTTCGACGTGCGCGCCGGCCACACCTCGGCCAAGGAAGAGGCCACGGCATGAACGTGATTGATATGCGCTGCCGCCCGGCGTACCTGCACGATTTTTTCGGCGCCACCCCAGGCAGCGCCGAGACCGCCACCGCCCGCTGGCTGAACCGCCGGGTGGGCACGCGTGGCGACGACGAGCACTTCGCCCGCTCGCGCACACCCCAGGGGTTTCTCGATGAAGTGCGCGACGCCGGGTTGAGCCGGGCGGTGGTGGTCGGTCGGCACACCCCCGGCCAGCATCTGCCCAACGACCTGATTCACAGCATCGTGCGCGACCACGCTGAGCTGCTCGGCATCGCCAGCATCGACCCGGCGCTGCAGGGTATCGACGGCGCACTGGGCGAAATCGAGCGCGCCATCTCCGGGCTGGGCCTGGCCGGCATCGACCTGGAGCCGGGGTTTGGCGAACCGGCCAGGCAGGCGGATGACCCGTTGTACTGGCCGATCTACGAGCATTTGCAGGCACGCGGTATTCCGCTGTTTCTGATGAGCGGGCCAACCACCCCGGACCCCGCCTTCAACAACCCCGAACGCCTGGCCAAGGTCGCCCGGGCATTCCCGCAGTTGGCGATCGTCTGCTACCACGGCTACTGGCCCAACGTGCAGCAAGCGCTCGGCGTGGCCTTTCGCTACCCGAACATCTACCTGGTGCCGGACATGTACCTGTTCCAGCCCGGCAGCGAAGCCTACGTGCAAGCGGCCAACGGCTTTCTGGCAGAGCAGCTGTTGTTCGGCTCGTCCTATCCGTTCCGCCCGATTCGCCAATCCATCGAGGATATCCTGCGCCTGGGGTTGCGACCCGAGGTGCTCGACAACGTCCTCTATGGCAACGCCGCCCGCCTGTTCGGGTTGTAGAACACGTCGCGCCACACGCCGGGACCGACCGCCACCCAGGCCGGCCCGGCGTTGTTTTCCATTGCAAGGAGTTCCCCTGTGACCACCCCCAACGATCCTGTGCAGATCGCCCGCCGTCTGGCGGCCGACTGGGCGAGTACAGCTGTCGAGCGCGACGAACGCGGCGGCACACCCAAGCGCGAGCGTGATGCCCTGCGTGACAGCGGCCTGCTGACCCTGAGTATTCCCCATGAATTCGGCGGCCTCGGCGCCAGCTGGAGCGACACCCTGAACATCGTGCGCGAGTTCGCCAAGGTCGACAGTTCGATGGCCCACGTGTTCGGTTTCCAACACTTGATGCTCGCCACCGTGCGCCTGTTCTCGCGGCCCGATCAGTGGCAGCCCTGGCTGGAACAGACCGTCCGCCAGCGTTGGTTCTGGGGCAACGCGCTCAACCCGCTGGACACCCGCACCGTGGCCATGCGTGTGGACGGCGGGCGCGAGTTCACCGGAATGAAAAGCTTCTGTTCCGGGGCCAGCGACTCCGACCGCCTGATCGCCTCGGCGCTGGAGGACAGTGGCACAGGCAAACTGCTGATCGCCGCGATCCCCACCGACCGCGCCGGCATTACCCTGCTCAACGACTGGAACAACATGGGCCAACGCCAGACCGACAGCGGCAGCGCCCGTTTCGAACGCGTGCGGGTCGCCGAAGATGAACTGCTGCTGGACCCGGGCCCGCTGAGCACGGTGTTTTCCGGGCTGCGACCGCTGTTGGCGCAACTGACCTTCGTCAACCTGTTCCTCGGCATTGCCGAAGGCGCCTTTGAGCAGGCGCAGCACTACACCACCCACGAAGCACGCGCCTGGTTCAAGTCCGAGGTCGAGCGGGCCGTCGACGACCCGTATGTGCTGGCCCACTACGGCGAGTTCTGGGCCGGCCTGGAGGCAGTCCGCGCCCTGGCCGAACGGGCCAATGCGTTGTTCGACAAGGCCTGGAACCGCGGCGAACAACTGCGCGCCGAGGAACGGGCGAACCTGGCCCTGGCCATCGGCAGCGCCAAGGTCCACGCCACGCGGGTGGGCCTGGACCTCAGTTCGAGGCTGTTTGAGGTGACAGGCGCCCGCGCCACCCACGCCTCGCGGCGCTTCGACCGCTACTGGCGCAACCTGCGGACCCAGACCCTGCACGACCCGGTGGACTACCGCATCCGCGAACTCGGCGAATGGGCGTTGAAGCAAAAACCGCCGACACCGAGTTTCTATTCCTGACCACACGCGCCGGGTGTTCGCCACCGTTCACCAGAACAACAAAGTGTTGCTCCAGTGATAGGCCGCCAGCCCCAGGAACCGACAAAACCCAGGCATTACGGGCCTTTGGCACTCGGCATGAACCATGCAATCACCCCCTCAAACCACGAGTGAACGGCCCTGCGTGCCCCATGAATCAAGACAACTGGAGTTAATCGACTATGGCTTCCCGCATTATCCTCAATGCGTTTGAAATGACCTGCGTGAGTCATCAGGCCGCGGGCACCTGGCGTCACCCGGACAGCCAGGCATGGAAATACAAGGATCTCGATTACTGGGTCGAGTTGGCCAAGCTGCTTGAGCGCGGCTATTTCGACTCGGTATTTATCGCCGACGTCGTCGGCGTCTATGACATCTATCGCGGCTCGGTGGAAACCTCCCTGCTCGACGCCGACCAGGTGCCGGTCAACGATCCGTTCTTTCAAGTGCCGGCCATGGCCACCGTCACCAAGCACTTGGGCTTTGGCGTGACCTCGGCGCTGACCTACGAACAGCCTTACGCCCTGGCGCGAAAGTTCTCGACCCTCGACCACCTGACCAAAGGCCGCGTGGCGTGGAACGTGGTGACCTCGTACCTCAACAGCGCGGCGGTCAACCTGGGCCTCAAGCAACAGATTTCCCACGACGAACGCTATGACATCGCCGATGAGTTTCTGGACGTGACCTACAAGCTGTGGGAAGGCTCCTGGGATGAAGACGCGGTGCTGCGTGACCGCGAGCGCGGGATCTTTACCGACCCGAGCAAAGTCCATCCGATCGGCCACAAGGGCAAATACTACGATGTGCCGGGCATTCATCTGTCCGAGCCGTCGCCACAGCGCACCCCGGTGATTTTCCAGGCCGGCGCTTCCAGCCGTGGCCGCGCCTTTGCCGCCAAGCACGCCGAAGGGGTGTTCATCAGCCCGGCCACCGCCGAACAGGCGCGCGAGGTCTCCGATGACATCCGCAACCGCGCCGTGGCAGCCGGCCGCAGCCGTGACTCGGTCAAGGTGTTCACGCTGCTGACGGTGATCACCGGTGAAAGCGATGAAGCCGCGCAAGCCAAATACCGCGACTACCTGAGCTATGCCAACGGCGAAGGCATGTTGTCGTTTTACGGCGGCTGGACCGGTATCGATTTCTCCGAATACGACCCGGACCAACCCCTGGAAGCGATCGACAACGACAGCATCCGCTCGGTGCTGGAACTGCTCGCCACCGCCGACCCCGACCGCAAGTGGACGCCGCGCGACATCATCAAACACCGCAGCATCGGCGGCTTGGGCCCAGTGCTGGTGGGCGGCCCGAAAACGGTGGCCGACGAGATGGAGCGCTGGGTGGACGTCGGCGGTATCGACGGCTTCAACCTGGCCTATGCGATCACCCCGGGCACGTTCGAAGACCTCGTCGAGTTCATCGTTCCCGAGCTGCAACGCCGGGGCCGTGTCCGCACCTCCTATGAGGGCGACACCCTGCGCGAAAACCTCCTCGACGGCACTTCGCCGTATGCCGCCGATGACCATCCGGCGGCGCGTTATCGCGGAGCGTTCAAAACCGGCGCCAACGCCACCGACCACACCAAACCGTCCAGATTCTCCGACCTGACTTGACGCTTGACTGCGCTGAAGAGGAATTCATCCTATGTCCAGTTTCACCACGCTGAATACATTGTCTGTCGGCACCGATTACGAAGCGCTCGCCGCGCGTTTTCGGCCGATCTTTGTGCGGATTGCCGAAGGGGCGGTCGAGCGCGAACGCAGCCGCACGCTGCCGTTCGAACCGATCCAATGGCTCAAGCACGCCGGGTTCGGCGCCGTGCGCGTCCCGGTCGAATTCGGCGGGGCCGGCGCCTCGCTGCCGCAACTGTTCCAACTGTTGATTGAACTGGCGGCCGCCGACTCCAACGTGACACAAGCCCTGCGCGGGCATTTTGCGTTTGTCGAAGACCGCCTCAACGCTCAGGCATTCAGCGCCCAGAACGCCTGGTTCGAGCGGTTTGTGGCCGGGGAACTGGTCGGCAATGCCTGGACCGAAGTCGGCGACGTGAAGATCGGCCAGGTGATTACCCGCATCAGCCGCCAGGGCGAGCAATGGGTCGCCAACGGCACCAAGTTCTACAGCACCGGTAGCCTGTTCGCCGACTGGATCGACCTGTACGCCCAACGGGACGACACCGGTGCCGACGTGATCGCGGCGGTCCGCGTGCAGCAACCGGGTGTGCGGCAAAGCGACGATTGGGATGGCTTCGGGCAGCGCACCACCGGCAGCGGCACGTCAGTGTTTGAAAACGCAGTGGTCGAAGACGACCACCTGATCGACTTCTCGACGCGCTTTAAATACCAGACGGCGTTTTACCAACTGACCCTGCTGGCCGTCCTGGTCGGGTCGGGGCAGGCGGCTGTGCGAGAGGTGGCCCAACAGGTACGTGTTCGCGCCCGGGTGTTCAGCCATGGCAATGCGGCAGCGGTGCGTGACGATGCCCAGGTGCAGCAGGTGGTCGGCAAGGCCTCGGCGCAGGTCTACACCGCCGAAGCGGCCGCCCTGCGTGCCGCCGCGGCGTCGCAACGCGCCTACGTGGCGCACTTCGCCAAGGATGCACAGGTCGAACGCGAGGCCAACATCGCTGCGGAGCTGGAGTCGGCCCAAGCGCAAGTGGTGATTGCCGAGCTGGTGCTTCGCGCCACCAGCGACCTGTTCAACGCCCTGGGCGCTTCCGCCGCACGCACGAGCCTGCAACTCGACCGCCACTGGCGCAATGCGCGCACCGCGGCCTCGCATAATCCATTGATCTATAAAGAGCGGATCATCGGTGATTGGGAAATCAACGGCACCGAACCGCCCTACGTGTGGCAGATCGGCAGTGGCGGCCCGCAAAACCAAGCGGCGAAATAGCGCCAGCACGTAAAACCGCGACCTGAAATGCCCCGGCCCGTCGGGGCATTTTTTTCCGAGCCGCCGAAAAAGCTGCGCCGCGTCCCTCGCGGCCTCGTGCATGCGCGCAAAAAAACAGCCCATCTGTATTTTGACGCTCCCCGCAGCCCGCTGTTAGTGTCCAGCCTCCCCCTCGCACATGGAGTACACCACGGTGAAACTGGACATCTACCAAGTCGACGCCTTCAGCCAACACCCTTTCGGCGGCAACCCCGCTGCGGTGTGCCCGCTGACCGAGTGGCTGAGCGACGCGCAACTGCAAAATATCGCCGCCGAAAACAACCTGTCCGAAACCGCCTACTTCGTACCGCGTGACGATTTTTATGAATTGCGCTGGTTCACCCCGACCGTCGAAGTCGACCTGTGCGGCCATGCCACGCTTGCAGCGGCGTGGGTGTTGATCAACGCGTTGGCGGATGCGCCTGACGTGCTGCGGTTTGCAACGCGCAGCGGCGAGCTCCGGGTAACCCGCGAGGGCGATGAACTGGCGATGGATTTCCCGGCGAAAGCGCCACAAGCGTGCGAGCCGCCTGCCGGAATGTTGAGCGCGCTGGGGATTGAACGCGCCGAGGTGTTCGGCACCGATGACTACATCGTGTTGCTCGACGACGAAGCCCAGGTCGCCGCGCTCACCCCGGATTTCGCCCGGCTCAAGGGCCTGCCCAAACGCGGGATTGCGGTGACGGCCAAGAGTGCGCGGTTCGATTTCATTTCCCGTTGGTTCGGCCCGAATGTGGGGGTCAATGAAGACCCGGTCACCGGTTCGGCGCACACCTCGCTGGCGCCGTTCTGGGCCGAGCGCCTGGGCAAGACAAGCCTGAGCGCCGAACAGGGCGGCACGCGCAAGGGCCAGTTGCGCTGTGCCCTCAAGGGCGACCGGGTGATTATTTCCGGCAAGGCTGTGCTGTATATGCAGGGCTCGATCTACCTGTAAACGCACTCCCCAAGAACGACAGATCATTCGCAAAATGAACGGAGTTCAACGCGTGTTTTCGATTGCCCGCCGTCACCTGACGGTCATTGCCGCAGCCCTGGCCCTGGTGGCCTGCCACTCCCCGGTCAACGAACCGCCAGCGGCGCCGGAGTTGGGCTCGGGCTATCGCACCGACCTCAGCCCGCGCCACGCCGCGCAGCATATGGCGGCAGCGGCCAACCCGCTGGCGGCCGAAGCCGGGCGCGAGATGTTGCGCCAGGGCGGTTCGGCAATCGACGCGGCGATTGCCATGCAGGCGGTGTTGACGCTGGTGGAGCCGCAGTCGTCGGGGATTGGCGGCGGCGCGTTCATCATGCTGTGGGACGGGAACCGCGTGCAGGCGTATGACGGCCGGGAAACCGCACCGGCCGGGGCGACCGAGCGCTTGTTCCTCAAGCCCGACGGGCAGCCGATGGCGTTTACCGCAGCGCAGATCGGCGGGCGTTCGGTGGGCACGCCGGGGGTGTTGCGAGCGCTGGAGCTGGCGCACAAAAAGACCGGGCATCTGCCCTGGGCCCGGTTGTTCGAGCCGGCGATCCGGCTGTCGGAACACGGCTTCGCCATCTCGCCGCGCTTGCACAGCCTGATAGCCGCTGACCGTTTTATCCCACAGTCGCCGGAGATGGCGGCCTACTTTCTGAACGCCGATGGCACGCCCAAAGCCACCGGCACCCTATTGAAAAACCCGGCGCTGGCCGCCGTGTTCAAGCGCATCGCCGAGGAAGGCCCGGACGCGCTGTACCACGGCCCGATTGCCGACGAGATCGCACGCAAAGTGCAGGGCCACCGCAACGCGGGCAGCCTGTCCGAGGCCGACCTTGCAGGCTACGCGGCCAAGGAGCGTGCGCCGCTGTGTACCGATTACAAGCGCTGGAAAATCTGTGGCATGCCGCCGCCGTCGTCGGGCGGGATTGCCATCGCGCAGATCCTCGGCACGTTGCAGGCCCTGCAAGCCCGCGACCCGCGCCTGGCCATCGCGCCCATGACGCCGCTCAAGAGCGCCTCCCCCGCCGGCCTTGAGCCCACGCCCGAGGCGGTTCACCTGATCGCCGAGGCCGGGCGCCTGGCCTTTGCCGACCGCGCCCTGTATGTGGCCGATGCCGACTTTGTGCCGGTGCCGGTCGCCGGCCTGATCGCCCAGGATTACCTGGCCCGACGCGCCGCGCTGATCGGTGAACGCAGCCTGGGCATCGCGCAGCCGGGCCAACCGGCGGGCATTCAAGTGGCGTATGCCCCGGACCGCTCGCCGCTGCGCATCTCCACCTCACAAGTGGTGGCGGTGGATGACCAGGGTGGCGCCGTGTCGATGACCACCACGGTGGAGTCCGCATTTGGCTCGCACCTGATGGTCCAGGGCTTTGTGCTCAACAACCAGATGACCGACTTCTCGTTCATTCCCGAAGAAAACGGCCAGCCGGTGGCCAACCGCGTGCAACCCGGCAAACGCCCGCGCTCGGCCATGGCGCCGACCCTGGTGTTCGACCGCCACAGCGGTGAGTTGCTGGCCGCCCTGGGTTCGCCGGGCGGCTCGCAGATCATCGAATACGTGAGCAAATCCCTGGTGGCGATGCTCGACTGGCAACTCGACCCGCAAGCCGCGATCAGCCTGCCCAACTTCGGCAGCCGCAATGGCGCTACCGAACTGGAAACCGGCCTGTTCAGCCCGGCGTTGAAACAGGCGCTCAGGGACAAGGGCCATGCGCTGAGCGAGATCGAGATGACCAGTGGCATCCAGGCCATCGTTCGCACGCAGGATGCGCAGGGCACGGTGACGCTGAGCGGCGGTGCCGACCCTCGGCGGGAGGGAGAGGCGTTGGGCGATTGATCGTTAATGCACGGAGAACAGCACAGTGCGCAAGGCAAACAATCTCGGTTCCGTTCCTGGTGTCGACCACGGTTTTTGTTCGATCAATGACCCGCAGCGGCCGGAAGATGTATTCATCTGCAAGCAGATACACAGTGCGTCGGTGATGGAATGGCAGGCAGATCGGGTGGCCAATACGGTCGAAGCCGATGGCGTGTTGACGCGCCATCACCACCCGATCGCGGTAATCACCGCCGACTGCCTGCCCATTCTGTTCGCCTCGAACAACGGTGACTGGGTGGCCGCTGTGCACGGTGGCTGGAAGGGCCTGCAACGCGGGATCATCGCCAGCGCCGTGCAGCGCTTTGCCGCTGAAGGAGTGGCTGTCGATCAATTGCAGGTGGCAATCGGGCCGTCGATCAAGCCCTGTTGTTATGAGGTGAGCGCGGCGTTTATTGCCGAGTTCCAGTCGGACCAAGGGCACCTGTGGCCACACCGCCAGGCGCCATGGAGCGCTGAGCAACCGGCACCGCTGCTGACGCCGGAAATTGCACCGCCCCAGGCGAGACAAGCGGGCAGCGCATGGTTTGACTTGAGCGGGTATGGGCTGATGCTGCTGCAAGCGGCGGGCATTCGGCGCGAGCAGATTGAAGTGAGTGAGGTGTGTACCTACTGCACATCACCGACGTTTGCCAGCTACCGCCGACGCACGCATCAACCGCAAGAGGCGAAGACGTTGTTGTATTCGTGGATTGCTCGTACAAGCTGATTAACAAAGGCCTACAGCCCTCTTTTGAATGTCCCCTCCCTGAGCATAGGTATCTACACAACTTTGTAGCAGCCAACGGTAACCACGATGCGAAGCGAGCCGCTCTTGATTTTGCTTTTGATCTCAGGCGCCCCGTTAAACCACGCTGGCCGGAATTCGATATTGATTTGGGGGGTAAACCGGCAGGGATGCCGGTTTAGCCGCCCCGCGCCATGGATGGCGCGTGGCGGCGGCCCCCCAAATCAATGTCGGATTACGGGCACACCGAGCCTAGGCGAGGTGCCGAGTGGTGGGGCGAAGGCCTTTTGCTTACTTTTGGGCCTTTCCAAAAGTGAGCCGCTGTAAGAGCGGAACCAATAGCCGCCGTTACCGCAGCAACGGATATGTACTCAGTCTGATCCAACATCTTGGTCGGCTGTCAGGCCGCCATCGGGGGCAAGTCGAATCGTCGCACCACCCCTCCCACATTTAGGTCGCGGGGCATCAGTTAGATAGTCGTCGGCTCCCGAGCCGTCACGGGAGCAAGCTCCCTCGCCACAGGTTCAGGACCACGCCAAAGTTGTGTGGATACCTATGCTCCCTGAGACAAAACGCAAAGTGCCATGTCATTTTTTGCGATAAAAACGCCCTTGAACAGCGGCTCCACTACTGCGATTTTCTGGCCCGCCCTTTCTTGCCAGAAGCTACGTCAGACGCCGGAACCGTAATTCCCGGCTCGGGTGGCTGCCGCAAAGTACGCTGGAGCCTGGAAGGCCGAGGTAAAAGTGGATCAGTGCGGATCATCTACACCACACAATTGTCGTGTGGAGCAGTAGTAGCCCTGCTGATTTACGGCAAGGGCGCTACCGAGCCTATTCCAGCGCATATCCTGTACAAAATCGCGAAGGACATGAACCATGCCACTCACTGAGAAACAGCTGAAGGAACGTGACGCCAAGCGCGCTATCGGCGAAGAATTACTGGCAGCCATTCAGGATGTCAAAGCGGGGCTTTACGGCGCAGTCCACCAGGTTGAAATCACTCAAGCCGCGGACGCAAGAAGTAAGACTGGGTTGTCGCAAGCCAAATTTGCCGAGCTGTTGGGGGTGTCGATAAGAACCCTTCAAGAGTGGGAACAAGGGCGTCGCTCCCCCTCCGGCGCAGCACGTTCGCTGCTGCATATTGCGGCTATAAGACCGGACGTTTTCCGGGAAGTCCTCAGTAACGCCTGATGGCGTTACTGACGCGCCGGGCGATGACTATCGGCTGATCTTCAACCCCTTGCGCCCCGCATGCCGCTCCAACGCCAGTTCAATCAAGCGGCTGACCAACTCGCTGTAGCTCATCCCCGCCGCCTGCCACAGCTTGGGGTACATGCTGATCCGGGTAAAACCCGGCAACGAGTTGATTTCGTTGATCAGCACTTCGCCGTCCTCGGTGAGGAACACATCGACCCGCGCCAGCCCTGCGCACCCCAACACCTCGAACGCTTCGACGGCCAGGCGGCGAATCCGCTCGCTGGCTTGCACGCTGATATCGGCCGGCACTACCACTTGGGCCGCCTGGTCGTCGATGTACTTGCTGTCGTAGGAATAGAAGCCGCTGCTCACCACGATCTCGCCGCAACCGCTGGCGATGGGATGTTCGTTGCCCAGCACGGCGCATTCGATTTCGCGGCCGTGGACGGCGGACTCCACCAGCACTTTCTCGTCAAAACCCAGGGCCAGTTCGACGGCGGCGTGGTACTCGGCCTCGTCGTTCACTTTGCTCACGCCCACCGAAGAGCCTTGGTTGGCGGGTTTGACGAACATCGGCAGGCCGAGCTTGCCCACCGCCATGTCGAACGACGTGCGCGCCGCGTTGTTGCGGTTGAGGGTGATAAACGGCGTGACGGCAATGCCGGCGTCGCGCAGCAAGCGTTTGCTGATGTCTTTGTCCATGCACACCGCCGAGCCGAGCACGTCGGAGCCGACGAAAGGCAGGTCGGCCATGCGCAGCAGGCCTTGCAGGCAACCGTCCTCGCCGAGGGTGCCGTGGACGATGGGGAAGATCACATCGATATGCGCGAGCAGGCCGCTGCCGGCGGTTTCCACCACTTGCTGGCTGGCCTTGCCCGGCACCACCGCCAGTTCGCGGTTGGACTGGTTGAGGGCGATCAGCGCCGGGTTTTCCTGGTTGATCAGGAAGTTCGAGGTGTCGTTAAGGTGCCAGTGACCGGCCTTGTCGATGCCGATCAGCACCGGCTCGAAGCGCGAGCGGTCGAGGGCATCGACAATATTGCGCGCCGATTGCAGCGAGACTTCGTGCTCGGCCGAACGGCCACCAAAAATAATCCCTACGCGCACCTTGCTCATGACCCAACCTCACTGTTGAAAGTAAGGCTTCTTACCATAAGCGGTCAGCGATTCGCTACCAGATGTGCACCGAACAGCATGTAGCAACTCCCGGCAAAACGGTCGAGCCATTTACGCGAGCGGCTGTAGAGGTCGGCCATGCGCGCACTGGAAAACACCAGGGCCACGCTGGAATACCAGCTGAACGACAAGGTGGCCATGATGATCACCGCCAGGGTCAACAGCATCGGCGATGGCGACGGCGGCATGGTGGACGCGAAGATGGTGGCGACGAACAGCGCGGCCTTGGGATTGGACAGATTGCCCAGCAACCCCAGGCGCCAGGCGGAAAACAACGAGCGCCGAGCCCCGTGCGGCAAGCGGCTCTGCCCCATCGCCGGCGCCGAGCGTTTGAACAGCTTCAACCCCAGGTAGATCAGGTAGCAGCCACCGATGATCTTGAACGCCAGGTACAGCATGGGGGCGGCGGTAAACAGCGACTTTATGCCCAGCCCACCGGCCAGCCCCCACAGGATCGTCCCAGTCGCGACACCCGCCGAGGCCACCACGCCATGGCGGCGCGAACAGCTGGCGGCCAGTTGCGCGGTGTTGAAGAAATTGGGCCCGGGCGTGACCACCGCCACCGTCCACAGCAAGGCCAGCGAGATCAGGGGCGTCACGTAGGCGGGGTTGAGCAAATCCATGGTGGGCAACTCCATCAGCACAGGGCACGAACAGCGATCATAGGCCTCGCCTGCCCCCCTGCACAATCGTACAAGACCCCGGCAGACAAGGGCCTCAGACTCGGTTAACGTGTTTCCACCTCTTCTTGTGACAAGTCACCATGGGTAAACCCACCCCCACCCTCGACTGGGTCCACCGCGCGCCGCATGCCAGTGGCCTGGACCGTATCGAGGCGTACTTCGCCGGCATCGCGTTCGACCTGCATCGCCATGACACCTATGCCATCGGTCGCACCTTGTTCGGCGTGCAGAGTTTTCATTATCGCGGCGGCATGACCCATGGCCTGCCCGGCACCACCATGGTGATTCATCCCGACGAGACCCATGACGGCCGCGCCGGCAGCGAGGAAGGCTTCAAGTACCGCATGATCTATGTGGAGCCGGCGCTGGTCCAACAGATCCTCGGCGGCAAGCCGTTGCCGTTTATCCCCGGCGGGGTGTCCACCGACCCGTGGCTGTTTCGCGCCAGCGAAGTGTTGCTGCAAAGCCTGGACTGCCCGATCGACCGGCTGCAGGAGCAGGACGCCCTGTTCGACCTGGCCCAAGCCTTGAACAACGCCTCGGGAGCGATCACCACCCGCAAGACCTTCGATTACGTCGCCGCCGAACGCGCCCGGGAATTTATCCACAGCGCCCTGGGCCGCAGCATCACCCTGGATGAAATGGCCGAACACGCCGGCCGCGACCGCTGGGCCTTGTCGCGGGATTTTCGTTTGTTGTTCGGCACCAGCCCTTACCGCTACCTGACCATGCGCCGGCTGGATCTGGTACGCAGCCTGCTGGCCCAGGGCAAAACGCTGGTGGACGCAGCGATGATCGCCGGCTTCACCGACCAGAGCCACATGACCCGGCAATTTCACAGCACCTACGGCATGCCGCCGGCGCGCTGGGTGAAGATGCTCGGGCGCTGAACGCGCTCAACCGGCGGGCGTCAGCTGCTGCCCGTCAATCGGCTGGCCGATCGTGAGGAAATGCCCGCCCGCCACATGGTGCAAGGTGCGCAGTTGATCAAAGCCTTCGAAGTGCCAGTGCCCTTCGCTGAACACGCGCTCGTCGGCATACGCCGCGACCACTTCGCCGAGGAACAGGTCGTAGGTCTGCTGGGTGTGCGGTTCGGGCAACAGGCGGCATTCCAACCAGGCGACGCAGCCTTCGAGCAAAGGCGCCTCAGTGTGTTCACCGTTGAAGGTGCGCAGGCCATAGGCGGCGAATTTGTCGAGTTCCGCGCCGCTGGTAGTGCCCACCGTCTGGACGAGATCGGCCTGGGCCGCGCAGGGCACCTGCAGCACGAAGGTGCCGGCGCGTTCCAGCAGTTGCCGGGTCCAGGTGGCCTTGTCCAGCACGACGGCGACTTTCGGCGGTTCGAAATCCAACGGCATGGCCCAGGCGGCAGCCATGATATTGCGCTGACCGTCATGCGCGGCGCTGACCAGCACGGTCGGGCCGTGGTTGAGCAAGCGGTAGGCCTTGGACAGCGGAACGGGGCGGCAGTGGTCGGGGCTCATGAAGGATCGGCTCTTCAATAGTGAAAAAACCTACGATACCTCAAGCACAAGCCCTACGGGTCAGTTCGAGAGCTGGTTGGCGAACTGTCCGACTGCGCTGACGACCTTTTGTGCGCCGTCCTGGATGTCCACGACTTCGGCGGCCAGGGCCAGGCCCTGCTCGGCTTGCTGGCGGCCGTCACTCATCAGGCGCACCGCACCGGCAACGTGTTCGCCGCGCGCCTGCAGTTGCGACATCGAGTAAGCCAGTTCCTGCAGGAAGTTGGCATTCGCCCATTCCACCCGGCCTTCATCGGTGTGGCCGGCGTTTTCTGAAGAGCGCTTCAATGCCCGGCGTCACTCTTTTTTACAGCGGTCAGCTGCCATTGTTCCGGCAGATACCCATCACTTGATATTCCAGGGTATTGAGCTTGCCGCTGGTGTCTTCGTAGGTCATGCGCGAGGGCACGGGGCTGCAAGAGCGGATCGGTGGTGTCACGTTGACCACCTTGGCGATGTCCAGGGTCATGCCATAGCGATAGGTCTGCACCACCGGGGCCGCTTTGCCCTCTCTGGCCGCGTATTCGGTCATGGCTTGTTCATTGCGCTCCATCATCAGCGCAAACGTGCGATCGCCGCCGCCTTCGGCCAATGCGCCGAAGGACAGGATGGCCGTCAATATACCCAGGCCAGTTTTATAAAAGTTCATTGTTCATTCCTCGACTGAAAGTTCAGTGTCGAGACTAACCAAACAACCCTGACGCGATGTTCACCAGAAGATTACGTATTTGTTAGGTGGCACTAAGGTTCCAGAATTGTAATGTTCGCGCAACACAGCCGTTATCCACGGTTTGCAACTATCAGCCCGGGCCAAATCAATAAGAACGCCCGCCTCCATAAGAAGCTGATCACTGCCAATACCGAGGAGCGAAACATGCATATCCGTTATTACACCCTCCCCCTCTCACTCGTCGCCGCCTTGCCCCTGGCAGCGCTGGCCGTGGAAGACCAGCCCGACGGTTTTATCGAAGGCAGCCGCCTGAACGTGCTGGCACGTAATTTTTACTTCAACCGCGATGATCGCAAAGGCCAATCCAGCCCGACCGGCAACGGCTATTCAGAAGCCTGGGCGCAGGGGCTGATCGGCAAGTTCGAGTCCGGCTTCACCCAAGGCACCGTGGGTTTTGGCCTGGATGCGTTTGCCATGGTCGGCGTGAAACTCGATTCGGGCACCGGCCGCAGCGGCGGCAAGGGCTCGTTCGGCATGTTGCCGGTGGACCGCGACAACCGCCCCGAAGACAGCTATAGCAAGGTCGGCGGCGCCGCGAAACTGCGCGTGCTGGACACAGTGATCAAGGCCGGCGACGTGTTCCCGCTGACGCCGGTGGTGGCCTACGGCGACTCCCGTGTATTGCCGGAAAGTTTCCGTGGCGTCACCGTGCAAAACACCAGCCTCGCCGGCCTGAGCCTGCAGGGCGGACGCTTGAGCGGCATGAGCCAGCCCAATGAAAGCGGCATGAACAAAGGCTTCGCGACGTTTTATGCGGGCCCGGTCGACTCGCCCTGGATCGGCTATTTCGGCGGTGACTATCAACTCAACAAGCACCTCGGTTTCAGCCTGTACAGCAGCCGCCTGAAAGACGCCTGGGACCAATACTACGTCGGCAGCACCGCCAGTTACCCGCTCACCGAAGACGTTTCGCTGTTCGGCGACGTCAATTACTACAAGGCCGTGGACGAGGGCAAAAAGCGCCTGGGCACATTCGACAACAACATCTGGAGCGCCCGGCTCGGGGTGAAAGTCGGTGCCCACAGCGTTGCCGTGTCGCACCAGCGCAACAATGGCGACGACGACTTCGATTACCTGCGCCAGTCGGACTCGATCTTCCTCAACAACTCGATCCAGTACAGCGACTTCAACTCGCCCAAGGAACGCTCATGGATGGTGCGCTACGACCTGGACATGCAGGCCTTCGGCATTCCCGGCCTGACGTTCATGACCCGCTACGCCAAAGGCAGCGGGGCCGACTACAGCAACGCCAACGCGGTGTATATGCGCCGCGATGCCGCCGGTAATCCGCTCACCGATCAGCGCCGCTGGGAACGCAATATCGAAGCCAAGTACGTGGTGCAGGCCGGCACGCTGAAGGACTTATCCCTGCGCCTGCGCCAGGCGAGCGTGCGCTCAAGTGCATTTGAGTCGGACCTGGAAGAAGTAAGGGTCATTATCGAATATCCACTGGCGGTGCTCTAAGCAACGCTTACATTTACTTGCCGATGAAGTACATCTCTTCACAGGTTCAAATCTGTCAGAACTGTAATATCGGCCTCACCTTCGCGTTAAGTTGCAGTTTTTATACTGCGCATCGAGCACTATTCATCTCTGCGGCTTTTGTGTAGCTCCTTTGGAACGGAGATGAACTTTTTACGCCCCGCTTGGGGCGTTTTTTTGTTCACTCGCACAGCGGCGAATCGTCGCAGCTACCTGACGTGGCTTGACCCTATAGCTACTTCACGGCTCAGAGTTTTCCTACAGCCAAATTCAGCGCCTCTATGAGGCCATGCCCCCTCTCCGTTTCCTTTGAAGGTAAATCCCCATGCGTATCCTTGTGGTTGAGGACGAGCAGAAAACCGCCGATTACTTGCAGCAGGGCCTGACCGAAAGCGGCTATGTCGTCGATTGCGCCGCCAGTGGCGTCGACGGCCTGCACCTGGCCCGGCAACACACCTATGAACTGGTGATCCTCGATGTGAACCTGCCCAACACCGACGGTTGGGAAGTGCTGGAACACCTGCGCCGCGACGGCAACCAGCGGGTGATGATGCTGACCGCCCGCGGCCGGCTGGCCGACAAGATCAAGGGCCTGGACATGGGCGCCGATGATTACCTGGTCAAACCCTTCGAATTCCCCGAACTGCTGGCTCGCGTCCGCACGCTGTTGCGGCGCAGCGAGCACATTCCGTTGCCGGACGTGTTGCGCGTCGCCGACCTGGAGCTGGACCCGCGCCGCCACCGCGCCTACCGCGGCACACGACGCATCGACCTGACCACCAAGGAGTTCGCCCTGCTGCACGTATTAATGCGCCAGGCCGGCGAGGTGATGACCCGCACGCAAATCATCTCGCTGGTGTGGGACATGAACTTCGACTGCGACACCAACGTCGTCGAAGTCTCCATCAGCCGCCTGCGCGGCAAGGTCGACGACCAGAGCGAGGTCAAGCTGATCCACACCATTCGCGGCGTCGGTTACGTGCTGGAGGCGCGTCAATGAGGACCAGCAGCCTGTCGATGCGCCTGGGCCTGACGGTCAGCCTGATGGGCGCCGGACTGGTCGTGCTGCTGGCGACCCTGGCTTACCTGGCCTTGACCCACGAGCTGGACAAACTCGCGCGCAAGGGCTTGGAAAACAAGCTGGATCAGTTGGAACACAGCCTGAGCCAGAGCCTCGCCCCCCGCGACATCAGCAGCCGCCCCCACTCGCTGCTGGACCTGGTGATGGGCCACGACAATATCTACCTGACCATCATGAGCACCCAGGCCGATGCGCCGGTGCTCCTCAGCGTGGGCGCAAAACCCCAGCAGCCGTTGTTGCTCGACGTACCGGCCGGCAAGACCCTGGCCTACCTGAACTGGGTGGACGGGCATGGCAACCGCATCCTCAGCGCCTCGCGCATGGTGGCGCTGCGCAATGGCGAGAACGTGCGCGTGCTGCTCTCGCTGGACCGCTCCGACGATGAGGCGTTGCTCAGTGCCTACCTGCGCTCCACGGTGATCGCCCTGCCGCTGCTGCTGATCCTGATCGGCATGGGCGCCTGGTGGCTGGTGCAGCGCGGGCTGGCGCCGTTGCAGCAGTTCAGCCGTGTGGCGGCGCAGGTCAGCACCCAGGACCTGACCCATCGCCTGGCGCTGGACAACCTGCCCAAGGAGCTGGGCGAGTTGGCCCAGGGCATCAATTTCATGTTGCACCGCCTGGACGACGGTGTGCGGCAACTGTCGCAGTTCTCCGATGACCTGGCCCACGAACTGCGCGCGCCGTTGACCAACCTGATGGGCAAGGCGCAGGTGACGTTGTCCCGCGAGCGGCCTTCGCAGGAATACCAAGCGGGCCTGGAATCCTGCGTCGAGGAAATGGAACGCCTGTCGCGCATCGTCTCCGACATGCTGTTTCTGGCCCAGGTCAGCCATCCGGCGGCGCGGGCCGGGTTTGCCCGGGTGTCGCTGGGTGACGAAGCGCAGCGGGTGATGGAGCTGTTTGCCTTGAGCGCCGAGGACAAGCAGGTGACCCTGAACCTGCGCGGCGACGCCTGGGTGATGGGCGATCGCCTGATGATCCAGCGGGCCATCTCCAACTTGCTGTCCAATGCCATCCGCCACACGCCAACCGCGTCTACCGTGTTGTTGCTGGTGGAAACCTACGGCCAGCGTGTATCGCTGTCGGTCGGCAACCCCGGGCGCGGCATCGAAGCGCACCACCTGCCGCACTTGTTCGAACGCTTCTACCGCGCCGACAGCAGCCGTACCCGCGCCGAGGGCGGCACCGGCCTGGGGCTGGCCATCGTGCAGTCGATCATGCACCTGCATCAGGGCCACGCCGATGTCAGCAGCCAGCCGGGGCGTTTTACGCGCTTCAGCCTGGTGTTTCCTCGTCCTTGCGATGCGCCCAGTGATACAACGCCGGCAGCACCAGCAAGGTCAGCAACGTAGAGGAAATGATCCCGCCGATCACCACCGTCGCCAGCGGCCGCTGCACCTCGGCGCCGGTGCCGGTGGCCAGGGCCATGGGGATAAACCCGAGGGAGGCCACCAGCGCCGTCATCAACACCGGGCGCAGCCGGGTCAGCGCGCCTTCGTTGATGGCCATCGACAGCGAGCGCCCTTCCTCGCGCAGGTTGCGGATAAACGCGATCATCACCAGGCCGTTGAGCACCGCCACGCCGGACAAGGCGATAAAGCCCACCCCGGCCGAGATCGACAGCGGAATATCGCGCAGCCACAGCGCCATGATCCCACCGGTCAAGGCGAACGGAATCCCGGTGAACACCAATAGCCCGTCCTTGAGGTTGTTGAACATCATGAACAACAGCCCGAACACCAGCAGCAGCGCCACCGGCACCACGATGCGCAGGCGGTCGGAGGCCTCCTTCAACTGTTCGAACTGCCCGCCCCAGGTGGTCCAGTAGCCAACCGGCACTTTGACCTGCGCGCCGATGGCGGCTTCGGCCTCTTGGACAAACGAGCCGATATCACGCCCCCGCACGTTGGCGCTGACAATCACCAGGCGCTTGCCGTTCTCGCGGCTGATCTGGTTCGGGCCCAGCACCAGGTCGAGGCTGGCGACCTGGGACAAGGCGATAAAACCCAGTTGCCCGGAGGCGTTACCGGCCAGCGCCGGCACCGGGATCAGCAGCCGCGACAAGCCATCGATATCGGTGCGCAATGCGTCGGACAAACGCACGACCATGTCGAAACGTCGGTCACCTTCGTACAACGTTCCGGCCTGGCGCCCACCGACTGCGACGGCAATCGTGTCCTGCACATCGCCGACGTTCAGGCCAAACCGCGCGGCCTTGTCGCGGTCGATATTGATGGTCAGTACCGGCAGGCCGGAGGTCTGCTCGACCTTCACTTCCGAGGCGCCGTTCAGGCCTTGCAAGGTCTCGGCGATTTCCCCGGCGGTGGCGTTGAGCACCGCCATGTCGTCGCCGAATACCTTCACCGCCACGTCGCTGCGCACCCCGGAAATCAGCTCGTTGAAGCGCAGTTGGATCGGTTGCGACAGTTCATACGCACTGCCCGGCACAATCGCACTGGCGCGCTGGATATCGGCGATCAGCGTTTCGCGGGACTTCTGCGGATCAGGCCACTGATCCTTGGGCTTGAGCATCACGTAGCTGTCGGAAATGTTCGGTGGCATCGGGTCGGAGGCAATCTCCGCGGTGCCGGTGCGGGCGAAGACCCGTTCGATTTCCGGCACCTGGGCCATCAAGGTTTTTTCCAACTGCTGTTGCATCTGCACCGACTGCGTCAGGCTGGTGCCGGGCACGCGCAGGGCTTGCTGGGCGAAGTCGCCTTCGCTGAGGCTGGGGATGAATTCGCTGCCCATGCGGCTGGCCACCAGCCCCGAGGCGACGATGGTCAACAGCGCCAAACCGAACACCAGCGGGCGCCGCGCCATCACCCCATCGAGCACCGGCGCATAGACCCGGCGCGCACTGCGCATCACCAGGTTTTCTTCTTCCTTGACCTTGCCGGTGACAAACAGCGCAATCGCCGCCGGCACAAAGGTCACCGAGAGGATCATCGCGCCGAACAGGGCGATCACCACGGTGAAGGCCATGGGGTGGAACATTTTCCCGGCCACGCCGGTGAGGGCGAAGATCGGCAGGTACACCACCATGATGATCAGTTGCCCGAAGATCAGCGCGCGCCGCGCCTCCTTGGCCGCCGCGAACACTTCGTGCAGGCGCTCGCTGCGGGTCAACAGGCGGCCGTGTCGCTGTTGCGCATGGGCCAGGCGACGGATCGCGTTCTCGACGATCACCACCGCGCCGTCGACGATGATGCCGAAGTCCAGCGCGCCGAGGCTCATCAGGTTGGCGCTGACTTTGTTGGTGAACATGCCGGTAAAGGTGAACAGCATCGCCAGCGGGATCACCATCGCGGTGATCAGCGCCGCGCGGATGTTGCCGAGGAACAGGAACAACACCGCGACCACCAGCAGCGCGCCTTCGAAAAGGTTTTTCTTCACGGTGGCGATGGCTTTTTCGACGAGGTTGGTGCGGTCGTAGACGGTCACGGCGACCACGCCCTCGGGCAGCGAGCGGTTGATCTGTTCGAGTCGCGCAGCCACGGCCTGGGACACGGTGCGGCTGTTTTCGCCGATCAGCATGAACACCGTGCCCAGCACCACTTCACGGCCGTTTTCGGTGGCGGCGCCGGTACGCAGCTCACGGCCGATCTCGACCTGGGCCACATTGCGCACGCGGATCGGCGTGCCGTCCGAGGTGGTGATGACGATGTTGGCGATATCGTCGATCGACGCCACTTGCCCCGGTGCGCGGATCAGCAATTGCTCGCCGCTGCGCTCGATGTAGCCGGCACCGACGTTGGCGTTGTTGCGTTCCAGCGCGGTGACCAGATCGCTCAAGGTCAGGTTGTAGGCCGCCAGGCGCTTGGGGTCGGGGGCGATCTGGTATTCCTTGGCAAAACCACCGATGGTGTTGATCTCGGCCACGCCGGGCACGTTGCGCAGTTGTGGCTTGATGATCCAGTCCTGGATCACGCGCAGGTCGGTCGGCGTGTAGGGCGTGCCGTCGTCCTTGCGCGCGCCCTCTTCGGCTTCCACGGTCCATAGGAAAATTTCCCCAAGACCGGTGGAAATCGGCCCCATCGCCGTTTCGATACCGACGGGCAATTGTTCACGGGCGACTTGCAGGCGTTCATTGACCAATTGGCGGGCAAAGAACAGGTCGGTGCCGTCCTTGAAGATCACCGTGACCTGGGACAAACCGGAGCGCGACAGCGAACGGGTCTGCTGCAACCCCGGCAACCCGGCCATCGCGGTTTCGATGGGAAAGGTGATGCGCTGTTCGGTTTCCAGCGGCGAAAAACCGGGCGCCGCCGAGTTGATCTGCACCTGCACATTGGTGATGTCGGGCACCGCGTCGATGGGCAGTTTCTGATAGCTGGCGACGCCGACACCGGCCATCAACAGCACCGCCAACAGCACGATGATGCGCTGCTCGATGGCGAATTGGATAAGGCGCTCAAACATGGGAAATCACTCGCAGGATCAATGGGCGTGTTCGGCCGAGCCTTTGCCCAGTTCGGACTTGAGGATGAAGCTGCCAACCGTGGCCACCTGTGCCCCGGCGTCGAGGCCCCGGCGCACTTCGACGTAGCCGTTTTCGCTGACGCCCAGTTCCAGATGGCGGGTGACGAACCCGTCCGCCGTGCGAACGAACACCGAGGGCTTGTCCTCGACGGTCTGGATCGCGGCCTCGGGCACGGTGACCTTGGCCTGGTAGGTGTCGGTGGCGATCTGTACGGCGACGAACAACCCCGGGCGCCAGGCGTCATCGGGGTTGGGCACGGTCACGCGCACGGTGGCGGTGCGCGTCTGCTCGCCCAGCAAGTTGCCCACATAGGCCACGGTACCGAGTACTTCGGTGCCCATTTCGGTGGAGCTGACTTTCACCGGCTTGCCGACGCGGACCTTGTTCAAGTCCTTGGGAAAGACGCCGAACGTGACCCACACCTGCGACAGGTCCGACAAGGTGAAGGCGTTGCTGGTCTCGCTGACCACCTCGCCGACGCCCAGGTGTTTCTCCACCACCACGCCGGCGAACGGTGCGCGCAATTCATAGCGATTACCGCCGGCCGGCACGGCGCTGCCGCTGAGGGCGGTCATCTTCTGGCGGGCGTTGTTCAGGGCGATTTCGGCTTCCTGCAAGGCCTGGCGCGCCAGCAGGTAATCCTGCTCGGCGGAGATCTTGTCCTGCCACAGTTGGCGCTCGCGCTGGAAGGTGGTGCGCGCCAGTTCGAGGCGGCGCTGGCTGGCGGCCAGCTCGCTGCGCTGATCGGAAATCTGCTGGCTGGCGATCACCGCCAGCAACTCGCCTTGCTTGACCGTCTGGCCGAGGTTGACCTTCACTGCCTCCACCACCCCCGCCGCACGCGGCACGATGTGCGACGTGCGGTCTTCATCGAAGCGCACTTCACCCGGCAACGACAGCACCGTGCTGATCGGCCGCGGCTGGGCCTGGGCCAGTTGAATACCGGCGGCCTCGATCTGCTGCTCGGTGAGTTCGAGTGTGCCTTCTTCTTCCTCGGCGTTTGCCAGGCCGGACAGCATCAGGCCCAGGACAAGGGCTAGCGCCACGCCATGTTTAGTCTGCATAGAGGACTCCAAAAAAATCAGAAACGGGCGAGGTCGCCGTAGATCCGTTCGATGCGTACCCAGGCGTCGGTGGCCTGGGCGGTCGCCGTGAGGTATTGGGTGCGGGCAGCGATCAAGGTGCGCTGGGCGTCGAGGACGTCGAGGAAGTTGAACTTGCCCATTTCGAAGCCACGGGTGGCGCTGTCCACCGCGCTCTGGGCGGCGGGCAGGATCTGCTGGTTGAATGCGCGCACTTCGGTGTTCGCGGTTTGCCACAGGTCCAGGGCCTGGCGGGTTTCGGTGCGCAGGCGCAGTTCGGCGGCGTTGCGCAGGTCACGGGCCTGGTCGGCGCGGCGGGTGGCGGCGAGCACGTTGCCCTGGTTGCGGTTGAACAGCGGGATCGGCATCGACACGCCCACCAGGTTCACTCGCTCGCGCACGCTGGCGTCGTACTGGCTGCCAATCGACACATCGAGGTCGGGGATGCGCTGGGCTTTTTCCAGGCCCACGCTGGCTTCGTTCTGCAGGATTTGCAGTTCGGCCAGGCGCAGCTCGGCGGTCTGTTCAAGACGCGCCAGCAGTTGCGCGGCGGGCGGCAACGTCGCCGGGACGCTGCTTGGCGTGGCGACGGCGGCGAAGTCGGGCGCGGCGCTGCCGGTGCTGGCGGCCAGGCGGCGATAGGCATCGCTGACACCCATCTGGGCGCGGTTGAGTTCCAGGCGGATTTCCGACAACTGCACCTGGGCGCGGGTGGCTTCCACTGGCGACGATTTACCGGCGTTGACGCGGCCGTTGGCGATCACCAGGCCGCGCTCGGCCAACGCCAGGGAGCGTTGCGCCAGGTCGAGGCGCTCCTGGGCGCGAAGGGCGCCGTAATAACTGTCGATCACCTCGGCGCGCAAGCCGTTGCGGCGCTGTTCGAGGGTCAGCGCCGCGACGTCCTGGCCGCGCGTGGCCAGCTCGATGCGCGCGCCGCGCTTGCCGCCCAGTTCCAGGGTCTGGCTTAACTTGAGCGTGGTGGTGCGGGTGTCGCGGCGGGTGTCTTCGGCATCCCACGAGGCCACCGGATTGGGGATCAGCCCCGCCTGCTGGCGGCCGCCGCTGGCGATGTCGATCTCCCATTGCGCGGCGGCCAGGTCGGGGTTGTTGGCGAAGGCGGTTTGCAGGGCGGCGTCGAGGGTCAGGGTTTGGGCGCCGACCCCTTGCGCCGTCGCCAGCAACACGATGATCGAGCACAGTAGAGTTCTTGCACGAGTTGGCATAACGAGAGTTCCAGGCCCATGAAATGGCGGATAAATCCAAGCCGGGGCACTGTAACTTTCGGTACTTATCAGGGCGGTGGGGCGAACATTACAAATCCGTTAGCAAGGCTCAAGCATGGGCGTCTTCGGGCCCGTCACGATGAAAACCCTCGCCCTCGACCTGCAGCGTGACGTGGGAAATATCGAATTGTTCATGCAGCAATTGCGTCACTTGAGCGAGGACCTGCTGTTCGGTGCCCGGCATCGCATCCGCCACCAGATGGCTGCTCAGCACGTTCTTGCCACTGGTGAGCGCCCAGATATGCAGGTCGTGTACGTCCTTCACGCCGGGCACGCCACGCATGGCCTGCTCCACGCTGTCGATATCGACGCCGTCGGGCACGCCTTGCAGCAGCACATTCATGCTGTCCTTGAGCAGCACCCAGGTGCGCGGCAACACCCAGAAACCAATCGCCGCCGCCACCACGGAGTCGACCCAAGCCCAGCCGGTCAACATGATCACGACGGCCGCGATGATCACGCCGATAGAGCCGAGCATGTCGCTCCAGACCTCCAGGTACGCGCCTTTGACATTCAGGCTTTCGCCACTGCCGGCGCTGAGCAGGCGCATGGAGATCAGGTTGACGAGCAGCCCCAGCACGGCGATCACCAGCATGCCGGTCGACTGGATTTCGGCGGGTGCCTGCAGGCGTTGATAGGCCTCATAAAGGATGTAGAACGCCACCGCAAACAGCAGCAAGGCATTGAACGCCGCCGCCAGGATTTCAAAGCGGGCATAGCCGAACGTGCGCTTGCGGTCGGCGGGGCGCTTGGCGATCTGGATCGCCACCAGGGAAATCGCCATGGCCAGGGCGTCGGTCATCATGTGCGCGGCATCGGACAACAGCGCCAGGCTGCCGGTGATAAAGGCACCGATCACCTCGGCAATCATGAAACTGCTGGTCAGCCCGAGGGCCATCCACAACTGCCGTTCGTGGCCGGCGCGTACCTGGGCGTGGTTGTGTCCTGCGCTCATGAAACATCCTCGTGGGGTGTGGTTGGATGAATCATAGAGCTATCGGCTAAATACGCTGGCACGGGTTACAAAATTGTCATCCGCACGCCAGCAGGCGGTTACCTTTGATGACACCAAAACCTCTTTGCCCCAATGGGTCAGCGGTGCAAAACGAAACGTGCGTCCAGCTTACCGAGCAACTCAAACGTATTCATATAAGAGACGCCGACCAGTGAGCACACATTGGGAATGGTGTATTTACGCTTGATATCGGGGTTATACACTTCATGGGTTACAACCACCGCTCCCGTCGTCATCGCCTTGGCAATCAGCCACGGGTCTGCCCCTTCAAGAAACTCCTCAAGCGCGCCAACCTTCATCAGCGGCGCCTGCTCGGCAATTTTGGCGACGATATACCCAAATGCCACTTGAGTCCGTTCATCGCTGGCGTCTTCAAAGAGCTGGGCATTGCTCTTGACCCACTGGGTCAGATCGTCATTGCCTTTAGCCAGCTCGTCCCTTACCGGTACGATACTGGCAATCTCCAAAGCCTGGTGTTGTTGAAGTATCCATGCCCAATAGCCCGGACAAATCGTCATCCCGTAATAGCGATTTTTGGCCTCGATCAGCGTATTCGAATCCAATAGATGCTTCATGCCGAGAGCTTCATTCCATACGTCTTCAACTTGGCAGGCTGCACACCCAGCAGTTTTCCCGCGTCGCGTAGCAAAATCTGACCGCTCTGGGCTTGCGCCAGAACAGCCTTGCTCAACCGGGTACTGTTCCTGGTCGCAGCGGTACGGTAGTAGTCCCCTCCACCGCCGTCCTTATCTCGATATGCCTGCAAGATCCGTCGGTAGTAGGCGCCGTATTGATCGCCGCTGATGTAACCAAGGTCACGCGCACGGCGGGCAATGACGAGTGTGCTGACATGAAAGCGCCCCGCCAAAGGCGCCAGGTTGTCTTCCCAGTAAAGATCGCTGTCCCAGTACGCGCTGAAGGCGATTCCCGGCGCAAGAAACTCGCCCGCCACCGCATTGCAGAAGGCTTCTTCTTGACCAGGCCCCTGACTGCCCCCATCGGATACGCCCGTACTGCCGATCCAGAGATGGGCAAGCTCATGCACCAGGGTAAAAAGCCGTGCCGAGGGTGCATCCGCACTGTTGATAAACACAACGGGGGCCATCACGTTGCTGATCGCAAATCCTCGAAACTCGCTGACATCAAGTTTCCTGCGGGTATTGCCCAAGGCAACACCGCTGCGCATAACGAGAATGCCGGCGTCTTCCGCGCCACTCACCAATGCCCGCATATAGTCTTCATAACTCATACGGGCCGGGGCATCGGTTACGCCCAGGACACGACGGATATCGGCAACGACGTCCTTGATCGGCGAGCGACTGTTGAAGCTCCCGACAAAGGAAAGCGGCGCTCGTTCGTGATCCTGCAAATACTCCAGGTACCAGGCCTGTTTGCGTAGCACATCCCTGACGGTGTCCATCAAATCCAGGCTGGGTTTATCGGGTAATTCGCCGCCTACCGTGCGCAGGTCCGGAAGTGGCAGATGCTCCTGTGGAGGCGCCTGGAGAAAGAGAAAACCAAAAGGAACATGCGCGATGGCAGCCCACTTTTGCGCCTGGTTAAAGGTGGGAAGGCTCCGGCCGCTCTCCCACTCCATGACCCTTTGCGTCTTGACCGTAAGCCCCTTGGCGACCTGAGCCTCAGACAGCCCCGCCCGCTGGCGAGACCAGGACAGAATGGCGGGGTTGATAAGGGCCGTCTGGGTCATGAAGGGCTATGTGCTGATCGGGGGGTGGACCTGACTATAGGAGCGGCCGCAATACCCGTCAATTGGTGGCCCTTAGGCTCCGCGAGCGCCTGCATCCACTGCGTGGCGCTTGCTGAACAGCACCACACTCACCACCCCCACCGCGCCCATCACCACGCAATAACCCACGCAAATCCACGGGCTGGTCGGCATCAGTGCGATCAGCATCAAGGGCGTGGTGCTCGCCCACAGCGCGTAGGCAATGTTGTAGGTGAAGGAAATGCCTGACACCCGCACCGGCGCCGGGAACAGTCCGACCATCACCGACGGCACTGCGCCGACCACGCCGCAGCTCAAGCCTGCCACGGCATATGCCGCGCCTAGCCAGACGCCACCGGCGATCAGGCTGGCGTATAACACGGCGATCCCCAGTGGCAGCAACAGGCTGTAGACCAGCACCGCGCGCCAGGCGCCGATGCGGTCCACCAGCAGGCCGGCGAGTACGCAACCGATGTTCAGGAACACAATGCCCAGTGCGCTCAGGGCGAAGGTGTGGCTGGGCGTCATGCCGAAGGTTTTCTGCATCATGGTCGGGGTGATGACCACCAGCACCACCACGGCGGAGGTGAGCACGCAGGTGAGGATCATCGCCGGCAGCAACACGCGGCGATGGTCGCGCAATACGGTGCGCAGCGGCAGTTCGGCGGCGGCTTGGCGGCGCGCCTGCATGTCGAGGAATACCGGGGTTTCGTTGAGCCAGCGGCGCAGCCACACGCCGATCACGCCAAAGACGCCGCCGAGCAGGAAGGGGAAGCGCCAGGCGTAGTCGAGGATCTCCGCCGGGGTAAAGATTTGCGCCAGCAGCGTGGCGGTCAGTGCGCCGAGCAGGTAGCCGAAGGTCAGGCCGGCCTGCAAGAAGCCCAAGGCGTAACCGCGGTGATGGGGCGGCGCGTGCTCAGCGACAAAGGTCCAGGCGCTGGGCACTTCACCACCCACCGCCGCACCTTGCAGCACGCGCAGCACCAGCAGGATCAGCGGTGCGAAATAGCCGATTTGCGCGTAGGTCGGCATGATCCCGATCAGCAGGCAGGGCAAGGCCATCATCAGGATGCTCAGGCTGAACACGCGCTTGCGCCCCAGGTGATCGGCGAAGTGCGCCATCAGGATGCCGCCCAGCGGGCGCGCGAGGTAGCCGGTGACGAAGATCCCGAAACTTTGCAGCAGGCGCAGCCACTCGGGCATTTCCGGCGGGAAGAACAGTTGGCTGAGGGTCAGCGCGAAAAACACGAAAATGATGAAGTCGTAGATTTCCAGGGCGCCGCCGAGGGCGGCCAGGCCCAGGGTTTTGTAGTCGGAGCGGGAAAAACGCTGCGCCTGGGCAAGCGAGGTGGCAGTCATGTTGAGGCTCGGCAGACAAACAAAATGGCGTGCAGGTTATGAGCTGCGCCGGATGATGGCAATCGCGGCGGATATATTTGTTTTCCTCAATGATCGATGAAGATAACTGCATTCCCATATCAATGGCCGTAGCGGAACATGCCGTAAAACCGCCAAAACCATAACAATTACAAGAGGAATGACTCGTGGCCGATGCTATCGAAGAAAGCCGCTATGCCCGATTTGCCCTGCGCTGCTCCAATTTCGCCGAACGCTGGTTTCCCGACTCCTGGGTGTTTGCCGCCCTCGCCGTGATCATTGTCGCCGTGGCGACCCTGGGCATGGGCGCCGCGCCGACCGAAGCCGCCAAGGCGTTTGGCGATGGGTTCTGGAGCCTGATCCCGTTCACCATGCAGATGGCCTTCGTGGTGATCGGCGGTTACGTGGTCGCCAGTTCGCCACCGGCGGTGAAACTGATCGACCGCCTGGCGCGCATCCCGAAGAACGGCCGCTCGGCCGTGGCCTGGGTGGCGTTGATTTCCATGGTTGCCTCGTTGCTCAACTGGGGGCTGTCCCTGGTGTTCGGCGGTTTGCTGGTGCGCGCATTGGCGCGGCGCACGGACTTGCGCATGGACTACCGCGCTGCCGGTGCCGCGGCCTACCTGGGGCTCGGCGCGGTATGGGCGCTGGGGCTGTCGTCGTCGGCCGCGCAGTTGCAGGCCAACCCGGCCAGTCTGCCGCCGTCGATCCTGTCGATCACCGGGGTGATCCCGTTCACCGACACCATCTTCCTGTGGCAATCCGGCGTGCTGCTGCTGGCGCTGATCGTGGTCTCGCTGATCATCGCCTACGCCACCGCGCCCGGCCCGAACAGCGCCCGTGACGCCAAGGCCTGCGGGGTCGACCCGGCCTTCAACCTGCCCACGCCGCAGGCCCCGACACGCCCGGGCGAATGGCTGGAACACAGCCCGGTGCTGACGATCCTGCTGGCGGTGCTGGCGGCGGGTTGGTTGTTCCACGAGTTCTCGACCAAACCGGCGATCAGCGCGATTTCCGGGCTGAACACCTATAACTTCCTGTTCATCATGGTCGGTGCGTTGCTGCACTGGCGCCCGCGCAGCTTTCTGGACGCGGTCGCCCGCGCGGTGCCAACCACCACCGGCGTGCTGATCCAGTTCCCGCTGTACGGCTCGATTGCCGCGCTGATGACGGTGGTCAAGGGCGGCGACGGCCAGACCCTGGCTCACCATATCTCGACCTTCTTCACCTCCATCGCCTCCCACGACACCTATGCCCTGTTGATGGGCGTGTACTCGGCGGTGCTGGGTTTCTTCATCCCGTCGGGCGGCGGCAAGTGGATCATCGAAGCGCCCTACGTGATGCAAGTGGCCACTGACCTGCAATACCACCTGGGCTGGGCCGTGCAGATCTACAACGCGGCCGAGGCGCTGCCGAATTTGATCAACCCGTTTTATATGCTGCCGCTGCTGGGCGTGTTGGGGCTGAAGGCGCGGGATCTGATCGGGTTTTCGTTCGTGCAGTTGCTGGTACACGCGCCGTTGGTGTTGTTTTTGTTGTGGGCGTTGGGGACGACGTTGAAGTATTTGCCGCCGGTGATGCCTTAAACGCAGCGGCAAGCTTGAGGTTTGTAGCTCCAGGCTTTCCGCTTAAAGCGTGTAACTTCAAGCTGTCTTCCCTGCGTCACATTCCACTGCTACCGTCCTGGCGAAATATCTTGCAACAAACCGCCAGCAAGGACTCCCGCAATGAGTGACGAGCACGAAGACCGCCCGGCCCCCGATTCCATCGATCAACCGCCGGTAGACACCAGCCGGCGGCGCTTCCTCGGCGGCGCAGCGGTGCTGGGGGTGGGCGCGACCTTGAGTGCCTGCGGCAATCCCGGCGACGCGCCGGGCAAACCGCTGCCTCGGCCGCTCACGCCGCAAGAGTTGGATAAGGCATTACACGACCAAGTGAAAACCGTCGTGGTGATCTACGCCGAAAACCGCAGCTTCAACAACCTGTTTGCCGATTTCCCCGGTCTGGAGAAACCGCTGTCGGCGTTGTCTCCCGCCGACTATCAGCAGCGCGACCGCGACGCCAGCGTATTGACCACCCTGCCCCCGGTGTGGGGTGGTGTGTTGCAAGTCGGCTCGCAAAGCGTCGACGGGGTGACCTACCCCAGCGAAGTGCAATTCCAGGAAAACCTGCCCAACGCCCCGTTCGCCCTCAAGGGCCCGAACGCCGAAGACCTGCCCTTGAGCCTGGTCACCCGGGATTTGTGGCACGTGTTCTACCAGAACCAGATGCAGATCAACGGCGGCAAGAACGACAATTTCGTCGCCTGGGCCGATTCCGGCGGCCTGGTGATGGGGCATTACGCCCAGAGCCGTTATTCCCTGCGCCTGTGGGACGTGGCCAAGGAGTTTGTGCTCTGCGATAACTTCTTCCAGGGCGCATTTGGCGGCTCGTTCCTCAACCACCAATACCTGATCAGCGCGACCGCGCCGGTTTATCCGAACGCCGCGCAGTCGGTGGCCAAGGCGCAGATCGCCACGCTGCAAAGCGACGATCCCACCGACCCACGCCTCAAGCCCCTGGACAAATCCCCGGCCAGCGCCATGAGCGGCCCGCCGCAGTTCGGCCCGAGCGCGCTGACCCCGGACGGTTACGCCGTGAACACCCTGGCCCCGCCCTACTGGCCGACCTGGATTCGCGACCCGCAAAACCCGGACTACGCCAAGCCCGACCTGCCCAACGTGCTGGTGCCGCAGACCCACGAACACATCGGTGACAAGCTGTCGAAAAAGAACATCGACTGGGCCTGGTACGCCGGGGCCTGGCAAGCGACGCTGGAACAGTTCAAGGACTCGGGCGGCATTCCGAAGATCCCCAACTTCCAGTATCACCACCAGCCGTTCAACTACTTCAAGCAACAGGGCCCGGAAAACCGCGCGGAGCGCGACAAGCGCCTGCGCGACGCGGGCCTGGGCGATGAGTCGAGCACCAACAAGTTCTTTGCCGACGCGCAGGCGGGCAAGCTGCCCGCCGTGACCTTCTACAAACCCCAGGGCAACCTCAACATGCACGCCGGTTATGCCGACGTGGCCTCGGGTGACCGCCATATCACCCGCGCCCTCAAGGTGCTGCAGGAAAGCCCGCAGTGGAAAAACATGGTGGTGGTGGTGACCGTCGATGAAAACGGCGGCTGGTGGGACCACGTGGCACCGCCCAAGGGCGACCGCTGGGGCCCTGGCACGCGGGTTCCGACGCTGGTGGTGTCGCCGTTCGCGCGCAAAGGCACGGTGGACCATACGGTGTACGACACCGCGTCGATCCTGCGCCTGATCACCCGCGTCTTCCAGTTGGAGACACTGGACGGGCTCAAGCGGCGCGACGACGCCATGATCGCCCGCGGCCAGAAACCGATGGGCGACTTGAGCAATGCGTTGCAGTTCGAGGTGTAGGACGGCTTATCCAATAGCGACACGCCCGGCGATTTTGCACGCGGTTTTCCTGGTCAGCCGCTACTGTGTGGAGGTGGGCTTTCACCCCGCGCAGACGGGCTCTCGCTGACAAGGAATCATCTATGTTTAAACCGACCAGGTTGTCCTTCACCTTGGCCGCACTGATCGCGAGTGCGGTCGTACAGGCCGACATCGACGTACCGCTGGGCAGCACGCAACGGGTTACCCAGTTGTTCGCTTACCCCAATAACTGCAACGTGATCTGCTTCCGGCCGTGGACGCTGGAGCAGACCGTCGAGCACTACCTCAACCAGAGCCTGCAGCGCGACGGTTACAGCCGCGCCAAGGTCAGCGTCAGAAAGCATGACGGCCAGGTCGCGGCGACCTTCAGCGGCGTGCCCGACAACTATGGCCAGCCGCTGACGAGCTTGCTCGCTACCGCCGACCTGGCCTACCAGGGCGCGAGCCGGCTTAACAGCGATGGCAAGTGGGCCTACAACTGGTACTTGTTCCTGCCGCTGGGCATGGCCCTGGAAAACCGCAAAAGCATCGAACTGCTGCACTTTCCGCCAGATTACTCACTGACCCAGGCCCAGGATTACCTGGAATCGGCCACCACCGACCGCTGGGCCGCCCTGCTCGTCGACAATGGCATTCCGGCCACCGAAACCCCGGCCTACCAGACCATCATCGACATCGCCCCGATCGCCGCGCCGTCCAACGCCGGGAAAGACCTGGAAAACGTCTACAGCTACTTCACCGACTACCAGACACGCATGGTCAAGGAACTGAGCCTGCCGCCCAAAGGTGCGTTGCCGATGGTCGCGTTCGGCGCACCGGTGCGCAGTTGGATCAAGCAACAATACGGGCAAACCGTGGGTGTGCTGGGCCTGGCGCAGATCAGCCCGATCCCCGGCAAAACCGTCTCGGTCCTGGGCGCCAACCACCCCAGTTACATCTGGTACGCGGCAAGCCCCGACACGTATGACGGTAACGAGCAGAAGGCCGACGAGGCCGGTTTGAAAGTGATGGGCCAGGATTTGAGCGCCGCCTGCTGGCAAGCCGGAATGGGCCAGAAACCGGCGAGCGATGCGAATGTGCTGCTCAAGGCGTGCATGAACACCTGGCAGGTCACGCGTAAAGAACAGACCTGCGAATTGTTCTACACCTCGGTGCGCAACCTGACCCCGGAACAGGCCAACGCCAAATGCGCCACGTCCGCGATCAAAGCCCAGCTCAAACAGCTGAAAGACGCCGCGCCCACTCCGACGATCAGCGCCCCGGCGCTGTAAAAACGCAAAAAAAAACCGATTTCTACTGTCAAAGTTGACAGTAGAAATCGGCGTTATGTTCAGCGAGTCTTGATCCGGGCCCATCCGCTGCAAGACTGGCAGTCAGACACCACCCGCAGGTCGATGCAGCCCAACCCAGGAGAGTTATGAAAACTCGCGCCATGGATAAGGCTGTAAACCCTGTGAATGACTGCCTTTACCCGTTCAAGACACTGTTCGTCGGGCAGGGCTACCCTTCGTCCAAACACTTCCAGGTCAGCCACGCCAGGGACGGCGCCGGGGCCAGGGTCAAGACGCGCATCGCCTTTGAGAGTCGCATACGCATTGCCAAGGTCTCCGGCTACGCGGTGAACGAGCGACGCCCGCACACCTTGCAACTGTCGCCGCGCATCCACTTGTACGACTGTTGGTTCTGCGGCCTGCTGCGCCACTCCTGCAACCCGAATGTATTTTTGGACACCACCTACCTGGAGCTCTGGACCGTGCAGCCCATCGCGGCCGGCGCCCTGTTGACCCTGGATTACGCCAGCACCGAGGACGCCCTGTTCCGGCAGTTCGCGTGCCAATGCGGCGAGCTGAACTGCCGGGGCTGGATCACCGGCAGCCAGGAGCCGCTGAACGCCGAAGGGCAGACGTTCATGACCCTGTGGCGCGAGCGCAAGCGCCCTTAGGCTTCACCCAGCGGGCGCAAGCGATACTGCGGCGGCAACTGCTCAAAACCAGTGATGGTGGTGTTCAAGCTCTTCCAGCGGCCATCCTTGATGCCGTAGATGCAACCGTGGATCGACAGGCTCTGCCCCCGGTGCCAGGCGTTTTGCACGATGCTGGTATGACCGACGTTGGCCACCTGCTGAACCACGTTCAATTCGCAGAGGCGGTCGACACGCTCTTCCTCAGTCGGCAACTTGGCCAGCAGATCGCGGTTTTCGTAGTAGAGGTCGCGAATGGTGCGCAGCCAGCCGTCGATCAGGCCGAACTGACGGTCCTGCATCGACGCCCGCACGCCGCCGCAGCCATAGTGGCCGGTGACCAGGATATGTTTGACCTTGAGCACATCGACGGCGTACTGAATCACCGACAGGCAGTTAAGGTCGGTGTGCAGCACCACGTTGGCCACATTACGGTGTACGAACAGATCACCCGGCAGCATGCCGACGATTTCGTTGGCCGGTACGCGGGCGTCGGAACAGCCGATCCACAGGTATTCCGGTGCTTGCTGGCGGGCCAGTTTGGCGAAGAATTCGGGATCTTCCTGTTTGATCGCATCCGCCCAGCGTTCGTTGTTATCAAGCAGCTCTTGTAGTTCGTTCATCAGGGAAAGCCTCAGGAATGATGCGCAGCTTTGACAGACGACCGCCCGTCCGGGTCACGCCCGGAATAAAGATAGACGGCAGGCGATGACTTGAATCTTGGTGCGCCAGGCCTGTCCACACACTATAAGCCCCACAGTATGAGGATTGGCCATGACTGAATCACGACGTCCATACGGCGCTACACAGCCGGAACCGATTGATGACAATGAGGATCGCATGGGCTCGGTGCGCGAGCTGGACTTTGACGATCAAGAGCCGACGGCGCAAATCGGCGATGAACTGCCGCTTGTCGAGCGCAAACACCGGATGCGCGATAAACGGGTGGGCGAGGCCGAGACGACCGATGACGAGATGAGCCCGGAGAACCTGATCCGCGAGGACGGCGCACGGGATGCACAGGAAGAAGGCGAAGGCGAACAGGCCGATTGGGACCTGAGCATCGTGAATGAAGATGACATCGGCGGCGGCAACGGGTTGGATGAGGCCGAATTGGCCGAGCGAGATCCTGTCGACGGCAACCGCTGACACCCTGTAGTTCCAAATGTGGGAGGGCGCTGGCTCCCACATGGGTTGCGTGTTCAGTCGACGAGGGTGCAGGCCATCACGACCGCATCTTCGCGACCGCCGACGGCTGGGTAGTAATCGCGCCGACGGCCGATTTCATTGAAGCCATAGCGTTCATACAGCCGGAACGCGCCGGCATTGCTGTCACGCACTTCGAGGAAACATTCCCGTGCGCTGGCGGCATAGGCGCGGGACATCAGGGTCTCGAGCAGCGCCAGGCCGAGACCGCGGCCCTGGTTTTCCGGTTTGACGGTGATGTTCAGCAAATGCGCTTCATCGAGGATGATCTGCACCACCCCGTGGCCCACTTGCTGCTCACCTTCGAACATCAGCCAGATCTGGTACTTGCCCAGCCCGTCGAGAAAGATCCCGCGGGTCCAGGGGTGGCTGTATGCCGCATATTCGATTTTCAGCACGGCGTCGAGGTCGGCCTCGGTCATCGGGCGGAAGGATAAAGCCTCACTCATCGATTGTTTTCCAGCGCGCCATCAGCCGGCGCATGGCTTGCCAGACATCAGCCTTACGCTGTGGCTCTTCCATTAATAATTCCAGGCCCGGCAGGGCCCATACCGAGCCCAGGCCTTCGACCTGCAGCTCGCGGTACCAGACTTCGGCATCGGCTTCGCCTGCAAACCGCACGGCGGGCAGGCCGATCAGCCACAGGCACACGCAGGGTTCGTCTTCCAGGCGTGCCGACACAAAACCTTGCACAAAATCCCGCGCGGCGTCCGGGCCCTGGTCCATGGTGCCGCGCACCAGCAACGGCCAGCGCACCGGGTCGCCGACGATTTGCGGGCTGTCGGGCAGGCCGGCAGCGCGCAGCATGTCCTTGAGCAGCATGTAGGCCGGGTCGCGGGTCTGGAAGCGCTCGCCGGTAGGCAGCTCGACCAGCAACAGGCAACGCCCGGCCCGCAGCAATTGCAGGGCAAACCGCGGCGGTGGGACGACAGGCACCTTGACCACCGGGGCCGCCTCTTCAGCCACCGCCGGCTTGGCCATCGGCGACGGGCGTGGCACCTCGACCTTGGCGCGTTCGACCACCGGCCGCGTCGGCGGCTCAGGCTTGACCACCGCCACGGGCGCAGCCGCCTCCTCGCCCGACGTTTCCAATCCGTCATCGGGCTCGAGCGCCTGCAGCAGCTCGGGCCGCGACGGGGCGGCAAACGGCAGTTCGGTGCGGGGCAGCCAGTTGACCACCTGCATGGCAGTCAAGTAAGCGCGACGTCGGGACTCGATAAGCACAGCTCGGCCACTTGTGGATAAGTAAAGAGCGGGGATTCTACCGCTGTTCGGTAACAATCGCCCACTGCGCACTGACCGGCTGTGGATAAATCCCGCGCCTGATGCAGTACAATCGCGACTTTTAATCGCCAACCAGCCGGCCATTCCCATGATCGAACCCAAGCGCGTCCTGCGCGCCCTCGCCGAACACTGGGCCTTACTTGAGCCACTGTGCGAACACTTCGACCAAGGCACCCTGAGCCTCGGCGAGCTGCGCGCACAACTGGCCGCCCAACAACTGGACAGCACGCCCCAGGACATCACCAGCCTGCTGGACGTGTGGATTCGCCTGGATATCCTGGTGCCTGTCGCCAAGAGCCCGAACCGTTTCGAGCTCAATGCGCAGATCCACGACTTCCTCGCCTATCTTCGCAAGGAGCACCGGCTTGGCCTGTGCCTGGAAATCGAAGCCTACCTGCGCCACCTCGAGCGCCTGGCCGGGTATATCCAGGACGCCTTCGACATCCGTGACGGCCACGACCTGGCCCGGCAACTGCGCCTGCTCGACATGCGCGTGCGCGACGTGCTGAAAAAACTCGCCAACGACGAACAGGCCCTCGCCGCCGTGGCCGACCGCGCCAAGACCAGCGACCGGCAGATCCCGTTGCGTCAGCGCTACGCCGAAGTGCTGGCGACCTGGGACGAATACGTCGAACCGATGATCCAACTGGTGAACGCCGACGGCGCCTTCGAACAAGGCGTGCGCAAGGTCGAAAACGTGCTGCTGCGCCTGCTCACCGAGCAGCAGCGCCTCGGCCATCTGGTCGACGACGACATGCTGTTGCGCACCCACGCGCGCATCCTCGAAATGCAGACCAGCGCCCAGTTGACCCTGCGTCACGCCCGCGAGCTGCTGCTGCCGCTGCGTGAAGAAGCGCGTCGGCACAACGCCGTGACCCGTGGCGCCGCGCTGGCGCTGTCGGCCATTCGCCGTAAAGGCCTGGACGCGGTGCCGCAGGCCGCGATGCCGATGTTCACCCGGCCGCAAAGCACCTTCCTCGGCAGTGCGAGTCAGGTCGAGGCCTACGTGTACGCCCTGGCGAACTTCGAGCCGAAACCGGCGCGCTTCCCCAAGGCGCACAAGTCCCATAAAGGCGAAGCCCAGCGCGCACCGCGCACGGTCAAGGAAATGCTCGAACGCTGCGAAGACGCGCTGCCGATGCCGGACCTGATGACCTGGCTGCTGGAACAGGAACCGGACGGCGCCACCGACGAATTGCTCTACTGGTTCTCGCGCCTGTCCCGCGAAAAACGCTTCAAGCGCGAGCGCCTGGAACGCCGCGATTACCACACACACGAGCATCAGGTCAGCCTGCGCTCATTCGCCCTGCTCCCGGCCACGCCCGACGCCGCCGAGAATTCTGCGAGCACCCCTTATGCATCTTGATCTATCCGAACTGTCCCAGCTGGCGCCGATCTTTCGCGAGCTGTTCAAGGGTTACCACGTCAGCCGCCGCGACCCGGAGCTGTACGCGCAACTGTCGAATTTCCAGGACCAGTACCGCACGCTGTTCAAGGCCCTGGGCTTTGAACTGGTGTGCGATACCCGTGGTTTCTATTACTTCGTGCCGGATTCGGCCATCGCCAGCGCGCAGGTGAACAAGACCGCGCAGCGCCTGGCGCTGTTCACCTTCATCATCGTCGAGCACCTGGCCGACCAGGGCCGCGACCCGATTGCCGTGCTCGACGGCGGCAGCCTCGGCCGCGATGAACTGCCGTCGCTGCTGGAAAAATACCGCGACCTGTTTATCCAGGCCGAAGTGCAAACCCAGGAAGAGCTCGAAGAGAAAATCATGCGCCGCATGACCCAACTGGGTTTTGCCAGCGAAGAAAACGGCATCTATCGCTTCCTGCCGCCGATGCATCGCTTCCTCGATGTGTGCCTGTCGGTGCAACAGGACCGCGACCTCGCGGCCAGCATCCACAGCGTGCTGCCATTGCCGACACCGGTGATCATCGACGAAGACAGCGATGAAAAACTGCTGAAGACCGATGACCCGCTGGACTTGAGCGACTTTGCCGACGAAAGCGAAGAAGACGCCCTGGCCCGCGCCATTGCCGAAGAACAGGAGACCGACGCATGAGCAAGGAACGCTACGGCATCCGCCGCTTCGCCTTATTGAATACCGCCGGCTACAGCCTCGGTTTGTTCCCGCTCGAAGAGCCGCTGTCGGTGTACGGCGCGAACAACCTGGGTAAATCCGCATCGATCAACGCCTTGCAGTTCCCGATCCTGGCGCGCATGTCGGACATGAGTTTCGGCAAGTACACCCTGGAACAATCGCGGCGCTTCTACTTCGCCACCGACACCAGCTACATCCTCGTGGAAGTCTCCCTGCCCCACGGCCCGCATGTGATCGGCGTGGTCGGGCGCGGCCCGGGCGGTGGTTTCGGTCACCAGTTCTTTGCCTACGCCGGCAAGCTCGACCTGGCCCACTACCAGAAAAACGACACCTGCCTGCGCCAGAAAGAGCTGTTCACCAACCTGGAGCGCGAGGGCCTGAAAGCCTACGAACTCAAGCCCGATGAACTACGTCGTTTGCTGGTCGGCGGCCACACGTCGATCCCGCTGGACCTGACGCTGATCCCGCTGCGGTCCACCAGCGAACAGAGCCTGAAGACCTTCCGCGCGCTGTTTATCAACCTGTTGCACATGCGCGAAATCACCGCAGCCAAGCTCAAGCAATTGTTCCTCGATGCGTTCGAGCACAGCCTGCGCTCCGGCAGTGTCGATTACATCGCCGCGTGTGAAGAAGCCTTCCGCGACGTGCGACGCATGGAGCAGGACTACAACTCCCTGGTCGCCGCCGGCCCGCTGGTCGAGGCCCTGGCCAATGGCGTGAAACAACGCGACATCCTGCGCGGTAAATTGCATCGCCTGTCGCCGCTGTTGGACTCGCTGCTGGGCACCTGGTCGGACTACGCCAGTGCGCGCAAGGAAGAGCTGACCATCCAGGCCGAGCACTACCGCAACGAGCAGGACGCGCTGCAGCACGACCAACGTGGCGGCACCCAGGAGCTGATGCGCCTGGAGCGCGAAATCAGCGGTATCCAGCGTTGGCTGGGCGAGCTGTCGGTGCTCAAGCATCGCTTTGCGCTGGTCGATGATGTCAGGGTGCTGGAACAGCAACTGCTGGCGGCCAAGGATGCCCACGATGAACTCGCCGGCGCCCTGGCGCAGTCGCGGCAGTTCAGCGCCGAGGACTTGGACGAGCGCCTGCGCGAGCTGGAAAAACGCCTGAAGTCGGTCAAGCAACAGCTCGATCACGCAGACAACAACAGCTACGCCAAGCTGCGCGAAGAATTCTCACAGCAAGATGTCGAGCGTCTGATGCGTCTGTTCAACAGTTCGCTGTTCAGCCTGCCGCTGGGTGAGCATGGCATCACGCTGGATGAGGACGGCCAGTGGGTCAAATCCCTGGAACTGATCCTTGATGGTTTCAAGGGTGAGCGCTTTGAAGTGCCGGGGCTGTCGATCGACATCTCCCACATCGAGCCGCCCGCCTTGCAGGCCCTGGCGGATCGTGCGGCGTTGCGCGACCAGAAAGAGCGCCTGGAAAAAGAACTCAAGCAGCTCAAGACGCAGCAGGCGGTGGCCTCTGACCGCGCCGCGAGTAAAACCCAGACCGAAGCGCTGTACCAGCAAGTGCTGGACGCGCAAAAGGCCCTGGAAGATTTCCGCCGTGCGCAAACCCTGAGCGCCGAAGAAGGCGAGAAGCTGGAACAGCTGGCGCAGATGGAAGCCGCCCAGGATGAATTGAAACGCTCCAGCGATGCGTTCACCGAACGTGTCCAGCAACTGTCGGCCAAGCTGCAACTGGTCGGTCGCCAGATCGGCGATATGGAAGCCAAGCAACGCACCCTGGATGACGCTTTGCGCCGTCGCCAGTTGCTGCCGGCGGACTTGCCGTTCGGCACGCCGTTCATGGACCCGGTCGACGATTCCATGGACAACCTGCTGCCGCTGCTCAATGACTATCAGGACAGTTGGCAAGGCTTGCTGCGCGCTGATGGCCAGATCGAAGCGCTGTACGCCCAGGTTCGCCTCAAGGGCGTGGCCAAATTCGACAGCGAGGATGACGTGGAGCGGCGTCTGCAACTGCTGATCAACGCCTATGCTCACCGTACCGACGAAGCCCTGACCCTGGGCAAGGCACGGCGCGCGGCGGTCACCGATATCGCACGGACCTTGCGCAATATCCGCAGCGACTACGACAGCCTGGAACACCAACTGGCCTTGTTCAACCGTGAGATCAACAAGCGCCAGGTGTCGAACCTGCAGAGTTTCCGCATCGTGCTGGCACCGAACAAGGAAGCGCTCAAGCATATCGACCAGATCATCCACAGCGCCGGTCAGTACGAAGAAGGCGAAACCCTGTCGGTGTTCGACTTGAGCCAGAGCGCCGAGCAGGACAACAAGAACGAAGAGGCCAAGGAATACCTGGCGCGCCTGGTGGCGGCCAACCACAACCAGTTGGGCCTCAAGGACTTGTTCGAACTGGCGTTCGAGATCACCAAGGTGCATGGCCAGCCGGTGATTCACACCGACATCGATGGCGCGGCGTCCAACGGCACCACCATGACCATCAAGGCGCTGACCAACATGTATTTGTTGCTGCACTTGATGGACCGCGACCAGGCCGGGCGCGTGCGCTTGCCGTACTACCTCGACGAAGCGGCCGACATCGATGAGAAGAACCAGGCGGCGCTGCTGGAGACCAGCCTGCAATTGGGCTTCGTGCCGATCCTGGCGAGCGTGAAGCCGCAGGTGTCGGCCCAGGTGGCGATCGACCTGGAAGGCGGCAGCGGGCCGAACGGGATCTACATCGATGAGGCGGACTGGAAGTACATCCGGCGCCATGATGCGGTGAAGGCAACGGTGACGGTGCAGGCGGATGAGCCGGAGTTGGATGAGGTCTGACGTTCGGCGGTGAAATGCCAAAAGGCCGCGATCTTATGGATCGCGGCCTTTTTTGTGGGCTGGGGTTTGGTGGTGTTTTTGAGGGCCTCATCGCGGGCAAGCCCCCTCCCACAAGTGACCGCGTTTATCCTGTAGGAATGCGCTCACCTGTGGGAGGGGGCTTGCCCGCGATAGCCGCGCCTCGGCCTACTTGCCCAGCGGAATCTTAGGCGCCCAGGTCAGCCACTCATCCTCAAACTTATCGAACAGCGGGAAGGTTTGCTGCGGCCGCGCGGCGCTGCCCATGCGTTCGCCATCGGGCGTGGCGAAGGCGATGCCGCCGGCAACCAGGGTTTCCAGGGACTCGGTGCGTACCGTCGCGCCTTTGAACAGGCCGAAGTCGAGACCAAAACCGCTGCTGTTCCAGAAGCGGCTGCCGCTGCGCACCAACGCCGCGTACTTGGGCTCGATCAGGATGTGGATCAGCACGCGGTCAGCGGTCTGGCCCAATTCGTAGCCGGTGACTTTGCCCACAGTGACTTCGCGGTAAGTGACGGGCACGCCTTCTTTGAGCGAACCACGGCGTGCGGCACTCAGTACCAGGCTCAGGCCTGCCTCCTGGTGGACGGCTTCGGGCGGCTGGTCCAACGCGACGAAGCTCTTCTGCGGCCCGGCGTTTTTCAGCGCGGGCAGCACTTCGATGTATTGGCCGGTGACCAGGGTTTCCAGGTTCGAGGTTTTCATCAGGCCCAGTTCCGGCTTGACCACCCAGAACTGGCTGCCGACGCGTGCGATGCGATCCGTCACCTGGGTGATGCGCGCACCGAGCAGCACCGATTGCAGATCGGCGCTGAGGTCGACGCTCTCGATCTTACCGACGTCCAGGCCTTTGAAACGCACCGGGGTGCCGGGGCGCAGGCCGTCGGCGCGGTCGACTTTGATGGTCACCAGGGTGCCACTCTGATTGGCCGCTTCACGATCGGCGAACAGGCGGAAACGTGGGATACGTTTTTTCAGCGGCACGTTCGGTTCCGGCGTTTCAAAGGCGATACCGCCGGACATCAGGCTGGCCAGGGATTCGCTTTTCACCTGGATACCGCCGGTGAGGCCGCCGGTCAGGGTCACGCCGCTGGCGTTCCAGAAACGCGTCGAACCATTGACCAGGTTGGCGTACTCCTTCTCGATATGGACGCCGATCACCAGCTGTTTGTTCTTGCGCGAGAACTGATAGCTCTGCACCGAGCCGACCTTGACCTGCTTGTAGAGGATCGGGCTGCCGACATCCAAGGAGCCGAGGCTGTCGGTGAACAGCACCATGTGCAGGCCAGGGGAACGCAGGTCCAAGGGCGGCGCCTTGGCTCGAGCCACGTATTCCCGTTGGGGCGGAGAACCTTTGTCACCGGGACGAACCGCGATGTAGTTACCTTTGACCAACGCCTCGAGCCCAGTGATACCGGCCAGGGAAATCGACGGCTTGACCACCCAGAACTGGGTGTCCTGTACCAGGTAGTCTTCGGCCAATGGGTCGAGGGTCAGCTCGGCGTTGGCGCTGGACAGGTCCGGGTCGATCTTCAGGGTTTTCAGGCTGCCGACCTGGATGCCTTTGTACATCACCGGGGTGCGCCCGGCCTGCAGGCCTTCGAAGTCGGTGAGTTTGACCTTGACCTTGATACCGGCGGCGGCGGCGTCGAAGTCTTCATACAGGCGGAAGGGCAGGCTCGAGTCGGTCGGCGGGCTGTCCTTGCGATTCTCCGGGGTGGCAAAGGCGATACCGCCGGCGACGATGCTCGAGAGCGATTCGCTGCGCACCTTCACGCCGGAGAGGTTGGCGTCGATGCTGATGCCGCTGGCGTTCCAGAAACGCGTGTGTTTGCGCACCAGGCTGGCGTAGGTCGGTTCGATGTAGACCTTGATCTCGACGGTGCTCTGGTCCTCGGACAACAGGTAGCTTTTGACCTGGCCGACCTGGATCTGCTTGTAGAACACCGGGCTGCCGCGGTTGAGCGAGCCAAGGCGGTCGGCCTTGATGGTCAGGTGCAGGCCTGGCTTGGCGTCGGACAAGGGCGGTTCTTCGGACAGCGCCTTGAATTTGCGTGTGGGCTCACCGTCGCCGGGGCTGGCGGCAATGTAGTTCCCTGACACAAGGGTCTCCAGGCCGGTGATGCCGGCGAGGCTGACGCTGGGTTTGACCAGCCAGAAGCGCGTGTTGGTCTTGAGGTATTGCTCGACGTCCTTGTTCATCTCGATGGTGGCAATCACCCCGCGATTGTTGCCTTCGTCGTCCAGGGCCAGGGTCTTGACCTTGCCCACGGGCATGCCTTTGTAGACTACTTCGGTCTTGTTGACCTGGATGCCTTCGCCGCTTTCGAAGCGTACCTGGATCTCGATGCCTTGCTGAGAATAGGCACGCCAGCCCAACCAACCGCCGATGATCAGGGCGATCAGGGGCAGTACCCAAATAGCCGACCAGTTGGAAGCCGGGCGGGTTTTAGCTTTAGGCAAATCACTCATGGTCGTCGTCCGACTCCGTGTTATCCCAAATCAGTCGGGGATCAAAAGTTACTGCGGCAAGCATCGTCAAGATCACCACACTGGCGAACGCCGCCGCGCCGAGGTTGGCCTCGACACTGGCAAGCCGTCCAAAGTTTACAACCGCCACCAAGATGGCGATCACGAAGATATCCAGCATGGACCAGCGGCCGATGAATTCGATAAAGCGGTACATGATAATCCGTTGTTGCGCGGACAGCGGTTGGTGACGCTGCACCGAGAACAGTAGCAGACCAATACCTACGAGCTTGAACGTCGGCACCAGGATGCTGGCGATGAACACCACGGCGGCGATGGGGAACATGCCGTGCTGCACCAGTTGGATCACGCCGGACATGATGGTACTGGGATCGCCCTGGCCGAGGGAATTGACGGTCATAATCGGTAACAGGTTGGCCGGGATATAGAGAATCGCAGCGGTGATCAGCAAGGCCCAGGTGCGCGTCAGGCTGTTGGGGCGACGGGCATGGACCAGCGCACCGCAACGGGTGCAGGTTTGCTCATCGGTGTCTGGTTCTTGCTTGTTCAATTCGTGGCATTCGGTACAAATCAGAATGCCTGCATCAATCGCCCGCATGATCATCCTCTCCTGACAGTGCTTGCCAGATCTGGTGGGGCGACATCACCACCTCAAGCAGAACCTGAACCATTAATAGGCTGACGAAGCAGACCAGACCCAGGCCAATCGTGATGGAGGCCATGTCGGCGAGCTTTACGATCGCCACCAGGACGCCCATCAGGTACACCTCCAACATCCCCCAATCTCTCAGGTGATGGTAAATGCGGTAGAGCAACAGCCCGTAACTGCGACCGATGTTCCAGCGGATGCTGAGCAACACCGCCAATTGGCAGAGCAACTTGAGCAGGGGAATACCCATGCTGCACAGGAACACGACGGCAGCGACGCCGTGCATGCCGGTGTCGAACAGGCCGACGACGCCGGTCCACACGGTGTCCTCCGAGGACTGTCCGAGTAGATTGAGCTGCATGATGGGCAAAAAGTTCGCGGGGATGTACAACAATAGCGCTGCCAAGACTAAGGCGAGGCTTCGTTCGACGACGTTGTGGCGATGCGCGTACAGCTCGTAACCGCAGCGCGGGCACTGGGCTTTTTCGCCGAGGGCGAGCACAGGTTTGCGCATCAATAAATCGCACTCATGGCATGCCACCAGGTCGTCCAGGGGTAAATCCGACACCTTGGGGGCATCAACCGGATCGGGCATAGATAGGGCTCGGACGCTAAAAAAGGTTAGGTACCTATTCTAGTGGTCTGGTTCAGAAATAACTGCGCAATTTTGTCGAGTACCGAGGGGGGCGAGCCACTTGACCCTTTCCGACCGCCCAAAACAAAACCCCTGTCTGCGCGAGCAAACAGGGGTTCTGGAATTTAATCTTGACGATGACCTACTCTCACATGGGGAAACCCCACACTACCATCGGCGATGCATCGTTTCACTGCTGAGTTCGGGATGGGATCAGGTGGTTCCAATGCTCTATGGTCGTCAAGAA